>WNGE01001568.1_pt1 | contig 45340 bp, 36 predicted proteins | sample 5400651 | NCBI WGS metagenome assembly WNGE01 (sample SAMN13153370, study PRJNA577476) | soil metagenome | isolation source: 60 cm soil or saprolite under grassland replicate 2 | place: USA:California | collected 2016-06-15 | reverse complement strand
CTGACGGGACGGCCTGGGCCGTCCCGGGGCCGTGCGGCAACCGGCGACGACCGATGACGGCCAACGTTGACCAATGAATCCGTGAAGGAGGGTGAGCAGGCTGTGAGGGACGTCCCGAACAAAGGTGCTGATCAGCGCGAGCGCGGTCGGGGCGCGACTCATTTCCAGCCCAAGTGAGGGTTGCCCAGAACCGGCTAGCGAGTACGGGCTCCTCCTTGGTGCCCGCACGAGCGGCCGGCCTATGCGTGGCCACGGCCGAAGCCAGCGCGGGAATCTGGATAACCCGAACTATCAAAAGGGAACAGTAGGCTGGTCGGGGCACGTATTCAGGTACCCCGATCGTTTTGGCGGCACGCATGTGCGGAATTACCGGCTGCCTGGCCCTGGCAGACGGGGCAGGGCCCGACACCGAGTGGGTGGGCCGTGCCGCCATGCGCGTCGCGCACCGCGGTCCCGATGACGAGGCTTTCTTCGCCGATCAGCACCTGGCCCTGGGCTTCCGGCGGCTGGCCGTCATCGACACCTCGGCGGCCGGCCGTCAGCCGATGCAGTCCGCGGACGGCCGGTTCGTGCTGGTCTTCGACGGCGAGATCTACAACGTCGCGGAGCTGGCCCAGCGGCTGCACGCCCGCGGCGTCCGGCTGCGCAGCAGGTCGGCGGCTGAGGTGCTGCTCGAGATGTACGCCTGGCTGGGCAAGGACGTGGTCCGCCAGCTCCGCGGCATGTACGCGTTCGCCATCTGGGACCGGCGCAACCTGGAGCTGTTCTGCGCGCGTGACCCGTTCGGCATCAAGCCGTTCTTCTACGCGCTGACCACCGGCGGCCACCGGCCCAGGTCCGGGCCTCAGCTGAGGTTCGCCTCCGAGCGCAAGGCGCTGGCCGGGCCGGGCGAGGTGACCACCATCGACCCGGACGCGCTGCGCCGTTACCTGTCGTTCCAGTACGTGCCCGCGCCGGCCACCCTGGTGCCGCCTGCCCGGGCCCTGCCGCCCGGGCACGTGCTCATTGCCCGGCCGGGCGGCCGGGTCGACGTGTTCCGGTACTGGCGGCCCGAGCTGCGGCCGGCCAGGTCCCCGTCGTCGAGCTCCCCGGACAAGATCCTGGCCGCGCTGCGCGACTCGGTGGCCGCGCACCTGCGCAGCGACGTCCCGGTCGGCGCGTTCCTGTCCGGCGGGGTGGACTCGGCCACGCTCTGCGCGCTCGCCGCCGAATCAATACCCGACCTGCTCACCTTCACCGTCGGCTTCGACCGCGAGGGCTACAGCGAGATCGACGACGCGATGGCCACCGCGACCGCGCTCGGGGTCAAGTCGGTCCCCTACCTGATCGGCCCGGAGGAGTTCCTCGCCTGCCTGCCCAGGATCATCTGGCAGCTGGACGACCCGATGGCGGACGCGGCCGCGATCCCGCTGTGGTTCGCGGCCCGGGAGGCCCGCAAGCACGTCAAGGTGGTGCTGTCCGGCGAGGGCGCCGACGAGCTGTTCGGCGGCTACGGCGTCTACTACCAGCCGGGCGTGGTCCGGGCCGGCAAGGCTCTGCCCGGCTGGGGACGCAGCACGATCGGCCGGGTCGCCTCCGAGCTGCCGGCCGGCGTCCGGGGCAAGGGCTTCCTCAACCGGACCTCCACGCCGCTGCCGCGGCGGTACATCGGCAACGCCTACGTGTACCACGGCGACGAGGCGAGCCTGCTGGTCCGGAAGGCGCACGGCAGCGAATTCGACGTGACCGACCCGGTGTACCGGCAGGCGGCCGACGCCGGCCTGGACGACGTCGCCACCATGCAGCTGATCGACATCAACACCTGGCTGCCGGGCGACATCCTGGTCAAGGCCGACCGGATGGCCATGGCGCACGGCCTGGAGCTGCGTACGCCGTTCCTGGACCGGGAGGTGCTCGCGGTGGCGGCGCGGCTGGCCCGGGTGGAGAAGACCGCCGCGGGCACCACCAAGTTCGCGCTCCGCGAGGCCATCGGCGAACTGCTGCCCCAGGCCGCCGCGGAACGCGCCAAACTGGGCTTCCCGGTGCCGCTCGGCCAATGGCTCCGCGGCAGCATGTATGGTTTCGCGGAGCAGGTGGTCCGCACGGCGCAGACCGGCCAGTGGCTGGACAAGGGCGCCGCGCTCGACATCCTGCGCCGCTTCCGGTCCGACGATCCCGAGGTGACCTGGAGGCAGGTGTGGCTGCTGGTCGTGTTCTCGCTCTGGCACCAGATCTACGTGGAGCGCGTGTACGACCCGGTGGCGCTCGGCTGGGAAACCTCAATGGGCCCGGCCGCCGGCTGACGAGGTAAGGAACATCGAGCGTGACCACCCCCAGGATCAGCGTCGTCGTGGCGTTCTTCAACAACGAGGATGACCTCGGCGACTGCCTGGACTCGATCGCCGCGCAGACTCATCCCGACCTGGACGTGATCATGGTCGACGACGGCTCCAGCGATCACAGCCCCGAGATCGCCCGGGCTAAGGCCGCCGCCGACCCGCGGTTCACCCTGCTGCAGCCGGAGCACGGCGGGCCGGGGGGCGCGCGCAACCGCGGCGTGGAGCGCGCCCGCGGCGAGTACCTGGCCTTCGTCGACGGCGACGACGTGCTGCCGTCCAACGCGTACGAGCTGCTCCTGCACGCGCTGGAGCGGTCGGGCTCTGATTTCGTCAGCGGTGCCGTGGACCGCGTGGGCCCGAAGGGGATCACCCCGTCGGCGCTGCACTCGCTGGCGCTGAAGGGCAGGCAGACCGGCACGCACGTGACCAGGATGCCGCGGCTGCTCTACGACGTGTCGGTCTGGAACAAGCTGTTCCGGCGCAGCTTCTGGGATCAGCACCAGCTGTCCTATCCGGAGGGCGTGGTCTGGGAGGACCTCCGGCTGATGACCAAGGCGCACGTGCTGGCCCGGGCGGTGGACGTGATCCCGGACATCGTCTACTACTGGCGCGAGCGCGCGCAGGGTGGGCTGTCGATCACGCAGAGCCGGACCAGCGTGGCCAACCTGCGCGACCGGATGATCGCGATGAACGACATCGACCAGTTCATCGCGGCGCACTCGACGGCTAAGCTGCTCCGGGCGCACCAGCGCAAAGCCCTGAAGAACGACCTTTGGCTCTACGTCCAGGACCTGCACAAGGTGACCGACGCATACCGGGCCGAGTTCGCCGACCTGGTGAACGGCTACCTGGACCACGTCGGCCGCCGGGTCCTCCGCAGCCTGCCCGCCCCCCATAAGCTGGCCTATTACCTAGTGCGGATCCGGGCCATGCGGCAGCTCGCCGAGCTGGCCGCCTGGCTCGTAGAGCAGCCGGTGCGCCAGGTTCCCGTAGTCCGGCGGTGGGGCAGGCTCCGCGCCGACCTGCCGTTCCGGACGAACTCCCCGGTGTCCATCCCATCCCGCGTATTCCGCCCGCACTGGCGCGACCTGGACCCGTACATGCAGGTCGACGACATCGAATGGGAGGACGGAAAACGGGCCCGGCTGGTGGTGACCGGCCGGGCCAACGTGCCGTCCGTCGACATCCCCCGGCGTCGGAACACCTCCAAGATCGCGGTGCTGCTCCCGCCGGGCCGTCGGCTCCCGGTGGTGTTGCCCGTCCGGTCGTTCCTCAACCCGGAGGCCACGGCCCTGTCCGAGCAGGACAGGGCCAACTACGACTGGTCCGGCTTCCGGTTCGCGGTCAGCCCGAGGCGGTTCCGCGGCACTGGGCAGTGGCAGTGCTACATGCTGGTCCGGGGCCACGGCGTCTGGCGCCCGGCCCGGGTGCACACCCCGGTACCCGGCCCCGCGGAGCGGCCGCGCCCCCGTCAGGTAGCGCCCGGCCTGCGGTTCGGCGCCCGCTGGGCCGGTCTCGGCCTGAACGTGGCGGCGTGGCGGCTCGGTGCGGTCGTCGCCGACGTGGGCTGGCAGGACGTCGGCCCGCGGGCGGTGCGGATCGACGTGGAGCTGCCCGCGACCTCAGCTGGCGCGGCCCCGTCCGCTCCAGCCACCCCCGTCCCGGCCGCGTCCGCCCCCCCGGCCGAGCTCGTGCTGGTGCGTAACCAGGGCGCGACGATCCGTTCCTTCCCGGCCGTCCCGGTGCCGCCCGCGGCCGGAGGCCCGGCCAGATTCAGCGCCGTCGTCCCGCTCGGCGACCTGGCTGGCGCGACCGACATCGTGGACCGGGTCGGCCGGGTGACCGGCGACGACGGGATGGCCTGGGACGTCTACGTCAAGCGGCCCGGCCGTCCCCGGGTCAGGGTGGCGTGGCCGGACAGCATGAACGAGACCAGGCACCTGTTCGGCGCGCGGGAGGCCGTGGCCGGCCAGAGCCGCTACGGTGACCTTGTGATAGCAGAACGCGCGCCCCGGCCGGTGATCGACGAGCACGAGTGGCACCCCGGCGGGCGCTTGGTGCTGCGCGGCAGCTTCCTGGGCGCCGGGCTGGCCCCGGACGCCCGGTACGAGACGATGCTGCGCCGGATCGGGTCCGCCGACTCGCACGTCATCGGCTTCGCGGTGGACGGCGAGCGGTTCAGCATCGAGGCTGGCCTGGACCAGATGCCGTTCTTCGGCTCGGCCATCCCGCTGCGGGACGGCGAATGGAACCTCTACGTCCGCCCGGTCGGCGGCGGCCCGGACACGCTGGCCGAGATCAAGTACGACCACGACCGGCTGGGCGACGTCACCGGCCAGCGCGTCCCGGTCGGCCGCAAGCAGTACCAGCTGGTGGTTACCGGGTACGACGACCCGGTGATCACCGCGGAGCCCCAGCTGCGCCGGGTGGAGCGGGGTAACTTCGGCCAGCGGGCGCTGCGCCGCGGGTTCTACCCCGCGATGCAGCGCAGCGCCCCGGTCCGCGATGCGGTCTTCTTCGTCAGCTGGAAGGGCAAGCAGTGCACCGGCAACCCGCTCGGCATCGCCGGGGAACTACGCCGCCGCGGCGATGACCGCGAGCACCTGTGGGCCGTCACCGACTGGTCGGTGCCGGTACCCGAGGGCGGAACCGGGGTGCTCCGCGGCACCGAGGAGTACTACGAGGCGCTGGCCCGGTCGAAGTACCTGATCTCCAACGACGACATGCAACTCCCGTTTCGCAAGCGCGACGGCCAGTTCTACCTGCAGACCTGGCACGGCACGCCGCTGAAGCGGATCGGCTTCGACATCGCCAACCCGCAGTTCATCAGCGGGACGGCGTACTTCGACCACCTCGCCAGGGACGTCGCCCAGTGGGACCTGCTGCTGTCGCCCAACCCGTTCAGCACTCCGATCATGCGCCGGGCGTTCCGCTACGACGGGGAGATCGGCGAGTACGGCTACCCCGGCAACGACCTGCTGGGCCGCGGCACAGCGGAGGCGGCCGCGCGGGTCAGGGACCGGCTCGGGCTGCCCGCCGGGAAGCGGGTGGTGCTCTACGCGCCCACCTGGCGGGACAACCAGGTGTACGCGAACGGCCGCAGGTACCGGTTCGACATGCGCCTGGACCTGGAGCGGGCCTGGCGTGAGCTCGGCCGGGACCACGTATTCCTCATCCGCGGGCACCACCACAACGCAGACGACGTGCCCGCCGGGATGCGGGACGGCTTCGCGTTCAACGTCACCGCCTATCCCGATATCACCGAGCTCTACCTGGTGTCCGACGTCCTGGTCACCGACTACTCCTCGGCCATGTTCGACTACGCGGTGACCGGTCGGCCGATCCTGTTCTTCACCTACGACCTGGCCGAGTACCGCGACAGCCTGCGCGGCTTCTACTTCGACTTCGAAGCGGAGGCGCCCGGCCCGCTGCTGGCCGACTCGGCCGGCGTGATCGAGGCCGTCCGGGACATCGACGCCGTCGCCGCCGAGCACCGCGACGCCTACCAGCGCTTCACGGCCCGTTTCTGTCCCCTGGACGACGGCAAGGCCGGCGCCCGCGTCTGCGACCGCGTGTTCGCCTCCTGACCGGCTGATCCACGATCGCCACCCGCACCCGCACCTGCACCCGCACCTGCACCTGCACCCGTGATCCACACCCATGATCGGCTGATCCGCGCCCGCCACACGGCGGAGCCGAAATTAAGAGAACATTAACGGTGGCCGCCTCCTGCGTACCGGCTGGATAGCCTGGGGGGCAGGGCGCTATCTGGCCTGGGGCGGGCGCCCGGGAAGGACAACCGTGGCGGACACCGACATCGGGTCACCCGATCCGGCCACGACGTTCGCGGCGGAGCCGGGAAACGTCGTGGCCGGCCCGGCGGCGGGCCGGGCTCCTGGCGCGGGGATCCGGCGTAGCCGGCGCGGCTGGCTGATCGTGGCCGTTCCCGCGGCCGTCTCGCTCGTGCTGGGCGGATACCAGATCGGCGACCCTTCGCTCTGGCGGGACGAGGCGTATACCAAGGACGCGATCGCGCGCCCGTTCGGCCAAATCTTCGCCCTGCTCGGCCACCAGGACGCGGTGCACGGCGCCTACTACCTGCTCATGCACGTGGTCGCGGCGGTGCTCGGCACCTCGGCCACCGCGCTGCGGTTCCCCTCGCTGTGCGCCATGGTCATCGCGGCCGGGTTCGTCGCGGCCACCGGCCGCCGGGCGGCCGCCCTGGCGCTGCCCCCGGCGGCCGCCGACGGGGCCCCGGACACCGCCGACGGGGCCGCGGACACCGGGCGGAACGGTCGCGGGCTGGACGTCCCGGCGCTGACCGGGCTGTTCTCCGGCCTGCTGTTCGCCACCGCGCCGTACATGACCTACTACGCGCAGATGGCCAGGTCGTACGCGATCGAGACGATGTTCGCCGTGATCGCCTCTTACCTGCTGCTGCGGGCCTGGCCCGACGGCCGCTGGCGGTGGTGGCTGGGGTACGGCGCGGCGGTGGCGCTGACCGGCCTGTTCAACATCTTCGGGCTGCTGATCGTGGCCGCGCACGGGGTCACGCTGCTGCTCACGGACGCCCGCGGCCAGGCCGCGCCCGGACGCCGGGCCGGCCGGATCCCGCTGCGCTGGCTGGCCGCGTGCGCGGCCGCAGTGATCGTGCTCGGGCCGCTGCTCGGCCTGGCCAGCCGCCAGCAGGTGCAGATCGCCTGGCTGAACCGGCCCACGCTCAACGCGATGGAGCGGCTGTTCACCAACCTCGCAGGCTCCCGGCCGCTGATCGTCCCGTTCGCGCTGCTCGCGCTGGGCGGCCTGCTCGCCGCCTGGCTGGCGGACCACTGGCGGCCGCTCAACCCGGCCGCGATCGCGCTGCCGTGGCTGGTCGTCCCGCCGTTCGTGCTGGTCGCGGTGTCGTTCGTCAAGCCGGTGTACTACGTCCGCTACATCGAGTTCTGCCTGCCGGCGCTGGCCATCCTGGCCGGCGCGGGGCTGACCGCGCTGGTCAGGCTGGCGGCGATCACGCCGTTGCGCCGGGCGCGGCTGGGCCGCTGGAGGCTGGGCCCGCTCCGCCTGGGCCCGCTCCGCCTGGGCGGTCTGGGCCTGGCCTGGCTGCCGGCCGTGCTGGCGGTCGCGGTGCTCGCCGCGCTGCTGGCCGGGCCGGAGCAGGCGATCAGGCAGACCGCCGCCCGCCCGGACAACCTGCGGCTGGCCTCCGCCATCGTGGCCGCCCACGAGCAGCCCGGCGACGTGGTGTTCTACATCCCGGCCACCATGCACGTGCTCGGTACCGGGTACCCGGCGCCGTTCGGCCGGTTGCGCGACATCGCGCTGAACGAGTCCGCGATCGCCTCGGGCACCCTGACCGGAACCGAGATCACCAGCCCCGCCCGGCTGAAGAGCCGGTTCGCCGCCTCTTCAGCGCAGCGGGTGTGGGTGGTCACCGGCGCCAGCAACTACAAGTTCCCGGTGCCGTCCACGCCGATGGACAAGGAGAAGATGGCGCTGGTGGCCGGCGCCGGGCTGCACATCCTGCACCGCTGGCGGGCCGGTGAGGTCATGCTGACGCTGTACGGCCCCTGAAAGGCCAGCACAGCCCGGCCAGCATAGCCCGCGGCCGGCACAGCCCGGGCTCAGGCCCCGGACGACTCCGCCCGCGGGGTGCCCAACCCGCCGGCCAGCAGCTGCTCACGGATCTTCTTGCGGCCGCGGTGCAGCCGGGACATCACGGTCCCGACCGGCGTCCCCATCATCTCGGCGATCTCGCGGTAGGGGTAGCCCTCGATGTCCGCCAGGTACACCGCGGTGCGGAACTCGCCGGGCAGGTCGCGCAGGGCCCTGAGCAGGTCAGAGTCGGTGGTCCGATCCAGCGCTTCGGCCTCGGCCGACGGCACCGGCGGCGTGAGCCGGTCCGCGGACATCTGCCATTCCTGCAGGTCACCGCCGAGCGCCTGCTGCGGCTCCCGGCGCCGCTTCCGGTACACGTTGATGAACGTGGTGGTCAGGATCCTGTTCAGCCATGCCCGCAGGTTGGTGCCGGGGGTGAACTGCTGGAACGCCGCGTAGGCCTTGACCGACGTCTCCTGGACCAGGTCCTCGGCGTCGGTGGGATTCCTCGTCATCCGGAGCGCCGCCGGGTACAGCTGGCCAAGCTGCGGGATGACGTCGCGCTCAAATCGCGCGCGATCGTCGCTAGAGTGTTCGGCTCGGCTCATGTTCGCTCCGGTGGTTTTGTCATCTCACTGTATATAGACGCTTAACAGGCCCGGAAACGTACCCCGTGTTGCGAAAATCACGTCGATCAAGGCGAGTTCCCCTGCCCGTCTGCTAACGGCGTAAACATAGGATGCCCAGCCGAGCTGAACGTAACCTGAAGGCCGCCTGAGGTGATGGGGAGAGGCTGCGACCGCGGATACGGGCGCGGGGGACCCGGCCCGTTCGGGACGCTAGATCCAGCCGCGGCCGATCCGGTACCACATGTGATGCAGCCAATCCTGGTACAGGATGACCTTTCCGGCCAGGACCGAATAAAAGTACCAGAACATGAGCAGCACGCACAGCACGTAGGCGCCGACGATGAGGGCGCCGGTCGCCCGGCGCAGCGCGCTGGCCGAGGCGGGTCCGAGGATCAGGCCCAGGCAGAGCACGATGGACAAGATCAGGCCCCAGCCGGCCAGCACGCCGAGCAGCACCGCCCCGGCCCGCCAGTCCCGGTGCAGCAGCCACCAGCCCAGGCAGAACAGCAGGGCCAGCATCGACCCCCACCAGATCGCCGGCGTGCCGAGCGCCAGCACCTCCTGCGACCATTCCGCGCCCTTGTAGCCGGACGGGCAGTAATGCGAGGGGCCCGGCACCGGGCCGGTGTAGCACTCGTAGAAGAAGGCGACCGGCCGGGTGACCAGCAGCCAGTCCCACGGCTGCGACTGGTACGGGTGCGGGGTCTTCAGCCCCACGCCGAAGGTGATCGCCTGCAGGTGGTACTGGTACAGCGAGTACAGCGCCGAGATCACCGGGGTGTGCACGCCGTGGTTCTGGGCGTAGTCCCGGTAGTAGCCGGTGCTGGTGGCGAACCAGCCGCTCCAGCTGGCGAGGTAGACCCCCAGCGGGATCGCGATGAACGTCACCGGCAGCCAGCGGGCCTCGCGGAACCCGCCGCGGACGAACGACTTCAGCCCGGCGGCCCGGCGCGCGCCGATGTCCCACGCGGTGATCAGCGCGGCGAAGCCGAGGATGTACCAGGCGGCGTTCCACTTGGTGGCCAGGGCCAGGCCGAGGCAGATCCCGGCCGCGACCCGCCACCGGCGGATCCCGAACCCGGGCCCGAGCTGGCCGCCCTGGCGGCGGGCGACCCCGTCGGCGAGTTGCGCCCGGCCGGCGTCCCGGTCGATCAGGATGCAGCCGAACGCGGCCAGCACGAAGAACATCAGGAAGATGTCCAGGATCCCGGTCCTGGACAGCACGAACTCCAGCCCGTCCAGCGACATCAGCAGCCCGGCGGCGCAGCCGAGCAGCGTCGAGCGGGTCATCCGCCGGGCGATCCGGCAGATCAGCAGGATGGCCAGCGAGCCGAACACCGCGCTGGCGAACCGCCAGCCGAAGGAGTTCAGCCCGAACAGCCACTCGCCCACCGCGATCAGCAGCTTGCCGACCTCGGGCTGGACCACGTACTCGCCGCACGCCGAGGTCCCGCTGCACGGCGCGAAGATGTTGGCGTGCCCGGCCTGGATGATCGAGTTGGCGTTGTTGACCAGGGTCAGCTCGACCCCGTGGTGCAGGATGCTCCAGGCGTCCTTGGCGTAGTACGTCTCGTCGAAGATCAGCGCCCGCGGTACCCGCAGCCGGTCGAATCGCAGGAACGCGCCGAACGCGGTGACCAGCAGCGGGCCCAGCCACCCCCAGGGCCGGTCGTCCGGCATCGGCACGACCAGCCGGGCCCGCAGGGCCGCGAGCCTGCCGAGCTCGTCGGCGGGCGCAGCGGGCATATCAGCCTGGGTTGCCGTCACCGGCCACATGCTACTGGCGCCGGTAAAGTCCGGCTAGCCGGGTGATGATATGCCAGGCAAGACCGTGCAACAGCAGAGACCACGGGCCAGAGACGGGGCGCAACGGACATGCCGGGATCTGATACCGACGCCGGAACCGAGAACGGCGGGGTGCTGACGCTCGCCGCGGTACCCATCGGCCGGGCCGACGACGCCTCGGCCCGGCTGGTGGCCGAGCTCGCCCGGGCCAGCCTGATCGCGGCCGAGGACACGCGCCGGGTGCGCTGGCTGGCCTCGAGCCTGAAAATCGAGCTGAAGGCGCGGGTGGTCTCCTACTACGACGCGGTCGAGACGCGCCGCACCGCGGAACTGCTCGGCGAGCTCAAGGCCGGCCGGGACGTCCTGCTCGTGACCGACGCGGGCACCCCGGGGATCAGCGATCCGGGCTACCGGCTCGTCTCGGCCGCGGCAACGGCCGGGCTGCGGGTGACCGCCCTGCCGGGCCCGTCGGCGGTGACGACGGCGCTGGCCGTTTCCGGGCTGCCCACCGACCGGTTCAGCTTCGAGGGGTTCCCGCCACGCGGCCAGGGCGAGCGGACCCGGCGCTTCGCCGAGCTGGCCGCCGACCGCCGGACCCAGGTCTTCTTCGAGGCCGGCCGCAGGCTGGCCGCGACGCTGGCCGAGCTGGCCGGCTCGCACGGCGAGGACCGGCCGGCCGTGGTGTGCCGCGAGCTCACCAAGACCCACGAGGAGATCAAGCGCGGCACGCTGGCCGAACTGGCCGACTGGGCCGCCCTCGTCAGCGGGGCGGATCAGCGCGAGACCAGGAAAAAGAAGGCGTCAGGTGCCGTCCGCGGCGAGATTACGCTGGTCGTCGCCGGAGCCGTCCGCCGGAGCCGCCGCCCCCTCCCCGACGGCGGGGTCTCCGGCAGGAACGACCTCGCCGGCCCGCTGCCCCCGCTGCCCCCGCTGCCCCCGCTTCCCTAGCCGTGTCCCCAGCCGGCGCGCCAGCTTCCCGCCCGCCGTGCCCGGGCTGAACGCCAGGGCCGCGGCCAGGCAGGCGAACGGCACGGCCACCAGCACGTACCGGTAGTCGAACTCGGCGGTGGCGGCCGGGATCACGATCAGCGCGAGCGAGATGGTCCACGGCAGCAGCGCGTCGGCGCCGAGCCGCCGCCAGGCCAGCACCATGCCGCCCAGTCCGGCCAGCAGGATCAGCCCGTACACGGAGCCCGGCAGCCAGACGTACCGCTGGTAGCCGCGGATCACGTTGGCGAACGGCGCGACCACGTGGGTCAGCGGGTCGCCGTGCACGTACGCCGCGGCGTAGGAGTCGTACGGCCCGAGGTCGGCCTGGTCCCAGGCCGGGATGGGCAGCGAGCGGTAGCCGAAGATGTACTCGTCGTAGGTCGGGGCGTTCGGGAAGATCACCCGCTTCCAGCCGAACACCCGCAGGGTGTCCTTGGCCACCGCCTTGGCGTAGTCCAGCGGCTGGGCCTTGATGGCCCGGATGGCAAAGCTCTCCGCCAGCTGGTTCGGCACCGGCGAGAACTTCGACGGCGGGAAGCGGTCCAGCGGCGACTCGGTGGTCCAGATGTAGGCCTGCGCGATCGGCCGCTTGTCCGGCGGCACGGTGGTGCACAGCGACAGCTCGTTGGCCGGCACCGTCATCTTGGTGCAGTCGGCAAACGTCATCACCCGGGAGTACAGGAACACGCCGGTGCTGTCGGTCATCGCGAACTGCTCGTGCTCGGCGTAGAACAGCCCCGCGTACCCGAACACCGGGACCATGCAGACCACGATGGTGGCCGCCACCTTCCGCCAGCTGACCCGCTTGATGATCATGTAAACGGCGAACACCGCGAGCAGCGGCAGCCCGACCGAGCGCACGATCTCGGCCACGCCGAGCAGGGCGCCGATGATCACGCACCGGCGCAGCGACGGCCCGGGATCCCACAGCAGCAGCGTGACCGCCAGCGTGAGCAGGAACAGGAACGGCACGTCGGCCATGATCAGGTGCTCGAGCTGGATCTCGAACCCGTCGTAGAGCACCGGCAGGGTGGCCAGCGCGGCCAGCCAGGCCGGGCTGCGGAAGCGGTGCCTGGCCAGCGCGTAGATCATCACCGCGACGGCCAGCGCCATCAGATGTTGCAATATTGTTACGACGGCGTAGGTGTGCAGCGGCTGCAGGACCTTCAGCCAGATCGAGTACCCGGACACCCGGGTCGGGTCGAGCTGGAAGTGCACCGTGTTCTGCACGTACTGGAACGAGTCGTTGAACCAGGCGTGCCACTGGTAGCCAAGCTCAGCGTCGACCCGGAGCAGCACGGCGGGAGTGAGCACGATGATGAACAGGCGGTGCCCGGCCCAGGCACGGGCGGCCAGCTGGCGGGCGCCCGCCCGGGTCGTCCAGCCGGGCCTGCCGGGCTTGTTCGGCCAGATTGACCAGGCGCGCCGCGCTGTTGGCTCACGCGATGCGGCCGCAGGCATTACCCTCAAGCCGTACCCTCCTGTGCTGGGCTGATGAACCCTGACAACCAACAAGCGGCCAGTTCGGCGCGTTCGTCCCTCGCCTACGGTAATACGACGCGCGACCAGGACCGGGCCATGCGACCAGATCCGCTGACGCTGAATGGAGACGAAACGTGGAGCTGACCGTGGTCATGCCTTGCCTCAACGAGGCGGAGACCGTGGCGACGTGCGTCCGCAAGGCTATTGGATTCCTGGCCGAGAGCGGTATCAGCGGTGAGGTGCTGGTCGCCGACAACGGCAGCACGGACGGCAGCCAGCGGCTGGCCACCGAGGCTGGCGCCCGGGTGGTGCCGATCAGCGACAAGGGTTACGGCAACGCGCTGATGGGCGGCATCATCGCCGCCCGCGGCAAGTACGTCATCATGGGCGACGCCGACGACAGCTACGATTTCACTCACCTGATGCCGTTCGTCAACGAACTGCGCAAGGGCGCGGACCTGGTGATGGGCAACCGTTTCCGCGGCGGGGTCGCGCCGGGTGCCATGCCGCCGCTGCACAAGTACCTGGGCAACCCGGTGCTCAGCTTCATCGGCCGGCTGTTCTTCCGCAGCAAGATCGGCGACTTCCACTGCGGCCTGCGCGGCTTCAGCCGGGACAGCGTGATGGCGCTGAACCTGCAGGCGACCGGGATGGAGTTCGCCAGCGAGATGGTGGTCAAGGCGACCCTGGCCGGGCAGCACGTGACCGAGGTGCCGACTACGCTGGACAAGGACGGCCGGAGCCATCCGCCGCACCTGCGCTCCTGGCGGGACGGCTGGCGGCACCTGCGGTTCCTGCTGCTGTTCAGCCCGCGCTGGCTGTTCTTCCTGCCCGGCCTGGCGCTGCTCATCGCGGGCCTGGTCATCGGCGCGCTGGTGGCGCCGCACCCGTTCAGCATCGGCAGCGTGACCTTTGACGTGGACACGCTGGTCGCGGCCTCGGCCATGGTCGTGATCGGGTTCCAGTCCGTGCTGTTCTGGCTGTTCACCCAGGTGTACGCCGGCTCGGAGGGCTTCCTGCCCGAGGAGCCGAAGGTCCAGCGGGTGCTGGAGAAGCTCAGCCTGGAACGCGGGCTGATGCTCGGCGGCCTCATCGGGCTCGCGGGCCTGGCCGGGCTGATCTTCTCGCTGCTGTACTGGAACGGCCAGAAGTTCAGCCACCTCAACTACGAGCACTCGCTGCGGATCATGATCCCGTCGGTGACCGCGCTGATCGTGAGCTGGCAGGTGATCCTGGGCACGTTCTTCCTGTCCATCCTGGGCATCAAGCACACCAGGCACCCGGTGACCGCGGCGCCGGCCCCCATCCCGGACGAGTCGGTTAATCACCGTGAGCAGTCGGCCGCTGCCCCTAGGCTTTAGCCATGCGCACCATCTTGTCCGCCCCCGCCTGGCCCTACGCGAACGGCCCCCGGCACATCGGTCACGTCTCCGGCTTCGCCCTTCCGTGCGACATGTTCAGCCGGTACCAGCGCATGGCGGGCAACAGGGTGCTGATGGTGTCCGGCACCGACGAGCACGGCACGCCGATCCAGGTCCAGGCCGACGCCGAGGGGGTGCCGGCGCGTGAGCTGGCCGACCGCTACAACCGGGTCATCGTCGACGACCTGACCAGCCTCGGCATGACCTACGACCTGTTCACCCGGACCACCACGCTGAACCACTACGCGGTCACCCAGGAGATCTTCGTCCGGCTGCTGGAGAACGGCTATATCTTCAGCAAGACCACGCTGGGCGCGATCTCGCCGTCCACCGGGCGGACGCTGCCCGACCGCTACATCGAGGGCACGTGCCCGATCTGCGGCTACCCGAGCGCCCGCGGCGACCAGTGCGACAACTGCGGCAACCAGCTCGACCCGGCCGACCTGATCAACCCCCGGTCCAAGATCAACGGCGAGACACCGGTTTTCCGCGAGACCGAGCACTATTTCCTGGACCTGCCGGCGTTCGCCGAGGTGCTGGGCACCTGGCTGCAGGCCAAGGCGGGCCACTGGCGGCCGAACGTGCTCAAGTTCTCCCTCAACCTCCTGGACGACCTGCAGCCGCGGGCGATAACGCGCGACCTGGACTGGGGCGTGCCCGTTCCGCTCGATGGCTGGCGGGACCGGCCGGACAAGCGGATCTACGTCTGGTTCGACGCGGTGATCGGGTACCTGTCCGCATCCATCGAGTGGGCCCGGCGCAGCGGCGACCCGGACGCCTGGCGGGCCTGGTGGAACGAGCCGGACGCCGAGGCGTACTACTTCATGGGCAAGGACAACATCGTCTTCCACTCCGAGATCTGGCCGGCCATGCTGCTCGGCTACAGCGGGCTCGGCGCGCGCGGCGGCCAGCCCGGCCCGCTCGGCCCGCTGAACCTGCCGACCGAGGTGGTCTCGAGCGAGTACCTGACCATGGAGGGCCGCAAGTTCTCCTCCTCCCGCGCGGTGGTCATCTACGTCAGGGACTTCCTGGAGCGCTACGACGTGGACGCGCTGCGGTACTACGTGGCCGTGGCCGGCCCGGAGACCCAGGACACCGACTTCACCTGGAGCGAGTTCGTCCGCCGCAACAACGACGAGCTGGTCGCGACCTGGGGCAACCTGGTGAACCGCGCGGTCTCGTTCGCGGCCAGGAACATCGGCTCGGTCCCGGCGGCGGGCCCGCTGACCGACCTGGACTCCGAGCTGCTGGCCCGGTCCCGGCAGGCGTTCGGCACCGTCGGAGAGCACCTGTCCGCCTCGCGGTTCAAGTTCGCGATCAACGAGGCGATGCGGACGGTGGCCGAGGCGAACAAGTACTTCTCCGAGCAGGCGCCGTGGAAGCTGCGCGAGTCCGACCCGGACCGGATGCGCACCGTGCTGCACGTGGCCCTGCAACTGGTCGACGACGCCAAGACGCTGCTCACCCCGTTCCTGCCCCGCTCCTCCCAGCAGGTCCACGAGCTGCTGGGCGGTTCGGGCACCTGGTCGGACATGCCGCGCGTCGAGGAAGTCGACGAAGAGGGCGGCCCGTCCTACCCGGTGATCACCGGCACCTACGACGGCGCGGCCCGGTGGGCCTCGGTTCCGCTGCGGGCCGGCACACCGCTGGCCGCGCCCAAGCCGCTGTTCACCAAGCTGGACACCTCGGTGGTGGAGGAGGAACTTGCCCGGCTCGGCGCATCATGAGCTCGTCGGGACCGAACGGGTCGCGGTGACAGCCCCAGTACAGCCCGCTGCGCTACCCCGCCCGGCCCTGGACAGCCACACCCACCTGGACATGATCGACCTTCCGCTGTCCGGGGTGGTCGCCTCGGCCCGGGCGGCGGGGATCGCCCGTATCGTCACTGTCGGCACCGACCTGGAGTCTTCCCGCTGGTCCGCGCGCTGCGCCGACGATCACGACGGGGTCTACGCGGCCGTGGCCATCCACCCGAACGAGACCCAGGCCGTCTCCGCCGAGGTCGGCACGGGCGCCCCGGCCCCGGGCAGCCCCGCCGCCGACGGGGTGCTGGCGGCGATCGAGGACCTGGCCGCCCGGCCGCGCGTCGTCGCGGTCGGCGAGACCGGGCTCGACTACTACCGCCACCACGCCGCCCCGGACACGCAGCGCTGGTGGTACCGCGAGCACATCAAGATCGCCAAGCGGGCCGGCCAGGCGCTGATGATCCACGACCGGGAGGCGCACGCCGACGTGCTGCGCATCCTGGAGGAGGAGGGCCCGCCGGACCGGGTGGTGTTCCACTGCTTCTCCGGCGACGTGGCCATGGCCAAGCAGTGCGCCGAGGCGGGCTACGTGATGTCGTTCGCCGGCAACGTGACGTTCGCCAACGCGCAGCCGCTGCGGGACGCCGCCGCGGCCGCCCCGGCCGACCTCATCCTGGCCGAGACCGACGCGCCGTTCCTCACCCCGGTCCCCAACCGCGGCAAGCCTAACGAGCCCGCCCTGACCGCCGACACGCTGCGCTGCCTGGCCGAGGTCAAGGGCCTGGACCTGGCCGACCTGTGCGACACGGTAACCGCCACCGCCCAGCGCACCTTCGGCCCCTGGTAGCAGCATGCCCGGCCCTTCGTCCGGCTCGCGGCCCGCAATCCCCTGCGGCGCCCGCTCCGGGTCCCGTGCCCAACCACGGCAATGTGACATCGCCGTGCACCTGACCACAGCTATGTCACATCGCCGTGGTTCCTCGCGTTCCGGGACGGCGGGGCGGAGCGAGGGGGCGTGGTAGCGGAGGGGGCCGGGGTGCGGCTGCTCACTCCCGGGGATATCAGGGAACTGGCCGGGCGGCTCGGCGTGCGGCCGTCCAAGCGGCTGGGCCAGAACTTCGTCGTGGAGCCGGGGACGGTGCGCCGGATCGCCGCGCTGGCCGCGCTGGAGCCGCGGGACGTGGTGCTGGAGGTGGGCCCGGGGCTGGGGTCGCTCACGCTCGCCCTGCTGGAGGCCGGCGCCGGCCGGGTGGTGGGCGTGGAGATCGACCCGGCGCTGGCCGCCGAGCTGCCCCGGACGATCGCCGCCCGGGCGCCGGGGCTGGCGGACCGGGCGGCCGTGATCGCCGCGGACGCGCTCCGTATCGACAGCGGCGACCTGCCCGAGGTCTCCGGGTCGCCGTCGGTGCTGGTGGCGAACCTGCCCTACAACGTGGCGGTGCCGGTGCTGCTGCACCTGCTGGCGGCCCTGCCGTCGCTGCGGCGGGGGCTGGTCATGGTCCAGGCCGAGGTGGCGGACCGGATGTGCGCGCCGCCGGGGTCACGGGTGTACGGCGCGCCGTCGGCGAAGCTGGCCTGGTACGCCGCGGCCCGCCCGGCCGGGCCGGTGCCGCGCAGCGTGTTCTGGCCGGTGCCGAACGTGGATTCCCGGCTGGTCGCGTTCACCCGGCGGGACCCGCCGGCTACCGCGGCGAGCCGCGAGGAGGTGTTCGCGGTCGTCGACGCGGCCTTCCGGCAGCGGCGCAAGACGCTGCGCGCCGCGCTGTCCGGCTGGGCCGGCTCGGCGCCGGAGGCCGAACGGCTGCTCCGGGCGGCCGGTCTCGACCCGGGTGCCCGCGGCGAATCGCTCGATGTCGCGGAGTTCGCCCGGCTGGCGGCGTCGCGCCTCTCAACACCACCGGCCGCACCGCGTACGATTTGACCATCGTGACCGGTGTTACTGTGCGGGTGCCCGCCAAACTCAACCTCCAGCTCGCGGTGGGTCCGCCGCGTGCTGACGGCTACCACGACCTGGTGACGGTCTTCCACGCCGTCTCGCTGTTCGATGAGGTCACCGCGGAGCCCGCCCGGCGCGACGGGGTCTCGGTCAGCGGCGAGGGCGCGGACCGGGTTCCCGCCGACGGGGACAACCTGGCGCTGCGCGCGGTCGCCGCGCTGCGGGCCGAGGTGCCGTCGGCTCCCCGCGTGCACATCACGATCGCCAAACGGATCCCGGTGGCGGCCGGCCTGGCCGGCGGCAGCGGCGACGCGGCCGCGGCGCTGGTCGCCTGCAACGAGCTCTGGGCCGGTGGCTTCGGCCCGCCGCAGCTAGCCGAGATCGCCGCGCGGGTGGGCAGCGACGTGGCCTTCGCGCTGCTCGGCGGGACCGCGGTCGGCCGCGGCCGGGGCGAGCAGCTGACGCCCGCGCTGGCCCCGGCGACCCAGTACCACTGGGTGCTCGCCTTCGCCGACGAGCACCTGTCCACGCCCGAGGTCTACGCGGCGCTGGACCGGCAGCGGGCCCGCGCGGGCGAACAGGTCCCGGCCGGACCGCAGCTGGATCCCGCGCTCATGTCGGCGCTGCGCTCGGGCGATGCCCGGCTGGTCGGCCGGGCGCTGAGCAACGACCTGCAGCCGGCCGCGCTGTCGCTGTGCCCGGCGCTGCGCAAGACCCTGGCCGCCGGGCTGGAACTGGGCGCGCTCGGCGCGCTGGTGTCCGGCTCGGGACCGACCTGCGTGTTCCTGGCCGCCAGCGCGGACCGCGCCCTCGATCTGGCCGCGTCGCTGTCCGGCGCGGGCGTGTGCCGGTCGGTGGCGCGGGCCAGCGGGCCGGCCCCCGGCGCCGCCATCGTCTCCGGCGCTCGGTGACCGGGCCGCGGTGAACCTGATCAGCCTGGAGAAGGCGGCCAAGGCGTACGCGCACCGCACGCTGCTCGACGGCGTCTCGCTCGGCGTGTCCGCCGGGGACCGGGTCGGGGTGGTGGGCCGCAACGGCGCCGGGAAGTCCACCCTGCTCGGGTTGCTGGCCGGCCGGGTGACGCCCGATTCCGGCCGGGTGGCCATGGTGGCCGGCCTGCGGCTCGGTTACCTGCCGCAGGGCGACCAGCTGAGCGGAACGGTCGGCGAGATCGTATTCGGCCTCGGGGGGGCTCGGGGGGGTGGTCCCCCCCGGAGCGAGCAGAGCGCCGGCGCGTCGCCCACCCCCTGGGAAGCCGACCCCCGGGCGCGCGCGATCATGGCCGAGCTGCTGCCCGGGATCGGCCTGGACGCGCCGGCCGGGCAGCTGTCCGGCGGCGAGCGGCGGCGGGTCGCGCTCGCCTCCCTGCTGGTGGCCGAGCGTGACGTGCTGCTGCTCGACGAGCCCACCAACCACCTGGACATCGAGGCGATCGACTGGCTCGGCCGCCACCTGCGCGACAGCGGCTGCGCGGTCATCGTGGTCAGCCACGACCGCTGGCTGCTGGACACCGTCTGCGAGCGAACCTGGGAAGTCGACCGCGGCCAGGTGCAGTCGGGCGAGGGCGGCTACTCGGCCTACGTGCTCGCCCAGGCCGAGCGCGAGCGCAGCGAGGAAGCCACCGAACGGCGCCGCCGCAACCTGGCCCGCAAGGAACTCGCCTGGCTGCAGCGCGGGGCCCGGGCCCGGACCACCAAGGCGAAGTTCCGGGTCGAGGCGGCCAACGCGCTCATCGCGGCGGAGCCGCCGCCACGGGACGGCGTCGAGCTGACCCGGCTGGCCACCGCCCGGCTGGGCAAGACCGTCATCGACCTGGAAGACGTTACCGTGTCGGCCGGGGACCGCCCGCTGCTGAACCGGGTGACCTGGCGCCTCGGCCCCGGGGACCGGGTCGGGATCGTCGGGGTCAACGGTAGCGGCAAGACCTCGCTGCTGCGGGTGCTCGACGGCGAGGCGACAGGCGGCCCGGGGCTGCACGCGGAGGGCACGATCGTCCGGGGCAAGACCGTGCGGCTGGCCCACCTGTCCCAGGAGCTCGCCGAGCTCGACCCGGACCAGCGGGTCCGCGAGGCGGTGGAGGAGATCCGGCTGCGTATCCAGGTGGGCGACCGCGAGCTGTCAGCGGGCCAGCTGCTGGAACGGCTCGGCTTCACCGCGGAACGGCAGTGGACCAGGGTCGGCGACCTGTCCGGCGGCGAGCGCCGCCGGGTCCAGATGCTCCGGCTGCTCATGACCGAACCCAACGTGCTGCTGCTCGACGAGCCCACCAACGACCTGGACATCGAGACGCTCACCGAGCTCGAGGACCTGCTCGACGGCTGGCCCGGCACGCTGGTGGTGGTCAGCCACGACCGGTACTTCCTCGAGCGGGTGACCGAGCACGTGGTGGCGCTGCTCGGCGACGGCCGGCTCTCCTTTCTCGGCGGCGGGGTGGACGAGTACCTGGACCGGGTCCGGGCCGCCCGCCGCGCGCCCGCGCCCCGATCCCCGGCGGCCCGGTCACCGGCGGGATCCGCCCCGGCGGGATCCGGGGCCGCGGCGGAGCGTACCGCGCGCAAGGAACTGCAGCGCCTCGAGCGCCAGCTGGACCGGCTGACGGCCCGCGAGGCCGGCCTGTCCGCCGAGCTGGCCGCGAACGCGACCGACTACGAAAAGCTCGGCGCGCTCGGCGCCGAGCTGAAGGCCGCCCAGGCCGAGAAGGCAGACCTCGAGGAGCGCTGGCTGACCGTCGCGGCCGAGCTCGACGCCTGATCGCTACTCGGCGGCGTCGAAGGGGGCGAGCAGGACCCGCATCAGGTCGGCCAGGTGCCTGCGCTCGGCGTCGTCCAGGTCCGCCAGCAGCGCCCGCTCGCGGCGCAGCAGCCCGGCCAGCGCGGCGTCCACCCGCTCCTGGCCCTGATCGGTAAGGGTGACCAGCACGCCCCGCTTGTCCCTGGGGTCCGGTTCCCGGCGGACCAGCCCCTCGGCGGCCAGCCGGTCGATCCGGTTCGTCATGGTGCCCGAGGTGACCAGCGTGGCCCGGAGCAGCGCGCCGGGGGTGAGCTGGAACGGCGGCCCTTGTCGGCGCAGCGCCGAGAGCACGTCGAACGCCCATGACTCGAGCTCGTGCTCGGCGAACGCGCCGCGCCGCGCGATGTCCAGGTGCCGGGCCAGCCGGGAGATCCTGCTGAGTACCTGCATCGGCTCCACGTCCAGGTCGGGCCGCTGCGCCCGCCACGCGGCGACCAGGTCGTCCACCTCGTCCCGTAGCAGCGGCTCGCCGAGGATGTCGTCGTCGGAATCCGCCCGTGCTGCCGACTCGATGCCGGGACCGGCGCGCTGGCCCATTACTAGAGCGTATCTCTTGACGTCAAGACTCGCCCTGCTGTACAAGAAGAACAGGTCAGATACCAAGGAGGCCAGGGGATCGTCCCCATGGCCAGTCAGCACTGTGTCTGTCGGTATCAGAGAAGGATCGACCACCATGTGGGACGCGGCCCTTTATCAGCGGTTTGGAGGCGAGCGCGCCAGACCGTTCTTCGACCTGCTCGCCAGGGTCGGAGCTGAGCTTCCCGGATACGTGGTCGACATGGGCTGCGGCCCAGGCAACCTGACCGCCCTGCTCGCCGAGCGCTGGCCCGCCGCCACGGTGTGCGGCGTGGACAGCTCGCCCGAGATGATCGAGGCGGCCCGCAGGCTCGTCCCGGAAACCGTCCCGCGATCGCCGGCGCCCGCCGGCGTCGGCCCGGTCGCGACGAGCCAAGCGCCTGGGTTGTCGTTCATGGTCGACGATGTGCGGCACTGGGAGCCGCAGAGCCTGCCGGATGTGATTATCTCCAACGCGGTGCTGCAGTGGGTGCCCGGCCATCGCGAGCTGCTGGTCCGCTGGGCGGACCGGCTGGCTTCCGAAGGCTGGCTGGCTTTCCAGGTCCCGGGTAACTTCGATCAGCCGTCGCATGCGATCCTGCGTGAGCTGGCGGCCTCGGCCCGGTGGCGCCCGCTGCTGCGGGACGTGGAGCTGAACCGGCAATCGGCCGACCCGGCGGACTACGCGGAGCTGTTGTCCAGGGCCGGCTGCGAGGTCGACGCCTGGGAGACGACGTACGTGCACATCGTGCAAGGTGAGGACCCGGTGCTCGAGTGGTACAAGGGCACCGGGCTCCGTCCCGTGCTGGCCGCGCTGGATGCGGAACGGGCCGGGGACTTTCTCGCCGAGTACGGCACGGAGCTTCGTCGGGCGTATCCACCCCGGCCGTTCGGCACCATTTTCCCGTTCCGCCGCGTGTTCGCCGTGGCCCATCGGCCCGGCTGACGCAGTCATCCCAGTTTTTCCCATTGATTTAATAGGGAAACCCTGGCAGGATCGCGGCATGCGCCGTGACTTGCCTCTCTCGTCAACGCCTGCCTGTCAGCGCGTTCACGCCGGCGCTCTTCTGTTGGCGCCCGGCGTCATGCGATGTCTGGCTGGCTCGCCCTTACCAGACCAGCACTGACCAGACCAGCCCGGCCCGGACCCCGCCGCCAGCACGTCTGGTCTCTTCGGTTCGCCCCTTCCGCCGGCGCCTGCCGCCGGCGATGTCAACGTGAGGAGAGACGCGAATATGAACACGATGATCCGGCCGGCCGCACCGGCCCGTGTGGGTCCCGGCCAGCTACTCGGCGCGCGGCAGCTTGCCGGCGTGGTGCGGCGGCTGGCGACAACGCCCGCGGACTGGCTCGGCCGGGTCCGGCTGAACCCGGAAGGCCGCTGGTACGAGCGGATACACCTCGACGACAGCCACGAGGTGTGGGTGATCAGCTGGCTGCCCGGCCAGGCGACCGGCTTCCACGACCACGGCGGGTCGGCCGGCGCGTTCGCCGTGGTCTGGGGCACGCTGACGGAGCGCCGGGTGGTCGGGGCCCGCACCACCGGCCAGGTGCTGGCCAAGCCGATCGGGGCGGGCGGGGCGCGCGCGTTTGGCCCCCGCTACATCCACGACGTGCGCAACGCGGCCGTTGCGTCGGTGGCGGTGAGCGTGCACGCCTACTCGCCGCCGCTGCCGGCCATGACGCGCTACGAGCTGACGCCGGGCGGCCTGGTCCAGCTGGACACCGAAGGCGCCACGTCATGGTGACCGTCCGGCCGTCCGGGGCCCGCACCATCGACGAGATCCTGGCCTCCGCGCGGGCCCGGCTGATCCGCGTGACGCCGCGTCAGGCCTTCGCCGAGTTGTCCGGCGGCGCCGTGCTCGTCGACATCCGGCCGGCCGCGCAGCGCGCGGCGCAGGGCGAGATACCGGGGTCCACGATCGTGGAGCGCAACCACCTGGAGTGGCGCCTCGATCCCTTCTCGGACGCCCGGCTGCCCTGGGTCACCGGGTACGACCACCGGATCATCGTCTTCTGCGTGGACGGGTACACCTCCAGCCTGGCGGCGGCGGCCCTGCTGGACCTGGGCCTGCGCGGCGCCACCGACGTGATCGGCGGATACCGCGCCTGGGTGGCCGAGGGCCTTCCGTCGGCGCCCGCGGGCGCCGACACCGTCACGCTGGCGCCCGGTGCCGCCCGGGCGCTAGCGCCCGGCTGACCCCTTCAGGCCCTTCGAGTCCCGTCCGTTCGCGTCCAGCTGGGAGAGGCCGTTCCAGGCCAGGTCGATCAGGTTGGCGGCGACCTCTTCCAGCTTGGGCTTGCGGGCGTCGAGCCACCACTGCCCGGTGAACGCGACCATGCCCACCAGCATCTGGGCGTACAGCGGGGCGAGCTTGGGATCGTGGCCGCGGGAGGCGAGGAAGTCGGCCAGGATGTACTCGACCTGGCCGGCGATGTCGCTCAGCAGCGTGCCGTAGGTTCCGGTGCCCGAGCCGGGGTTGGAGTCCCGGACCAGGATGCGGAAGCCGTCGGCGTTGTCGTCGATGTAGCGGAGCAGGCCGACCGCCGCGACCTCGAACGACTCCCTGGTGCGGGCGCCGCCGAGCAGCGTGGTCGCCATCGCCAGCAGGCGCTCTACTTCCCGGTCGACGACCACGGCGTAGAGGCCTTCCTTGCCGCCGAAGTGCTCGTATACCACCGGCTTGGACACGCCGGCCTGCGCGGCAATCTCCTCGATCGAGGTACCCTCGAATCCCCGTTCGGCGAACAGGCGGCGCCCGATGCCGAGGAGCTGCTCCCGCCGTTCCTTCCCGGTCATCCTCTTGCGGCCGGATGGATGCGGTTGCGCACTCACCTGTGCATCATCGCGACTCCGCGGACACCACGCCACGTACCCGGCTCTTTTGCCCCGGGGGGACGACCCCCCCAGACCCCCCCGCGAGGCGACGCCGCGTCATCGAGCCGAATTTCCTCTTCGCCGTGGCGGGCCGCTTGGCCGCGAGCCGGTTCTCGTCCGGCCAGCGCACGTCGTAGGCCCAGCCCAGCTTCTCCAGCGCCCAGATGACGCGCGCACTGGGGTCGAGCTGGCCCTTCAGCGCGCCGTGCCGCGCGCAGGTCGGGTCCGCGTGGTGCAGGTTGTGCCAGGACTCACCGAACGACGCGATCGCCATCCAGGACACGTTCTTCGACTTGTCACGTGCCTCGAATTCCGTCGTGCCGAAGGTGTGGCAGATGGAGTTGATGGCCCAGGTGACATGGTGCAGCAGCGCGACGCGGACCAGGCTGCCCCAGAAGAAGGCGGTCAGCGCACCCTGCCAGGACATCCCCCACAGGCCGCCGATCAGCGCGGGCAGCAGCAGCGTAACCGCCACCAGCGGCGGGAACAGCTTGTCCACTGCCTTGATCCGCCGGTCGGCGAGCAGGTCGGGGGAGAACTTCTCCTGCGAGGTCTTGTTCGGGTCGAAGAGCCATCCGATGTGCGCGTAGAGCAGGCCCTTGGACAGCGCCTTCGCGTCATCCCCGTACCGCCACGGGGAGTGCGGGTCGCCCTCCTTGTCGCTGTACTTGTGGTGCCTGCGGTGGTCCGACACCCAGGTGATGACCGGCCCCTCGATGGCCAGGCTGCCCGCGACGGCCAGCGCGACCCGCAGGCCGGTCTTGGCCTTGAACGAGCCGTGGGTGAAGTAGCGGTGGTAGCCGACGGTCACGCCGAGCCCGGATAGCCAGTAGAAGGCCAGCGCGATCAGCACGTCGTGCCAGCCCAGGCCCCAGCCCCACAGCAGCGGGATGGCGGCGGCCAGCGCCGCGAGCGGGACGGCCACGAACAGGCCGACCAGGAAGCGCTGGGCCGGCGAGATCGGCTCGTCCTCTAGGTCCGGCCGGGCCTTCTGGGCCGGGCGTGGCCGGGTTCTCGCGGTCGCAGTGACGGTTCCCCCGCTGGTCCCGGCGGACGCAGGGGTGGCCTGGTTCGCGTTGGTGGCGTCGGCCGTGGTGGTGGCCTCGGCCGCGTTGACGGTGTCGGGAGAAGTGGTCATCGTGCTCCTCTGGAACTAGGCGAAAACGGGCACGAGCGTTTGTACGCTTACGTAACCGTAGCCTACGTCACCGTAGGTTCGGCAAGGCCCGGAGAGTGAATTTCTGCAAATAGACCTATGAATTTCGTATGCGCGTCACCCGAGGCGTCTCATAATGCGAGACACCTCAGCGGCCCGTGTCCTGTTCGTTACGTCTTGGTGATCTCTTGCTGGCGCGACCGCCGGCGGCCGGGACGACGGCTCACTGGATCGGCGGCGTTGGATGCAGGTATCAGACCGGCTACCCACCCGCCGCGGTTGCATGCGTCGATCCGCCGCTCACATTTGCGGCGGTCGTTCGGACCTAGTTTTAGTACAGTAAGGACTCGAACTATCCCGGGTCGTCTAGCCAGGCAGGACGACGGTCTTTGGAATCGTTAACGAAGGTTCGAATCCTTCCCCGGGAGCAGTAAGTAGGTTCGACGCCTTCCCTATGGCAGCGTCAGCTGCCCGCCCACGATGGCCGTCGACCAGCCTTCGATCTTGCGGTAGAGGCCGCTGCTCCGCCGTACGTCGATGCGGAGGCAGCCGTGGTACTCGTCGCCGGTGTTCTTCCGTACCGTCCTCGGGTTGTGGCGCTTCAGCGTAGGGGTCCGGAACTGGTCTGCCGAGGCGCCGGTAACCTCCAGCCAGAACCGCTGAGCCGATTCCACATCGGCGCTTTCGTGGATGTACACGCGGAAAATGGCATCGCTCAATGAGGTCCCGGTGGCCTCGAGGAACCTCAGGAAGAAGCGTATAAGCGCAGGATCGCTGTTGATGAACACCACCCGGTCGGCCCGTCTGCCGGGCTTGTTCTTCGTGCCCTCGCACCAGTAGGCCATGGCGCCGGCGATGATGAGCTCGCGTTCGGCCAGGTCCCCGATCTCAGCGGCGGCCGCCGTCCGGGCTGCGGCGCGCCTGGCCTCTTGTACCTGGCGTTCGGCCGCCCAGTAGCGGCGTACTCCCTCGGCCGCCCGTCGCCGGCCTTCCTCGTAACTGAGCCGGGCCGGGCGGGCCAGGTCGCGCACCCACAGCGAGACTGAACTCTTGGCTACGCCGAGAGCTGCGGCGATCTCCTCGTAGTCGAGACCCTGAGCGCGCAATTCGCGGGCGCGGGACCGTACCTCGTCCTTGGCGTTGGGGCGGCGGGTCCACTCCGGCGGCGGCTCGCCCCTGAGGGCGTCGTCGAGCGTGGTGTTGCTCATCGGGCCCAGGATTTCCTTGATCTGGCGGCGCGACCTGCCCTCGCGACGGAGCTGGACAATGCGTGCCCGCAAGACGGCCATTTCTTTTGCATTTCGCATGTTCGAATTCTAGTACGAGCATAAGACATTTGATCGCTCGATCACGCTCGTGTGCGCGAATTACATGAAATTCCGGTTTCATCGCGTCAGGGCGACATGGAAATCCGGCCTCATGGTGTTGCCGGCAGGAGAGTCCCCGGGTCAGGGCGCTGATGCTCCTCTCGCCGGGCGTCTAGCCAGGGCATGCGCTATAGTTAGTTGACCTCAAGCAAGTTTCTGTTGGTGCCAAAGTTGCCTGTGAGGCTTAGGCCAATGAGTTCCGATTCTGGTCAGGTGAGGGCTGGCATGCCCGAGAAGGCCGAGCCGGGTCCGCACTATAAGTGGATCGCGCTGTCCAACACCACGCTGGGCGTGCTGATGGCGACGGTCAACCAGTCGATCGTGCTGATCGCGCTGCCGGACATCTTCCGCGGGATCGGGCTGAACCCGCTGAGCCCGGACAACACCAGTTACCTGCTGTGGATGTTCATGGGGTTCCTCGTGGTGTCCGCGGTGCTGGTGGTCAGCTTCGGGCGGCTCGGCGACATGTTCGGCCGCGTCCGGATGTACAACCTGGGGTTCGCGGTCTTCACCGTGGCCTCGATCTTCCTGACCATCACCTGGCAGCACGGCACCGCCGGGGCGCTGTGGCTGATCCTCTGGCGGGTGGTGCAGGGCATCGGCGGGGCGTTCCTGTTCGCCAATTCCACCGCGATCCTCACCGACGCCTTCCCGGCCAACCAGCGCGGCACCGCGCTGGGCATCAACTCGATCGCGGCCATCGCCGGCTCGTTCCTCGGGCTGCTGCTCGGCGGCGTGCTCGGTCCGGTCAACTGGCACCTGGTCTTCCTGGTCTCCGCGCCGATCGGGCTGTTCGGCACCGTGTGGGCGTACTTCATGCTCCGCGACATCGGCGAGCGCAAGCACGCCCGGATGGACTGGTGGGGCAACATCTTGTTCGCGGCCGGGCTGGTCGCGATCCTGGTCGGCATCACCTACGGCCTGCTGCCCTACGGCGGGCACCCGATGGGCTGGACCAACCCGTGGGTGCTCACCGCCATCTTCGGCGGGGTGGCCCTGCTGGTGATCTTCGGCTTCGTGGAGACCAAGGTCGCCGAGCCGCTGTTCCGGTTGTCCCTGTTCAAGATCCGCGCCTTCGCCTGGGGCAACCTGGCCAACCTGATGCTGGCGCTGGGTCGCGGCGGCATGCAGTTCATGCTGATCATCTGGCTGCAGGGCATCTGGCTGCCGCTGCACGGATACAGCTTCAGCCAGACCCCGCTGTGGGCGGGCATCTACCTGGTCCCGCTGACCATCGGCTTCCTGCTCTCCGCGCCGCTGTCCGGGGTGCTGTCGGACCGGTTCGGCGCCAAGGGGTTCACCACCGGCGGGGCACTGCTGACCGCGCTGACCTTCTTTATCCTGCTGTTCCTGCCGGTCGACTTCAACTACTGGCAATTCGCGCTGATCATCGCGTTCAACGGCTTCGGGTCCGGCCTGTTCGCGTCGCCGAACCGGGCCGAGATGATGAACGCGGTCCCGGCCAACCAGCGCGGCGCGGCCGGCGGCATGATCGCCACGTTCATGAACACCGCGTTCGTGCTGTCCATCGGGGTCTTCTTCTCGCTGATGGTGGCCGGCCTGTCCAGTAAGCTGCCGGGCGCGCTGTCCGGCGGCCTGGTCGCGCAGGGCATCCCGGCGTCGGCCGCGCAGCAGATCTCGCACCTGCCGCCGATCGGGGTGCTGTTCGCGGCCTTCCTCGGGTACAACCCGATGCAGCAGCTGCTCGGCCCGCTGCTCGGGCACATGCCCGCGGGCCACGCCGCCTACGTCACCGGGCGCCAGTTCTTCCCGCACCTGATCACCGCCCCGTTCCACGACGGCCTCGGGGTCGCGTTCGCGTTCGCGATCGCGGCCAGCCTGATCGCCGCCGTCGCGTCCCTGCTCACCGGCCGCCGCCCCCGGCCGGGCGCCGCGGCCGAGTCGCTCGGCGCCGAGCTGGCCGCGGTGGCCGGCGACGCCGGGATCGAGCCCAGCGAAATCGTCGGGACGGACCAGACAAGCCAGGGAACCCAGGAAACAGCGGCGCCCGGATCACGGGGAAATGGCCAGTCACCTGCGGTTACGAAGTCCGCCGGGAAGAAGCCCGGCTGATCGGGCCGAACGGTTGCGCCGGGCCGGTGCCCGTACCCTGGGAGCGGAGCCCGGGGCCGGGAACCTTCCGGGCCGTCACGGAACCGGCCATCCGACCATGGCCGCCGGACGGTATCCTGCAGATGAGGGGCGGGTAAACACACGCGCCGTCGCATCCCGGAACCCGAAGCATCCTGACCAGTGCCGGCTGGCGGTTCGGCGGGTTGATCCTTCCGCAGTCCGCAACGGCCGGCGCGCAACCCGAGGAGACTTGCCGCCGTGAGCCAACCTCGCCCGGTCGCTGTCATCGTCCTCGCCGCGGGCGAGGGCACGCGGATGAGATCGCGCATCCCGAAGGTGCTGCATGCCCTGTGCGGTCGCAGCATGCTCGGGCACGCGCTGGCGGCGGCGGCCGGAGTCGGCCCGGAGCGCCTCGTCGTGGTGACCGGTCACGGCCGGGATCAGGTCAGCGCCGAAGCGGCCCGGTGCGCCCCGGACGTGCGGGTGGTCGTGCAGGACCGGCTGGGCGGCACCGGCCACGCGGTCCGGATGGTGACCGAGGCGCTCGGCGACCTGCCCGGCACCGTCGTGGTCACGTACGCGGACATGCCGCTGCTGCGCACCCAGACGCTGGCCGCGCTGCTCCGTGAGCACGCCGCCGCCGGAAACGCGGTGACCGTGCTCACCGTGCGGGTCCCAGACCCGTCCGGGTACGGGCGCATCATCAGGGACGACGCCGGCTCGCTGGCCGAGATCGTGGAGGATGCCGACGCGACCGCGGCGCAGCGGACCATCGACGAGATCAACACCGGCTGCTACGCCTTTGACGGCGCCCTGCTGGCCGGCGCGGTCAAGCGGGTCGCCACCAGCAACGTGCAGGGCCAGGAGTACCTCACCGACGTGGTGGGTATCCTGCGCGGCGACGGCCACCCGGCCGGAACGGTCCTCGCCGCCGACCCCGCGGAGATCCAGGGGGTGAACGACCGGGTCCAGCTCGCCCAGGCGCAGCGAGCCTGCAACGGCCGCCTGCTCGAGGACTGGATGCGGGCCGGCGTCACGATCATGGACCCGTCGTCGACCTGGGTGGACGTGGAGGTGACGCTGGCACCGGACGCGGAGATCCTGCCCGGTACCCACCTGGAGGGACGGACGGACGTCGGGACCGGCGCCCGGATCGGCCCGGACTGCCTGCTCCGGGATACCTCGGTGGGCCAGGACGCGACGGTCCTGTACAGCGTCTGCGAGTCGGCCGAGATCGGCCCGGGCGCGAGCGTCGGGCCGTACGCCCGGCTGCGCCCGGGCACCCGGATCGGCCCGGGGGCGCACATCGGCACCCACGTGGAGCTGAAGAACTCCACCGTGGGCGAGGGCGCCAAGGTGCCGCACCTGACCTACGTGGGCGACGCCGACATCGGCGAGCACTCGAACATCGGCGCGGCCACGATCTTCGCGAACTACGACGGGATGGCCAAGCACCGCACCACGATCGGCTCGCACGTGTTCACCGGCAGCGACACGGTCCTGGTGGCCCCGCTGACCATCGGGGACGGGGCGTACACCGCGGCCGGCTCGGTGATCGCCGAGGACGTGCCCCCTGGCGCGCTCGGCATCGCCCGCGGCAGGCAGCACAACTCGGCGGGATGGGTGGAACGGCAGCGGCCGGGCACGGGATCGGCCGCGGCCGCCGCCCGCGCCCGCCAGGCCGCTCTGCCCGAAGCCGGCGGGCCGGAGGCACCCGCCGCGGACGAGGAGGATAAAGGAATCGAAGGGGTCGAAGGGGTCGAAGGGACGCAAGCCAGGTGAGCGAGATGATGCCGTCGGGCGCGAAGAAGATGCTGCTGGTCTCCGGCCGCGCGTTCCCGGAACTGGCCGAGGAGGTGGCCGCGTGCCTGGGCATCAAGCCGACCCCGACCAAGCTCTTCGACTTCGCCAACGGCGAGATCTTCGTCCGGTTCCTGGACTCGGTCCGCGGCTGCGACGTGTTCGCGCTGCAGAGCCACACCTCGCCCATCAACGAATGGATCATGGAGCAGCTGATCATGGTCGACGCCCTCAAGCGGGCCTCGGCCAGGCGTATCACGGTGGTGACGCCGTTCTTCGGCTACGCGCGGCAGGACAAGAAGAACCGGGGCCGGGAACCGATCTCGGCCCGGCTGATGACCGACCTGTTCGCCACCGCGGGCGCCAGCCGGCTGATGGCGGTCGACCTGCATACCGCGCAGATCCAGGGCTTCTTCGACGGCCCGGTCGACCACCTGTTCGCGCTGCCCATCCTGGCCAGCTACGTCGAGAAGAAGCTCGACCTCAGCCAGGTCACCGTGGTCGCGCCCGACGCCGGCCGGGTCCGGGTCTGCGAGCGGTGGACCGACCGGCTCGGCTGCCCGCTGGCCATCATCCACAAGCGGCGTGACCCGGACATGGCCAACCAGGTCCGGATGTTCGAGGTGGTCGGCCAGGTGGCCGGCCGCACCTGCATCCTGGTGGACGACATGATCGACACCGGCGCGACCATCGCCAAGGCCGCGGAGGCCCTGTTCGAGCAGGGAGCGGACCGGGTTATCGCCACCGCCACCCACGGCGTGCTGTCCGGCGGGGCCGTGGACACCCTGAAGAACTCGCAGATCAGCGAGGTCATCATCACGAACACGCTCCCGGTGCCGCAGGAAAAGCGGTTCGACAAGCTCACCGTGCTGTCCATCGCGCCGCTGCTGGCCCGGGCGATCAACGAGGTGTTCAGCGACGGCTCGGTCACCAGCTTGTTCGACGGCCAGAGCTGAGCCGCCGCCTGACCCCAGCGCCGGAGACCGTCGTCCCCGCCCCCGCCAGAGGCGCGAGGACGACGGCCACGTGGCGGCTCCCGGGCGGTCCTGGCCGCAAGGCCGGTCCCTTCCACTCCCCTGCCGAGGACCAGGACCGCTTCCCGCCACGCCCACCCCGCTAGGCGAGCGGGCGTCCGGGGCGCCGGTCGGACGACCCCCGTTCCGTCCGGCACGGAATGCCTGCCATAGGTTCCATCGCCACGCGATGCCATCGTGGGGCCGCCGGTTTACGCACCGATTGAGGCGTGGTTAAGTGAAAGCTCTGACGGCCGACCGTCTAGCCGGAGGCGAGTGATCCCGGGTAATGATGAGGTTCCGGCTGCTCGGGCCGGTTGAGGTCCGGGCCGGGGAAGACTGGCGGGGAATCGGGGCCCCCAAGTGGCGTTCCGTGCTGGCCGCACTGCTCATCCACCCCGGGCAGATCGTCTCCGCCGACACGCTGATCGGCGAGCTCTGGCGGGATGAGCCGCCGGCCCGGGCGGCCAACCTGGTCAGCATCTACGTGCTGCGGCTGCGCCGGCTGATGGACGACCCCGACGGGCACCTGCTGGTCACCCGGGCCCCCGGCTACCTGCTGCGGGTGGCCGGGGACGACACCGACGCGCTGGCGTTCGAGGCCATGGTCCGGGACGGCAGGCGGGCGTTCGCCGCCGGGGACCCCGAGGGGGCGGCCCGCCGGCTGACCGAGGCCCTCGGTCTGTGGTACGGCCGGCCGTTGGCCGACGTCCCGCCGACGCCGCTGGTCGAGGCGGAGGCCGAACGGCTCTCCGAACTCCGCCTCGGCGCCGACGAACTGCGGATCACGGCCGAACTCAGCCTCGGCGGGCACGACCAGGCCGTCGCGGAGCTGCGCAGGCTGCTGGTGGACCATCCGCTGCGGGAGGGCCTGTGGCTGCTGCTGATGCGCGCCCTGGACGGCGCCGGGCGGCACGCCGAGGCATTGGAGGCCTACGGGCAGGCGCGGGACGCCATCTCCGGGCAGCTAGGTGTCGACCCCGGCGCCGAGCTGCGTCAGCTGCACGCCGACCTCCTCGCCAAGGACACCGCCCCCGCAGGAGTTATCACAGCCAGTGTTCTGAGCCCTCCCGCCGAACCCGCGCCCGAGCCGCGCCAGGCCCGCGAGGGTCGGCGGGCGGCTTTGCGGCCAGCGCAGCTACCGGCCGACATCGCGGACTTCACCGGGCGTGACGAGCAGGTGAAGCGGCTGAGCGACCTACTGTCGGGGACAGGCGCTAGCGGCGATCCCGGCGCGATCCGCATCGCGGTGGTGGCCGGCTCGGGCGGCCTGGGCAAGACCTCACTGGCCGTGCACGCGGCGCACCGGATCCGCCGCCGGTTCCCCGACGGCCAGCTATACGTCGACCTGCTCGGCGCGACCGCGGCCCCGCTCCTGCCCGGGGACGTGCTGGCCAGGTTCCTGCGCGATCTCGGCGTGGACGGCCGGGACATCCCGGTGGACGAGGATGAGCGCGCGGCCAGGTACCGGACCACCCTGGCCCGCCGCCGGATGCTGGTAGTGCTGGACAACGCGCGCGACGCGGCCCAGGTCCGGCCGCTGCTGCCGGGCTCCGCGTTGTCCGCGGTGCTGGTCACGACGCGGAACCGGATGCCCGACCTGGCCAGCACCAAGCTGGTCGACCTGAACGTGCTCGACGACGACGAGGCGCTGAAGCTGTTCGTCAAGGTGGTGGGCGAGGAGCGGGCCGCGGCCGAACCCGAGGCCACCGCCGAGCTGCTCGACGCCTGCGCCGGCCTGCCGCTGGCCATCAGGATCTGCGCGGCCCGGCTGGTCACCCGCAGCGGCTGGACCATCCGGGCCATGGCCGGGCGGCTCACCGACCAGCACCGCAGGCTGGACGAGATGCGCGCCGGCGACCTCGCCGTCCGGGCCAGCTTCGAGGTGAGCTTCACCAGCCTGCCCCCGAGCACCGACAAGCAGGGCATCGACCCGGCCCTCGCGTTCCGCCTGCTCGGCCTGTGGCAGGGTCCCTCGATCTCGGCCGCCGCCGCGGCTGCCCTGTTCGGCGTCCCGGAGTACTCGGCCGAAGACGCCCTCGAGGTGCTGGTCGACACGCACCTGCTGGAATCGGTGGCCACGGACCGGTACCGCTTCCACGACCTGCTCCGGGTCTACGCCGCCGAACGGGCCGAGGCCGACCTGCCCGCGGCCGAGCGGGATGCCGCGGTCACCCGCCTGCTCACCTGGTACATGCGCACCGCCGACGCCGCCGCCACGGCCGTGGCACCGCATCGCTACAACATCTCGCTGGACGGCCCGGCCGGCGATGATGTCCCGGCACTCAGCTTCGCCACCTCCGAAGAGGCCCTCGCCTGGTATGACGACGAGCGCGCCAACCTGGTCGCCGCCACCCGCCAGGCCGCCGGGTCCGGCCTTCATGAGATCGCCTGGCGGCTGCCTGCTCCCTTGTTCCAGATGTTCAGTAGCCGCGGCAACTGGTCAGACTGCATCACCACCAGCCGCATCGCCCTGGAGAGCGCTCGCCAGGCCGGTAACCGCCAGGGCGAGGCGTGGATCCTGAACAACCTCGGCGACGCCCTCGGCTTCACCCGTCATTCCGAAGGGATCGACTGCCTCGAACGGTCGCTGGCCATCAGGCGCGAGGTCGGCGACCGGATGGGCGAGGCGCAGTCGGCGAATAACCTCGCCGACGCGTATCACTGGCTGGGACGTACCGATGAGGCTCTTGAGCTGTACCGACGTGCGCTGGAGCTGAACCGCGCGGTCGGCTATCGGCTCGGCGAAGGCATAGCCCTGGTCAACCTGGGCTGGATGCTGGTTGACCTGGGGCAGGCCGGGGAGGCCATTGACTACCTACGGCAAGCCCGGGAGGCCTTCGCCGGGATCGACTACGTCGACGGCGTGGGGTACGCCCTGCACATCCTGGGCCGCTGCCATCTGTCGCTGGGCCGGGACGCGGAAGCCCTTAGCTGCCTGCACGAGGCGCTGGCGAGCCACCGGGCCAGCGGCAACCGGGGCAGGCAAGCGGCCACCCTGACGACGCTCGGCACCGCGCAGAACCGGGTCGGCCTAGCGGCCGAGGCCCGCGAATCCTGGACCCAGGCGACGGCCATCTTCACCGAACTCGGCGACCTCGCGGAGGCGGAGAAGGTCCGGGCCGAACAGGCCGCATCCGGCATTTCCTGAGATTCCGGTAACGATCATGCTGGGCCGATACGATGCTGCGCGTCTCCCCGCATTCCTTCGGGGCCCGAGGAAACGAGAGGTAAACATGGGGAATTCCACCGTAATTGAGGAACTCGCAGGCAGCGACGAACTCGACGAGCTGTACCGGCTGGACGCGAGCGAAAGCGATCCCGAGGACGAGCCCGAGGATGATCAGGACGCCGATGACGAGGACGAAGCCGGGGAGGACGCCGAGCCCGGGGGAATGCCGCACCCCATCAAGCCCGAGGGAATGCCGCATCCCTGACGTCCTGTGGCCTGGTGCAGCCCGATTGAGGGCCGGTCAGGCCGCGACCCGCCGCTCCGATCCGCGCCCGATGCGTTTGTCGGCTACACTTCGTACCCGCATCGCACGTTGAGACGAGGAGACAGCACCGTGCCCGAGGTCAAGATCGCCGCCGAGGCTCGCACCGAGTTCGGCAAGGGCGCTGCGCGCCGCAGCCGCCGCGAGGGCAAGGTGCCGGCCGTGCTCTACGGTCACGGGACCGACACCCGCCACCTGAGCCTGCCCGGGCACGCCCTCATGCTCGCGCTGAAGACGCCGAACGTGCTGCTGCGCCTGGAAGGCCTGAAGAACGGCAGCGAGATCGCCCTGCCCAAGGCGGTGCAGCGGGACCCGGTCCGGGGCTTCCTCGAGCACGTCGACCTGATCCTGGTCCGCAGCGGCGAGAAGGTCACCATCGAGGTGCCGATCCGGATCACCGGCGAGATCGCCCCCGGCGAAGGGATGCTCAACCAGCAGCTCGTGCAGATCCCGGTCGAGGCCGACGCCACGAAGATCCCGCAGGGGATCGACGTGGACGTCGAGGGCATGGACATCGGCGACGCCGTTCACGCCAGCGACCTGAAGCTGCCGCAGGGCGTCACCCTGCAGATCGAGCCGGAAACGCTGGTGCTGCACGTGATCGCGCAGCAGGGCGGCGAGCCCGAGGAAGAAGAGGCGGCCGAGGGTGCGCCCGAGGCGCCGGAGGCGCTGGCCGAGTCGGACGCCGGAGACAGGAGCAGCGACGAGGAGCAGGCCGGCTGACCGCAGAACGCTGGATCGTCGCCGGGCTCGGCAACCCCGGGCCGGAGTACGCGGGCAACAGGCACAACGTCGGGCAGATGGTGACGGCGCTGCTGGCCGACCGGGTCGGCGCGCGGTTCAAGGCGCACCGGTCGGGCAGCGACATCGCCGAGGGACGGCTGGCCGAGGTCCCGGTCACGCTGGCCCGGCCGCGCTCCTACATGAACCTGTCCGGTCGGCCGGTCGCCGCGCTGACCGCGTTCTACAAGGTCCCGCCGGACCGGCTCGTGGTCATCCACGATGAGCTGGACATCGGTTTCGGCACGCTGCGGCTCAGGCTCGGCGGCGGCGCAGGTGGTCATAACGGGCTGCGCTCGATTACCGAGGCGCTCGGCACGCCGGACTACTACCGGGTCAGGTTCGGCATCGGCAGGCCGCCGGGCCGGATGGACCCGGCCGTCTACGTGCTCCACGATTTTTCCGCTGCCGAGCGCAAGGACCTGCCCTTCTTCATCGACCGCGCCGCCGACGCCACCGAGGCGCTGATCGCCAAGGGCCTGGCCGGCGCGCAGAACACCTACCACGAGGAGCTGCCCGGATGACCGGCGACGATCACATGCTCGCTCGCGACCTGGCCGGCCAGGCGGGCCGGCGGCTGCTCGAACTTCGCGCCCAGGGCGGCGACCCGGACGTGCTGCGCAAGGCCGGCGACCGGCTGTCGCACGAGTTCCTCACCGCCGCGCTGGCCGCCCGGCGGCCGGGTGACGTGGTGCTTTCCGAGGAGGGTGCCGACAACCCCGCGCGGCTCGGTGCGCGCCGGGTCTGGATCGTCGACCCGCTAGACGGCACCAGGGAGTTCGGTGAGCCGGGCCGCACCGACTGGGCCGTCCACGTGGCCCTGTGGGAACGCGCGAACTCCGGGGACGGGGGCGAGCTCACGGCCGGCGCGGTCGCGCTCCCGGCGCAGGGCATGGTGCTGTCCACGGCCGAGCCGTCGGCTCCGCGGCCCGAGGACGCGGCGTCCGGCCGGATCCGCATCGTGGTGAGCCGGAGCAGGCCACCCGGCTTCGTTCGGAATATTTCCGGTCTTATTAATGCTGAATTGGTTCCCCTGGGGTCAGCCGGAGCTAAGGTGGCGGCCGTGGTCTGCGGCGAGGTCGACGCGTACGTGCACGGCGGCGGGTTCTACGAGTGGGACACCGCCGCGCCGGTCGCGGTCGCCCGCGCGGCCGGCCTGCACGCGTCCCGCATCGACGGGTCGGCCCTCGCGTATAACCAGCCCGACCTGCTGATGCCGGATATCCTGGTCTGTCGGCCCGCGGTCGCGGGCACGCTCCTGCAAGCGATCCGGGAAGTCACCAATGCGTCTGCGTCCTGACTACCAGATGTCCCAGCTCGACGTGCTCGAGGCCGAGGCCATCCACATCATGCGCGAGGTCGCCGCCGAGTTCGAGCGGCCCGCCCTGCTGTTCTCCGGCGGCAAGGACTCGATCGTGATGCTGGCGCTGGCCGAGAAGGCGTTCTGGCCGGCCCGCATCCCGTTCCCGGTGATGCACGTGGACACCGGGCACAACTTCGGTGAGGTGCTGGAGTTCCGCGACCGGCGCGTCGCCGAGCTCGGCGTCCGGCTGGTGGTGGCGTCGGTGCAGGAGTCCATCGACGCCGGCCGGGTCACCGAGGAGACCGGCAGGCACGCCAGCCGGAACCGGCTGCAGACCGTGACCCTGCTCGACGCGATCGAGGAGCACCGGTTCGACGCGCTGTTCGGCGGCCTGTACAACACCCGGCTGCGCCGCGGCGAGCACATCCGCGTGTTCCCGCTGTCCAACTGGACCGAGCTCGACGTCTGGGCCTACATCGAGCGGGAGAAGCTGGACATCCCGTCCATCTACTTCGCCCACGAGCGGCCGGTGTTCGAGCGGGACGGCCTGCTGCTGGCGGACAACCCCTACATCACCAGGGGCGAGGACGAGCCGCTGTTCACGGCGACCGTCCGCTACCGGACGGTCGGCGACATGACCTGCACCGGGGCGGTCTCCTCGTCGGCCAGGACGGTGGCCGAGGTGATCACCGAGGTGGCGGCGACCAGGATCACCGAGCGCGGCCAGACCCGGGCCGACGACCGGACCAGCGAGGCGGCGATGGAAGACCGCAAGCGCGAGGGGTACTTCTGATGGACATCCTGAGGTTCGCGACGGCCGGCTCGGTCGACGACGGCAAGTCGACGCTGATCGGCCGGCTGCTCTACGACTCCAAGTCGATCTTCGCCGACCAGCTCGAGGCGGTCGAGCGGACCAGCCGGGACCGCGGCGAGGACTACACCAACCTGGCCCTGCTCACTGACGGGCTGCGGGCCGAGCGGGAGCAGGGCATCACCATCGACGTCGCCTACCGGTACTTCGCGACGCCGCGGCGGAAGTTCATCATCGCCGACACCCCCGGCCACATCCAGTACACCCGCAACATGGTCACCGGGGCCTCCACGGCCGACCTCGCGGTGGTGCTGGTGGACGCCCGCAACGGGCTGACCGAGCAGTCCCGGCGGCACGCGTTCCTCACCACGCTGCTCCGGGTGCCGCACATGGTGCTCGCGGTGAACAAGATGGACCTGGTCGACTACCAGGCCGGGGTGTTCGAGAAGATCTGCGAGGAGTTCTCCGCCTTCGCGACCCGGCTGGACATCGGCGACCTGACCTTCATCCCGATCTCCGCGCTGCACGGCGACAACGTGGTGGACCGTTCGGCCAACATGCCGTGGTACGACGGGCCCTCGCTGCTGCACCACCTGGAGCACGTGCACATCGCGTCGGACCGCAACCTGATCGACGTCAGGTTCCCGGTGCAGTACGTCATCCGGCCGCACGCCGCCACCGACGCGGCCCTGCACGACTACCGCGGCTACGCCGGCCAGGTGGCCGGCGGGGTGCTCAAGCCGGGCGACGAGGTGCTGCACTTGCCGTCGGGATTTTCCACTCGGGTGCGCCGGATCGAGGCGGCCGGGACGGAGATCGCCGAGGCGTTCGCGCCGATGTCGGTGACGCTCCTGCTCGACGACGACGTGGACATCTCCCGCGGCGACATGATCTGCCGGCCGAACAACCGGCCCGCCGCCGCCCAGGACATCGAGGCGATGGTGAGCTGGATGTCGTCGGACGTGCCGCTGGCACGGCGCAGCCGGCTGGTCGTCAAGCACACCTCGCGGACGGTGAAGGCGATCGTTACCGACCTGCATTACCGCATCGACGTGAACACGCTGCACCGCGACGAGTCGGCCACCCAGCTCGGGCTGAACGAGATCGGCCGGGTCAGGCTGCGCCTCACCCAGCCCATCTTCTGCGACCCCTACGCCAGGAACCGCACCACCGGCGGCCTCATCCTGATCGACGAGGCCACTAACGCCACGGTGGGGGCCGCCATGATCACCGAGGCCGGCTGACCGCCGGTTCCGGCCACCGGTGATACAGGCCTGCCCTCGCGGCCAGGAATCGCCGTGAAATAGCGGGGTATGGGCTGAATTGCGGCTTATCGACCTAACCGGGGAGCGACTGTGAGCGCTGGCGTGAACCCTTCGACCCCCTTTCATGAGCTGGGCGACTTCGTGGCGCTGCCGCGGGTCGCGGCGCTGCGGCTGGCCCCGGACGGGACCTGGCTGGCCGCGGCGGTGCAGACCCTGAGCGCGGACAAGAAGAAGTACCTGACCAGCATCTGGAGGATCGACGCGGCCGGCGGCCCGGCCCGCCGGCTGACCAGATCCGCCGAGGGCGAGGGCAGCCCCCGTTTCCTGCCGGACGGATCGCTGCTGTTCACCTCCTTGCGTGCCGACCCGGCCGCGAAGAAGGACCCGGACGCCGGCGACGTCGCCGCGCTCTGGCTGCTGCCCGCGGCCGGCGGCGAGGCCCGGGTGGTGGCCGCGCTGCCCGGCGGCGTCACCGCGGCCGAGGTGGCCAGGGACGCCGGCGCGATCGTGGTCGGCGCTCCCGTGCTGCCCGCCGCGGGCAACGGCGACAGCGCCGCGGACGACACAAGGCTGCGCCAGGAACGCAAGGACGCCGGGATCACCGCCATCTTGCACGAGTCCGCGCCGGTCCGGTTCTGGGATCACGACCTGGGGCCCGACCAGCCCCGGCTGTTCGCCGTCGATCCCGACCAGGTGCAGGAAACGGAGATCGGGTGGGCCGGCGGGGACAAGGAGCCCGCGCTGGCCGACGACACCGCCGCCGAAGGGGCCGAAGGGGCCGAAGGGGTCGAAGGGGCCGAACGGGCGGCGAATCCCGCCCGGCTCCGCGACCTGACGCCCGAGCCGGGGCGGGCGCTGGACGGCGAGCCGTTCGAGCTGACGCCGGACGGGGCCTCGGTGATCACCGGGTGGTGGCGGTGGGAGCCAGCCGGCGAGTCGCGCCGCGAACTGGTCGCGATCGACGTGGCCAGCGGCAAGCGACGGGTGCTGCTGTCGGTACCCGGGTACGATTTCGGCAGCCCGCGGGTCTCGCCCAACGGGCAGGTCATCGCCTGCCTGCGGGAGCGGCACGCCACCGGGCGCCGGCCGATCGACCTCACCGTGGTCCTGCTCGACACCGCCGCGGACGCGGCGGACGTGTCGGGCCCCGGCCGGGATCTGCTGGCCGGCTGGGATCGCTGGCCGAACGGACTGGCCTGGGCGCCCGCGATTCGAGCGCGCTGTACCTCACCGCCGACGACGGCGGCCGGTGCCCGGTGTTCCGGGTCGAGGTCGGCAGTGGCGAGGTCACCCGGGTGACCGCCGACGACGGCGCGTACACCGACCTGAACCCCAGCCCGGACGGCCGGTACCTGTATGCGCTGCGGGCCGCCGTGGACTCGCCGCCCACCCCGGTGCGCATCGATCTGAACCCTCAAGCCACCGGCGCCGAACCCGGCGCGCTCGACTGCCCCGGCGTCCCGGTTACGCTGCCGGGCCGGCTCGAGGAGGTCACCGCCGCCGCGGAGGACGGCCAGGCGGTCCGGGCCTGGCTCGTGCTGCCCGAGGGCGCCGCGGCGGACCAGCCCGCACCGCTCCTGCTATGGGTGCACGGCGGCCCGATGAGCAGCTGGAACAGCTGGTCGTGGCGGTGGAATCCGTGGCTGATGGCCGCCCGCGGCTACGCCGTGCTGCTGCCGGACCCGGCGCTGTCCACCGGATACGGGCTCGGCTTCATCGCCCGCGCGCACCGCGAGTGGGGCGCCCGGCCGTACGCCGACATCATGGCGGTCACCGACGCCGCGCTGGCCCGCCCGGACCTCGACGCGGACCGGGTCGCCATGATGGGCGGCTCCTACGGCGGCTACATGGCGAACTGGATGGCCGGCCACACCGACCGCTTCCGGGCGATCGTGAGCCACGCCGGGCTGTGGGCGCTGGACCAGATGTTCGGCACCACCGACCACCCGATGTTCTGGCGGCCGCACTTCGGCGACCCGCTGACCGACGCCGAGATGTACGAGACGAATTCACCGCACCGCCACGTCGCCCAGATCCGCACGCCGATGCTGGTCATCCACGGGAACAAGGACTACCGGGTGCCGGTCGGCGAGGCGCTGCGGCTCTGGTCGGACCTGTACTGGCACGGCGCCGAGGCCAAGTTCCTCTACTTCCCGGACGAGAACCACTGGATCCTGACCCCCGGCCACGCGCGGATCTGGTACGAGACCGTCCTCGCCTTCCTGGCCCAGCACGTCCTCGGCCAGGAATGGCAGCGCCCCCGCCTCCTCTAGGGTGGGGGCATGGGCCGTGCCGAACTGGACAAGCGACCCGGTGATGTCGCGGCGATGTTCGACGCCATCGCCGGGCGTTACGACCTGCTGAACGACCTGCTATCCATGGGCCAGGTCCGGCTCTGGCGGCGGGCCGTGGCGCGGATCACCGGGGCCCGCCCGGGGGAGCGAGTGCTCGACCTGGCGGCCGGCACCGGGACCTCCTCGCTGACCTTCACCGCCACCGAGGCGGACTGCGTGGCCTGCGATTTCTCCCTCGGCATGCTCCGGGCCGGCAAAACCAGGCTGGACGGCAGCCACCATGCAAGCGGGCCGGGCCGTCTCGGCTTCGTGGCCGGCGATGCGCTGCGGCTGCCGTTCCGCGACGGGGCCTTCGACGCGGTAACGATCTCGTTCGGGCTGCGGAACGTGGCCGACCCGGTCGCGGGCCTGGCCGAGATGCGCCGGGTGACCAGGCCGGGCGGGCGGCTCGTGGTATGTGAGTTCAGTGCGATCACGATCGCCCCGGCCGATATGCTTTACCGGCGTTACCTGCTCCATGTCCTGCCCGCGATCGCCCGGCGGGCCGCCCGTAATCCGGAAGCCTACGAGTACCTGGCCGAGTCGATCGTGGACTGGCCGGCCCAGCGCGAGCTGGCCGACCTGATCAAGACGGCCGGCTGGTCGGCGGTGCGATGGCGAAACCTGAGCCTGGGCGCGGTGGCCGTGCACGTCGGCCGGCGCGCCTGACCGGGGCCACTGACCTTGGGCACGCTGCCCCGGCGGCCAGCGGCCGGGGAACGCTGCCCCCGCACCAAGCCACGACCGGCTAGGTCTAAACTAATGGCAAAGAATTTGTGAAGCGGTTCACAAGAACACCAGGATCTGATCAAGTGACCGAACACGCTCCCCCCGCCCCGATAAAGCCACCCGACGCCGAAGCCGACGTCATCGTCGTGGGCGCCGGTCCCGCCGGCGCTACCACCGCCTTCTACCTGGCACAATCCGGGCTAGACGTGCTGCTGCTCGAGAAGTCACGGTTCCCGCGGGAGAAGGTGTGCGGCGACGGGCTGACCCCGCGCGCGGTCAAGACCCTGGTCGGCATGGGCATCAGCGTCAGCGAGCAGGACGGCTGGGTGCGCAACAAGGGCCTGCGGGTCATCGGCGCGGGCAAGCGGCTGGAGCTGCCCTGGCCCGAGCTGGCCAGCTATCCCGGCTACGGCCTGGTCCGCACCCGGCTCGACCTGGACGAGACCCTGGCCCGCCGGGCCCAGCAGTCCGGCGCGCGGCTGCTCGAGGGCGTCACGGTGACCGGCCCGGTCCGCGACGAGCGCAGCGGGCGGATCACCGGTGTCGCGGCCAAGGCCGCGGACGGCGGGGACGAGCGCACCTACCGGGCCCGGGTGGTGGTCGCGGCGGACGGCAACTCCTCGCGCCTGTCCGTGGCCATGGGCCTGCGCAAACGCGACGACCGGCCGCTCGGCGTCGCGGTCAGGACGTATTACCGGACGCACCGGCACGACGACGACTACCTGGAATCCTGGCTCGACCTGTGGGACGGCGACCGGCTGCTGCCCGGCTACGGCTGGATATTCGGCATGGGCGACGGGACCTCCAACGTCGGGCTGGGGCTGCTGAACACCAGCGCCGCCTTCGGTAACACGGACTACCACGCCCTGCTGCGCAAGTGGCTCGAGGGCATGCCGGCCGAGTGGGGCTTCACCGAGGAGAACCGGACCCAGCCGATCCGCGGCGCGGCCCTGCCGATGGGCTTCAACCGCACCCCGCACTACTACCAGGGCCTGCTGCTGGTGGGCGACGCCGCCGGCATGGTGAACCCGTTCAACGGCGAGGGCATCGCGTACGCGATGGAGTCGGGCGAGATCCTGGCCCGCACGGTCGTGCAGGCGCTGGCCCGGTCGCGCCGGGCGGAGACGGAACGGGTGCTGGCGGGCTACCCGCACGCGCTCAGCCAGGCCTACGGCGGCTACTATGCGCTCGGCCGCACCTTCGTCAAGCTGATCGGCAAGCCGACGCTGATGCGCATCGCGACCAAGCACAGCATGGGCCGTCCGGCCCTGATGCGGTTCGCCCTCAAGCTGCTGGCCAACCTGACCGATCCGCGGGGCGACGCATCAGACCGGCTGGTCAACGGCCTGTCCAGGCTCGCGCCTAACCCTGAGTGAGGGGCCATGCCGGTGATCCCTAGGATAGGCAGTTGGCATCCGGCCTGTGGAGGGAGGAAACCACGATGAGGCTGTATCTTCCGATCTTCGTGCTGGCCGTGCTGGCGGCCGGTTTTGCCGCCTTTTCCGTCACGTTCGGCGCCATCGCCGGGCCCAAGCGGTGGAACCGGGCCAAGCTGGAGAGCTACGAGTGCGGCATCGAGCCGACGCCCATGCCGCCGCAGGGGGGCAAGGTCCCGGTCAAGTACTACCTGACCGCGATGTTGTTCATCGTGTTCGACATCGAGATCATCTTCCTGTATCCCTGGGCGGTCGCCTTCAACAAGCTCGGCGCCTTCGGCCTGATCGAGATGGTCACCTTCGTCTTCACTGTGCTGGTCGCGTACGCCTACGTCTGGCAGCGCGGCGGCCTGGAATGGGATTAGCCATGGGTGTTGAAGAAAAGCTGCCCAGCGGGGTGCTGCTGACCTCGGTGGAGAAGCTGGCGGGCTGGGCGCGGGCGCGCTCGGTCTGGCCGGCCACCTTCGGCCTGGCCTGCTGCGCCATCGAGCTATTCCAGACCGGCGGGCCAAAGCACGACCTGGCCAGGTTCGGCATGGAGCGGGCCTCGAACACCCCGCGGCAGGCCGACCTGATGATCGTGGCCGGCCGGGTCAGCCAGAAGATGGCCCCGGTGCTCCGGCAGATCTACGACCAGATGTCCGACCCCAAGTGGGTGATCTCGATGGGAGTCTGCGCGTCCAGCGGCGGCATGTTCAACAACTACGCCATCGTGCAGGGCGTCGACCATATCGTGCCGGTGGACATCTACCTGCCCGGCTGCCCGCCGCGGCCGGAGATGCTGCTCGACTCCATCGTCAAGCTGCACGACAAGATCATGAACATGAAGCTCGGCAAGAACCGGGACCGCGAGATCACCGAGCTGGAGAACGCCCGGCTCGGACTGGCCCCGCTGCACCTGACCTCCCCTGAGGGGTCACAGCTGTGAGCGGTCCGGACGAGAATTCCCCGGCGGCCGAAGCTCTGCCCGCTCCGGGGGGGACGACCCCCCCGAGCCCCCCCGCGGCCGGGGAAGACGAGAACCTCCCGGCCCGGCTGGGCGAGGAGCGGCTGGCCGAGCCGGTCGTCCGCACCGGCCTGTTCGGCGTGCAGGACACCCCGGACACCTCGGGTTACGGCCTGCTCCGGGTGCACCGCGCTCCCGTCCTGGCCAGCCCGCGCCCGTACGGCTCCTACTTCGACGACGTCGCCGACGTGCTGGGCCGCGCGCTCGAGTCGGCCGGGATCGGCTTCTCCGATGCGATCGAGCGCGTGGTCGCGGACCGCGGCGAGCTGACCTTCTACGTGCGCCGGGAGCGCCTGCCCGAGGTGGCCGCGAAGCTCCGCGACGACCCCGCGCTCCGCTTCGAGCTGTGCACCGGGGTATCCGGGGTGCACTACCCGGACGAAACCGGCCGTGAGCTGCACGCGGTCTACCACCTGCTGTCGATCACGCACAACCGCCGGGTCCGGCTCGAGGCGACCACGCCGGACGCGGACCGGCACATCCCGTCGCTGGTCGGCGTGTACCCCGCCTGCAACTGGCACGAGCGGGAGACCTGGGACCTGTTCGGCATCATCTTCGACGGCCACCCGGGGCTGACCAGGATCCAGATGCCGGACGACTGGAAGGGCCACCCGCAGCGCAAGGACTACCCGCTCGGCGGCATCCCGGTG
>WNGE01002023.1_pt1 | contig 45394 bp, 51 predicted proteins | sample 5400651 | NCBI WGS metagenome assembly WNGE01 (sample SAMN13153370, study PRJNA577476) | soil metagenome | isolation source: 60 cm soil or saprolite under grassland replicate 2 | place: USA:California | collected 2016-06-15 | reverse complement strand
CCGAAGTTACGTCGGCCGAGGTAGGTGAACCCCCTGCTGTGCAGGGGGTTCACGGTTTCGGTGGTTTGGCTGGTGTCTACTCCAGGGTGATCGGGACGGGCGCGCCGAGGAGGTCGAAGGCCTGCCGCTGCGCGGGGGTGGGGGTGGTGAGCTTGTCGATCTGGTGGCCGCCGATCACGATGGCCTGGCGGGTGAGGGTGGCGAGGTGGTCGAGCAGGTCACGGAAGCTGCGGGCGGATTGCCCGGTGGCGGTGGTCTTGCGGGCGGCCTTGGCGTCGGCGGAGGGTGAGCGGCGGGCAGGGGTGATGGGGTTGTCTCGCTGCGGGGGGTGCTCGTCGGCGTAGGTGAGCGGCGCCCAGGCTTTGCGCAGGTGCCAGGCCAGGTGGCAGGCGAGCATGCAGATCAGCACGTGGGCGCGGACGCGGTCTTCGAGCCGGTGCCAGATGGGGCGCAGGTCCAGGTCGTCCTTGCTGGCCCGGAAGTCCTGCTCCACATGGGACAGGTCCTTGTAGGCGGCTACCGCGGCCGGGGCGCCGAGCCCGGCGGCGGGGACGGGGGTGCGCAGGACGTAGATGCCGTCGAGGGCGGCCTCGGCGTCGATGGCTTGCTGGTCGCGCCGCCAGGTGAACGATGACTCGCTGATGCTGGTGATGAAGTGCTTGGCGACCTTGCGCTTGTTGATGACCTTGCCCACGCGGACGCCGATCTTGGCCGGGTCGGCCAGCCGCCCGGCGGTGACCATGCTCTCGATCTTGGCGAGCTCGGCCTCGGTGGCGGCCAGCAGCCGCTGGCGGTGAGCGGCGCGCTCGGCGGCCAGGGCCGGGTTGTGGCAGGCGATCAGCCGCTCCCCCGGGTAATCCGGGGAGCTGATCTCGGCCAGGTCCTGCCGGTCGAACAGGCTCAGCTGCAACGGGCCGCCGTCTTCTGCCAGTTTCTTGATGGCGGGAGCGCGCAGGCAGGTCAGCCATGCCATCCCCGGGATTTCCCTGAGGGCCCTGATCCGGGCGCTGGTGATCATCCCGCGGTCGCCGACCATGACCGCCTCGCTGATGGCGAACTTCTCCCGGATCACCTCGACGGCCTCGATGAACGCCTTGGGGTCGCCGGTGTTGCCGGGGAACACCCGCACCGCGACCGGGCGGCCTTCGGAGTCGGTGAGCAGCCCGTACTCGATCTGCGGCTTGCCGCGCTTACCGTCGCGGGAATGCCCGAACGCCGCCAGCTCGCAATGGCTGCCCTCCACCCACGAGCTGGACAGGTCGAACAGGGCCATCCCGCCTTCGCGAAGGTGACGGCGGGCCAGCTGGCCCTCGATGTCGTCTTGCCGGGCCACCAGCCAGTCCATCGCCGCGTAGACCTCATCGGTGGACGCCCCGGCCACCCCGAGGTCCGGGCCGAGGGTGACATCATCCCACCAGCCGATCGTGGAAAGCTTCGAGGCGGGCCGGGCTATCCGGGAGACGATCAGCGCGTAGGCCAGGTCCCGCTGCGGGCACGGCGGCCCGAGCAACGCCGGGAACCCGAGCGCGCGGGCTTGCGCGGCCACCGCGGCCACGTGCCCGTGCGGAAGCGAGCGGGTCACCTCCACGCCCGCGTCCGCGTCGATCACGGTCTTGCCGGCCAGCGCCAGCCGCACCGCCTCGATCGCCTCATCGGGCAGGTGCGACAGGTTCGCCAGGGTCTCCTTGCGGACCTTGCCGCCGTCCCGGTAGGAACGGCGCAGCAGGTGCCGCTGGTAGACCCGCTCCGTCCCGTCCTTCAGCACCTGATGGCTACGGGACGTCTCCACATGCATGGCACCAGCTCGCCGCGTCATATGGGCATTTTCCCACAGCTGAGCCAGCTTTTTCAACTATTCTAGTGTCTACATTCCGGCGTGTCGCTGGGCTGTTCTTACTGATCAGCTACTAGATCAGGCCCCGAACCCGCCGTAACTTCGGGCTAGACTGTGCATCGATCCGCAGCAGGAATGCGGCAACCCCCCGGTGTGTTGACACTGAATGTAGGCGCGGCGATCGCTGAGAGCCAAGGGCGCACCCAGACCCAAGGGCGTACCCGAGTGCCGTGCCGGACTTCTTCTCCGCGGGCACGCGGCTGATGCCGCGCCGAGAACGGACAGGCTTGTCCTGCCGGGGGAGTCACGAATGCTTAGCCCGCGACGAAAGGCGGCTTGCGCAGACGCGCGCGAGACGAGACCGCGGGCAACCGATGGAGGCTGAAAGCCCTGACTACGCAGACCGTGCAAAGCGCGCCGACCGGCCGGCCCGCGATGCCCGACTCCATGAACGACTACCCGGTAACTGAACTACGGCCCGCCGATGTGGACGGCGACAAGACCTTCCGCGACCTCGGGGTGGCCGGCCCGATCTGCGACGCGCTCGAGGCCGCAGGAATCGTCACCGCCTTCCCGATCCAGGCGCTGGCCCTGCCGATCGCGCTGGACGGCCAGGACATCATCGGCCAGGCCAGGACCGGGACCGGCAAGACGCTCGCGTTCGCCATCCCGCTGATCGAGCGGCTCGATGAGACCGGGGCGCGCACGCCAGCCGCGCCCCGCGCCCTGGTCGTGGTGCCGACCAGGGAACTGGCCATCCAGGTCGCCGATGACATGCGGCTGGCGGGCTCCCGCAGCGACGTTAACGTCGTCACGCTGTATGGCGGGCGTGCCTACGAGCCGCAGATCGAGGCGCTGGGCACCGTGGACATCGTGGTCGGCACCCCGGGCCGGCTGCTGGACCTGGCCCGGCAGCATCACCTGGACCTGTCCCAGGCCCGTGCGCTCGTGCTCGACGAGGCAGACAAAATGCTCGACCTCGGCTTCCTGCCGGACGTCGAGCGCATCCTGCGGCTCACGCCGGCGAAGCGGCAGACCATGCTGTTCTCGGCCACGATGCCCGGCGAGGTCGTCACGCTCGCCCGTCGTCACCTGCGTCAGCCGACGCACGTGCGGGCCGAGCACCATGACGCGCCCGCGCTCGTGCCGAGTACCGAGCAGCACGTGTTCCGCGCGCATCAGATGGACAAGATCGAGGTGCTGGTCCGGGTCCTGCAGGCCGAGGGCCGCGGCCTCACCATCGTCTTCTGCCGGACCAAGCGGTCCGCCGACCAGGTGGCCAGCACGCTGACCACCCGCGGCTTCGCCGCCGCCGCCGTGCACGGCGACCTCGGCCAGGGCCAGCGGGAGCGCGCCATGCGGGCGTTCCGCAGCGGGAAGGTGGACGTCCTGGTCGCCACCGACGTCGCCGCCCGCGGGCTCGACGTCGACGACGTCACTCACGTGGTGAACTACGAGTGCCCCGAAGACGACATGGCCTACCTGCACCGCATCGGCCGGACCGGGCGGGCCGGGCGCACCGGCGTGGCCGTCACCTTCGTGGACTGGCGCGACATGCAGCGCTGGAAGATCATCGACGAGACACTCGGCCTCGGCCACCCCGAGCCCGCCGAGACGTACTCCACGTCCGAGCACCTGTACGCCGCGCTGAGCATTCCGCTGACCGCCAAGGGGGTCCTGCCGCGTGCGCAGCGCGACCGCCTCGGCCTCGACGCCGAGGATCTTGAGGACATCGGCGAGACCGGCCGGATCCGCTCCCAGGCGGCCCGCGGCCGGCCCGACGGCACCGCCAGGGACCGCGAACCTGGCCGGAGGGGCCAGCGGATCCGCCGCCGGACCAGGTCGGGGGCGATGGTCCGCGGGGTAGCCGGAGGCAGCCCGGCAGGCCAGGGCCACCCGGATGGCCAGGCCAGCCTGGCCGCTCAGGCCAGCCCGGGCGGCCAGGCAAGTCCGGCAAGCCCGGGCCCGCGGCGGCGCGGGCGCCGCGGGCGCAAGCCCAGCGTCGCTGGCGGCAACGCCCAGTAAGCTCTCAGCAAATCCGCACCTTTTGGACGACTTATGCCACGCCATGCCGGGTAGGGTGCCAGCCCGTGAGCACACCAAGGACTCTCGACCTGCCTGACCGGGTCAGTCGAGTCACCGTCCCGACCAGCCGCGGTGTCTTCGCGGCCCTTGAGGCAATGCCCGGCAGCGGAGTGTGCGAGCGCCAGCCCGCGCTGCTCGTTCCCGGCTACACCGGCAGCAAGGAAGACTTCCTCGCCGTGCTCCAGCCGCTGGCCGCGGCAGGCCGCCTGGTGGTCGCGATCGACATGCGCGGCCAGTACGAGACAGCGGGCGCCGACGACCACTGCCACTACGGGCCGGATGCGCTCGCCGCCGACATCGGCGGCATCGCCGCCGCTATCGCGCCGGACGGCCAGGGCGTGCACCTGCTCGGCCACTCACTCGGCGGGCTCATCGCACGGCAGGCGGTGCTGGCGCGGACGGCCGCGATCAGCTCGCTCACCTTGCTCGGCTCCGGGCCAGGCGGCCTCCGCGGCGAGCGGGCTGCCGCGGCGCGGGCGATGCTCGCCGAGCTTGCGAAGGCCGGGCCAGCGCGCCGGGCCGAGCGAGTCCGCCAGCTGTGGGAGACCGAGTTCGAGCCGCAGGCCATCGCCGATGGCGTGCCAGCGCCCATCGTCGCATTCCTGCGCGAGCGCATGCTGCGCAGCTCCCCCGAGGGCCTGCTCATGATGGGAAAGTACCTGCTGAGCTGCCCCGATCAGACCACCGCGCTCGCCGAGCTTGCCGGATCGCCGATCCTGGTCCTGTACGGCGAGAACGACGATGCCTGGACGCCGGCGGCGCAGGACCGGATGGCGCGGCGGCTCGGGGCGCAGCGGGTGTGCATCCCGGCGGCGGCGCACTCCCCCGCCGTCGAGGCACCGGAAACAACGGCCAGCACGCTGACCGCGTTCTGGAACGCGGCGGAAGGCAGCCAGCGGCGACGCAAGGCCGCCGGTCAGGACGCTGTGGTGGCCGGCAATTCCGGCCCGGCGGGTGCCAGCCCATCCCAGGGGCGGCGGGGGCCGGCCGCCGCCATGCCTTCCGGGCACTGACCGCGGTAATCGCACCAGCCGCACCAGCTTCCAGGACGCGGCGGGAAGGCCTCGTCGACACGCGGGCCGGGCAGCCCGGCCCGGTACCGCTCGTCCGCCTCGGCGCACTCGGCGGCGATATCCTCGGCCCGGCCCAGCTGCCGGTCCAGTGATTCCCTGGTGTGATCCCAGGCCAGCACCCGGCCGGTCGGCAGGTGGTGCAGCTCAACCCGGCGGCAGGTCCGCCGCAGCACCCGGCCGGCCGCCAGCGCGTACAGCGCGAGCGGCATCGAGGTCCGTGCGTCATCGACGGTCAGCGGGTACCTGCCCGTCTTGTAATCCACCACGGCGAGCTCGCCGGCGTCCTCCCCGGACGGGGCCCGCCGCACGTCCAGCCGGTCGATCCGGCCGGACACCACGATCCGCTCGGTGCGGGCGCCGACCGTCCGCTCCACGCCGGCCGGCTCGGCTAACGGGTCCAGGCCGGCCACGTAGTCCTGCACCAGCCGCCTGGCCCGCGCCCGGTGCTGTGCGGACTGCGCGTCGTCGGCGAAGCCGTCGGTCAGCCAGCCGCGGTCCAGCAGGTCGCCTGCGGCGGCCACGGTCCGCTGCGCCGCCGGCAGCCGCCACCACCCGGCCAGCGCGTTGTGCACGCTGGCGCCGAAGCTGTTGTGCGCCCACGGCGGCCCCTTCGGCGGCGGCGGCCGGTCCAGGTAGGTCATCCGGTACCGGCGCGGACAGTCCAGCCAGGTACTCAGCCGGGTGGGCGTGCACGCGTAGAGCCGCCGCGGCATGCCTTCGAAGCCGAGTTGCTCCACCAGCCGTCAGCCCCCGTCAGCGGACGCGGCAGCGCCGGGCCCGGCCGAGATCCACGAGTCGAAGCTCTTCTCCACGGTCGCGACCGTGAGCTCCTTGCCGTGGCCGGGCAGCACCCTGGTCTTCTTCGGCAGGGTGAGCACGTGCTCGCCGATCGAGCTGAGCTGGCCGGCGAAATTGGAGAACCCGTCCTCGCTGGTGACGAGGCCGTCGGCAGCCAGCACGTCACCGCACATGACCGCGTCGAGATCCTCGCTGTACAGGCAGACCGAGCCGGCGCTGTGCCCGGGCGCGTGGATCACCTCGAGCGTGACCCCGGCCACCTCGAAGATGCCGCCGTCCTCCATCTCGATGTCCGGGTCGGCCTTCCCGTGCACCTCGCGCCAGGACAGCCGGTCGGCGGGATGCAGCGCGACCGGCGCCTGGTCCCGCTCCGCCACCTCCAGCGCGGCGCCGGCGTGACCGCCGTGCCCGTGCGTGCAGATCACCGCGATTACCTCCCGGTCGCCCACCCGGGCCAGCACCGCGTCCGCGTCGGTGCCGGGGTCGACCACGATGACCTCCTCGTCATCGCCCACGATCCAGGTATTGACGGCGGATACCACCTGATCAATGCGGGCTTCCATGCCGGCCTGCCTTTCCTGTCCGCCGGGGTCGGTGATCACCAGGGGAGTCACGCGGACTTCCCGGCAGAATTTCACGTCGGAAACGAGTTCATCGCCCGCTTACTGGTGCGGCCCCCGTGGCCTGCATGACCAGCCGCTCATACGCTTGCGGCGCGATCGTATCGCAGCCGACCCGGTAGCCGGTCCATCGCCCGTGGTCGTCACTTCCGCCCGATGCGAACAGGCCGAGTCGGCCGGCCAGGGCGCCGAGAGCCATCCGTTCCTCATGGTCGTGATCGGGATGCCGGACCTCGATCCCGGCCAGCCCGGCCGCCGCCAGCCGCGCGATCCCGGCATCCGGCAGCTGCCAGCCGCGGGCGGCTGCCCGCGGGTGCGCCAGCACCGGCACGCCTCCGGCCGCGCGGATGAGGGCGATCGCGCGCACCGGGCCTGGTGCATACCTGGTCACGTGCGCGCGGCCGCCGGGGCCGAGCCAGTCAGGGCCGAACGCCTCATCCGGCGACCTGATCACTCCGGCCGCCACCATCGCCCTGGCGATGTGCGGCCTGCCCACCACGCCGCCGCCGGCGATCTCGCTGACCTGCTCCCAGCTGACCGGGGCGCCGAGGGCGGCGAGCCGGGCGACGATCGCCCTGGCCCGTGACCGCCGGCTGGCGCGGATCCGGGCGCACTCCGCGGCCAGCTCGGCGTCGGCCGGGTCGAACAGGTAGCCGAGCAGGTGCACGCTGTGACCGGCCAGCCGGCAGGACATCTCCATCCCCGGGACCAGGGTCAGCCCGGCGGGCAGCGCCCGGCGCGCCTCGGCATGGCCGGCCACCGTGTCGTGGTCGGTCAGCGCGACCACGTCCAGGCCGGCCGCCCTGGCGCGGGCCATCACCTCGGCGGGCGGGCAGCTGCCGTCCGAGGCGGTGCTGTGGCAGTGCAGGTCGGCGCGCACCCACCGGAGACTAGCCGGGCAGGTGCGGGGACTTCGCCCCGTAGGGCAGGTCCAGGTCCTGCCCAGGGTCGCGCAGGTCGCGCAGCTCGATCGGCTCCATCAGCATCATCCCGGCCGTGTCCGGCCAGAGCACCAGCCACAGCCAGCTGGCCATGATCTCGCCGGCGAACACGGCCCGGCCCGGCGCCTCCACATGCCACAGCGGGAAGTCGTGGTGGTCGAACGAGATCGACGCGTCCGGCGGCCCGGCGGTGAAGTCCCGCCCTGGGTCCGGGCCGGCCAGGCCGGCCACCCTGGCGCCGAGGCCGACCCCGGGCTCCTCGGCGACCAGCAGCATCTCACCGGGGCCGCCGGCCGGGTTCGGGCCGGTCAGCGCGACCGCGCAGCCGCGCGTCCCGCTGCGCTCGTCGCCGGCCCCGGCGAACCCGGTCACCACCCAGCCGGGCGGCAGCGGCCAGGGCAGCCAGACCGGGACCGCCGCGGTGCGCAGCACGCCGTCTAGTCCCTTACTGGACGGGCTGAAAGCGGGGCGCAGCGGCTCAACCCCGCCGTGCTGCTTGCACTGCCACGCACTTGACCACGCACTGGGTTCCTGCACGGTGCCGCCGCATCGAGGACAGGTTGACGGATACCTCATGACTACCGACAGTTACTCCTTGCCGCGCTCACGTCAAGTGCCGCTGCTTTCCGTGGTACTGCTGAGCGTGCCCGGGCCTCGTCCTGGCGCGCGGTGGCGACCGGGATACTGGGCAGGTGGCCGTGCACCGGATCCCGTGCGTGGGAGCAGTGATCAAGGACGAGGCTGGCCGGCTGCTGCTGATCAAGCGGGGGCACGAGCCAGCCGCGGGACTGTGGTCGATCCCGGGCGGCCGGATCGAGCCCGGTGAGTCCGACGCCGCCGCGCTGGTCAGGGAGGTCCGCGAGGAGACCGGGCTGGCGGTCGTGGCCGGCCGGCTGCTCGGCGTGGTGCAGCGCCCGGGGCTGGCTGGCGCGGTGGTGGACATCAGGGACTACGTCGCCGTGGTGACCGGGGGCGAGCTGGCGGCCGGCGACGATGCGGCCGACGCGCGTTGGGTGCCTGCCGCGCAGGTGGCGCTGATGGACGCCAGGGGCGAGCTGACCAGCGGCCTGGCCGAGGCCCTGACCTCCTGGGGAGCGCTGCCCTAGGTGTCCTGCCCGCCGCGTCCTCCAGGTCGAGGAAGACCTCGTCGGCGGCCAGGCCCTGGGCCTTGGCCAGGAACCTGGGCTGCTGCCGGGGACCGCCAGGCAGGACCGGCGAGCACGATCGGGCAAGGGAGGCACGGTCACCATTGTGTCCCACCCTCACCAGCCGTTCTTGCGGGCCCGGGCCTCATAGAGGAGCACCGAGGCGGAAATCGCGACGTTCAGCGAGTCCGCCGAGCCGAGCATGGGGATGCCGATCCGGCTGAAGCCCGCCTCGTGCCAGGCCGGGGAGATGCCGTATCGCTCGCTGCCGACCACCAGGGCCGTGCTGCCGCCGTAGTCGGCGTCGCGGTAGCTGATGCTGCTGTCGCCGGCGTCTGCCAGGTAGACCACGGCGTCATGGTCAGCCAGCCAGGCCACGGCGCCGGCCACCTGGTCGAAATCGAGCGCGGGTACCCTGAGGCTCATGCCCTGGCTGGCGCGGAGCACCTTCGGGTGAGTCAGCCTGGTCCGGCGGTTGGTCAGCACCAGGCAGTCGGCGGAGCACGCGTCCAGCGTCCGGATCAGCGTGCCGAGATTGCCGGGTATCTCGATCCCGTCGGCCACCAGGACGAGGGCACGTGCGCCCAGCTTGATGTCTGCCGGGTTCCAGTCCGGCAGCTGGGCTATCGACAGCAGGCCATCCGGGCCCGGCCGTTCCGCCAGCCGCTCCAGCGTCCTGGCCGAGATCCGGTAGGCCCGGCGCGCCCGCGCCGCGAGCTCGGCGCTGCGGGTCCGCGCCTCGTCGGAGTACGCGGCCTCCGGGCACCACAGGAAGGTGTCCAGCCGCACCCCGGTCGCCAGCACGATGTTGTGCTCGTACAGTCCCTCGGCGATGAACATCCGCCGGGGGATGCCGGTGCGGTTGCGCTGGATGTCCCTGACCAGTTGGGCCGCCGGGTGCCGGAGGCCGATCTGCTGAAGCTCCATGGGCAGCCGTTTCTGCTTGCGGCGAGGCCGGAAACCGGCGGTGCCGCGATCGTATGCCGTGGCCGGCGGCCCGGAAGCGGCACCGGCCGTTCGACGATGCACCGGGCGGTTCATAGCATGGGGTCATGGCATCCCCGTCGGCCGTCTCGTCGCCGCCCACCGTAGAGCAGGTGACCCAGGCACTATCCGGGGTCAACGACCCCGAGATCCACCGCCCGATCACCGAGCTCGGCATGGTCAAGAACGTGCAGGTCGGCGACGACGGCACGATCCGGGTCGACGTGTGGCTGACGGTGGCGGGCTGCCCGATGCGGGACACCATCACCCGGGCGGTCACCGGGGCGGTCAGCGAGCTGCCCGGGGTGGCCGCGGTGCGCGTCGAGCTTGACGTGATGAGCGAGGAGCAGCGCCGCGGCCTGCAGAGCCAGCTGCGCGGCGGCCGCCAGGAGCGGGAGATCCCGTTCGCCAAGGACTCCTCGCTGACCCGGGTGTACGCGGTCGCCAGCGGCAAGGGCGGGGTCGGGAAGTCCTCGGTGACTGTCAACCTCGCCGCGGCGCTCGCCGCCGCCGGGCAGAAGGTCGGAGTGCTGGACGCCGACATGTACGGCCATTCCGTGCCCCGCATGCTCGGCGTGACCGGCCGGCCGACCCAGGTCGAGGAAATGATCATGCCGCCATCGGCGCATGGCGTGAAGGTCATCTCGGTCGGGATGTTCACGAAGGGCAACGAGCCGGTGCCGTGGCGCGGGCCGATCCTGCACCGGGCGCTTGAGCAATTCCTCGCCGACGTGTACTGGGGCGACCTGGACGTGCTGCTGATGGACCTGCCGCCGGGCACCGGGGACGTCGCGATATCCGTCGGTCACCTGGTGCCGGGTGCCGAGCTGCTCGTGGTCACCACCCCGCAGATCGCCTCCGCCGAGGTGGCTGAGCGGGCCGGGGCGCTGGCGCCCCAGCTGCACCAGCACGTCGTCGGGGTCATCGAGAACATGTCCTACCTGCCGTGCCCGCACTGCGGGGAGCGGATCGACATCTTCGGCTCCGGCGGCGGCCAGGCCGTTGCTGACGCGCTGACCAGGATCATCGGCACTCAGGTGCCGGTGCTCGGCCAGGTGCCGATCGACGTGGGGCTGCGTGAGGGCGGCGACAGCGGGATACCGCTCGTCCTCAGCAGGCCGGAGTCCGCCGCGGCGCAGCACATCACCATGATCGCTAGCAGCCTGGCCAGCCGGTCCCGCGGGCTTGCCGGGCGCAGGCTCGGCCTCACCCCGGTCTGACTGTCGACCTTGCCCTGACCAGGGACTCAGGTGGCCTCAGCGTCGTACGGGGGGCTCTCGCCGGGCTGCAGCGTCGACGCGGTGGTCTCGAGCGGGCGAGAGTTCTGCCCGCCGGAGTCTGCTGGATCCTCGAGCAGATGCTTCCTGACGAAGTTACGCGGGTTCAGGTCGTTGATGTCGAAGTCAGCGAACTCGGGCCCGAGGCCATCCTGCAGGTCAGCCTTCGCTCCGTCGGCCATCCGGCGCAGTTCACGCAGCGCCCGGCCGGCCTGCGCGGCCATCTTGGGCAGCTGATCGGGGCCGAAGATCACCAGGGCGAGGACGCCAAGCACCAGCAGCTTGGGGATGGACAAGTCAAACACGAGGAACGCTCCACGTCTTCGGCGGCTCACCGGACGGCGGACCGCTTACCACCAATGTAGACGCTCCTGGCGCCGGCCACGAATGATCGGGCCGCAGCCCGGCGGCAGCCCGCTGCCGCCGGGCTGGTCAGCGGAAGGGGTTGACCCAGGAGGCAAGCCGCCGAAGCCCGTGCGCGATCCGGTGCCAGAACCCGGGCCCCGCCTCGTGCGGCAGGGCATCGATCACCTGATCCACGGTCTCCGCCGGGGCCTCGGCGATCACCGTGTACACGAAACCGCGGGCGGACCAGGCGAGGCTGCGCAGATCGGGGTCGGTGGAGTAGATGGCACGGCCCCGCATGGTGATCTCCCGCCAGCCCGGAAGCGCCCCTGGCAGCTGGCCTCGCTGCAGGAAGACCGATACCACGAACAGCCCGTCGGAGTAGCCGAGATCGATGACCGGGCCAGCCGTGGTGGCGGTCCGGTGTGCCGTGACGAGCCGGAGGTTGTCCGGAAGCTGCGCAGGCAGCGGCCAGCCCTGCGCCCTGAGCGCGGCGATCTGCGCTGGATACAGCCGAGCCGACCAGGGCCGTGCGGCCGAGGCCGGCATGTCCTGCAGCACGCTCGAGCCGATCCGCAGGCTGATGAAGGCGTCCTCGCTGATCATGCGCGCCCGGGAATCGAAGATTTCCCGGCGCAGCGGCAGCTTCGTCACGGCATCCAGCCAGAATCTTGCTGCCAGGCTGCCGTCCCGCCGCCGCAGTTCCACGATCTGGGCAGGCCGGCCGTCAGCCCAGCCCTGGCCCGAGTCCGCCACCTGGTAGTTCGCGCGCATCAGGGTCAGCAGCTGGCTGGACAGCCCGAGTATCCCGTCCGGGTCCTGCCCGCCTGCCGCCGACGGCTGCGCCGAGCCGGCCGGCGAGACCGAGCCCATGTCGCTGACCTGCGCCAGGACGCTGCGGTTTCGCTCGTGCCATACCTGCACCACGGAGGTGGTACCGCCATGCGGTCCCCACCAGGCCACGATCTGCTCGCCCTGATAGGACGTGCGCGTGTCCGCGGCGGCGGCCTCGCTCAGCAGCCGCAGGCCCGCACGCGAACGGGCAGCCGAGTCCGCGGCGCCGACGGTACCGGTACCCGTGCCGCCGGTGCCAGTGCCGGTGCCGGTACTGGTGCTGGTGGTGGCACCGCCCGTCGTGCCGATGCCCGCGGCGCCGGCCGGGGAGAGCTCGCCAAGTCCGGCGCCGGTGCCGGTCGGCCGCCGCGCCATCGGCGGGGAAGCCGAGATGTCGACCAGGGCCAGGGCCGCGAGCGCGGCGCCGAGCAGGCCGATGAGCACCGCGACGCCGGTGATCCGCCGTGCCGTGGACGACATCGGGATCATGGCTTGGGCGGCACGGCGATTTTCTCTGGCGACGCCGCCGGGCGCGGCCGCGATGCCGGAACCACGCCGTTCATGATCTCGTGCTGGATCATGTAAACGTCGACAGCGGGCGTTACCCGCGGGCCGGGCTGCGCGTCGCCGCCGCCCGCGGCGAAGGCCGCGGCGCCCAGGCTGACCAGCAAGATCGCGAAGCAGCCTGCGACGACGAAGCGATTGGGCCGCAGCTCGCGCTGGCCGGCGCCGGAGGCGAACGCCGCACCGGGCCAGAACCAGTTCGGCTCCCCGACCGCGCTGCCGTCGGCACCGCGATCACCCGGCAGGGCGAGTCCCATCAGCCGGTGGGTCAGCGCCGAGTCGGCCGCCGCCCCGCCGAGCGCGTTCATCCGCCGCTTCAGCATCCGCAGCGCGACGGCCTCCGCCCGGCATGCTTCGCACCTGGCCAGGTGAACCAGGACCCGGTCACGATCCGCGTGGCCAAGCTCGCCGTCGATCAGCGCGGAAAGACGCTGGCCGAGGTGACTCATGGCTGGCCGCCTTCGGTGAGCGGCTGGCCTTCCGGCAGCCGCGCCCGCAGCGGTGCCCGTGGCTGCGGCGGGGTGGCATGACGCGGCCTGCGGTGTTCAAGCGCGGCCCTGAGCTGGGCGCGGCCCCGGTGGATACGGCTGCGGACGGTGCCTAGCTTGACGCCGAGAGTGGCAGCGATCTCCTCGTAAGAAAGTCCCTCGATGTCGCAGAGAATCACGGCCGCCCGGTACTCCGGGGCCAGCGCCTTGAGCGCGGCCTGAATGTCGTCATCCAGGTGGCGCTCGTCAAACGCCTCGGCCGGGGTCAGCTCGTTGCCGCCGAGCCTGGCCGCGGTGTCGTCAGCGAGCCCCTCGAACCGGATCCGCTGCTTGCGGCGTGCCATGTCGAGGAAGAGGTTCGTGGTGATCCGGTGCAGCCAGCCCTCGAACGTGCCCGGCGTGTAGCCGGACAGCGAGCGGAAGACCCGCACGAACACCTCCTGAGTGAGGTCCTCAGCGTCGTGCGAGTTGCCGGTCAGCCGGTACGCGAGCCGGTAGACCCGCGCCGAGTGATCCCGGACCACCTGCTCCCAGGTGGGCGGCGTCCAGTCAGCCTCCGGCGCCTTGACGGGCACGGCACGGTCCACGGTGTCCCCTCTTCCAGCCTGTTACTACCCCCAACACCAGCATCGCGCCCTGACTTCCGCCCGCCGCTGCCCAGCGTCAGTTATAACGCCTGAACACGTCCGGCAGGTTCCCGCACCTGCTGACATAACGCTAGGCTGCGGCACGGAGAGCAGGCTAGCGTTCACGGAGGAAGTCATCGCCAGCGAGCAGGAAACCCTGAGCTACATCGAGGAGTTCCTCCCCGAGGACGATGTGCTCCTTGCCGCCCGCAGGAACGCCGCGGAGGTCGGCGGCACGGTCCCGGTCGGCCCGGCCACCGGCGCGGTGCTGCGCTTCGCCGCCGCCGCGATCGGCGCGCGGTCGGTCGTCGAAATCGGCACCGGCTGCGGTACGTCGGGCATCTGGCTGCTCCGGGGCATGCGCACAGATGGCGTGCTGACCAGCGTTGATATCGAGCCCGAGCATCAGCGGCTGGCACGCAAGTCGTTCGTGGACGCCGGGTTCGCGTCCAGCCGCTACCGGCTGATCGGCGGCCGGGCGCTCGAGGTACTCCCGCGCCTCGCCGACGGCGCCTACGACATGGTGTTCTGCGACGCGGATAAGCAGGAGTACCCCGAGTACCTGATCGCGGCGCTCCGGCTGCTGCGGCCGGGCGGCATCGTCGTGTTCGACAACGCCCTCTGGCATCACCGGGTCATCGACGCGCTCTGGCGTGAGCGGGCCAGCGATGCGGCGCCGACCGACCCGGACACCGCCGCCGTCAGGGAACTGTGCGATCAGGTCAAGGCGGACGAGCGGCTCGTGCCGCTGCTGCTGCCCGTGGGAGACGGCCTGCTCAGCGCGGTGAAGCAAGGTACCTGACGAAGAGTCAGATCCCGCCGAGCCAGCTCAGCAGCAGCCTGGTGCCGAAGCCGGTGGCGCCCTTGGTGATCTCGCCGTCATCGGACGTCGCCCGCGCGGCGCCGGCGACGTCGAGGTGGGCCCACGGCCGGCCGCCGGTGAACTCGCGCAGGAACAGCGCTGCCGCGATCGACCCGGCATCCGCACCGGCCGTGCCGCTGCGGGCGATGTGCGCCAGGTCGGCCACCGGGGAATCGAGCGCGTCCAGGTAGTCCGCGGGCAGGGGCATCCGCCACAGCCGGTCACCGGTGGCCTGTCCGGCCGCGATCAGCGCCGCCGCGACGTCGTCGTCGGTCGAGTACAGCGCCCCGATGCTCGTCCCGAGCGCCACCCTGGCCGCTCCGGTGAGGGTCGCGATGTCCACGATCACGGCAGGATCCAGTGCCGCGTCGGCATAGGCGATGGCGTCGGCCAGCACGAGCCGGCCCTCGGCGTCGGTGTTCAGTACCTCGACCGTCCGCCCGCCGTACTGCGTAATAACGTCACCTGGCCGGTAGGCCGAGCCGGACGGCATGTTCTCCGCGGCCGCGACCAGCCCGGTTACCCGTGCCCTGACGCCGAGACTGGCCAGCGCCGACATGACGGCGATGACCGCCGCGCCGCCAGCCATGTCCGTCTTCATCAGCTTCATGCCGTCGTTGGGCTTCAGCGACAGGCCGCCACTGTCGAACGTGATGCCCTTGCCGACGAGCGCGACATGCGTATCCCAGCCGGCTGGGGTGTAGCTGAGCTCGATCAGCCTCGGTGGCCGCGTGGACCCGGATCCGACCGCCAGGATGCCGCCGAATCCGGCCGCCGCCAGGTCGCCATCGGCCCATATCCGCGAGCTGAGACCCGCCTGATGTGCCACTCGTGCGGCCTCGCTGGCGAGCCATGCCGGGGACTTTTGCGCCGATGGCGTGTTGGTCAGGTCCCGCGCCAGGGCGACGGCGGCGGCCATGGTGACCGCGCGGTCAACCGCGGCCGAGTGGTCGGCTGGACGCTCGGTCAGCAGGCTGACCTCGGCGCCCCGTTTCCCTTCCGGCCCGGACTTCAGGGCGAAGGCATAGGAGCCGAGCAGCATTCCCTGCACGAAGGCCGTCGTCGCCTCGTCCGGCAGGTCGGCGATCGCGGGCGTGCTCACTGCCGTGCGCGCCGCTGCCTGTTCCGGTGCCGCCTGCTGCGGTGCCGCCTGCTGCTGCGACGCTGGCGTGCCGGGCGCTGGCCCAGTCCTTGCTGCTGGCTTGGCCCGTGCTGCCCGGCGGCCGAGTTCAGCCCCGGCCCGCCTGAGCGCCCCCGGCGACCCGTCGCCGATGCCGAGGAACGCTACCCGGCTGGCGTGCCCGCCCAGCCTGGCAGCTACCTCGGCGACCTCGCCTGCCTTGCCCGTCATTTCGGCGGCAGCGATCACCGCGGCGGACCCTACCGGCAGGAAGGGGTCAAGCTCCGGCCGATCCTGCTCCAGGTCATCGGCCCGGACCGGCACGGCGATCAGGTCGGGAGGATCGGCGCGACCATCGGCCACAGCAGCGAGGTAGGCACTGAGGAGACGCGGGCCGGCCGCTGGGAGAAGGGTGACGTGAAGGTCGGTGGGCAAGGCTCAGCCGACAGCCGATTTGAGCGCTTCCCCGAGCGCGGCTGCCTCCGTGGCCGACAACTCCACGACGAGCCGCCCACCGCCCTCCAGCGGGACGCGCATGACTATGCCGCGCCCCTCCTTGGTGACCTCCAGCGGACCATCGCCTGTCCGCGGCTTCATCGCCGCCATCCTGCATCCCCTTCCTGCCGCGGGGCCGCAGGGGTCCTCACCTGAGGCCTACGGCACCGGAGCCCCGGTACCTGCGGGACCTGCCAGCCACAATCACGTCTATCAGTACCTCTATTATCCTTCAGTTCCGCCCTCGCGTGGTAACGATCAGCGTTCCGTCGCCGACTGGCGAGCATCGCGGCGAGACTGGTGGCGTGGACGCGAGATCGGCTCTCTTCGACCTCTACGGTGATCACCTGCGGTCTCGCGGGGCTCAGGCGCCGGTTGCGGCGCTGGTCCGGCTGCTTGCCCCGCTCGGCATCACGGCACCGGCGGTTCGCACCGCCGTGTCGCGGATGGCGGGGCAGGGCTGGCTGGAAGCGGTCCGGCTCGCCGATGGCGCTGGATACGCGCTCACGCCGCGGGCGCTCAGGCGGCTGGACGAGGCGGCCGAGCGGATCTACCGTCATCATGCCCCCGACTGGGACGGCCGCTGGCACCTGATCATCGTCGCCCGGGTCCGCGAGCGCGCCCGGAGGGACCGGATCCGGGCCGCTCTCGGCTATCTCGGCTATGCCCCGGTCGACGAGACGACCTGGGTCAGCCCGCACCCGTCGGTCGAACTGGAGGCACTGCTCGAGGCCGAGCGGGTCCGGGCGGAGCGATTCACCGCCTGCTACGACGGCGATGCCCGCGGCCTGCTTGCCCGGGCCTGGGACCTGGACGGGCTGGCACACGCGTACCGGCGCTGGCTGGCCGTCGCCGCCGGGCTTGTCCGCGACGTGGGTCCGGATACCCCGGACGAGATCGTCTTCGCCGCCCGGAGCAGGCTGGTGCACGAGTGGCGGAAGTTCCTCTTCCGGGATCCCGGGCTGCCTGCCGAGTTGCTGCCGCAGGACTGGCCAGGGCGGCAGGCAGCCGAGCTGTTCGAGGCAGAATCGGCCAGGCTCTTGCCTGCTGCTGCCCGTTTCGTGGACTGTTGTCTGCGATCGGGTGGCACTGCCACCCCGACGATGTGAGGAGACCGGAATGACCGACAGCGTGCGCTGCGACATCGATGGCGCCATCGCGACCATCACGCTGAACCGGCCGGCCGCCAGGAACGCGCTGACCGCGGAGATGAAGGACGGGCTGCTCGGCGCGCTGCGCGAGTGCGGCGCGGATGCCGGGATCCGGGCGGTCATCCTGACGGGCGCGGGGCAGGCCTTCTGCGCCGGCCAGGACCTGCGGGAGCATGCCGGGCTGCTCGAATCCGGCGACGCGTCCGTGGACACCGTACGGCAGCACTACAACCCGATCATCATGACGATCGCTGGCATGCCCAAGCCCGTCGTCGCCGCGGTGGGCGGCGTGGCGGCCGGGGCCGGGGCATCGCTGGCGTTTGCCTGCGATTTCCGCATCGCCGCGCGGCGGGCCAGCGTGCTGATGGCATTCGCGCGGGTGGGGCTGGGGGCCGACTCTGGCGCGTCCTGGACGCTGCAGCGGCTGGCCGGCCCGGCCCGGGCCGCTGAGCTGCTGCTGCTTGCCGAGCCGGTGACAGCGGAGCAGGCACTGAGCTACGGGCTGTTCACCTCGGTCGTCGATGACGACGCGCTGGCAGGCGCGGCGCGGGAGCTTGCCGCCAGGCTTGCCGCCGGGCCGACGGCGGCCTATGCGGCAATCAAGCAGAGCCTGCTCTTCGCCGCCGCGCACGGCCTGCCTGAATCCCTGGAAATGGAGGCTCAGCTGCAGGCCGAACTGGGCAAGACAGCCGACCATCGCGCCGCCACCATGGCCTTCGTCGCCAAGCAGCAGCCGGTGTACCAGGGCCGCTGAACTCAGGCCCCGGCGACGACGGCTTCGAGTTCCTCGTGCGTGCAGACGATCTGCTCGGCGACATCAACGAGATCGGAGAGCGACCTGCGCTCGTACCTGCCGCCGGCGGTCTTCCAGGAAACCGTGCCGCCGTGGCACCAGATCGTCAGGTCGCGGCTGATGGAGAGCACCGCAAGGCCCGCGGCAGGCTCGTCAACCCGGACCAGCCGGCCGCCGATTCCCCGGTCGGTCAGCATCTTCTCCAGCTCATTGACAGCCTGGTCCGGGCTGATCCAGGGGCGGCCGGAGCGGATCTGCTCGCAGCACGGCGGCAGCCGCAGCGAGAACCAGACGACCTTGCCCGGCACCTTCCAGCTGCCCAGCCGGGCCCTGGTCGGGTGATATCCCCACTGACCCGCTGATAGCCCGTTGACGACCTGGAGGCCGCGGCCGTTCACCGACTCAAGCGCGTGCTTGGTGGGATCGGGGAGATCGCCCGTCTTCCACCGCGGCTGCGAGTCAAAGACCTTGCAGACCAGCTCGCACCGGGCGCCAGCCCCGCGAGCGTAGATCCAGAGCTCAGGAAATCCGGTAACCGGGCGTAGCCGGTTACTGCCGAATTCGACATTGTCCTGCGCGTGCATCGTGTTGGCAGCGAGCTCGCTGGCCATGGTGACGCCGTCATGGATGAGGTCACCCGGCATCCCGATGCCGGCCACTGCCTCACGGAAGAAGCGCCGAGCGGCGCCAGCGCAACTGCCATCCAGCGGCAGCGGCCTGGCAAAGCAGCCACCTGAGCGTACGCTGAGCTGCGCGGGTATGAGCGGCGCCACTGCGAAGGCGTCGGCCACCGGAGCTGCCATCAGTCCGCCATCACCAGATGGCCGACCAAGCCCACCGGACCGGTCCTCCCCGCTCTCCGCGGGCGACGGTAACATGCTCCTCCGCCTTCGCGACTCAGGTATCTGTGAAGCACAGATTATGAGTCATTTGCCCATCTTCGCAATGGGCTCCCCGGAAAATGGCCAGATTGAACGCTTCCGTCCTCGCTGGGACAGGCCGCTGTCCCGGCTGCCTGGCAGGGCGACGCCGGGCCGCAGGCCCTGTTCAGCGCGGGAAGGCCGCGTGTACAGTCGCAGTCGCGGCAGTTGCCAGTTGGTGACGTGCCGGGCCTTGAGACAGGCACTGCAACAGCGGAACCCCCCGGGCTGCATCCCGGGGGGTTCCTGCGTTCGCTGCGGTGGCTCAGCCGTGCTCGATGTCGAAGCGGCCGGCCTTCAGGTCCGTGAGGAACGCCGCGAACGCCGCGTGCCCCACGATGTGCGCGCCGTCTTCCGGCCGCTTGCTGTCCCGGACGGCGGTTACGCCGGGGATGTTGGCCGCGATCTCGACGCAGCCTCCGTTCTGCGAACTCATTCGTGCTTTCCGCCAGGCGGCTTGAGACAGATCAGTCATCGTCGTTACTCCAGTTGTTCGGCAAGTTGCCTGAGAAAGACCGCGGTGTCGGCGGGCTCTAATGCGCCCTCGCTGGCGCGGCCAAAGGCCTGGACATAAGTGTTCACTGACTCCGCGCTGCTCACCTCCTCGATCGCGTAATCGGTTTCCATGTACACCAGGTTTGGCTCCCCGTCCGGGAAGCCAAAGATGTTGATCATGGAATGCATGCCCGGGTACGGCCCGTCGATGAAGCGCTGGATGCGCAGTTCGACGTTGGGCCGGCTACCCATGGCGGCTAGGTGGACCGCTTGCTCATAGCGGTCAGCGCGGGTACCCCAGCGGTACATCAGCGATGCCTCGGTGATCACCGCGGTTAGCTTCGGCGCGGTCGGGCCGGTACGGTCGAGGATTTCCTGCCGCCGCAACCGGGTCGCCAGGGCCCGCTCCCGCCAGGTTGGCGGCCGTGAGCCTGCTCGCATCAGCGCCTCCACATAGGCTGGCGTCTGCAGCAGGCCCGGCAGGATCAGCGGCATGAACACCCTGATGCGGGTTGCGTCGTTCTCGAAGCCGGGGAACTCGTTGTCGAAGATTTCGGGATAGTCGCGCCACCAGGGCCGGGCACGTGCCCGGATCGCGAGCTCCTCGAGCTCATCCTGGACGGCGGACGGCGTGTCGTAGATCCGGAGCAGGTCGCGGATGTCGCTCATCTCCGGGCGCTTCCACTGATTGGCCTCCGGAGCTCGGCGAGCCGCCGGGACAGCCGACGCTTCGCGATCGTCGCACCGTAAGCGTCATCGGTCATCCGCGATCTCCCTCTTGACAGGGCATCACTCATAGCATAGCGCTACTTAAGTTGTGATTCACAAACTTTGCGATCAAGGATTGCACTTAGCATAAATGGCCCCGTGGCACAAGGGTTTCGGCCCGGATCCATACACCGGTTTTGGCCCGGATTCTCCGCCGCGCCAGGTCCGGGTTTGCCGCCTCGCGGCCCAGCCGCCGGCGGGATGCGGCTAACTCGGGCTGCGGCCGATGGCCCATGTGGTCAGGTCATTGCTGGCCGACCGCATCGTCGAATTCGCCGTTCCGCACGCCGTCGAGGAAGCACGCCCACTCGTTCATGTCGTAGACGAGTACCCGGCCCGCCGGATCGCCCGCTACGCGCATCAGCACCCAGTCGGCGCCAGTCCGGGCCTCGCTGCGGACAAAGGCGACTTCAATGGAACCGGCGCCGTCGCCGGATCGCTGCCAGGACTGCGCGGCAACATCGATGCCCAGCGCCTCCACGGTTGGTTTCGCTGTCACGGTGGACCTCTCCGCCGGTAGGTTGCCAGCACTCGGCGTGACCGGGCTCACGGGCGCCGCGCCACACCGCAGTACAGCACTCGCGACCCGTCGCTGTCCGCCGCCGCCATGTCCTCGGCACCCCAGAGGCCGACGTGCGTGACCACCCGGTCGGCCCCATCGTAGGGAGGCACGAGTTCGAGGCCGTCGAAAAAGCGCTCTATCGCGGCCTTCGTACGCGGATAGGCGCTCTCGGTGGCGGTCGCGTACACCTCGATGCCGGTCTGTATCGCCCGCGGCGGCAGCGCGTCCATCGTGATGTGCGAGAGCGCGAGGTAACTTCCCGGCGCCAGCGCGCCGATGTAGCGAGCGACCAGGCCCCAGGGATCCGAGCTGTCGGCGACGAACTGCAGGACCGCCGTCATCAGCAGCGCGGCGGGCTTTTCGAAGTCAATCATGGCGGTCAGTGCCGGTTGCCGGAGCAAGCTGTCCGGGTCGCGGAGGTCGGCCTGGATGACCGCGGTGGTGCCGTCGGCAGTCAGCAGGTCGCTGGCATAGGCGAGCACCATCGGGTCGTGGTCCACGTAGACGACCCGGGCGGCCGGCGCCACCGCCTGCACGACCTCATGCGTGTTGGCCTGGGTGGGCAGCCCGGAACCAATGTCGATGAACTGGCGGATGCCGTGCTCGGCTGCGATCCAGCGGGCCGCGCGCTGATGGAACCCGCGGTTCGCCCAGGCGGCGTCCCCGAGGTCGAGCAGTTGCGCCCGGAATCTCTCCACCGCGTCCCTGTCCGCCTGGAAGTTGTGCTTTCCGGCCAGCATGTAGTCGTACATCCGCGCCGGGCTTGGCGTGGTCGGATCCACGCCCGCGGGCGCCTGCTCGGGCTGGGTCATCGCGCCGCCCGGCTCGCGAGGCTGGCAGTTGTCGCGGCGTTCATGGCCGTCTTGCCACTCCGCAGTAGAGCACCCGGGAGCCGTCGCTGTCCGCGGCGCACTCGTCCTCGGCCCCCCACTTCCCCACGAAGGTGGTGGCGGGCCCGGCCCCGTCGAAGGGAGGCACAAGCTCCAGGCCTTCGAACATGCGCTCGAACTCGGCCTTGGTACGCAGGTGAATCTGTTCCGTGGCGTTCTCGTAGGTGTCATATATCGCCTGAACCGCGCGGGGCGGCAGGCGGTCGGCGGTGGCATGTGACAGCGCCAGGTAGCTCCCCGGTGCAACCTCCCGCATGTACCGCGCCACCAGCCCCGGGGGGTCGGACGTGTCGGCCACGAAATGCAGGACCGCTGTCATCAGCAGGCCAGCCGGCTGCGCGAGGTCGATGACCGCGCGCAATTCCGGATGGCCGAGCACCGCCTCGGGATCGCGCAGGTCAGCCTGGATGATCGTGCTCGGCCGGGTACCGCCCAGCAACGCCCGGGCATGCGCCAGCACCATCGGGTCGTTATCGACGTAGACGACCCTGGCATCCGGGGCCACGTCGGTCACCGCCTGGTGGGTGTTGCCCTGCGTCGGCAGCCCCGAGCCAAGGTCGATGAACTGGCGGATACCGTGCTCAGCCGCCATCCAGCGGGCCGCGCGCTGGTGGAAGCCGCGGTTGGCCCAGGCCGCATCGGTGAGCTCGGGAGGGCTCAGCCTGAGCTGCTCGGCGACCTTGCGATCGATCGCGAAGTTGTTCGTGCCGCCTAGGTAGTAGTCATACAGGCGCGCAGGCGTCGGCGTCGTGGGGTCAACGCCAGGGGGTGCCTGCTCGACCTCGGTCATCTCGCCTCCATCGGGCCATCAATCGACGGTCGGCCGGGGGCCGAGTGGCCCGCGGCTGTCCAACGTGGGGGTGGCCGGCTCGCCTGTCACGATCGTCGGCTCAGGCAACAGTAGCCCCATCGGGACCATACCCGCGGCCGGCCAGCCCGGGCACTGGCCCGGCGACGCCTGCCCGGCTTCGGGCATCTCGCTTCCGTCAACCATTTAAATGTCAGTCTGACATGATCTGGGTGCTCCACAACCTGGCCAGGCGAGGCACGGCCGCCATTCTCAAGGCGTCCCGCACCGCCGGTGAGCAGCGGGAAACGGTCAGGAAACCGGGCCGTCGCGGAAAGAGCAGGCCGTGAGGTGGTCATTGACGACGCCGCTCGCCTGCATCGTCGCATAGGCGGTGACCGGGCCTGCGAACCTGAATCCGTGCCGCTTGAGCTGCACCGCGAGCGCCTTCGAAGCGGGCGTCCAGGCAGGAACGTCGGCCAGGGTGACCGGCGCGTCCCTGTGTGCGTCCGCGTAGCTCCAGACCAGCTCGGCCAGCCCGCCGGGCAGTTGGAGCGCGGCACTGGCGTTCTGGATCGCCGCCTCGATCTTTGCCCTGTTCCTGACGATGCCGGGATCGGCCAGCAGCCTCGACACGTCGGCGGGCCCGAAAGCGGCGACGGCTGCCATGTCGAAGCCGCGGAACGCGGCCCGGAAATTCTCCCGCTTGCGCAAGATCGTGAGCCAGGAGAGACCGGACTGAAACGCCTCCAGGCAGAGCCGCTCGAACATCCGCGCGTCATCGCGGATCGGCCTGCCCCATTCATCGTCGTGATAGGCCAGGTAATCGGGAGAGCTGAGCGACCACGGACATCTGGCCAGCCCGTCCGGTCCTGCCTGCGCACCGCGGCCAGCCTCGGTCACCAAGCCTCCTTCTGCCCGCCGGGATCGGCCTCGGCGGCCGGGTCCGGCTGGGTCGAACGCGGGAGAGCGGCATCAGGGTCCTGGCCCGCGGCCGGGCCCGGATCCACGGCCAGGGCTGGGTCTTGGTCCGGGTCTTGGTCCGGGTCCGGCGCGGTGGCGGCTACCTCGGGACCTGTCGCATCGCCCGCCGTCCGTTCCCATGCCGACCACGAGGAGTGCGCGGGCCACGGGTCATGGTCGTGCCCGGGCGGCGGCTCTTGCCCGGGCGGCGGATCTTGCCCGGGCGGCGGATCTTGCCCGGGCGGCGGATCTTGCACCGCCCACGGTTCCTCCGCGGCCAGCGGTTCTCGTGCATGCTGCGGGTCCCGCGCGGGCAGAGTGTCGTGCGGGCGCGGTGACTCCTGCGCAGTCAGCGGATCGCGCGCGGCCTGGGGGTCCTGCGCATGCTGCGCGACCGGCGCGGGCCACCCGTCTTGCGCTGGCGGCTCGTACGCAGTCAGTGGGTCCTGCGCAAACTGCGGCTCGTGCGCAGGCCACGGGCCCGGCTTCGGCAGTGGTTCCCGCGCGGGCCGCGGCTCGCCGAAAGGCCGCGGGTCCTGCGCAGGCGCCTCACCCGCCGCCCGCGCGTCGTGCGCGGGCGGCGGCTCGCCGAAAGGCCGCGGGTCCTGCGCAGGCGCCTCGTACGCAGTCCGTGCGTCCTGCGCGGGCGGTGGCTCGCGGACCGGCCACGGATCCTGCGCACGCGATTCGTACCCGGCCGGCTCGTGCACGGCCCCCGGATCCTGGGCCGGCGGCGGCTCCTGAGCGGGCGGCGGCTGGTAGGCAGTCCACGGGTCGTGCGCAGGCTCCGGGTCCTGCGCAGGCTCCGGGTCCTGCGCTAGCCATCGATCCTGCGCGGGCGGCGACTCCCCGGTGGCCTGCGAGCCTTGCGCGGGCTGCGGGTCGGCCATCTCGCGGCGCCACAAGCTGGGACGCGAGGGCAGCGCGGGGCTCGCTCCGGCCGCCGCAGCCGGGACGGCCGGCTGCGGACCAGCCGAACCGGGAAACGCGCGCACCGGCCTGCCGTGCGCGGCGCGCTCGGCAGCGGAGCCGAAGGCGGCCAGCGGACCTGAGCCAGCAACCGGACCAGACCCGGGCGGTGGACCTGACTCGGGCGGTGAGCCTGGGCTGGCTGGTAACCCTGGCACCGCGAGCAGCTCCGGCGCCGTGGGCAGTTCCGGCGCCGCGGGCAGATCTGGCGCCGCGGGCAGATCTGGCGCCGCGGGCAGATCTGGCGAGCTTGGCATACCGGGCGCCACGGCCGAACCAGGCGGCGGCCACTCTTGAGACGCCCGCGCCACGCCTGCGTCCGCGATCGAACGCAATTCCGCCAACTGCCGTCGCAGGGTGGCGATTTCCACATCACGCTCGGTCATCGTCTGCGCGATCCGGCTGAGCGCCTGATCCGTTGCCGGGATGTGGTAACCGCAGAGCGAAGGAGGCGGCCGCAGCAGCGCCACATCGGTGGCGGTGATCTCGTCCGTATCCAAGGCAGCGAAGTCAGCGGGAGCCGGCGCGAGCTCACCGCCGCGTCCAAGCGCGACAATGATCACCCCGACGACTATCGCGACGGCCACGACGATCAGCACCACTGGCACATAGAGAATCGTGTCATGCTCAAGGCATGGCGGGTGCATCGGCCGGTCTGTCCATGGCGGGAACTTCGCTGCTAGCGGTCGCGGACAACCCGGCCGAGGCGGCGGCGGCCGTTCACGCTGGCGCCGCGCTAGTGGATTTCGGCACCGCCGCCCCGGCCGCGATCGCTGAATTCCGGGCGCGTCATCCCGGCACCCTCGTCTGCGCGGCTTGCGAGCAGGCAGACGTCGTGCGCGACCCGGCGATGGCGCTGCGTACCGGAGCCATCCTGGTCTGCACTGACCCGGCGGCGGCCATCAGCGCCGGGCTGCCCGCTGCGCGACTGCTTGTGCAGGTCAGTCCGGCGCGTCTGGCAGCGGCCAGCGCGGCCGGCGTCGCCACGCTGGTGGACCTGGTGGACCAGCGGGTCTACAGAGGCGCTGACCTGCAGGATGCGGGCACGCTGGCGATCGCTGCCATCTGTGCCTGGCTGGGCGCCACCGTGATCCGCACCTCGCATCCCGGCCCGATGCGGCGCGCCGTCGACATGGCCGAGTCCATCCGCGGTGTCCGGCCGCCGGCCCGGGCAGCGCGCGGCCTCGGCTGACCGGGCCACTGGATGCCGCGCCAGTCGCCGCCTTCCTCCCCCATATCCGTAATGTCGGTTTCCCCCGAGGCCCCGGTGAGCGTTCCGCCTGATGGATGCGGATCTGGTATGCGCCGGCGCATACCTATGCCACATCCACCAGGCGGAACGCCTCCAGGCTGGCCGATGTGCGGCCGGGCTGGCCGAGCCGGGCGATATGGTCAGGCGAGCCCGGGCAGGACGCCGGACGCATGCGCGTCCAGGATGATCTGGACGACATCCGCCGGGTCATCGGCGATCCGCACGAGCTGCGGGTCCGCCGGGGAAATCTTGCCACGGGCGAGCAACGTCCCCTGGATCCAGGACAGCAGCCCGGACCAGTACTCCCTGCCGACGAGGACGATCGGGAACCTGGTGATTTTTCCGGTCTGCACCAGGGTGAGTGCCTCGAACAACTCGTCCATGGTGCCGAACCCGCCCGGCAGAACGACGAATGCCTGCGAGTACTTGATAAAGACGGTCTTGCGCACGAAGAAATACCTGAACTCCAGGCCGATCTCGACGTACTCGTTCAGGCCCTGCTCAACCGGCAATTCGATGCCAAGGCCGACGGATACGCCATTCGCGCTGACGGCACCCCGGTTCGCGGCCTCCATGATCCCTGGTCCGCCACCAGTGATCACCGCGTAGCCCGCTGCGGCCAGCCCCGCTCCTATCCGTTCTGCCCGCTCATACTCGAGCGTGCCGCGGGCAGTCCGGGCTGACCCGAAGACCGACACCGCTGGGCCGAGCTCAGCGAGCAGGCCGAAGCCCTCGACGAACTCCGCCTGAATCCGCAGCACCCGCCAGGGATCGGCGTGCACCCAGTCACTCGGGCCGCGCCGGTCCAGCAGGCGCTGGTCAGTCGTTGTCATCGGGATGGCCTTGCCGCGCAGCGTGGCCGGGCCCTGGCGGCGCATGCGACGGCGTGGCTCTGAAGGCACGGTCATGATCCCTAAGGTAGCGGCGGGAGCTACCGGCGCGCCGGGCGCATCCACGGCCAGCCCCGGGCGCCGACGACGGCACCGGCAGTCCAGCTGCAATCGGGGCCCGCGCCGCTACCCGCGCTCAGCGCCGGACATGCGGCGGCCGCTGACGGCGTGTCAGCGTCGCCGGGCGTAGGCGACGTTGATGACGCCGATGACAAGCCAGATCAGGAAGACGAGCCCAATTGCTACCCGCGCTCAGCGCCGGACATGCGGCGGCCGCCGACGGCGTGTCAGCGTCGCCGGGCGTAGGCGACGTTGATGACGCCGATGACAAGCCAGATCACGAAGACGAGCCCCCCGGACCCCCCCTGCGCGAGCACCACGGCGGCCGCGCCGATGCCGATCCCCATCGACCCGAGGCCAAGCAACACCCCGGCGGCGCCAGGGCCGGCCGATGAACTCGGCCTGCCGTCGCTGCCGCGATGCACGAGCTTGTCGCCGCGATGTGCGAACTTGTCGCCGCTCTGCCCGGGACGGTCGTCGGCACGCTGCGCCAGCCTGGCGTCCACCCGTTTGTCGATCTCCGCACCGATCCGCTCGATCAGGCCCTCGGCGATCGCGCCGTCATAGTCGCGGCCAAGTTCGCGGTGCGCCGCCGTCGCGGCAGCAATGTCATCTCGGGCGACCTGCTCCATGGCGACACGATACATCTCGATCATCGGCTACGTCCATGCCCGTGCGGGGGCGGATTACCTGACCACCCGGCGACCTGACCACCCGGCGACCTGACCACCCGGCGACCTGACCACCCGGCAACCTGACCACCCGGCGACCTGACCACCCGGCAACCTGACCACCCGGCCGAGCAGGTGCTGATCGCGGGACGGTTCAGGCGTTCACGCCGTGGTCTCGGAGAATATCGTTCAGCGCCGCCTTGTCGTGCGCGCTGCCCGCTGACAGCCGCCTGAGCACCAGCACGCACGGCATCCCGAATTCGCCGCCGGGAAACTTCCTGCTCCTGGTTCCGCCGACGCAGACCGACCATGGCGGAATCTCGCCGCGGGGCAATTCCTCGCCCGTCTCCACGTCGATCACATGCGAGCTCTTGGTCAAGATCGTGCCTGCGCCCAGCACCGCGCCGGCCCGCACTCGCGCGCCCTCTACGACCATGCAGCGCGAGCTGATGAACGCGTCGTCCTCGATCACCACAGGAACCGCGCCGGCCGGCTCAAGCACACCGCCGATGCCGACCCCGCCGGCCAGGTGGACGTTCTTGCCGACCTGGGCGCAGGAGCCTACGGTCGCCCAGGTGTCGACCATCGTGCCGCTGTCCACATAGGCGCCGATGTTGACGAAGGACGGCATGAGCACCGCCCCCGGCGCGACAAACGCACCCCAGCGGACAATCGAGCCTGCCACTGCCCTGACGCCGTCCAGGTTGCTGGTGAGCGGCACCCTGTCGTGATAGCGGAAGTCGCCAACCTGCGAGGCGACCATCGGCAGCAGCCGGAAGGCCAGCAGGATCGCACGCCTGGCGCGCTCGTCCATGACGATCTCGCCGGTGACCGGGTCCGGCCAGGCCACCCTGGCATGCCCCGCGTCGATGGAGTCGACCGCCGCGACGACCGCCGCGCGGGCGGAGGCGTCCTGCGGGGTCAGCTCACTCCGCCGTGCCCAGAGCTCGTCGATGATGGCGGGCAGCGGCGAGGCGACTGGATCTGGTGCTGCGTTCATGGCGAGCGAGCCTAGCCGCTGGCGTGCACCGGGTACGTTCTGTTGTTGTGCCGGGAACCAGTACGAGGCGCGCCAGATCCGCCGGTATCGCTCTTGCCATCGTCATCTTGCTCGGCGGCGGCGCCTACTTCGCATTCCGGCACGTCGCGCCGCTGCTTGCACCGGGCAGCGGCTGCGAGGTGAAGACGAGCAGCCAGGTGTTCAAGCTGGACCCCAGCCAGGCAGGCATCGCGGCGACCATTGCCGGCGTGGCCAGGCGGCACGAGTTGCCGGCGCACGCTGTCACCGTCGCGTATGCCACCGCCCTGCAGGAGTCGAAGCTGCAGAATCTCCGGTTCGGCGACCTGGACTCGGTCGGCGTGTTCCAGCAGCGGCCTTCGGAAGGCTGGGGAACGAGACGACAGCTGGAAGACCCCGTCTACGCGACGACCAAGTTCTTCCAGGCGCTCACCAAGGTGCCCAGGTACCTGCAGATTCCTGTCTACAAGGCGGCACAGGCGGTTCAGCGCAGCGCCGACGGGACCGCCTACATCCAGTACCAGCAGATGGCCGCCGGCCTGACCAGGGGCTTCACCGGGAGCGATCCGCGCTCAGTCTGGTGCTGGTACAACGGGCGGACGCACGGGCGGCCCCGCCTCGCCGCCGCCGGCCAGGACCTGACGCGGGCGTTCGGCCCGCTGGCGGTACGCACCGCCGGGGACCCGAGGATGATCGTGACCGTGCCGCACCGGGCCGAGGGCTGGTCGGTGGCCACCTGGCTGGTCTCGCACGCGTCGCACTACGGGATCCGTGACGTGCGGTACGGCCGGTACGAATGGCGGGCCGCCAAGGGCGCCAGCGGCTGGACCCGCGGGCATTCGCAGGAGCCGGCCGGGCGCATCCAGCTGGGCTGATAGCCTGCGTTCCCGCGGGAGGGCGAACCGATGGCGCACGCACGGGCAGGGCAGGAGATACTTGGCTGTGGCCTCGAAACTGGGCCGGCCAGCCCTCGCGGGCGTGCCAGCGCGTGGACTGAAGAGGAGTTCCAACGTGACCTACATCATCGCGCAGCCTTGCGTCGATCTGCTCGACAAGAGCTGCATCGAGGAATGCCCCGTCGATTGCATCTACGAGGGCGAGCGAATGCTATATATCCACCCCGACGAGTGCGTGGACTGCGGCGCCTGCGAGCCGGTCTGCCCGGTGGAAGCGATCTTCTACGAAGACGACGTACCCGATCAGTGGAAGGACTACTACAAGGCGAACGTCGAGTTCTTCGACGACCTCGGCTCGCCCGGCGGCGCCGCCAAGACCGGCAAGATCAACAAAGACCACCCGCTGATCGCCGCCCTGCCGCCGCAGGAGGTCCAGAACTGACCCTGGCCAGCCGGCTGCCTCGGTTCCCCTGGGACGCGCTCGAGCCCGCCAAGGCAACGGCAGCGGCCCATCCCGGCGGGCTCGTGGACCTGTCCATCGGCACTCCGGTCGACCCTGTCCCCGCTGTCGTGCGGGACGCGCTCGCGAGGGCATCGGACTCCCCTGGCTACCCGGCTGCCGCCGGGACGCCCGCACTCCGCGAGGCTGCCGCGGCGTGGCTGGCGCGCCGCCACGGCGTGATCGTGGAACCGGCTGCGGTGCTGCCGGTGATCGGGACCAAGGAGCTGATCTCGTCGCTGCCGACCCTGCTCGGCTGCGGGCCCGGCGACCTGGTGATGTATCCGCGGCTGGCCTATCCGACCTACCACGTAGGCGCGCTGCTGGCGGGCGCGCGACCGCTGGCCGCCGACGCGACGCTCGCGCTCGGCCCCGAGCGCGTCCGGCTTGCCTGGCTGAACTCCCCGTCCAATCCGACCGGGCAGGTGCTGCCCGCCGAGCATCTGCGCAAGGTCGTGGCCTGGTCCAGGGAACGGGGCACGATTATCGCATCGGATGAGTGCTACCTCGGGTTCGGCTGGGACGCTACGCCCGTGTCGGTGCTGCACCCCGATGCCTGCGACGGCTCGCACCAGGGACTGCTCGCCGTGCACTCGATGTCCAAGCGCTCCAACATGGCCGGTTACCGGGCGGGCTTCGTCACCGGGGACCCCGCCCTCGTGCGGGAATTGCTGGAGATCCGCAAGCACGCCGGGCTGCTGGTGCCCGGCCCCGTTCAGGCGGCGATGGCCGCGGCGCTCGGCGACCACGAGCACGCCGAGGCGCAGCGGGCGATCTACGCCGCGCGGCGGGGCCGCCTCCGCACCGCGCTCGAGGCCGCTGGCTGGGCGGTCAGCCATTCCGAGGCCGGACTGTACCTGTGGGCCGCCCACCCCGGATACGACTGCTGGGAGGCGGTGCGGGTGCTGGCCAGCGCCGGCATCCTCGTCGCCCCCGGCGATTTCTACGGGTCGGAGGGCACGCCGCACATCCGGGCGGCGCTCACCGCGACCGATGAGCGGATCGACGCCGCCGTGACCCGGCTGGCTGGGCTGGCCGGGCTGGAGTGATCGCATGTTCCGGCTCTACGACACGCTGGCCAGGCAGGTCGTGCCCGTCGCTGCTGGCCGCCGCGGTGAGCTGCGCATGTACACCTGCGGGCCGACCGTGTACCGGGCGGCGCACGTCGGGAACCTTCGGTCCTACCTGCTGTCCGATCTGATCAGGAGAAATGCCGAGCGACATCAGCTGACCGTGGTCGTCTGCCAGAACATCACGGACGTGGGGCACCTGACCGACGACAGCGCGATCGACTCAGCGGGTGAAGACAAGGTGCTGGCTCAGGCCCGCGCCGAGGGCATCACCGCGCTGCAGCTTGCCCGGCACTTCGAGGACGCGTTCCGCGCCGACTGCTCCGCGCTGAACCTCCTTCCGCCCGGCTACTGGCCGCGTGCGTCTGAGTCGATCGGCCTGATGATCGACATGATTGCGAAACTGATCGAGACCGGGCATGCCTACGCCACGCCGGACGGCTCGGTGTACTTCGACGCGCGATCGTTCCCCGGCTACGGCGAGCTGTCCGGCAACCGTCTCACCGACCTGCGGCCGGGACACCGCTCCGGCGGCGAGGTGGACGAGAAGAAACGGTTCCATGCGGACTGGGCGCTCTGGAAGGCCGCGGCCGCGGGCCGGGAGCTGACCTGGTCAACGCCATGGGGGACCGGCTTCCCCGGCTGGCATACCGAGTGCTCCGCCATGTCGTTGCATTACCTCGGCAGCCTGATCGACATCCATACCGGCGGCATTGACCTGCGGTTCCCCCATCACGAGGATGAGCGCGCCCAGTCCGACTCGGTGGCCGGGCACCGGGTTGTCCGGCATTGGGTGCACGGCGAGCACCTGCTGTTCGAAGGCCGCAAGATGGCCAAGTCAACGGGCAATGTGGTGCTGCTGAGCGACATCACCGATCGCGGGCTCGATCCGCTGGCACTCCGGCTTGCGCTGCTCGAGCATCGCTACCGCCAGCAGATGAACCTGACCTGGGACACCCTGACCGCGGCGGACAAGACGCTGCGCAGGTGGCGGGAACGCGTCGCTGACTGGGCCAGGTCGCCGAGCAAGCCGATGTGCGCGCAGTACGTCGGCGACATCACCGGCGCGTTCGACGACGACCTGGACACGCCGGCCGCCCTGCGGGCGCTGCGCGGGCTGGAGAAGGACGCCGAGATCCCGGCGGGGTCGAAGTTCGAGACCTTTGCCTCCGTCGACCGGCTGCTCGGGCTCGACCTGGCCAGGGATGTCGGCCGGCCGGCCGTGACCAGGCCGCTGCCCGCCGGGGCGGCGGAAAAGCTGCGGGCCAGGCAGGCCGCCCGGCAGGCCAGGGACTTCGCTGCCGCTGACCGGCTGCGGGACGAACTCGCCGCCGTCGGCGTCACCGTCACCGATACGCCCGGCGGCCAGCACTGGACGGTCGGCCCACGCGGCTAGGACGGGAGCTTGACTCCGGCCGCCGAGGCGCAACGTCTTGCACGCATGGCGGCGCACTACGCAACAGATCGCCGCCAACGCGCACGGACTGCGCGGGCCCGGCGCGCTACCCGGCTCGTACGCTGGATTCTGTTCGATCAGTAACGGACGAAAGGGGGCAGACATGGCAGGTAGCCAGAATCCGGGCGCCGCCGCGCGGACAGCGCACGAACTGCGGGCGCAGGCGCGGCTGCATGGCGCGCATAACTATCACCCGCTGCCGGTGATGATTTCCGAAGCCGAGGGCTCCTGGGTCACCGACGTGGACGGCCGGCGCTACCTCGACATGCTGGCCGCCTACTCGGCGATCAACTTCGGCCACCGGCATCCGCGGCTGGTGGCCGCCGCGCAGCGGCAGCTGGAGCGGGTCACGCTGGTCAGCAGGGCGTTCGAGAATGACCAGTTCGGCCCGTTCTGCGCGGAGCTGGCGGCGCTGGCCGGCATGGAGATGGTGCTGCCGATGAACACCGGCGCCGAGGCGGTGGAGACGGCGATCAAGACCGCGCGAAAGTGGGGGTACGAGGTCAAGGGAGTGAGCGCCGACGAGGCGGTCATCGTGGCCTTCAGCGGCAACTTCCACGGGCGCACCACCACGATCATCAGCTTTTCCACCGACGAAGACGCCAGGGGCTCGTATGGCCCGTTCACGCCTGGCTTCGTGGTCGTGCCGTACGGCGACCTCGAGGCGCTGGCCGGGGTCATGAATGACCGCGTGGTCGCCGTCCTGGTAGAGCCGATCCAGGGCGAGGCCGGCGTGCTCGTGCCGCCGCCCGGTTTCCTGACCGGAGTACGCGACCTCTGCTCGGCCCATGGCGCGCTGATGATCGCCGACGAGATCCAGTCCGGCCTCGGCCGGACCGGGACCACGTTCGCGTGCGAGCACGAAGATGTCGTGCCCGACATGTACGTGCTCGGCAAGGCGCTCGGCGGCGGCATCGTGCCGGTATCCGCCGTCGTCTCATCCGGTGATGTCCTCGGCGTGTTCAAGCCGGGACAGCATGGCTCCACTTTTGGCGGCAACCCGCTTGCCTGCGCCGTGGCGCGGGAGGTCATCGCGATGCTGTCGACCGGCGAGTTCCAGGAGCGGTCGGCCAAACTCGGCGCGCACATGCACGACCGGCTGTCCGGCCTGCCGAGGGATGCCGTGCGGCAGGTGCGCGGGCGCGGGCTGTGGGCCGGCGTGGAGTTGAGCGCGCTGTCCGGCCGCGAGGCCTGCGAGCGGCTGGCCACGCTCGGCGTGCTGGCCAAGGACACCCACGGCACCGCGATCAGGCTTGCGCCGCCGCTGGTGATCGCCGAATCCGACCTCGACTGGGCGCTTGATCGCATCGAGGAGATCATCCGCTGACCTGTCCGGCTAGCCCGGTACCGCCAGCGGGTGCCTAGCCGGGCGCCAGACGGCGATACTCGCCGCTGAAGTAGACCAGCGGGCCGCCGTCCCTGTGCTCGGTCACGCTGACGACCTCGCCGACCACGATGCTGTGGTCCCCGCCGTCGTGTACCGCCGTGGTCCGGCATTCGAGCGACGCCAGCGCGGCGTCCAGGATCGGCGCGCCGGTCACCGGCCCCGGATGGTGCGCGATCATGTCCAGCTGGCCGTCCAGCGGGCGCCCCCGGGTGGCCAGCCAGCGGGCTGTCTTCTCGGCTTCCTCGTCAAGCACCGATACCGACCAGATCCCGGCCGCCAGCACCGCGTCATGAAAGCGCGCGATCTTCTCCGCGCAGAACAACACGAGCAGCGGATCCAGCGAGACCGACGTGAAGGCGCTGACGGTCATCGCATGCCCGGTGCCCTGCACGCTGGTGGCCACGACCACGATGCCGGTGGGGAACCTGCCCGCCGCCCGCCGGAACGCGCCAGCGTCCGGCGCCGTCAACGGCCTGCCCTTGACGGCCGGGACCGGGGGGTTCTGGCGAACGCCACGACGACGCCGACGGCGGCGCACAGCGCGCCGCCGTACAGGAACCACTTGCCCGCAGCGGTATTCGTGATCACGACACTTCCTCCCGGCGTGGTCATGGCCAGCACGAACGACGCGGCGAACCATCCCACTGCGGGCATAAGCCCAGCGGTCGGTGCCTGCATTCCCCAGGCAGCGAGAACGGAGGTCGCGAAGATGGCCATCGCGAAGGCGAGCGCCGCGGCCGGGACCGGGCCGAGGGCCGCGCTGTAAAAGAAGCAGCCGATCAGGCCCTGCAACCCGCCGAGCACGAACAACAGCACGTAAGCGCCGCCGGTGACCAGCACCTCGCTGCTGCCGCCCGGCGTGGTGTTCTGCACGGACTGAAGGCTAGCCAAGTCCGGCGAAAAGATCGTCTTCCCAGCCGTGCGGCCGGCGGCCGGGACCGCGCGGGCCTGCCAGCAAGGTGTAATACTCGCGGCCGAACGCCCGCTGCCCCACGTTGTCGGACAGCGCGAAGAACGGGCTGTCCACGGCGATCTGGGTGACGTGCGCGCGCATCGCCGCGATCTTGGCATCCAGGTACTCGGCGGCGTCGATATCCGTGGTCACCTCGTCATCGGGCACGCCGAACGGGAAGTCATCCACCGACTCGACCTGAGTGAAGTCGGGGCCGCCGCCAGGGATACTCCCCGCGTCGGTGCCGCGCATCACCTCGACCGCCTGGGCCAGCACGGACTTGGGCATGGTCGTCGCATAGAACTTGCCGACCAGGCCGCCGGCGAGCTCGAACGCGCGCCAGGCCACGCGGTGCGCCTGGATATGGTCCGGGTGACCATAGAAGCCGTTGTCGTCGTAGCTGATCATGACCTGCGGGCGAACCTCCCGTACCACCCTCAGCAACTCGCGAGCCGCTTCGTCCACGTCGGCCTGCCAGAAGCTGTTATCCCAGTCGTTGGACGCGGTACCCATCATCCCGGAGTCATGCCACCGGCCGGCACCGCCGAGAAACCGGTGATCGGTCACGCCAAGCGCCGCGCAGGCCTCGGCTAGCTCGCCGATCCGGTGCTGGCCGAGGCCGCCGTCGGCGTCCCAGGCCAGGTGCGCAAGCTCGGGCGGGATGATCTCGCCAAGCTCGCCCAGAGTGCAGGTAACCAGCGTCACCGCAGCGCCCTCGGCCGCGTACTTCGCCATCGTCGCGCCGGTACCAATCGACTCGTCGTCCGGATGGGCGTGCACGAGCAGGAGCCTACGGCGGTCGTCGGTTGTGCTCATACCGGTGAGCTTAACCGCGGGCCGGGCAGCCGCCCCGCGACGTCGCGACCGCCGGGCTCGACGGCTGACCGGCGGCCGGCTGGCAGGATCTAATCCCATGACGGACAACGTGACCGACACCTTTCCCCGCCAGCAGGCGCGGACCCAGCGCTTCACGCTCGGGGTCCCGCGGTCCTTCGAGATATCGCCCGACGGGAACCTGATCGCCTTCCTCCGCTCGAAAGGCGGGTCGGACCCGGTCAACTGCCTGTGGCTGCTTGACGTCGCCACCGGGCAGGAGCACCTGATCGCCGACCCGGCTCAGCTCGGCACCGACGGCAGCAACCTGGACCCAGAGGAGAAGGCGCGCCGGGAGCGTTCGCGCGAGCAGGCCGCCGGCATCGTGGCGTTCAGCTGCGACGGCGACTTCCGGCTGGCGGTCTTCGGGCTTTCCGGGCGGGTGTACGCGGCGGACCTGACCGTGCCAGGCACTGGCGGCCAGCCCAGCGTCCGCGAGATTCCCGCGCTGGCCCCGGCGGCCGACCCGGCACCCGACCCGGCCGGCCGTCTCGTCGCCTATGCCCGCGGCGGCGCGCTGCGGGTGACTGACCTGCGCACCGGGGACGACCGGGCCGTCGTCGCTGATGCGGCCACCGATGTCTCGTACGGCCTTGCTGAATTCATCGCCGCGGAGGAGATGGGCCGCCGCCGCGGCTACTGGTGGGCACCGGACTCGCGCGCGCTGCTCGTCGCGCGGGTCGACGTGAGCCCGGTGCTGCGATGGCATATCGCCGACCCGTCGGACCCGGCGCGGCCCGCCACCGAGGTGCGGTATCCGGCCGCCGGCACCGCCAACGCCGTTGTCTCGCTCGTGCTGGCCGGCCTGGACGGCACGCTCACGCCGGTGGACTGGGACAACGGAGCCTTTCCCTACCTGGTCACCGCGTGCTGGCAGGGCTCCGGCGCCGCCGCGGACACCCCGCTGATCGTGGTGCAGACGCGAGATCAGCGGGAGGTACGGATCCTGGCGGTCGACGCCGGCAGTGGCGCGACGACCGTCGTCTGCGCCGACAGCGACCCGCACTGGCTCGACATCATTCCCGGCGTGCCGGCCAGGACCAGCGACAACCGGATCGTCTGGACGGCCGATGCCGGCGGCGCGCACCGGCTGGTCGTCGCCACGCCCGGCGAACTCGCCGCCGATGAGGCCGTCCCGGTGACGCCGGACGGGCTCCAGGTCAGGGAGGTGCTCAGTGTCGACGGCGACACCGTGCTCTTCGCCGCGTCGGACACCGAGCCGGCCGAGATCGGGCTGTGGACATACGGGCCGGCCGGCCTGGCCAGGCTCGCGCACGGCGACGGCGGGCCCTGCGTGCAGGCCGGCCGGAGGGCCGGCGGCACGACCGTCACGGCCAGCCAGTCCCTGGCGCAGGACGGGGTCACCGTCCGCGTGCTGCGTGATGGCGAGGTCGGCCGGATCACCTCGCTGGCCGAAACGCCGCTCGTCCCGGTCCCCCGGCCGGACATCTTCGCGGCCGGGGAACACGGCATCGCGGCGGCGCTGCTGCTCCCGTCCTGGCATCAGCCGGGCGCCGGGAAACTGCCGGTGCTGATGGACCCCTACGGCGGCCCGCACGGGCAGATGGTGCAGGCCAGGCGGAATGTCTACCTCACCTCGCAGTGGCTGGCCGAGCAGGGGTTCGCGGTCGTCATCGCAGATGGCAGGGGCACTCCCGGCCGCGGCCCGCATTGGGAGAAGGCGGTGGCCGGCGACCTGGCGGACCCGCCACTGCAGGACCAGGTCGAGGCGCTGCACGCCGCCGCCGCCCGGTGCGCCGACCTGGACCTGGGCCGGGTGGCGATCCGGGGCTGGTCGTTCGGCGGCTACCTGGCCGCGCTGGCCGTGCTGCGCCGTCCCGATGTCTTCCACGCCGCCATCGCGGGCGCGCCGGTCACCGACTGGCGGCTGTACGACACCCACTACACCGAGCGCTACCTCGGCCATCCCGACGACAGCAAGGGCGCTTACGAGCAGCACTCGCTGCTGTCCGACGCGCACAAGCTGACCAGGCCGCTACTGATCATCCACGGGCTGGCCGACGACAACGTCGTCGTCGCGCACTCGCTGCGGCTGTCATCGGCGCTGCTGGCGGCCGGCCGGCCGCACAGCGTGCTGCCGCTGTCCGGGGTAACCCACATGGCATCGCAGGAAGAGGTAGCAGAGAACCTGCTGCTGCTCCAGGTTGATTTCCTGGGCAAGTCGCTCGGTGTAGCGAGTGTCACACCCGGATTGGCGCGCCCCGCGCCAGCGCGGTGATATTCCTTTGGAATAGGGTTCACACGGCACCGCGGCCATGCGCCGAGCCCAGGCACCGTATCCAGGTTCCCGGACAGCGCATGCGGCAGGCGGCGCGACCCAGTGAGTTTCCAGGGCGGAGACGTCGACGATGACGCAGGCAACGGACGCGCCGGCCAAGACCAGGGCGCAGATTAGCGAGCGGACGCTGCGCCAGGATCCATGGTGGCGGGCCCCGGCCGTGACCGCGACGCTGCTGACCGTCTGGGTGGCGTACGCGACCGTGCACGTCTTCATCGGCAAGGGGTACTGGGTGCCCAGATACCACTACCTGACGCCGTTCTACTCCCCGTGCGTCAACGGCGAGTGCGTGGCAGGATCGAGCAGCCTCGGCACCTGGTTTCCGGCCGTGCCGCCGATCATCCCCTACGCGGTCGTGTCGCTCCCGTTCATCCTGGGCTTCCGGCTGAGCTGCTACTACTACCGGCGGGCCTACTACCGGGCGTTCTGGCGGGCGCCCGCGGCCTGCGCGGTGCGCGAGCCGCACGCCAGCTACACCGGGGAGACCCGGGTCCCGCTGATCCTGCAGAACCTGCACCGCTACTTCTTCTACCTCGTGATCCTGATCTCGGTGCTGAACACCTGGGACCTGGTGCAGGCATTCCGCGGCCCGGACGGCAGCTTCGGGCTCGGCCTCGGCACGCTGATCATGGGCGTCAACGTGGTGCTGCTGTGGGCGTACACGCTGGGCTGTCATTCGTGCAGGCATATCACCGGCGGGCGGCTCAAGCACTTCTCCGCCCACCCGGTCCGGTACTGGATCTGGACCCGGGTATCCAGGCTGAACGCACGTCACATGCAGCTCGCCTGGATAACCCTGGGCACGCTGATGCTGACCGACCTCTATATCTGGCTTGTCGCCAGCAGGGCCATCAGCGACCTGCGGTTCTTCAACTGAGGCAGGGGCAAGACGATGACTGACATCGAGCGGCTCTCCTACGACGTGGTGGTGATAGGGGCCGGCGGATCGGGGCTGCGCGCGGCGATCGAGGCCCGGCTGGCCGGCCAGAAGACCGCGATCATCTCCAAGTCCCTGTTCGGCAAGGCGCACACGGTCATGGCCGAGGGTGGTGCCGCCGCGGCGATGGGCAACGTCAACCCGAACGACAACTGGCAGGTGCACTTCCGCGACACCATGCGCGGCGGCAAGTTCATGAACAACTGGCGGATGGCCGAGCTGCACGCCAAGGAGTCGCCGGACCGGGTCTGGGAGCTGGAGGCGTGGGGGGCGGTATTCGACCGCACCCCGGACGGCAAGATCAGCCAGCGCAACTTCGGCGGCCACGAGTACCCCCGGCTGGCCCACGTGGGCGACCGGACCGGGCTGGAGATGATCCGCACGCTGCAGCAGAAGGTGGTCGCGCTGCAGCAGGAAGACGCCGCGGTGCATGGCGATCCCGAGGCCATGATCAAGGTCTTCGCCGAGACCACCATCACCCGGCTGCTGACGGACGGCGAACGGATCGCCGGCGCGTTCGGCTACATCAGGGAGACCGGGCGGTTCGTCATGTTCGAGGCGCCCGCCGTCATCCTCGCGACCGGCGGGATCGGGAAGACCTTCAAGGTCACCTCCAACTCCTGGGAGTACACCGGGGACGGCCACGCGCTCGCGCTGCTGGCCGGCGCGACCCTGCTGAACATGGAGTTCGTCCAGTTCCACCCGACGCACATGGTCTGGCCGCTGTCGGTGGCCGGCCTGCTGGTCACCGAGTCGGTCCGCGGTGACGGCGGGGTGCTGCGCAACTCCGAGGGCAAGAGGTTCATGTTCGGCTACGTGCCCGACGTGTTCCGCGCCCAGTACGCGGAGACCGAGGAAGAGGCCGACCGCTGGTACACCGACCAGGCCAATAACCGCCGGCCGCCCGAACTGCTACCCCGTGATGAGGTGGCCCGGTCGATCAACGCGGAGGTCAAGGCCGGGCGTGGCTCACCGCACGGCGGCGTGTTCCTTGATATAGCCTCGCGACGGCCTGCCGAGGAGATCCTGCGCAAGCTGCCGTCCATGTACCACCAGTTCAAGGAGCTGGCCGACGTGGACATCACCAAGGAGCCGATGGAGGTCGGCCCGGCCCAGCACTACGTGATGGGCGGCGTCGAGGTGGACCCGGACACCGCGGCCGCCACCGTGCCGGGCCTGTTCGCGGCCGGCGAGGTGACCGGCGGCATGCACGGCTCCAACCGGCTCGGCGGCAACTCGCTGTCCGACCTGGTGGTCTTCGGCCGCCGGGCCGGGATGGGCGCGGCGGCGTACCTGGACACCCTGGATGCGGCGGGCGGCGCACGGCCGGCAGCGAGCGAGGCGGAACTGGCCGCCGCGCAGGCGGAGGCGCTGGCGCCGCTGCAGCGTAGCGGTGGCGAGAACCCGTACACGGTGCATGCCGAGGTCCAGCAGACCATGAGCAGCCTGGTCGGCATCATCAGGCGCGAGGACGAGATCACCCGCGCGCTGGCCGAACTCGAGAAGCTGCGGGGCCGGGTGGCGCAGATCAGCGCCGAGGGCGGCGCGGCCTACAACCCGGGCTGGCACCTGGCCCTGGACATGCGCAACATCATGCTGATCGCCGAGTGCGTGGCGCTGGCCGCGCTGGAGCGCCAGGAGAGCCGCGGCGGGCATACCCGCGACGACTTCCCCGCCATGTCGCCCGAATGGCGGAAGGTCAACCTGATCTGCACGCTGGACGGCGACCGGGTGACGCTTACCCGGCAGCCGATGGCCCCGATGAGAGCGGACCTGCTGGCCCTGTTCGAGCGGTCCGAGCTGAAGAAATACCTCACCGAGGCCGAGTTGCCAGCGGATCCGGCACCGGAATCGGCGCTGGCCCCGGAGGAGGCAAGCTGATGGGCGGCAAGGTCACGCTCAGGATCTGGCGGGGCGACGCCGGGCAGGGCAAGCTGACCGACTACCAGGTCGAGGCCAACGAGGGCGAGGTCGTCCTTGACGTCCTGCACCGGCTGCAGGCAACCCAGGCCGGCGACCTGGCAGTGCGCTGGAACTGCAAGGCCGGCAAGTGCGGTTCCTGCTCGATGGAGATCAACGGCCGCCCGCGGCTGGCCTGCATGACCCGGATGTCGGTGTTCGGCCCGGGCGAGACGATCACGCTCACCCCGATGCGGACCTTCCCGGTGATCAGGGACCTGGTCACCGACGTCTCGTTCAACTACGCGAAGGCGCGCGAGATCCCCTCGTTCACCCCGGATCCGTCGACCGGGCTCGGCGAGTTCCGGATGCAGCAGGTCGACGTCAACCGGTCGCAGGAGTTCCGCAAGTGCATCGAGTGCTTCTTGTGCCAGGACACCTGCCATGTGATCCGGGATCACCCGGAGAACGAGCGCGCGTTCGCCGGGCCCCGGTTCCTGATGCGGATCGCCGAACTCGAGATGCACCCGGCCGACACCGCGGACCGGCGGGAGATCGCGCAGGACGACTTCGGCCTCGGCTACTGCAACATCACCAAGTGCTGCACCGAGGTCTGCCCCGAGAACATCAAGATCACCGACAACGCGCTGATTCCGCTGAAGGAGCGCGTCGTCGGCCGCAAATACGACCCGCTGGTCTGGCTCGGCGCCAAGATCGGCCGACGCTCGCGGCACGACACCCCGGCAGCGGGCGGCAAGAAGAGCTAGCTGTCTTTCGATGGGGAACGGATTGCCCGGCTGCCGGTGCCGACCTGGCCGCGAACCATCCGTTACCCATCGATCTTCAGCAGTCATCCGGATGACGGACATTCCCGTGCGGGGCCGGCCGGCCTGCCCCAGTCAATACGATGAGTGCGGCGCGCAGGTCCTGACCCCGGCAAGGCGACGGCGCGCAGGGCCAGGACCCATCGCGTGAAAGGCTGACATGTCGTCTCACCTCACCTACCTGGAGGCATCGGTCGTCGGCCTGATCCAGGGCGTGACCGAGCTTTTCCCGGTTTCCAGCCTCGGCCACAACGTGCTGATCCCCGCGCTCATCGGCGGCAGCTGGGGCAGTGACCTGAGCGTCGCCAAGGCCGAGTCACCGTACCTGGCCTTCATCGTGGGCCTGCACGCCGCCACCGCCATCGCCTTGCTGATCTACTTCTGGCGGGACTGGATCCGCATCGCCGCGGGATTCTTCACGTCGGTCCGGCACCTGGAGGTCGAGACGACCGAGCAGAAGCTGGCCTGGATGGTCATCCTGGCGACGATTCCGGTCGGCCTGGTCGGACTGGGCTTCGAGCACGAGTTCCGGGTGCTGTTCGGCAAGCCGATCAGGGCGGCGATCTTCCTCGTGGTCAACGGCGTGATCCTGTACGCCGGGGAAAGGTTCCGGACCCGGGCGTCGCTGAAGGCGGACGCGGACCTGGCCGCGGACCGCCAGCACGCGGGCAGCCAGGCCGTGCGCGGCGCCGCCGCGCACGCCTCCGGCCAGCGGGCGGTCCGGCAGCTGGAACTGTCACGCGCCGTGCAGGCGGACGAGCGGCTCGCGCAGGCCGGCTTCGTGCAGGCGCTGGTGATCGGCTCGGCCCAGATACTCGCGCTACTCGCCGGGATCAGCCGGGACGGGGTGACGATGGTGGCGGGCATGGCCCGCGGCCTGTCCCGTGAGGATGCCGCCCGGTTCGCCTTCCTGCTGGCCACGCCGGTCATCCTGGCCGCCGGGGTGCTGAAGTACAACGACCTGATCCAGAAGGGCCACGGCATCTACGGGCCGATCGTGGTCGGCAGCATCATGTCCGGACTCGGCGCTTATGCGTCGGTCCGTTATCTGGTGAAGTACTTCCAGACCCGCACTCTGACCCCGTTCGCGATCTACTGCATCCTGTTCGGCACCGCCAGCATTATCTACCTGTCGGTGAAGTGACACCGCAGCACGCTAGGCCGCAGCTGCGCGCAATGCCGCAGGTCAGCGCCCCGCGTCGCCGCATCTGACAGCCGCGCGGCGCCTGATCTCTCACAAGCTCTCACAGGTGGCCTCCGGCCGCGTAAATCTCACCCAGCACATCGGCGCCCATCGTCAGGTCGTCGCCGTCCGCGTGGACATAGGTGGCCATCGTGAACGCGCCGGAATGATGGCCCGCCCACTTGCTGATCACGCTCACCGGCACCCCGGCCTTCTCCAGCAGCGAGCACGCGGTGTGCCGGGCGCCATGCAGCGGTATGCGCCGCACCCCGGCCGCCGCGGCGAGCCGGGCGAACCGGCGGCTGTACCAGCCGGGCGCCAGCGGGGCGCCCAGCTCGTCCGCCGCGACGTAACCGCTCGGCTCGTACGCCCCGCCCGCGGCCAGCCGCTCGGCGGCCTGCCGGGTGCGCAGCGATCGCAGCGCGGCGACCAGCCCGGCATCCATGGGCAGCGTCCGCCCGGCGTTGGCCGTCTTCGGCCCGGACACCAGGATCTCCCCGGCGGCGATGACCCGCGCGCGGCGCACCGTCAGCCGGGCGGCGCCCAGGTCGATGTCATCCCACATCAGGCCGCACACCTCGCCGCGCCGCAGCCCGTACAGCGACAGCCGCCAGCATGCGTGCAGCCGGTCGCCCGCCGCGGCGGCCAGGAACCGGGACGCCTCCGCGGCCGACCACGCAACGGGCTCGGCGGCGATCCCCTGCGGCACCTTGACGTGCCGGGCGGCGTTGCGGGCGGTCTTCCCGTCCGCAACGGCATCCTCCAGCGCGAGCTTCAGCAGCCGGATGGTCGCGCGGACGCTCGGCAGCCCGAGCCCGGTCCCGGCCGGGCCGCCGCGCTTGCGGCCCTCGGTGAGCATCCAGTCGACCAGGCCCTCGACGTCGGCGCGGGCGAGTGCCTGCAGCCGCCGGGCGCCGAGCCGTGCCCGGGCCGGGCGCAGCGCATCGGCGTAGGAGCGGGCGGTGGCGGGGCGCCTGCCGCGGATCACGCCGGGCAGCCAGCCGTCGAGGTACTCGCCGAGCGTCTCCGCGGACGGGGCGACGAACAGGCCCTCGTTGACCTCGTGCCGCACCTTGGCCAGCGCCGCCGCGGCATCCTTGCGCCGGTCGAACGTCCGCGTGATCTGGCGGCGCCTGCCATCGGGTCCGCGCCCGGCGTCCACGACTAGGCGGTAACGGACCTGGCCGCCCGCCAGCGTGATCTTGCGGATGGGCTCCCTCACCGAAGCTCATCCCAGTCCGCGGGGCCGCCGGGGCGCCAGGTGCCTTGCGTTGCCTCGATAAGCGACGGGTCCGGCATCGCTGCCGCGGGCGAGACCACCGGGGTGTTGCCGTGCCAGGTCACCGCGCCGTCGTAGAACCCGCGGGCCGACAGCCGGACGTGCGCGATGGAGACGGCCTCGCCGGACGGGAATTCCAGCGCCTGATCCTCCGGCGCCGGAGCCATCAGCGCCGCGATTGACGTCTGCAGCGCCCAGCTCAGCCCGAGGATCTCCTCGGCCGTCACCCGGCGCCTGCCCTTCTCGATGGCCCCGGCCGTCTGCTGGTGCCAGTCGAATCCGAGCGCGGCCATCCGGCGGGCTATGGCTGCCTGGCTGAGCTGCAGGCGCCCCCGGGCGGCGCTGATGTTGCGCCCGAGGATCTTCCCGTAGGTCGGGCGGTCGTCGGTCATACCCATGTGTCTACACGATGAGCTTGTGATGCGCAACGGGTGATGGTGAATTCGCATCTGCATGTGTTGCATCCGGCGAGTTACACCGCTAGTCTCCGAATCACAAGCTCACGCTGTGATCCCATGCCAGGAGGATGTAAATGACGCTCAAGGAGCTGTTGGCAGCCCGCCAGCTGCGCTACGACGCGGCGGGCCTGGTCGCTGGCAAGGACAAGGGCACCATCAGCCGCATCGCCACCGGCAGGTCACGGGCACAGCCTGAGACCGTCGTGGCCCTAGCCCGCGGCCTGGGCATCAGCGCCCGCCGCATGCAGGCCATCTGCGACGAGTCATGGCGGACAGCCAACCCGGACGAGCGGGTGCCAGCGTGATCACGCCCACGCTCGAAACACTCCGGGCCGGGCCGCCCACGGTCGATGTCCGCGTCGCTGCCGCCGTGCTCGGCATCAGCAAGTCCGCCCTGTACGAAGCGCTCCGGTGCGCCGACGAGCTGCCCGTCAAGGCGCTGCATGTGCGCGGCCGGTGGAAGATCACCACGGCATCCCTGGTGCGTGCGCTGGAGGACAACGGAACGGCCGGGCGCTGAGGCCCGGCCGTATCACCCGACTACCCGCCCGCTAAACGGAAGCCAGCCATGAGCCTAACCCAAGTCCCGGACATCAAGCCGGTGCAGCGGCGCTGCCCGCTGCTGGCTGCCGCCGAGCGGCTCGGCGACGATGCCGTGCTCGATGCCGTCGACCGCTGGCACCCGTGGTGGCGGTGCCCGGCACGGCGGGAGCGTGCCGCATGAACCCCGCGGCGGTGCTGGCGGAGGCCGGGCGCATCGAGTCGCAGTCGGCGGCCGAGCTGGCGCGGCTCCGCTGGCATGGCCGTGCTGAGTACGAGCGCGGATATGAGGCCGGGAGGCGTGATGCCCTGGCCGAGGAGGCCGCCAGCCGGCGCGAGGCGGCCGGGCTGGTGGCCAGGGCGACGGCCGGGCCATCTCATGCCGAACTCGAACGCCGCCGCTGGACGCTCCGCGGCGAGCACCGCACCCGCGAGACCTTCGGCCGGCCGCACCCCGGCGACTACCCAGGACGGGATGGGGTTGCATGAGCAGCTTCGACAAGCCGCTGTACAGCGACCACGACGGCCGGGTGATCGCCGATGGCGCCGACCCGCTGCCCGA
>WNGE01000652.1_pt1 | contig 45397 bp, 38 predicted proteins | sample 5400651 | NCBI WGS metagenome assembly WNGE01 (sample SAMN13153370, study PRJNA577476) | soil metagenome | isolation source: 60 cm soil or saprolite under grassland replicate 2 | place: USA:California | collected 2016-06-15 | reverse complement strand
ACCTCGACCCGGTCGCCATGCTCGAGGAGCATCTCGCCGTCGGATGGGAGTACGACGCCGAGGTCGTCATCGACGCGCCGCTGGACACTGTGGCCCGTCGCCTCCCGCGCGCCCTCGGACAGCTCAAGCCGCTCGATGCCCGGACCAGCCGCCTGGTCGGCAGCACCAGCAACCCGGTGTGGTATGCCGAGCAGCTCGCGGCGATCCCGGCGGCGTACCGGATCGTGCGGGGCCCCGAGCTCCAGGAGGCCGCCCGCGTCCTCGGACAGCGGCTGCTGACGGCCGCGACCGGGCGGGCAGCAGCCGCGCGGTGAGCGTCGCATCGCTCGCGTCGTACGCCCGGTAGCGTCAGTCGTGGAAGTCCCGCGGCCTGGACTCCGCCACCCTCACCACGTTGGCCATCAGCTGCATCGTGGTCACCGGGCCCACCCCGCCGGGTACCGGGGTGATCGCGGACGCGACCTGCTCCACCGCTGCCGTGTCCACGTCGCCGACCAGGCTGCCATCCTCGGTGGCGTTGGTACCGACGTCGATGACGACCGCGCCCGCCCTGACGTAGCCGGCGGTCACCAGCTTCGGCCGGCCCACCGCCGCGACCAGGATGTCCGCCTCCCGGGCCACCGACGGCAGGTCCCGGGTACGGGAGTGGCAGATCGTCACCGTGGCGTGCCGGGCCAGCAGCATCAGCGCGGCCGGCTTGCCGACCACGTTTGACCGGCCGATCACCACGGCCCGCCTGCCGGTCAGGTCGACACCCTCGTGGTCGAGGATCTTCAACACGGCGGCGGCCGTCGCCGGCGCGAACGCGTCGGCCGAACCGGAGGCGAGCAGGCCGAGCGAGACCGGGTTGGCGCCGTCGACATCCACGGCCGGCGGGATGGCCGAGCCGACATCCTCCAGCCGCAGCCCGCCGGGCAACGGCGTCTGGCAGATCACGCCGTGGATATCAGGCTGCGCCGAAACCTCGGCCAGAGCCGCCCGGATGGCGTCGGCGTCAGCGTCGTGGGGCAGGTCCAGGCGGCGGGCGGAGATGCCCAGCTTCTCGGCGGTACGCAGCAACGAGCGCACATACCACGCGGTGCTCTCGTCACCGGTCGCCACCACGATCGCCAGGCCCGGCGCGCTGCCCAGCGCCCCGATCCGCCCGGTCAGCTCGGCGCTCAGCTCCGCCGCGATCTTCCGCCCGTCGATCAGCATCAGCCGCTGACTCCTTGCCGGACGTTACCGACGACCTCCCGACCCAGGTCCCCGGCGACCAGGTGGGCGGCGAGCTCCTTGCGCAACCCGTCGCGTACCCCCTCGTCTTTCAGGGCACCGAGGTTGACCTCGACGTTGATCGCGGCCGACTCCAACGCCGCGCCCGCCAAGGCGGCGGCCACACCCACGTCGGAGAGCACGTTGCGGTTGGACCGCCCGGGCAGCGCGGCGGCCAGCTCGATGACCCGGGCCGCGACCTCGGCGATCTCCAGCGGCGGCCGCGCCGCGTCCGCCGTCGCGGCCTGGATCGCCGCGCTGCGCGCGGCCTTCTCCACGTCGGTCTGCCGGGGCAGCGCGTAGGCCGCCATCACCTGGTCGAAGGCGACCTCGTCGGCGGCGGCCAGATCCAGGGCCTGCCGGCGCAGCGCGCGGGCCTGCTCCCCGATCGGTTGTACGTGCGGCTCGTGCTCGACATACGCGCTCTTACCGACGGTCAGGCTGACCACCATCTCGACCAGCGCGGCTCCGGTCGCGGCGGCCAGCGCGGCGGCCGCTCCACCCCCCGGAGTCGGCGCGGACGACGCCAACCGCTCCAGCCAGTCCTCCAGCGCCTCACCCTGCACAGGGGTAGCCTACGCGGCGGCCCGACCGCCACGGTGCCCGCCATGGGGCTGTCCGTCCGTGGCACATCGGACTTCCGGGCCTCCCGCAAGTAGGGTGTGACGGTGCGGCTGACCGACTTCTGGGCCCGGCTGGAGCAGGTCTTCGGGTCCGGGTATGCGAGGAGCGTCGCCACCGACCAGGTCATCCCCCAGCTCGGTGGCCGGACGATCGACCAGGCGCTCGCGGCGGGGGAGGAGACCGTGGTGGTCTGGCGCGCCGTGGTGGCCGCCTACCCCGAGCGGGTACCGAGGACCCTGCGCTGAAGGCCCTGCGCTGAGCGCGTGTCGTTTCTTGCGTCGTACACCTGTACGGGTATCGTCCACAAGGTCGGCGCTTGTCCACAGGCCACGGCTGGTCCGCTGATTATGTCGGATGTAGCGCCTACTGTGTCCGCGTGACCAAGAGTTCTTCCGCGAAGACCGCGGCCAAGACGGCGAACGTAGGGGTGGCAATGGCACCAGGGCCTGACCGCGAGAAGGCGCTCGACCTCGCCCTCGCGCAGATAGATAAGCAGTTCGGCAAGGGCTCCGTCATGCGCCTGGGAGAGCGCCCGGCCATCCCGATGGCGATCATCCCGACTGGCTCGATCGCCCTTGACGTGGCGCTGGGAGTCGGGGGCCTCCCGCGCGGCCGCATCGTGGAGATATACGGACCGGAGGCGAGCGGGAAGACGACCGTAGCACTACACGCCGTAGCCAGTGCCCAGGCGGCCGGGGGGATCGCCGCGTTCATCGACGCCGAGCACGCGCTCGACGCCGACTACGCCAAGGCACTGGGTGTCGACACCGATGCGCTGCTGGTCTCCCAACCCGATACCGGTGAGCAGGCGCTGGAGATCGCCGACATGCTGGTCCGCTCCGGCGCGCTGGACATCATCGTGATCGACTCGGTGGCCGCGCTGGTACCGCGCGCCGAGATCGAGGGCGAGATGGGCGACAGCCACGTCGGTCTCCAGGCCCGGTTGATGAGCCAGGCGCTGCGGAAGATCACCGGTGCGCTCAACAACTCCGGCACCACCGCGATCTTCATCAACCAGCTCCGGGAAAAGATCGGTGTGATGTTCGGTAGTCCTGAGACTACAACGGGTGGTCGGGCGCTGAAGTTCTACGCTTCGGTACGGCTGGATGTCCGGCGGATCGAGAGCCTCAAGGACGGCACCGACGCGGTCGGCAACCGCACCCGGGTCAAGGTCGTGAAGAACAAGTGCCTGGCGGAGGGGACCGTGGTCTTCGACCCGGTAACCGGGCACGCGCACCGCATCGAAGACGTCGTCGACGGCCGGCTGCCCATCTCGGTGGTGGCGGCCGCGAAGGACGGCTCCCTGGGGGTACGCCCGGTGGTGTCCTGGTTCGACCAGGGCGAGCAGGACGTGCTCGGGATACAGCTGCGGGGCGGACCGGCGCTGTGGGCCACCCCCGACCACAAGGTGCTCACCGATCGGGGCTGGAAGCTCGTGGGTGAGCTCCGGAAGGGCGACCGGGTCGCCCAGCCCCGGGAGTTCCTCGGCTTCGGAGAGAAGGAGCCATACTCTCCCGACCACGCCCGACTGCTCGGCTATCTGATCGGCGACGGCTACGTGGGCGGGAAGACGCCGGTCCACTTCATCAACGTCGAGGAATCGCTGAAGGCGGACGTGTCGAGGATCGCCGCCGAGCTTGGCTGCGATACCCGTCTCACCGACAAGTTGGCCATCTCCCTGTCGCACCGGACCGGCGAACGCAACGGCGTCCTGGAGCTGTGCCGGAAGGCCGGGATCTACGGCAAGCTCGCGTGGGAGAAGAGCGTCCCCGCCGAGTTCTTCGACGCCGAGGTGTCCGCCGAGGTGGTTGGCAACCTGCTGTTCGGGTTGCTGGAGACGGACGGCTGGGTCAGCCGCGAGCAGACCGGCGCGATCCGGGTCGGTTACACGACGACCTCGGAGCAGCTGGCGCACCAGATCCACTGGCTGCTGCTGCGCCACGGCATCGCCAGCTCGGTGCGGCACTACGACCCGACCGGGCAGCGCCCCAGCCTGATCAAGGGTCGGCGGGTTCAGGGCAAGCGGGAGTGCTATGAGATACGCATCGCCGGTAGCGACAACGTCGAGGCGTTCGCCGAGGCGGTACCTCTGTGGGGCCCGCGGGGTCGGATCCTGCGGGAGGCGCTGGATACCTCCACCGGGCGCCGTCGGGGCTCGCACGCCGTCTACCTCTCCCCCGAGGTGACCGAGCCGGTCCTGGCCCACCTGCGCAACCGCGGTGTCACGCCGACCACCGCGGCGGCGCTCATCGGTGCCCCCGCCGGCGATCCTCGCGGCGGCATGAAGCAGGTGCTCGGGTTGAGTCAGCTCCGGCGGGACCGGCTGCGGCTGTTGGCTGATGCGCTGGACGACGCGTTCCTCCGGGAGTTGCTGGCGGAGCAGATCCGCTACGCCGTGGTCCGTGACATCCTGCCGGCCAGGCGCCGTCGGACGTTCGACCTCGAGGTCGACGAGTTGCACACGTTGGTGGCCGACGACATGGTCGTACACAACTGCGCGGCGCCCTTCAAGCAGGCAGAATTCGACATCATCTATGGCCAGGGCATCTCGCGGGAGGGCTCGCTGATCGATGTCGGCGTGGAGCAGAGCATCATCCGCAAATCGGGTGCCTGGTACACGTACGACGGCGACCAGTTGGGGCAGGGCAAGGAGAACGCCCGAAAGTTCCTCAAGGAGAACCCGGACGTGGCCACCGAGATCGAGAAGAAGATCCTGGAGAAGCTGGGCGTCGGGATCGGTGCGTCGGACGCGACCGGTGGGCCCGACATCGTCGCGGTGGACTTCTGACCGTGCCGGGTAGGCGACGCGGCGCGCGGTCGGGGCGGGGCTGGGATGCCCTGCCACCCCGACCGCGCGCCAAGCCGGTCCGTCCCGCCGCTGCCGAGGAGGATCCCGGCTGGACATCGGCGGAAGGACCGCTCTGGCTCGGACCTGAGGACGGCTACCGGCCGGCGGCGCCTCAGGCTGGTCCCGAGCCTCAGGCTGAGCCGGCGCCTCGGGACCCGGCCGAGGTGGCGCGGGAGATCTGCCTGCGGCAGCTGGCGGTCCGGCCGCATACCCGGGCCGAGCTGGCCACCGCGTTGCGTCGGCGGGGAGTCGCCGAGGACATCGCCGCTGAAGTGCTTGACCGTTACGACGAGGTCGGGCTGATCGACGATGCCGCGTTCGCCCGGGCCTGGGTGACCAGCCGGCACCACGGTCGCGGGCTGGCCCGCCGGGCGTTGGCCGGTGAGCTGCGCCAGCGCGGGGTGGACAGCGAACTGGTCGGCGAGGCGCTGGCCGAGGTCGACGGGGAAACCGAGGCGGCCACCGCCCGGGCGCTGGTCGAGCGGAAGCTGCGTACGGTCTCGGGTAGGCCCGACGCGGTGTTCCGCCGTCTGGTGGGTTTGCTGGCCCGCAAGGGATACCCGGCTGGGCTCGCCGTCACGGTGGTCAAGGACGTGCTCGCCGCCCGGGATGAGGAATCGGCCAACTTCGCTGAGTTCGTCGATCCGGACGTCCTGTCCGATCTGGTCGGCGAATCCGACGACCCGATGCGCTGACCTGCGCGTCGGCCGAATCGGTGATCCGTTGTCGGCTGGTTGTAGCCGACCGGTGGCAGAGTGTGCGAAGCAGTGCCGGATCATGAGTCCTTGACCGAACCGGTATCCGCGACCTAGCCTCGGGTAACGAGGAGCACGACCGACCCTGCGGCAACGCGCACAACATAGATCGCATAACAGTCCAGCATCATTTAGCGCCAGCACATACGAAAAGCACTGTTGACGTCAACGCACAGCAAGGCGACAACGACAAGGCGTACCGTCCGACATTCCATCGATGTCGGTACAGGCGGTTATACCCGCGGATCGGCCCCTCCTCCACCGGGCGACGGTGCCGTGGCTCACCAGCCACCGGCACGAACGGGGAAGGGAGGCGACCGTGACAGCGCTGGTCGTGGTGCTGGTAGGGGTGGTCGGGATCCTGGCCGTGCTCGTCGCCGTCGGCCTTGTCCTCGTGATCAGGGCGGTACGGCCGCTGCGTCGGGCCGACGCCAAGGAGCCCGCGGATCCGGCGTACCTCGCCGAGAAGGACCGGCAGGAGCAGTCGTTGGCCGCGCTGCGGGACGCCGCTGACCAGGCCACCTCCGCTGTCGACGCGGCTCGTGCGCTGGTTACCACCGCCCGTACCGAAGCGGCTGCCGCCAAGGCCGAGGCGACCGCGGCCCGGGCCGAGGCCAAGCGGGTGCTCGCCGCCGCGCACGCCGAGGCCGACACCATCCTGGAGCGCGCGCACCGGCAGGCTGAGCAGGACGCCGAGCAGGCCCGGCTGACCGCCCGGCGGACCGGAGAGCGGGAGATCGCCATGCTCACGGCGACTGCCCGGGAGCAGTCCGTCGATGCCGAGCGCCGCCAGCAGCGCCTCGACGAGCGGGAGCGGCTGCTGGTCGAGGAGGCCGAACGGCTGGCCGAGCGGGACCGCCGGATCAGTGGCGCGGAGATCGACCTGACCGAGCGGGATGCGATACTGGCCGGCCGCGAGCTCGCTGTCGCTGAGCAGGAGGAGGAGCGGCGCCGGGAGCTGGAACGGATCGCCGGGCTGACCGCCGACGCCGCCCGGCTGGAGCTGGTCGATGCGATCGAGACGCAGGCCAAGCGGGAAGCCGCGCTGCTGGTGCGGGACATCGAGAACGAGGCGCGCGCCACCGGCGAGCAGCGGGCCCGGCACATCGTGGTCGACGCGATCCAGCGGGTGGCCAGCGAGCAGACCGCGGAGAGCGTGGTCAGCGTCCTGCACCTGCCCAGCGATGAGATGAAGGGCCGGATCATCGGCCGGGAGGGGCGCAACATCCGGGCCTTCGAGTCGGTCACCGGGGTCAACCTGATCATCGATGACACTCCCGAGGCGGTACTGCTGTCGTGCTTCGATCCGGTACGCCGGGAGATCGGCCGGCTGACCCTGGAGAAGCTGATCCTCGACGGGCGGATCCACCCGCACCGCATCGAGGAGGTCTTCGACCTGGCCCGGCAGGAGGTGGAGCGGCTCTGCCTGCGGGCCGCCGAGGATGCCGTGGTGGAGGTCGGCATCACCGACGTACACCCGGAGCTGCTCGCCCTGCTCGGCCGGCTGCGCTACCGGACCAGCTACGGGCAGAACGTGCTGAAGCATCTGGTGGAGACCGCGCACATCGCCGGCACCATGGCCGCCGAGCTACGGCTGGACGCTGCGCTGATCAAACGGTGCGCGTTCCTGCACGACATCGGTAAGGCGCTCACCCACGAGGTGGAGGGCAGCCACGCGCTGATCGGTGCCGACCTGGCCCGCAAGTACGGCGAGGCGGAGGAGGTGGTACACGCGATCGAGGCGCACCACAACGAGGTACCGCCGCAGACCATCGAGGCGGTCCTGACCCAGGCCTCGGACGCCTGCTCCGGTGGCCGGCCCGGCGCCCGGCGGGAGAGCCTGGAGGCGTACGTCAAGCGGCTGGAGCGGATCGAGGAGATCGCCGGCGGCAAGCCGGGTGTGGAGAAGGTCTTCGCGATGCAGGCCGGCCGGGAGATCCGGGTGATGGTCAAGCCCGATGACGTCGATGAGATCGGCGCGGCGGTACTCGCCCGGGATGTGGCCAAGCAGATCGAGGAGGAGCTGACCTACCCGGGTCAGATCCGGGTCACCGTGGTGCGGGAGTCCCGGGTGACCGAGATCGCCCGATAACCAGGTGGTCGAGCAGTTCCTGGGTGGCCGTGGCCACGGCCGCGACCGCCTGGTCGAACGCCTCGGCGTTGTGTGGGGCGGGAGCCCGGAAACCAGAGATCTTGCGGACATACTGCAAGGCCGCCGCGTGCACGTCGGTCGGCGTGACTTCCTCCTGGTACGGCGGGCGGAGCGTCTTGATGCTGCGGCACATGAGCAAACCTCCCGACGGCGAAGTGCTCAAGCCTAACCGGCCACCGGGCCGGAGCGCTGATCCGAGGGCTAACCTTGGTGCGCGACGGGAAGGAGCGCGACGCGCGTGCCGAGAAGCTACCAGGTCGTGACCTACGGCTGTCAGATGAACGTGCACGACTCGGAACGGATCTCCGGGCTGCTGGAGGACGCCGGCTATATACGCGCGCCCGAGGAGGGTACGCCCGACGTGGTGGTGTTCAACACCTGCGCGGTACGGGAGAACGCCGACAACCGGCTCTACGGCAACCTCGGTCACCTGCGTCCGGCCAAGCTCGCCCACCCGGGCATGCAGATCGCGGTCGGTGGCTGCCTCGCGCAGAAGGACCGGGGCGAGATCGTCAACCGGGCGCCCTGGGTCGACGTGGTGTTCGGTACGCACAACATCGGCTCCCTGCCGGTGCTGCTGGAGCGGGCCCGGCACAACGAGGAGGCCCAGGTCGAGATCCTGGAGTCGCTGGAGGTCTTCCCCTCCACGCTGCCCACCCGCCGGGAGTCCAGCTACGCCGGCTGGGTGTCCATCTCGGTCGGCTGCAACAACACCTGCACGTTCTGCATCGTGCCGGCGCTGCGCGGCAAGGAGAAGGACCGCCGGCCCGGGGATATCCTCGCCGAGGTACGCGCCCTGGTTGCCGAGGGCGTCCTTGAGGTGACCCTGCTCGGGCAGAACGTCAACTCCTACGGGGTCGAGTTCGGCGACCGGTACGCCTTCGGCAAGCTGCTCCGCTCGTGCGGCGACATCGACGGGCTGGAGCGGGTACGGTTCACCAGCCCGCATCCGAAGGACTTCACCGACGACGTGATCGCGGCGATGGCGGACACCCCGAACGTGTGCCACCAACTCCACATGCCGCTGCAGTCGGGCAGTGACGCGGTGCTCAAGGCGATGCGGCGCAGCTACCGGCAGGAGCGCTACCTGGGCATCGTCGACAGCGTCCGGGCGGCGATGCCGGACGCGGCGATCACCACCGACATCATCGTCGGCTTTCCGGGCGAGACCGAGGCGGACTTCCAGCAGACCCTGCACGTGGTACGCGAGGCCCGGTTCGCCGGGGCGTTCACCTTCCAGTACTCCAAGCGTCCCGGTACCCCGGCCGCGGACCTGCCGGGACAGGTGTCCAAGGAGGTCGTCCAGGACCGGTACGACCGGCTGGTCGCCGCCCTCGAAGAGATCACCTGGGCGGAGAACCGCAGGCTGGTCGGCGAGACGGTGGAGGTGCTGGTCTCGGTCGGGGAAGGGCGCAAGGACGGTTCGACCGGCCGGATGTCCGGACGTGCGCGCGACGGCCGGCTGGTGCACTTCGCGGCGGCGCCCGAAATAAGGCCGGGTGACGTCGTACACGCGACGATCACGTACGCCGCTCCGCACCACCTCAACTCGGACGCACCGCTGGTCGCCCACCGGCGTACCCCCGCTGGCGATCTTCACGAGGCCAAGCCCCGCGGCGTCCCGCTGGGCATGCCGACCCGCCGCTGAAAATGATCTGGGCGTCCGGTCAGCGACCGGACGCCCAGATCTCTATGTGGTGTTTCAACTGGTCTGCTCAGCTAGTTGGAGGAACTGCCGCTTCTGGGCCAGCGCCTGCTCGGCCTCGCGGATCCTCTTCGCGTCGCCGGCCGCCCGGGCGCGGGCCAGCCGGGCTTCGGCCTCGGCCACCTGCTCGCGCATCTGGGTCAGCAACGGGTTGTCGGACGGGGTGGTACGCCGCCACGCCACGTCCATCGCGCTGCGGATCTTCTCCTCCACCGCGCGCAGCCGCCGGTCCAGGCCGGCCCCGGCGTCCCGGCCGACCCGGCCGGCGTCGTGCCACTGGGCCTGGATCTCCCGCAGCCGGGCCTGCGCCGCCTTCGCATCGGCGTCGACATCCAGCGCCTCGGCCTGGGCGAGTAGTTCGTGCCGCTTCTCCAGGGCCGCCTTCTGTTCGTTGTCGCGGGCCGAGAACACCTCACTGCGCCGAGCGAAGAAGGCGTCCTGCGCGGCCCGGAACCGGTCCCAGAGCCGCTGCTCGACCTCCTTGGAGGCGCGCGGCGCGGCCTTCCACTCGGTCATCAGCTCCTTGAGCCGGCTGGCGGTGGCCGCCCATTCGGTCGACTGGGACAGCTCCTCGGCCGCGGTGACCAGCACCTCCTTCTGGGCCTGGGCCTGCTTGCGGCTGGCGTCGAGGGTGGCGAAGTGGGCGCCGCGCCGGCGGGCGAAGGTGTCGCGTGCGGTCGCGTAACGCTTCCACAGCTCACTGTCGGTCTTGCGGTCCACCCCCCGGATGGTCTTCCACTCCTCCAGGATCTCCTTGAACCGGTCGCCGGCCGCCTTCCAGCTGGTCGACTCGGCGGCCAGCTTCTCCGCCTCCTCGACCAGCGCGGCCTTGCGCGCGGCCGCTTCGGCGCGGGCCGCGGTACGGGCCGCGTGGACCTCGTTGACCTTGGCCTCGGCCGCGAGCGCGAGCTTGTCGAGCCGTTCGATCAACCCGTCGATGTCCCCGACGCAGTGCGGCTCCTCCAGCTCCCCGCGCAGCTCCTTGACCCGCGACAGCGCGTGGGTGGCCTCGCCGGCTCCGGTGACCAGGCGGGTCTCGATCAGGCTGACCTCGGTCACCACGCCGTCATAGCGGCGGGCGAAGTGGGCCAGACCTTCCTCGGGGGTACCTGCCTGCCACGATCCGACCACCCGCTCGCCAGCGGCCGTCTTGACGTAGACCGTGCCTTCCTCGTCCACCCGGCCGAACGTCGTCCAATCGCTGGTCATGTGAAGCCCATCCTCGCGTCTCCGGAGCCAGCCGGGCGTCCCCGGCGTCCCCGCCAAAGCACAGTGTGTATTGCTTCCGGCATTCTCACAGGTCGGCCCCCCTCCAAGTCGAGCGCCCGGGGCCGACCGTGACCATACGGTGTCCTGACGGGTTCCGTGGGCCGGATTTCTCCGCCCGGATACGGTTGATTCCGTGCCACTCCTCGCCGCCGCGGTGCTCCCGCACCCCCCACTGATCGTCCCGGAGATCGCGGCCGGCGCGGCAGGCGAGCTCGATGACCTGCGCCAGGCCTGCCACGAGGCGGTGGCCCGGGTCCTCGCCACCGGACCACATGTCGTCTGCATCCTCGGCTCGGCGCAAGCCACCCGGGAGTACTGGTTCCCCTATCGGGCGTCATTCGGCGCCTGGGGGGTCCCGGTCGAGGCCCATCTCGGCGAGCCGGGTCCGGACACTCCGGTCCTGCCACTCAGCGTCGGGGTCGGTGTCTGGCTGATGCGCCGTGCGCGGGCCCGCCGCCCGACGGGCTGGCGGGTGTTCACCGTCGCCGGTTCGGCGTCGCCGCGGGAGTGCGCGCGGTTGGGAGAGCAGCTGAGCCACGGTCCGCCGGTGGCGCTGCTCGTGATGGGCGACGGGTCCGCGTGCCGGACCGTGCAGGCGCCGGGGTACCTGGACCCGCGCGCCGAGCCGTTCGACACCTCGGTCACCAAGGCACTCGCCGAGGCCGACCCGGCTGCCCTGCTCGCCCTGGACCCGGTGCTCGCCACCGAGCTGATGGCGGCCGGCCGGGCCCCGTGGCAGGTGCTCGCCGGCGCGGCACAGGGTCCGTTCCACGGCGAGGTCCTCTACGATTCGGCCCCGTACGGCGTGCAGTACCCGGTGGCGACATGGCTGCCCAGGTCGGGGCGGAGCGAAGGCGCCGCATGGGGTCCGGGGCGGAGCGAACCATGAGAGTCGTCGCGATCGTCGGGCCGACCGCCACCGGAAAGTCCCCGCTCTCCCTCGCCCTGGCCCGGGAGCTGGACGGCGAGGTGGTCAACGCCGACTCGATGCAGCTGTACCGGGGCATGGACATCGGTACGGCCAAGTTGACCACTGCCGAGCGGGCCGGGGTGGCGCACCACGTGCTGGACATCTGGGAGGTCACCGAGCCGGCGGGCGTGGCCGGGTACCAGCGCCTGGCCCGGCGGGCCATCGACGGGATCCTGGCGCGGGGCCGGGTACCGCTGCTGGTGGGCGGCTCCGGGCTGTACGTGCGGGCGGTGCTGGAGCATTTCGAGTTCCCCGGTACCGACCCGCGGGTGCGCGCCGGACTGGAGGCCGAGCTGGCCGAGGCCGGACCCGCCGCGCTGTACGCCCGGCTGGCCGCGGCCGATCCGGTCGCCGCCGCGAGCATCCTGCCCTCCAACGCCCGGCGGATCGTGCGGGCCCTGGAGGTCATCGCGCTGACCGGCGGCCGGTTCACCGCGACCCTGCCCGATCCCACGCCCTACTACCCGTCCGTGCAGCTCGGCCTCGACCTGGCGAACGACGCGTTGGACGCGCGGATCGCGTCCCGGGTGCGGGGGATGTGGGCGGCGGGGCTTGTCGACGAGACCCGCGCGCTGGAGGCTCGCGGGCTGCGGGAGGGGCGTACCGCGAGCCGGGCGCTCGGGTACCAGCAGGTGCTGCGCCACCTCGCCGGGGAGTGCCCGCAGGAGCAGGCCGAGGCCGACACGGTACAGGCGACCCGGCGCTTCGTGCGGCGCCAGCGTTCCTGGTTCCGCCGCGACCCTCGCGTGCACTGGCTGGACGCCGCCGACCCGGAGACCGCCCGGAAGGCGCTGGACCTGGCGCGGCGGGGAGAATAGGCGTCATGCGCTTCGCCAAGGGACACGGGACCGGCAACGACTTCGTCATCCTGCCCGACCCGGATGCCGAGCTGGCTATGACGCCCGGCCTGGTCCGGGCGCTGTGCGACCGGCGCTTCGGCATCGGCGGGGACGGCGTCCTGCGGGTGGTGCGCGCCGCCAAGCACCCGGACTCCGCCCACCTCGCCGACCGGGCGGAGTGGTTCATGGACTACCACAACGCGGACGGCTCGGTCGCGGAGATGTGCGGCAACGGGGTACGGGTCTTCGCCCGGTACCTCACCGACACCGGACTCGTTTCCGCGGCCACCTTCCCGGTCGCCACCCGGGCCGGAGTGGTGACCGCGGTGATCGCCGCGGACGACGTCACGGTCGACATGCCCCACCCGGTGCTCGGCCCGCGCTCGGTGGCCCGGCACCACCGGACCGGCGAGCGCTTCGCCGGTACCAGCGTGAATGTGGGCAACCCGCACCTGGTCTGTCCGGTCGACGACGTGACCCGCCTGGACCTGACCGGGCCGCCCGGGTATGACCACGAGCTGTTCCCGGAGGGCGTCAACGTCGAGTTCTTCAGCCTCGCCGAACCGATCGAGGGGCGTGACACGCACGTCCGGATGCGGGTCTACGAGCGCGGCTCGGGGGAGACGCTGTCCTGCGGGTCGGGGGCCTGCGCGGTGGCCAAGGTGGCGCTGCACCGCGCCGCGGTGACGTTCGGAATCGCCGCCGTCGACCTGCCCGGCGGCCGGCTCACCGTGACGATCGCCGGGGACGCCTGCGTGCTGTCTGGCCCGGCGATCATCGTGGCGACCGGCGAGCTACTCGTCTGACGGCTCCGGATCCGGGTCGAGCCGGCCGCCGCGCGCGGTGGCCTTGACCGCGGCCGCCACCGCCGGGGCCACCCGGGGATCGAAGACGCTGGGTACGATCACCGATGGGTTGATCTTGTCGGCGCCCACCGAGTCGGCGATCGCGTGGGCGGCCGCCAAGGCCATCTCCTCGGTGAAGGTGCGCGCCTGGGCGTCGAGCATGCCCCGGAACACGCCCGGAAAGGCGAGCACGTTGTTGATCTGGTTCGGCTGGTCCGAACGGCCGGTGGCGACGATCGCCGCGTACCTGCGGGCCTCCCGGGGATCGACCTCCGGGTCCGGGTTGGCCAGCGCGAACACCACCGACTCCTTGGCCATCGTGGCGATGTCCTCGCCGGTGAGCAGGTTGGGTGCGCTCACCCCGATGAACACGTCCGCACCCCGTATCGCCCCGCGCAGGTCACCGACGTAGTTGTCCTTGTTGGTGTGCTCGGCCAGCCAGTGCCAGGACGGCCCGAGGTCGGGCATGCCGCGGTGCAGCGTGCCCGGACGGTCGTACGCGATCACGTCGCCGACGCCCTGACGCAGGAGGAGCTTCATGATGGCGGTACCGGCGGCTCCGGCTCCGGACACCACCACCCGTACCCCCGCCATCTCCTTGCCCACCACGCGCAGCGCGTTGGTCAGCGCGGCCAGCACCACGATGGCGGTCCCGTGCTGGTCGTCGTGGAAGACCGGGATGTCCAGCTTCTCCCGCAGCCGCGCCTCGATCTCGAAGCAGCGCGGCGCGGCGACGTCCTCCAGGTTGATCCCGCCGTAGGCCGGCGCGATCGCGGTGACGATCCGGATGATCTCCTCGGTGTCCTGGGTGTCCAGTACCACCGGCCAGGCGTCCACCCCGCCGAACCGCTTGAACAGCGCGGCCTTGCCCTCCATTACCGGCAGCGCGGCGGCGGGCCCGATGTTGCCCAACCCGAGGACCGCCGACCCGTCGGTGACCACCGCGACGGTGTTGCGTTTGATGGTCAGCCGCCGGGCGTCCTCCGGGTTCTCCGCGATCGCCAGGCACACCCTCGCGACCCCCGGCGTATACGCCCGGGACAGCTCGTCCCGGTTGCGCAGCGCCACCTTCGGGGTGACCTCGATCTTCCCGCCCAGGTGCAGCAGGAACGTCCGGTCGGACACCTTGCGCACCTCGACGCCGGGTAGCTCGCGCAGCGCGGCGACCACCTGGTTGGCGTGACCCGCGTCGGCGGTGTCGCAGGTGACGTCGGCGAGTACGGTGACCGGGTCCGAGTCGACCACGTCAAGTGCGGTGACGATCCCGCCGGCCCCGCCGACCGCCATGGTCAGCCGGCCGATGGCCGAAGGGTCGGCCGGGAGGGCGACCCGGATGGTGATGGAGAACCCGGCGCTGGGTAGTGGTCTGGTCACGATCATCCCTTCTCCACCGGCGGAATGCAGGTGCGGTCGCTGCCGTGCCGTGTCACGATCGAAGCAATATGGCTGACATTCTTTCTCCACCCGAGCGCTCCGACGACATCGGGAATCTTGAGCTTGAGGAACGGCATGCGCTGCGCCGCGTGGCCGGCCTCTCCACCGAACTCTCCGACATCACCGAGGTCGAGTACCGCCAGCTCCGCCTGGAGCGGGTTGTGCTGGTCGGGGTGTGGACCGAGGGTACCGTCGCGGACGCGGAGAACTCGCTGGCCGAGCTGGCCGCGCTCGCCGAGACCGCCGGCTCCCTGGTGTTGGAAGCGCTGATCCAGCGCCGGTCCCGGCCGGACGCGTCGACGTTCATCGGCCGGGGCAAGGTGGCCGCGCTGCAGGACGTGGTGGTGGACACCGGCGCCGACACGGTGATCTGTGACGGCGAGCTGTCGCCTGGCCAACTGCGCAACCTGGAGCAGGACGTCAAGGTCAAGGTCATCGACCGGACCGCGCTGATCCTGGACATCTTCGCCCAGCATGCCAAGAGTAAGGAGGGCAAGGCCCAGGTCGAGCTGGCCCAGCTGCAATACCTCCTGCCCCGGCTGCGCGGTTGGGGTGAGGCGCTGTCCCGGCAGAGCGGTGGCAGCGGCCGGGGCGGTGGCGCCGGTGGCGGGGTGGGCCTGCGCGGTCCCGGTGAGACCAAGCTGGAGACCGACCGGCGGCGCATCCGCACCCGGATCTCCAGGCTCAAGCGGGAGATCGAGGCGATGCGGGTGGTCCGGGCGACCAAGCGGGCCGGCCGGCGGCGCAACGCGGTGCCGGCGGTGGCCATCTCCGGATACACCAACGCGGGCAAGTCCAGCCTGCTCAACCGGCTGACCGGAGCCGGGGTACTGGTGGAGAACGCGCTGTTCGCCACCCTCGACCCGACCACCCGCCGGGCCCATACCGCCGACGGGCGGATCTACACCCTGTCCGATACGGTGGGTTTCGTCCGGCATCTGCCGCACCAGCTGATCGAGGCGTTCCGCTCCACGCTGGAGGAGGTCGGCCAGGCCGACCTGATCGTGCACGTGGTGGACGGGGCGCACGCCGACCCGGAGGAGCAGGTCCGCGCGGTCCGCGAGGTGCTCGCCGAGGTCGGCGCGGAGAAGCTGCCCGAGCTGCTGGTGATCAACAAGATCGACGCGGCCGACGAGGAGACCCTGCTGCGGCTCAAGCGGCTGTGGCCGGACGCGGTGCTCTGCTCGGCCCGGACCGGCGCGGGCATCCCGGCGGTGACCGAGGCCATCGAGGCGAGGCTGCCCCGGCCGGCGGTCGAGGTGTCCGCGTTGCTGCCCTACGACCGGGGTGACCTGGTGGCCCGGGTACACCGGCGGGGCGAGGTGCTCGCCTCCGAGCACCGTGAGGAGGGGACCCTGCTGCGGGTACGGGTGGACGAGGCGCTGGCCGCCGAGCTGAGTCCGTACGCGGTCACCGTGACCCCGGCTGGTTACCGGAGGTAACCGGACGAACTCGTCACCGGCCGGACACCAAACTCCGAGGTGGCTCTGCGAGGATGAGCCGCATGCGACGTATTGCGTTGGCGGTCACCTCGGCGTTCGGGGTCGGTCTCCTCCTCGTCACCGCCGGGCTACCGGTCGCCGCGTGGGGCGCGCCGTCCCCCGCCCCGGTGCCGTCGGCAGTGCCCGGAAAGGTGATCTGTGACGTGGACGCCGCACTGATGGGCATCACCGGCCTGGCCGCCACCGCCAACGGGTACGCCGTCGTGGTTAAGCCCGAGTCCGGGCTGGTCCAACGCGTCTACCTGCTCGACGGGCAATGCAAACGCACCGGCAAGACGCTGCTCTACTCCGGGGCCGGTCCGAACAACCCGCAGGACATCCAGGTGGTCCAGGACGGCACGCTCTGGGTCGCCGACACCGGCGACAGCACCACCAGCCCGACCCGTAAGTCGATCGGGCTCTGGAAGTTCCCGGCGGACGGCAGCAAGAGCGTGCTCTTCCGGTTCACCTACCCGGACGGGGCGCGCAACGCCCAGGCGCTGGTGATGGCCGGCGACGGCAATCCGATCTTCATCACCGACTCGGCCAGCGGCACGGCCGGCATCTACCTCCCGGACGGGCAGCTCGACCCGTCGGGCAAGCCGGTACCGCTCAAGCACGCCGGCGACTTCGCCCCGCAGAAGACCGGCACCGCCAACACGCTCGGGCCGATCGGGCAGGTCCGGGTCTCCGGGGCGGCCACCGCGCCGGACGGCAAGCGGGTGGTCCTGCGCACCTACTCCGACGCATACGAGTGGACGGTGGCCAACGGCAACGTGGTGGGCGCGATCACCACCGGTACCCCGCGGATCACCCCGCTGCCCGGCGAGGCGCTCGGCGAGGCGATCTCGTACAGCGCCGACGGCGGCACCTTCGTGACCGTCTCCGACGTGATCAACAAGCAGTCCAGCACGCCGATCCAGATCCTGCAGTACAAGCCGGCCTCGCCGACCGCGGCTCCGGCGAAGACCTCCGGGCCTCCCGGGTTCGCCGGCAAAGGGGACACCCGGGACTGGTTAGGCAAGCTCGGCCTGCAGGAGATCCTCAACATCATCATCGCGATCGGCGTGATCGGTGTGCTCCTGGTGGTGCTCGGCATCGTCGGGATCCGCCGCTCGCGCGGCGAACCGCGCAGCACCCCGCCCCGGGGCCGGACTGGACCGAACTACGAGGACGAGTACGCCGAGCCGGACGACCCGCGGTCGGCGGCCCGGGCCCGGGCCGCCGAGCGGCGGCATGCCCGGGTGCCGGAGCGCTACGGCGGCGAGGGGTACACCCGGGACGACTACCCGACCGACGCGTACGAGCCGCCGCCGTACGACCCGTACGCCAACACCGACTACCGGGCCCAGCCCCCGCCCCCGTACGACCCCGGCTACGGGCACCCGGGCGGCTACGACAACCCGCCACCTCCGCCGCCGCCACCTCCGCCGCCACCTCCGCCGCCACCGGCTGCGCCACCGGGTTCCGGGTCGCGTGGACCGGGCGGGATCGCCCGCTCACACCGCCCCGGACGGCGCGACTCCGGCGACTCCGGCCGCAAGGGCGGGTACGCCGACGAACATCAGGGCTTCGGCGACATGCTGGGCTGACCGCCGGTCGTGGTCAGGCCGGCGACCAGTGCGCCGGCCGGATCAGCGAGGTCGGCAGCTTCGTCCCGGCATCGCCGCGTGCCGACTCAAGCTGCGCCTGGGTGAGGAAGATGCTGTCGCGCAGGTTGGCTCCGCTCAGCGCAGCGCCGCGGAAGTCCACCCCGATCAGGTCAGCCAGGCCCAGGTCGGCGCCGCTGAGGTCGGCGCCGATCAGGTAGGCCCCACGCAGGTTGGCGCCGTGCAGGTCCGCGCCACGGAGGTCGGCTCCGATCAGGTCGGCTCCGCTCCGGTCGACGGCACGGTGCCGGGCTCCCGCCCGGACCAGCTCGCTCGCCTGGCGGAGCAGGGCGTTGACGCCCCGCCGGTGCGCCGCCACGTCCAGCTCCAGCAGCGCCTCCGGGCCGGACCCGGTGAGCCGCTCGGTCTCGTCGAGTGCGACCCGCAGCTGCCCGTACAGCGGCCGGGCCGGTGGCCGGGTAAGCGCTTCGGTGAGGTACCACAGCAGCTCGTGCAGTTGTCGCATGACCGCGAACACGTCGAACATCCGGGGCGCGGTCTGCGGCGCGCTACGCCAGTCCTGCCCGCCGAAGGTGACCTGGGCGACCTGCTGGCCGGCGCCGAAGCAGTCGTAGACGGCGCAGCCCGGGAAGCCCCGCTCGCGCAGGCTGGTGTGGATGCCGCAGCGGAAGTCCGGTCTAAGGTTGGGGCAGGGCTGCCCGGCGGCCTTGTCGATCGCGAAGTCCGCCGAAGCGGCGAAGGCCGGCGCGACGCAGCACAACCCGAAGCAGCGTGCGCAGTCGGCCCGTAAGCCGAGCCGACTCTCGCGTGCCGTCAGATCACCAGTCACCGCGCCGGACCAGCCTCAGATCCGGCGGAGCACCGCGACGACCCGGCCCAGGATCGTCGCGTCGTCGCCGAGGATCGGGTCGAACGCCGGGTTGCGCGGCATCAGCCAGACATGGCCGTCGCGGTGCCGGTAGGCCTTCACGGTCGCCTCACCCTCGATCATCGCCGCGACGATCTCGCCGTTGTTGGCGTTGGGCTGCTGGCGGACCACGACCCAGTCGCCGTCGCAGATCGCCGCCTCGATCATCGAGTCGCCCTTGACCTGCAGGGTGAACAGGTTGCCCTCGCCGACCAGCTCGCGCGGCAGCGGAAAGACGTCCTCGACGGACTGCTCGGCCAGGATCGGGCCACCGGCGGCGATCCGACCCAGCAGGGGTACGTAGGCCGGGGTGGGCCGGGCCGCGTGCAGCGCCTCGTCCTCGTCCGGGGTCAGCTCGCTGGGCGTGCGTACGTCAACCGCCCGGGGCCGGTTGGGGTCGCGCCGCAGGAAGCCCTTCTTCTCCAGCTCCTTGAGCTGGTAGGCGACGCTGGACGGGGAGACCAGGCCGACCGCCTCGCCGATCTCGCGTACGCTCGGCGGGTAGCCGTGCTCCTCGACCCAGTCCCGGATGAATGTCAGGATGCGCCGCTGCCGGATGGTCAGGTCCTCGTCGGGCAGGGTGGGTGGCGGGGCGGACACCACCGACGAGACCGGCCGCAGCCGGGTCGGGCTGGAGCGCGCCGCCAACCGCCGGGGCGGGGTCGGCAGGGTTTCGCGGCGGCGCGCCTCGCGCCCGCTACCGGCGCGCTCGCCGGCAGGTGTGCTCCCGCCCGGCGGGCTGGCCTCGGCGCTGCGCCGCGCCCTGGTGCGGTCATCGGTCGACACGTCGGTCTCTCCCCTGGTCGGCTGGGTGGAAAAGTCCCCGTCTTCGGTAGCAGTGACCGTATCCCGACGATCTGACAACTTCAAACATCTGTACGACACGGCGCGTCGTGTTTCTCGACAGTGTCATACCCATCTGGTAGACCATCGTACGTCCGTTCGATCGAACTTTCGTTCGAGCTGGGAGGGGGACGTGATGGCGATGTCAGCGCTGGAGACACTCACGGTTCCGGCCAGGCCCCGGGCAGTGCGGCGGCGAAACGGGGTGCGGTTGACCCGACGTGGACGAGCCGTCCTGATCATGCTGTCGTTGCTGCTGGCCGCGATCGCCACGGTGCTCGCCGCGCCGGCCAGCGAGGCGGCCGATCCTCCTGGCGCGCCGCCGAGCGTGGTCGTGCGGTCCGGCGACACGTTGTGGTCGATCGCGGCCCGCTACGCGCCCAGCGACGATCCGTTCGCCGCGATCGACGAGATCCGGCGGCTCAACGGGCTGCCCGGATACACGATCCGAGCGGGGCAGCGGCTGACTCTGCCACGCCACCGGTAACCGGGCAGCGACCGTTCGAGTTGGCACGACTCGCGGGCCCGTCCGGGTTGCATATCGTGGGCTGGCGGACTAACGTCCACAACATCTAGTAGTTACAGGGGTGTAAGTCATCCACAGGTTGTGGACGACCCGTCCACACTTGCAAGGCAGCCACAGCCGCCGTCGTAGCCCGAACCGGCCCGCACGGCTGCCGTCGGGATACCCGCGAGCCGGTGGAGGCCCCGTACATACCCGATCGGAGGTGGGGAGATGCGGTGTCCGTACTGCCGCCATCCCGACTCCCGGGTGGTCGACTCCCGCGAGGCCGACGACGGCCAGCTCATCCGCCGCCGGCGGTCCTGCCCGGAGTGCGGCAAGCGGTTCACCACCGTGGAGGAGGCGGTCCTCGCGGTGGTCAAGCGCAGCGGGGTGACCGAGCCGTTCAGTCGCGCGAAGATCATCACCGGAGTACGCAAGGCGTGCCAGGGCCGGCCGGTCGACGAGGACGCGATCGCGGTACTCGCGCAGAAGGTCGAGGAGACCATCCGGGCCCGGGGCGCGGCCGAGATACCCAGCCACGATGTGGGGCTGGCCATCCTGGGCCCGCTGCGTGACCTGGACGAGGTGGCCTACCTCCGCTTCGCCAGCGTCTACCGCTCGTTCGAGTCGCTATCGGACTTCGAGCGGGAGATCGCCACACTGCGTGCGGAGCGTGGCTCCGGCGACACCGAGCCGGCCACGGTCGGCTGAACATTCGACGTAGCTGAACATTCGACGGTAAAGGTTTCAGGGGCGGCGACGGGCCGCGGGATGCGAGGGGGATTGCGATGACGGGGGCCGTAGGCACATCGTCGGGCGCGGGTGGGGCGCGGGGCAAGGCCAAGGCGACGACCGGCAAGGGTCTGCACATCGAGCGGGTGTGGACGACCGAGGGGGTGCACCCGTACGACGAGGTGGCCTGGGAACGTCGCGATGTCGTGATGACCAACTGGCGGGACGGGTCGGTCAACTTCGAGCAGCGCGGGGTGGAGTTCCCGGACTTCTGGAGCGTCAACCCCGCCAACATCGTGACCACGAAGTACTTCCGGGGCGCGGTGGGTACCCCGGAGCGGGAGTGGAGCCTGCGCCAGCTCATCGACCGGGTGGTCCGCACCTACCGGAGGGCGGGCGAGGAGCACGACTACTTCGCCACCCCGGCCGACGCCGAGGTCTTCGAGCACGAGCTGACCTGGATGCTGCTGCACCAGGTGTTCAGCTTCAACTCGCCGGTCTGGTTCAACGTCGGCACCGCCTCCCCGGCACAGGTCAGCGCCTGTTTCATCCTTTCTGTCGAAGATTCGATGGATTCGATCCTGGACTGGTACAAGGAAGAGGGTCTGATCTTCAAGGGCGGCTCCGGGTCCGGTGTCAACCTGTCCCGCATCCGCTCCTCACGCGAGCTGCTCTCCTCCGGTGGCACCGCGTCCGGCCCGGTCAGCTTCATGCGCGGGGCCGACGCCAGCGCCGGCACGATCAAGTCCGGCGGTGCCACCCGGCGGGCCGCGAAGATGGTCATCCTCGATGTCGACCACCCCGACGTGGTCGAGTTCATCCAGACCAAGGCGCGCGAGGAGGACAAGATCCGCGCGCTGCGCGACGCCGGCTTCGACATGGACCTCGGTGGTAGCGACATCGTCAGCGTGCAGTACCAGAACGCCAACAACTCGGTCCGGGTGTCCGGCGAGTTCATGCAGGCGGTACGCGACGGTGCCAGCTTCTCGCTGCGCGCCCGGTTGGACGGGGCCGTGGTGGACACCGTCGACGCCAGGGACCTGTTCCGGCAGATGGCGCAGGCGGCGTGGGAGTGCGCCGACCCGGGCATCCAGTACGACGACATCATCAACGACTGGCACACCTGCCCGGAGACCGGCCGGATCACCGGGTCCAACCCGTGCTCGGAGTACATGCACCTGGACAACTCGTCGTGCAACCTGGCCTCGCTCAACCTGCTGAAGTTCCTGCGCGCCGACGGCACCTTCGAGGTGGCGAAGTTCGTCAGGTCGGTCGAGCTGGTGATCACGGCGATGGACATCTCCATCTGCTTCGCCGACTTCCCGACCGAGAAGATCGGCGAGACCAGCCGGGCCTACCGCCAGCTGGGCATCGGCTACGCCAACCTGGGCGCGCTGCTGATGGCTTCCGGGCTGCCGTACGACTCGGACGAGGGGCGCTCGGTCGCCGCCGGGATCAGCTCGCTGATGACCGGCACGGCATACCGGCGCTCGGCCGAGTTGGCCGGCGCGGTGGGCCCCTACGAGGGGTACCCCCGCAACGCCAGCGCCCACCAGCGGGTCATGCACAAGCACGCGGACGCCAGCGCCGCGGTCCCGGCCCTGGGTGCCAACGCCACCGCGCTGCTCGCTGAGGCGGCCACCCAGTGGCAGCGGGGCAACGAGCTGGGCGCGAGCAACGGCTGGCGTAACTCGCAGGCGTCGGTCCTCGCCCCGACCGGCACCATCGGCCTGATGATGGACTGCGACACCACCGGCATCGAGCCCGACCTCGCGCTGGTCAAGTTCAAGAAGCTGGTCGGCGGCGGTTCGATGCAGATCGTCAACCAGACCGTACCGCGTGCCCTGCGGGCCCTGGGCTACCCCGAGGAGCAGGTCGAGGCGATCGTCGAGCACATCGCCGACCACGGTCACGTGGTCGACGCGCCGGGCCTGAAGAGCGAGCACTACCCGGTCTTCGACTGTGCGATGGGGCAGCGCTCGATCACCCCGATGGGGCACGTGCGGATGATGGCGGCGGTACAGCCGTTCATCTCCGGCGCGATCTCCAAGACGGTCAACATGCCGGAGTCGGCGACCGTCGAGGACATCGAGAAGACCTACTTCCAGGGGTGGCAGCTCGGCCTCAAGGCACTGGCCATCTACCGCGACAACTGCAAGGTGGGCCAGCCGCTGTCGGTCGCCAGGAAGCCGGCGGAGAAGGCCACCGAGCCAGCGGTGGTGGAGAAGACGGTCGTCGAGTACCGGCCGATCCGCAAGCGGCTGCCGAAGAAGCGCCCGTCCGAGACGGTGTCGTTCTCGGTCGCCGGTGCCGAGGGCTACCTGACCGCCTCGTCCTACCCGGACGACGGACTGGGCGAGGTCTTCCTCAAGATGTCCAAGCAGGGTTCCACGCTCGCCGGGGTGATGGACGCGTTCTCGATCGCGGTGTCCATCGGTCTGCAGTACGGCGTCCCGCTGGAGACGTACGTGTCGAAGTTCACCAATATGCGCTTCGAGCCGGCCGGCATGACCGACGACCCGGACATCCGGATGGCCGCGTCGGTGATGGACTACATCTTCCGCCGGCTGGCGCTGGACTTCCTGCCCTACGACCGCCGCGCCGAGTTGGGCATCTTCACCGCGAAGGAACGGGCCGCCCAGATCCGGGAGGAGAACGGCGAGGCGCCGCTCGACCTCACCGCGATGGCCTCGTCCGCTCCGGTGGAGCGCCCCGCGGCCGCACCGGTGGAGGAGGAGAAGCCGGCTCCGGCCAGGGCGGCGCACTCGTCGACCGAGCTGCTGGAGTTGGTACAGGGTAAGGCGGCGGATGCTCCGCTCTGCTTCACCTGCGGCACGAAGATGCGCCCGGCCGGTAGCTGCTACGTCTGCGAGGGCTGCGGCTCGACCAGCGGCTGCAGCTGACTCCCGTACCGCCTCTCGCGAGGGGTGCCGGCCGGTGGCCGGCACCCCTCGTTGCGCTGTGGGTCGACCGCGACCTAAGATAAACCGACAGTCGGTTTGTTATTGAGGTCGGCATGGTACGAACAGTGGATCCGGTCGCCCACGCGGTCCGGCGTGACGCCTTCCTCGATGCCGCGCAGCGTCTGATCCAGACGAAGGGCTACGAGCGGCTGAGCATCCAGGACGTCCTCGCGGAGACGTCGTCGTCGAAGGGCGCCTTCTACCACTACTTCAACTCGAAGGCGGCCCTCCTCGAAGGCGTCGTCTCGCGCATGGTCGAGCAGGGGATGGCTTCGCTGGCGCCGGCCGTGGCCGATCCCGAGCGGTCCGCCCTGCAGAAGTTCGACGCGGTCTTCTCGGGCCTGGCGAGCTTCAAGGCCAAACGTAAGGAGTTAATCCTCGCGCTCCTGCGGGTCTGGCTCTCCGACGACAACGTGATCGTGCGGGAGAAGTACCGCCGCGGCGTCATCGCCCGGATGACCCCGCTCCTGACGGCGATCATCCGGCAGGGCGTGGCCGAAGGATGTTTCACGGCGGCCTCGCCCGAGCACACCGCTCAGGCGTTCATGGCGCTGTTCATGGGCGCCAACGAGACCGCCACCGACCTGTTCGTCGGCTACCAGGCCGGCACCGTCACGTTGGCGGAGGCCGAATCCACCCTCGCGGCCTTCGTCGACGCAGCTGAGCGGATCCTCGGAGCCCGTCCGGGGTCTCTTTCCCATGGATCCACCGACCAATCGGCCATCATCCGTGAGTGGTTCGACGCATCAACACCAGCCGTGCAAAGGGGTTCGGCATGACCGTCATCATCGAAACCGAGAAGCTCACCAAGAGCTACGGCTCCCACCGGGGGATCATCGACGTCGACCTGGCGGTCGAGGAGGGGGAGGTGTTCGGTTTCCTGGGGCCCAACGGAGCCGGGAAGACCACGACGATCCGGACCCTGCTCGACCACATCCGGCCGACCTCGGGGCGGGCGCGCGTCTTCGGCATCGACACGACCGCGGATCCGGTCGCGATACACCGCCGGATCGGGTACCTGCCGGGCGAGTTCACCCTCTACGACCGGCTGACCGGGGGCCAGACGATCGAATACTTCGGGAACCTGCGCGGCGGCGTGGACCAGGCGTACCGGGCCTCGCTGGTGGCGCGCCTCGACCTCGACCTATCCCGCAGGTTCAAGGAGTACTCGAAGGGAAACAAGCAGAAGGTCGGCCTGGTGATCGCGCTCCAGCACCGGCCTGAACTGCTCATCATGGACGAGCCCACGTCCGGCTTGGACCCGCTCGTGCAGCAGGCCTTCTACGCGCTCGTCCGCGAGGCGCAGGCCGAGGGCCGGACCATTTTCCTGTCCAGCCACGTCCTGTCCGAGGTGGAGCGGACCTGTGACCGCGTCGCGATCATCCGCGACGGGCGGCTGGTCCGGACCGGCCGGGTGGACAGCCTGCGCGACCTCGCCCACCACCAGGTCGAGCTGCGGTTCGTGGGCAGCGTTCCGGCGGCCGAGTTCGCGGGCCTGCCCGGGGTGTCCGAGATCGCGGTCGAAGACCACACGCTGCGGATGCGCGTCGCCGGCTCGATGACCCCGGTCGTCCAGACCGCCGCCCGCTTCGAGCTGCTCGACTTCGTGTCCCGCGAGCCGAGTCTCGAAGAGACGTTCCTCGCCGAGTACAGCCGCGACGCCGCCGAGGTGAGCACCCGATGACCACCGACGTCTCCCGTCTCCCGGCGATCGCGCCGGTCACGCCGATCCCCAGGCACAGCCGGCTGTTCGGGCTGGGCAGCGTCTTCGGTAAGGCGATCCGCGACTCCCGCCGGGCCTTCCTCATCGAGGTCGCGTTCCTGGGCGGCCTGCTGTTCATGGTGCTCGCCGGGGTCGCCAACGCGTACCCCACCCAGGCCACCCGGGACCAGCTGGTCAGGCTCGCCAACGGGCTGGGCCCCGCCGGCCAGGGAATGGCCGGCAAGCCGGTCAATGTCGGGACCATGGGTGGGTACGTGCAGTGGAAGTACGGCCCGATCTTCCTCATGATCGCCGCCTTCTGGTCGATCCTGGTCCTGACCGGCACGCTGGCCGGCGAGGCGCGTCGCGGCAGTCTCGACTTCGTCGCCGCGTCCCCGTTGAGCAGGCGCCGCATCGCGGTCGAGAAGGTCGCCGCGCACGTGACACTGCTGACCGCCGTGCTGGTCATCCTCGCGTTCTGCGGATGGCTGGCCGGGGCGGCATTCGCGAAGCTCCCGGGTGACGAGATCCCCGTGCAGGCCGCGGTGGGACTGGCGCTGTGGATCGAACTGATGGCCCTCGCGTTCGGCGGGCTCGCGTTCGCGCTGGCGCAGTTCCTCGGCCGGGCCGCCGGCGCCTGGATCGCGGGTTTCCTCCTGGTCGCGGGGCCGCTGCTTTACAACTACCGGACGCTGGTACCGGCCTTCGACGCGGTTGCCTGGCTGACCCCGTCGGCGTGGACCGCCGACCACCTGCCGCTCGCCGGCCGGTACGACTGGGCCTCGCTGGTACCGGTCGCCGTCCTCGCGGTGGTACTCATCCTGGTCGGGATCGAGGCATTCGCCCGCCGGGACCTCGGCGCATCGAGGACTCTCCGGATACCCGGTCTACCCACGGTGGCTCCCGGGCTGCGCGGCCCGGTCGCGCGCTCCTTCCGCGAGCGGCTGCCCCTCGCCCTGGCCTGGAGTCTCGGCCTCGGCGCCTTCGGACTCTTCATGGCCGCCGGCAGCCGCTCGCTCGCCGACCAGTTCGCCAGGTCACCCGATCTGGCCAGGACGTTCCGCAACATCTTCCCCGGCTTCGACGTGACCACCTCGGGCGGCTTCCTTCAGCTGTTGGTACAGCTGCTGTTCATCGCGGTGGGCTTCGCCGCCGCCGGGCTCATCTCGGGGTGGGCGACCGATGAGACCTCCGGCCGGCTGGAGATGGTCCTCGCGGCCCCGCTGTCCCGCCGCTCCTGGGCGGTCCGTACCGGCCTCGGGGTGTTCGCCGCGATCGCGGCCATGACCGTGATCGTGGCGTTGGCCGTCGGTGCCGGAGCGACCTGGGCCGGCAGCGATGCGCTGACTCCGATGGCCGGAACGTTCGCCCTGGGGCTGTTCGCCACCGCGCTCGCCGGGGTCGGCCTGGCGATCGGCGGGCTGGTCCGCGCCAGCATCGCCGCCCGGACCGTGGCTGTCGTGGTGATCGCGACCTACCTCATCGACCTGCTCGTACCGGCACTGCGCCTGCCGGACCGGGTGCATCAGCTCGCCCTCACCGCGCATCTGGGCCAGCCGATGGTCGGCGTGTGGGATGCCGGCGGCGTGGTGGCCTGTCTCGTACTCGCCGCCGGCGGACTTGTCCTCAGCGCACTGGGCCTGGCCCGGCGCGACCTACCCGGCTGAGCGGATCGCCCATCCGCGAGATCAGGGCGCGAGGTGGCGCCAGAGGAACTCGAAGATCAGGGCGGACTTGACGGCACGCTGTTCGTTGTCGGCTGCGGCACCGTGACCGCCTTCGATGTTCTCGTAGTAGGTGACGTCGTACCCGTGCTCGCGCAGCCGGGCGACCATCTTGCGGGCGTGGCCCGGGTGTACCCGGTCGTCACGGGTCGAGGTGACCAGCAGCACCGGCGGGTACGCCCGGCCGGGCTCGACGTTGTGGTACGGCGAGAAGGTGCGCAGGAAGGCCCAGTCGGACTCGTCGTCGGGGTCGCCGTACTCGGCCATCCAGGAGGCGCCGGCCAGGAGCTTGTGGTAGCGCTTCATGTCCAGCAGGGGCACCTGGCCGACGATGGCCCCGAACAGTTGCGGGTACCGAGTCAGCATCACGCCCATCAGCAGCCCCCCGTTGCTGCCACCGTGCGCGCCCAGCTGTGCCGGCGTGGTGATGCCCCGGGCGACCAGGTCGGTGGCGACGGCGGCGAAGTCCTCGTAGGCCCGGGGTCGGTTGTCGCGCAGCGCGGCGCGGTGCCACTCGGGGCCGTACTCCCCGCCGCCCCGGATGTTCGCGACCACGTGGGTGCCGCCGCGGGCCAGCCAGGCCCGGCCGGTCACCGCGTCGTAGTGCGGGGTCTGGGAGATCTCGAAGCCGCCGTACCCGCTCAGCAGCGTCGGGCCGGGCGGGGCGTCCTCGCGGCCGACCACGAAGTAGGGCACCCGGGTCCCGTCCGGTGAGGTGGCGAAGAACTGCCGCACGGACAGGCCGGTGGGGTCGAAGAACTCCGGCTCCTGCTTGAGCACCTCGGTCGGACCGCCGACCCGCCCGTACCGCAGCGTGTTGGGTTCGGTGAAGCCGCTGGACAGCAGCAGGTAGTCGTCGGTGTGGTCGGGGTTGGTGGCGGCGATCTCGGTGTGCCCGGGCGGTTGCGGCAGCGGCCGCCGGGCCAGGTCGGCCGCGCCCGGCGTGATCACCTCCTGGCGGCTGTTCACGTCGGCCAGCGCGGTCAGGATCAGATGGTCGCGGGTCCAGGAGAAGTAGTTGAGGGCGGTACCGGACTCGGGCGCGAACACCACCCGCAGGTCCCGCTCGCCGGCGAGGAACGCGTCGAACCCGGTGACCAGCAGGCTGCCGGCCGGGTGTGCGTGCCAAGCGGAGCGCAGCTGGATCAGCAGCCACTCACGGTGCAGGCCGATCTCGGCGTCCTCGGGCAGCTCGATCCGGACCAGGCCGTCGCCGGTGCGCAGGTAGCGGTCACCGCGGTAGAAGTCGTGCCGGCGGTGGATCAGGTCGCGCTCGAAGCCCGGGGTCGGGTCGTGGTCGGCCCAGGCGACCATGTCGTCCGGCCCGGCCGCGAAGACCGGCTCCGCCGCCGACAGCGGCGTGCCGCGCCGCCACTCCTTGACCAGCCGCGGGTATCCGGACGACGTCAGCGACCCCGGACCGAAGTCGGTACCGACGTAGATCCGATCGACGTCGATCCAGCCGACCGCGCTCTTCGCCTCGGGCAGCACGAAGCCGTCCACCACGAAGTCCCGCCGGTCGAGGTCGAACTCGCGGATCACGGCCGCGTCCGAACCGCCCCGGGACAGGTGGACCAGGCACCGGGTGCCGCCCGGGCGCAGGTGGTCGACATCCTGGAACACCCACTTCTCGCCCTCGGCGGCGGCCAGCGCGTCGACGTCGAGCAGGATCTGCCAGTCCGGCCCGGGGCGGCGGTATTCGTCGAGGGTGGTACGCCGCCACAGCCCGCGCGGGTGCTCCCGGTCCTGCCAGAAGTTGTACAGCAGCTCACCGTGCCAGTACGGGACGGGGATGCGCTGCGCCGAGTCGAGTACGGCCCGGATCCCGTCGCGAAGCCCGGCGAAGCGGGTACCCCCGGTGAGGCTCGCGAAGGCGGCCGCGTTGCGCTCCCGTACCCAGGTCATCGCCGCCGCCCCGTCGAGGTCCTCCAGCCAGCCGTACGGGTCGGTCATGTCGACAAGTATGCGGGAACCTTTGTGCTAGGCCCGTGCGTCGTGTTTGCGACCGGAGAGAGGTGACAGGTGGGAGACGGGGACGCGGTTGCCGAGGTGTACGCCGGCTCGTTCCGGCGCCTGGTGGTGCAGCTCTACGCGGTCACCGGCGACCTGGGCGAGGCGCAGGACGCGGTCCAGGAAGCGTTCGTCCGGGCGCTGGACGCGCCGCGCCGCTTCGCCGAGGTGCACAACCCGGAGGGGTGGCTTCGGGCGGTCGCGGTCAACCTGGCGATCAGCCGGCACCGGCGCCGGCGGGTGCTCGACCGGATCGTGCGCGGCGGCGTGGCGCCGGCGCCGGTACCGGACCCGTCGCCGGAGCACCTCGCCCTGATGTGTGCGCTGCGCCGGCTGCCCATCGGCCAGCGGCACGCGATCGCCCTGCACTACCTGGTCGACCTACCCATCGAGGAGGTGGCCGCGACGCTCGGGGTGTCCGTCGGCACGGTCAAGTCGCGCCTGTCCCGGGGCCGGGTCGCGCTGGCCGCCCTGCTGGGGGAGAACGAGGCGGAAGTCGCGGGGAGGATCTCATGAGCCGGGTGACCTTCGAGGCGTTCCGGCCGGAGCTGGTGGCCGACGCGGTACGCCAGCCGGAGCTGGACCAACTGGTCGGGCGGGCCAGGCTCCGGCGGCGGCGGCGCCGCGGACTGGCCGCGCTGGCGGTCGCGGTACTGGTGCTCGCCGGTGCGCTGTCAGTCCTGGTCCCGCCGAGGAGGGGTGCCGAGCCGGTCGGGCCCGCCATCCGGCACAGCGGCAGCCGGGACGTCGTCTTCGTCGATCCGGACACGATCGTCGAGGTCGTCTTCGACCCGTGCCACGTCCTGTTCTCGGTGAGCGGGGACGGTGGCCGGCGGTGGACCCCGTACCGCGGGCCGGTACCGGAGTCCACCTGCCCGTGGAGCGGCCCGGGCCACCCGGTCAGTTACCAGGTGCTGGACGCGCACGTGTTCCTGACCACCATCGACGCTCAGCAGTACCTGACCACGGACACCGGCTTGAGCTGGCGCAGGGTACCGGCGCAGCCGGTACCGGTCGACGAGTTCGATCCGCGGACCACCTTGCTGTGCCAGTCGAGCTGTACCGGACGCAGCGCCGTACAGGCGGTGGACCTCGTCGGCGGCACGGTGCAGGAGCTGCGGGCCACCTCCGGACTGCCCACCCTGGCGGCGGTGCGGGGTACCGCCGACGGCGCGATCTGGCTGACCGGCTGGGACATGCACGGCGGACCGACGGTGGCGTGGAGCGTCGATCACGGGCGCACCTGGGGTACCAAGGCGCTGCCGCACGAGGTGGTCGAACAGATGGTGCTCGCGGCCTGCACCGCGCGGACCGCGTACCTCCTGCTGGGTTTCGATCCGGAGGTGACCGTCTTCGCCACCGCCGACGGCGGGTTGACCTGGGACCAGCACGCCCCTGGAGTGCCGTCGTCCGGCGACCCCGCGGGCGCCTTCTGCACGACGGACGGCGCGCTCGCCATGGCCACCGCCAAGGACCTGTGGGTGAGCTTCGACCGGGGCGCGACGTTCGCCCGCAGCGCGTCCACCCCGGCCGGCGACGCCGGGTGCGACCGGAACCTGCTGTGGATCCGCGATCCGGACGCGGTCCACGGCTACCTCACGGTGGACGGGCGGACCTGGCGGCAGGTGGACCTCAGCCCAGAGTGAGCCACAGGTGGGTCTCGTCCCGGTCGTCGCCCGGCCCGATCCGCAGCGCGCCGGGCAGCCGGCCCACCTCGCGATATCCGTGCGCGGCGTAGAAGCGCTCCACGCCGGTGCCGTCGCGGACGGTCAGGTGCAGCGCGGCCCAGCCGCGCCGGCGGGCCACCGCCTCGGCCTGCCGGAGCAGCTCGGCGCCGTACCCGTTGCCCTGCAACGAGGGGTGCACCATCACCCGCATGACGGTGCGCCAGTGCTCGGTGAGGGCGAGCCGCTTGCTGACCAGCAGCAGCATCGCGGCCACGGTTCCGTCGTGGTAGCCGACCAGCAGGTGGTCGTGCCCGTCGTCGACCCCGGTGAACGCTCTCGCGGCCACCCGGCGGACCTCGTCGGTGGTGACCGGACCGGCGAAGCCGACCGCGCCGCCCGCGTTGGCCACGTCGGTCCAGAGCGCGACGACCTGTTCGCGCAGCCCGGTGGTCAGCTCTGGGTCCAGTTCGAAGCGCATCAGGCGACCGTCCGGAAGGTGCGGCGGTAGGCGCCGGGGGCGACCCCGACCGCGGCGTGCAGGTGCTGGCGCAGCGAGGCGGCCGAGCCGAGGCCGGACTGCGTGGCGACCCGCTCGATCGGCAGGTCGGTCTCCTCCAGCAGCCGCCGGGCCAGTTCGATCCGCTGGCCGAGCAGCCAGCGCCCGGGGCTCAGCCCGGTCTCCGCCCGGAACCGTCGGGTGAAGGTGCGTACGCTCATCCGCGCGTGCGCGGCCAGTTCGGCCAGGTCGATCGGGCGGTCCAGGTGCTCCAGGGCCCAGGCCCGGGTCGGGCCGGTGGTGGCGTCGCCGAGCGCGGGCAGCGGCCGCTCGATGAACTGCGACTGGCCGCCGTCCCGCCAGGCCGGTACGACACACCGGCGGGCGGCCCGGTTGGCCACCTCACTGCCGTGGTCGCGGCGTACGACATGGAGGCACAGATCGATACCCGCGGCCACTCCGGCACTGGTGAGCACGTCGCCGTCGTCGACGAACAGCACGTCCGGGTTCAGCTTCACCTGGGGGTACCGCTGGCGGAACAGCTCCGCCCAGGCCCAGTGCGTGGTCGCCGCCCGGCCGTCGAGCAGCCCGGCCCCGGCGAGCACGAAGGCACCGGTGCAGATGGACATGACCCGGGCACCGCGCCGGTGCGCGGCGCGCAGGGCGGCGTACACCTCCGGAGTGGTGTCCAACGACGAGCGGTGCACACCCGGGACGATCACCGTGTCGGCGGTGTCGAACAGGGTCAGGTCGTGCTCGGGTACCACGGTGAAACCGGCCCTGCTGCGCACCGGGGCACCGTCGGGGGTACAGGTCCGGACCTGGTAGTACCGCTGTCCGGTCGCCGAGCGGGCGGTCGAGAAGACCTGCGCCGGTACGCCGAGGTCGAACGCGATCACGGCGGGCAGCGCGAGCACCGCGACCCGGTGGCGAGTGGTCATGGCCGGATTCTTGCACATATTGGCGTTCAGGCCACTCGTCGGTACTCCGTACCCGACCGAGGATTGGTCGAGTGACGACGATCGTGAGTAACCGGGCCCGGCTGCACCGGGCCTGGATCGTGGCGGGGGTGGCGTTCGTGGCCACGGTCGGGGCGGCCGGCTTCCGGGCCACCCCCGGCGTAATGATCAATCCGTTACGGCAGGAGTTCGGCTGGTCGGTCGGCGCGATCTCCGCCGCGGTATCGATCAACCTGGTCCTCTTCGGGCTCACCGCGCCGTTCGCGGCCGCGCTGATGGAGCGCTTCGGGGTCCGCCGGGTGGTGACCGGCGCGCTGCTGCTGGTCGCCGCGGGTAGCGGGCTGACCGTGTTCATGCGGACCAGCTGGCAGCTGATCCTGTGCTGGGGGGTGCTGGTCGGGCTGGGTACCGGCTCGATGGCGATGTCCTTTGTGGCGACCGTGACCGGGCGGTGGTTCGTCAAGCGGCGGGGCGTGGTGACCGGGGTACTGACCGCCGGCGGGGCCACCGGGCAGCTCGCCTTCCTGCCGCTGCTGGCCTCGCTGACCGCCGCGCACGGGTGGCGTACCGCCGCGTTGACCGTGTCCGGTGCGGCCCTGGCGGTGGTACCGATGGTGCTGCTGTTCCTGCGCGACCATCCGAGCGATGTCGGGACGACGGCATACGGGGCGGTCGAGCCGCAGCCGCTTCCTCCGCGTACCACCGGGGCCGCGCGAAGGGCGCTCAGCGCGCTGCGCGACGCGGCGCGGACCCGGACCTTCTGGTTGCTCGCCGGGTCTTTCGCGATCTGCGGGGCGACCACAAACGGCCTGATCGGTACCCACTTCATCCCGGCCGCGCACGACCACGGCATGCCGCAGACCACCGCGGCGAACCTGCTCGCGCTGGTCGGCCTGTTCGACATCGTGGGTACGGTGGCTTCCGGCTGGCTCACCGACCGCTACGACTCCCGGCTGCTGCTCGGCATGTACTACGGCCTGCGCGGGCTGTCGCTGCTCGTGCTGCCCGGCCTGCTCGCCGCCAGCCTGCGCCCGAGCATGCTGATCTTCGTCCTCTTCTACGGCCTGGACTGGATCGCCACCGTACCGCCGACCATCGCGCTGTGCCGGGAGCGCTTCGGCGACGCCGGCCCGGTGGTCTTCGGCTGGGTCTTCGCCTCCCACCAGCTCGGCGCGGCCCTGGTGGCCGGTGCCGCCGGGGTGATCCACGATCGGACCGGCGGGTACGCCCTGGCCTTCTACATCGCCGGTTGCCTGGCCCTGGTCGCCGCCGCGCTCTCGGTCGGCATCCGCAAGCCCAGCATCCGGTGGCGGGTGGCTTTCCAGGAGTCGTAGGGTGTGTCGTCACGACCGGGGAGGTTGTGTCGTCACGACAAGGGAGGTTCGCCGTGCGGCGGTTGGCGGCTCTGGCGGCGGTCGCCGTCCTGCTGCTGACCGTGACCGGCTGCACCTCCTCGGCGGCCGGGGCGCCCCGGACCGCACACCCGGCCAGCCAGGACCGGCTCCCCGCCGAGTACGCCGGCGGCGCCTGTCAGCTGATGAACTTCGACGTGGTCAACGGCGCGCTGGGTACGGCGTTCGAAGTGGCCGGGGCGGGCAACGCCGGGGACACGTACACCTGCGTGCTCCAGCGGGTGGACGCGCAGCTGCCCGACCTGTCCCTTGCGGTCACCCCGACCGTGGCGGACACGTTGATCTTCCACGACAAGGTGGTACCGAAGGGTGCCACCGTCCTGAGCGACCTGGGCAAGCTCGGCTACAGCCGGACGCTGACCGCCTCGGGCGGCGCCGGACCGGGCGTCGAGGTCGGCTGGCTCTCCGGCAACCAGCGACTGATGGTGCTCAAGTACCGCAGCACACCGGGTACCGGCGAGGTGTCCCCACTCGTACCGAAGCTGGTTGACCTGGCCAAGAAGGTGGACCAGGCGAGCGTGTGAGTGTCGTGGACGACCACATCGGTACCCGGATCGCGTACTGGCGCAAGCGCCGTGGCGGCATGACGCAAGCGGTGCTCGCGGGACTGGCCGGGCTTTCGCAGCCGTACATCTCGCAGGTGGAGTCAGGCCGCAAGGGCATCGAGCGTCGCTCGACCCTCGTCGCGATCGCCCGGGCGTTGCAGGTGTCCGTGGCGGACCTGCTCGCCGGGCCGGCCGACCCGACCGACCCGCGCCGGGCAGCCGCCGATGCCGCGGTACCCACACTCCGGGCTGTCCTGGCCGAGGTGGCGGAGGGCGAGCGGCGGCCGCCCACAATGGCGCCGGAGGAGTTCGACGACGCCGTGGATCGGCTCGCGGGCCTCCGTGCCCGCGCGGACTACGCTTCGATGGCTCCGCTGCTGCCCGAGGCATTGCTCAACGCGGCACACGACGGCCACCGGCTCGCCCGGGTCGGGTACGACGCGGGGGACGTACTGAAGAACCTCGGGTACCCGGATCTGGCGCTAGCCGCCGCCCGGGTCGCTGTCCGAGCGGCGCTCGATGACGGTGACCCCGGCTGGATCGGCGCGGCCCGGTACTTCTACACAGCGGCGCTGCCGGTCGAGGCGGCCAGCCTGAAGTCCCGCGTGGCGGCGCGGTCCCTGGCCGAACTCCAGGCGCATGCGGCTGACCCTCGGGCCCGGCAGATGCTCGGGCAGCTACATTTGTCCGCCTCGCTGGCGTGTGCGGTCGACGAGCGGTCCGAGGACGCTCACGCCCACCTGCGCGCGGCGGAGGACGAGGCCCGGACGCTGGGCGACCCATCGGACGGCGTCGGCTTCAATCTGGCCGCGTTCGGACCGACCAACATCGGATTGTGGCACATGACCGTAGCCGCCGAGCTGGGCGAGCACGGCCGGGTGGTGGAGCTGGCGCGCGGATTGCAACCGGGGCGGCTCAAGGTCGCCGACCGGCACTACGCCTACTGGCTGCACTACGGGGCGGCACTGGCCCATTCGGGCCGCCACGACCGGGAAGCCTTGGCCGCGTTCATGCATGCCGAGCGGGCCGCCCCGCTGCCGTTCTCGGTCAACCAGCTGGCCCGCTCGGCCATGTCCGCGATGGTCCGCCGCGCGAAGCGGCAGGGGGTACCCGACGACCTGCGGATCATTGCCCGCCGGCTGGGTATAGAGATCGCCGCATAACCAAGAGCAATATCCACGGCCTCAACCGCCCCTACGGTCAGTTTCAGAGCGCGTGACGGTCGGTGTACGAGATGCCTGGCCGTTGGGCGCTGGGGTACGGCGACGTGACGATCGGGCGGCGGTCATCCCTGTCGTCCGTCGGCTCGGATCACGCGCCGCCGTACCCCTCCAGGTCGGCACGACAGCCTGCGGGGATCGGCTCCCACTCACATGGAGGTTGGCAATGGCCGTGCGCCCGAAGGCCGGTGCGGTGGAGCATCTGCCGATCCGACCGAGCTGGGTCTGCTCGGTATGCAGCCAGCCGTGGCCGTGCCGTACCGCCCGGACGGACCTGACTACTGAGTACACCGATGCCCGCATGGCGCTGGCCGTGTACCTCGCTGGGTGCTACCTGGAGTGCGTCGCCAACCAATCGAGCGTCCCCGCCGAAGACCTGTACACCCGGTTCCTCGGCTGGTGGCAACCGCCTCGGTCGGCACAAACTCCCGATCCTACACAATAGTGTTTGTGTCGTTGTGAGTTCAAGGCACGCGTTCAACCGTCGCTGATTGTGTAGTTATCGGTAGCCGGCCATGCGTTTACGTTGTTGTTAAGGGACAAGGGCACTAGCCGTTGCCACCCTCATCGCCTCTAGGAAGCAACGTTCGCAGTTGATGGAAACCACGTGCACCGAGTAGATGAATCAAATCAATTGCCGCCTCGACGACTTCGGGCTGGGCTGATGAGATGGCGGCCGCTAGAATGGAAGTCAAGTGGTCCATGGACGCCGAAAGTAGCCAGCCTTCTGAGTCACCGCCCGCAATCAGCCGAACGGCCTCCACTGCATCCTCTGGATATACGCTAGCAAGCGAAGCAAGCCTTTCGAGCACTAGGCTATCGAGGTCGACCGTTCCCTTTGTAAGCTTAAGCGTGACAATTAGCTGCTGAACGGACCAATCGGCCGGGAGATTAGATGCCAGAAACCACCATCCGAAGGCAGTAAGTTCACGTCGCTCGGATTCAGATCCTGCTTTCACTGACTCCAGGCGTTCGTCCCACAATTGTTGCCCCCGCTCCACCACGTCCGTAGGCAGGTCCGGCGTATCACGAATAAGCTGACCAACGTAGGCGACTGTGTCACGTCGCACTTTGCTCGATGCCCTATCAAAGAAGTCGGTGACAAGCTGTTCATCTAACGCAAGCGTGCCGCGAAGCAGCAATGTTGCCAGATGCCGGCCGAGCTGGATATCCGCACCCTCATCGTCACCGGTCGGTAATGAAGCGGAGATACGATCGACAGCCTTCCGGTACTCATCTCGTATCACGGAAAACACTGAATCAAATGGCTGGCAGAACCTGAGATATGTTTCCCATGCGGCATCTCGCAGGTATGAGAAGTCCGGATCTTCGGGGAAAATGTCAAGAAGTCGCTGCTCCACCCATGACCGGTCAAGTAACACCAACCACGGCAGCCACCGACCGTACACAGATCGAATCGCCGCCGATTGGTCAATACTTGGATCTAGGTGGGACTCAAGAACCTGCCGGGCTTCCATCGGCAACTGGACGTCATTAGATTCCAGCGTGGCGAGGTTGGCGGAGGCGGTTTCTCGGCTTACCCACAGTGCATACCGGATCGTTGCGTGTAGGGCCTCGCCGCGGGTGGTGTTAATCGAAAGCGTCGGCGGGTCCATGTTCGAACCCCCGTACCGGGCTTCGTGTTCGGGTGTTGGGTCAGGGTCGCTTGTAAGCGGCTCCAGTATTCCCCACACAAGCTCGCGGAGCCCATAAGGAATCGCGACTTCGCCTTGGTCGAAGCCGGTGCTGAGGAGCTCCGCGACTTCTTGACGGGTCCATTGCCAACTCGGATCGAGATCCGCGTCCTCACCCCCCAACCTGACTGTGGAGTCCTGCGCTACAGCCCAGGCGCACAGTTGGAGTGGTCCTGCCCAAGAGAAAGGCCGGGACGCACGCGCGGCTTGCCGCCACCCTTGGATTACGCCGCGAACGTATGTGGGGTGAAGTCCTTGGAACTGGGCGGCAGCCTCAGAAAAGCGTTGTGGCTCAGTCGCGACGGCCTGAGACAGGGCCCGGCTAAGGCCCTCCGGTGATGGCGTCATGAAGTCACCGCTCGGCTCCCAGATGCGAATGTAGCTCACCACCTCTTCGACAGGCATAGCGAGTAGGTCATTCGGCTCCCGGGGACTCGTAGGTCCGAACCGGATGCCTGACCTGTAGGACAAGAACTCCGGGTGCTCCGGCTCAAAGCCTAGCTGGGCCACGAGGGCGTCATAACGGTCGCGCCACGGCGCACCTAGGTCATCTTTGAAGATTGCCAGACGACGTAGTTGCCAGACCAGCGCGTAATGCCGCTTGTACTCCTCGTCTTCGACTTCAGGAACGAGGGTCGGCCCGGACTCGATCGTTTCGATTATCTGTCGCTGATCTCCCCGGTCCAGACGCGCAAACATTGCCTTGACCAGAAGCCAATACTCGTGGTACTGATCGATATCGTTAGCGCGTCGGGTATCGAGAACGTGTTGCCGAGCCAGCTCCCATACTTGTTCGAGCTGAGTACGGAGCAAATGTAACACGATTCGATGGAAGATCGCCCACGAGCGCGCATCTAGGCTTTCGACGAGGGCCGGCAAAGCAGCGGGATTCGATGTCGCATGCGTCTGAACCCCATCACGCAGTAACTTTACAAGGACGTCTGGCAACGTGCTTACCGGACTGTTTTGGGCACTGTCTTCGATGGCGGGACGCCACATGGAAGAGCCGTCCCGAGGTGGGCTTGCACCAGGAACAATCTCAAGAATGGTCTCTTGAAGCACATCGGACAACATGCCAATTGTGCGATCCGCATCGACTGCGATGAGAGCTGGTACGATCGCTTCCGCAACTCGCTCGTACGTCCATATCCGGTAGCGAGGATCGGGCCCGCGCAGTTGTCGGTAGGTGTCGGCCTCGTCCGCCTCGGTGGAATCAGTCGTTGCGGGTCTCAGTAACGCCGTGGCGAGCTTGAGGGCTTGGCCCAACTCTCCTCCCTGGGCCAAATGAACCACGAGCCTAGCCAACTTTTCGGGCAGCGGCAGGCTGTATGGAGAATCTATCCACGACAATGCTATGGGAACCAACCGGACCGCGATGGCCGGCGGCATGGCCAACGCCGCATCGACTAGGTCCTCGTGGACCCGTACGTTGTCGGTCGTTTCCATGTTGAGAATTACCGAAAGAACTAACTGTGGCTCCACGGCGGCCATGCGGGCCAGATATTGTGATTCTGGCCAAAGCGGGAACCGAACATATTCGCCTTCACGAAACATATGAGGTGGACGCCGAAAGAAGCCCTTCTGCCCAAGCGGCTCGATCCAGGCAGGCGAGTGCAACTTGCCGAAGAAGTACTCGTAGTCGGCAGCGCGCTTAAGAGCCGCCACAGCTTTCTCGACTGTCTCAGGGCTTGGCATCTTGCTCGCCCTCCTGAATGATAGCGTCCAGCGTGGCAAAGTCGTCGAAGGTGCGCGGGCGCAGGCTGTCGACTAAGAATCCCTCAAATGCGTCGAGCCAGGATGCGAGTTCTTCCTCCGTGGGCGACTTGCCGTGATGCGCGACGCCTTGAAAGAAGTCGTTATACGTCTGCCACGTTCGGACACGTAGATCCTCGACAGGCTGCGGCAATGGCCGTCCGGACGCGTCAAGTTTGCGCAATGCCTTTACAGCCATTTCGCGACGGGTCGAGTAGTTCTGCTCAAACCATCCGAAAAAGGCCGCGACCCTAACGTGGAATTTCCTGAGCTTTGCATCGACCAGCGTCGCGGCCTGTATCTCGCCGGCAACGGTCTTCCAGGACTGGGCCAGCTCCTGAACTTTCGGCTTCAGATCGGGCGGCTTCCTGGGTTGCTTGAGCGGCTCGGAGTGAGCGGCGGCTGGTAGGTCTACATGGTCAGGCAGCTTCTCGATCAACTCTCGGACGGAGTGGGCGCAGAGGGCGAGACGGTCTGGATTATCGGATCGAAGCACGTGAAGCGCTCCCAGGTACATCACCCCTAGGCGGTCGTGGTGCTCGTTCAGCGCCGACAGGATGACGCGCTGCCGCCCCGACAGCTTCAAGGACGCACGGACAGGAGGCTCCGGCTCACCGCTCGGCGCCGACGTGTCGCCCAATACAGCCCTCCCAACCGGGGACAGTTGCGGCCGGCTCGCCTCTCCTCACGGCCTACGAACCCCTAGGGAACATCTGACACGCCACACAGGGTTTAGCGGGCCGCGACGAAGACGCGGGAGGCGACCTCTCGGGGCAGCCGGATCCGCTCGCCGGCCTGGTCGATGATCACCTCGTCCCGGTCCTGGGCGACGTTGACCGTCACGCCGGGGTCGACCCCGGCCGCGTGCAGTTGGCGTAGCACGTCGGCGTCGGTCTGTACGCTCTCGCAGATCCGCCGGACGATCACCGCGCCGGACAGCCCGGGGAAGGCCAGGTTGCGCTCGCTGTCGGGGCCGGCCTCGGACCGCGCGTCGGCGTCGAACTCGTCCAGCCCGGGGATCGGGTTGCCATATGGCGAGCGGGTCGGCCGGCCGAGCAGGTCGTAGACGCGCGCCTCGACCGCCTCGCTCATCACGTGCTCCCAGCGGCACGCCTCTTCGTGCGCCGCCTCGTAGGGCATCCCGATCACGTTGACCAGCAGCAGCTCGGCCAGCCGGTGCTTGCGCATCACCCGGACCGCGTAGCTGCGCCCCTCGTCGGTCAGCTGGAGATGCCGGTCGCCCTCCACGGTGAGCAACCCGTCGCGCTCCATCCGGTTGACCGTCTGGCTGACCGTCGGCCCGCTCTGGTGCAGCCGCTCCGCGATCCGGGCACGCAGCGGGGTGACCCCCTCCTCCTCCAGCTCGAGGATGGTGCGCAGATACATCTCGGTGGTGTCGACCAGATCGTTCACGGGTTCCTTCCCCTCGACCGTCGATGCTACCCGCTACTTAGGACAGACTTATCTGGTGAACGATGTCTTGATCAGCGTGCCGGAGCTCGCCGAGGCACTGGCGTCCGCGCAGCCGCCGACCGTACTCGACGTGCGCTGGCGGCTGGGCGGGCCGCCGACCCGACCCGACTACCAGGCCGGGCACATCCCGGGCGCGGCGTTCGTCGACCTCGACGCGCAGCTGTGCGGCCCGCCGGGCGCGGGCGGCCGGCACCCGCTGCCCGACCCGGCCCGGCTCCAGGAGGTGCTGCGGGCCGCCGGGGTCCGCGCCGGCCGGGCCGTGGTCGCCTACGACGCCGGGGACGGCCTGGCCGCGGCCCGGCTCTGGTGGACCCTGCGCTGGGCGGGACATCCGGGGGTACGCGTGCTGGACGGCGGCTTCGCCGCCTGGCGGGCCGGTAACCGCCCCGCCGAGCCCGGTACGGTGACTCCGCCCACCGGCGACTTCGTGGTCGAGCCCGGGCAGCTGCCGGTACTCGACGCCGCCGGGGCCGCCCGGCTCACCGGTTCCGGAGTGCTGCTCGACGCCCGGATACCGGCCCGGTACCGGGGCGAGTCCGAACCCGTCGACAAGGTGGCCGGGCACATCCCCGGCGCGGTGAACCTGCCCGCCGCCGAGCTGGTCGGGCCGGACGGTCACCTGCTGCCGCCCGACGCGCTGCGCGAGCGCTTCGCCGCCGCCGGGGTACGCGACGGCCGCCCGGTGGGCGCGTACTGCGGCTCGGGTGTCACCGCGGCGCACACGATCCTCGCGCTGACCGTGGCCGGAGTCCCCGACCCCGCGTTGTACGTCGGCTCGTGGAGCCACTGGATCACCGATCCGTCCCGGCCGGTCGCGCCGTGACCGCCGACGCGGCCGGGACCGCCAGTACGGTCGTGTGGACCGAGGACCTGCTCCACTACGACATGGGCGACCACCCGCTGGACCCGGTACGCGTCGAGCTGACCATGGCGCTCGCCCGGGACCTCGGTGTGCTGTCCCGCCCCGGCGTCGTACTGCACCGCCCGCAGCCGGCCGACGACGCGACCCTGACCCGGATACACGAGCCGGAGTACATCGAGGCGGTCAAGCGCGGCGGCCCCGGGCACGGGCTGGATACCCCGGACAACCCGGTCTTCCCGCGGATGCACGAAGCGGCCGCGCTGGTCGCCGGGGCCACCGTCGCCGCCGCCGAGGAGGTGTGGCGCGGCCGGGCCCTGCGGGCGGTCAACATCGCCGGTGGGCTGCACCACGCGATGCCGGACCGGGCCAGTGGTTTCTGCGTCTACAACGACCCGGCGGTCGCCATCGCCCGGCTGCTCGACCTCGGCGCGACCCGGATCGCATACATCGACGTCGATGTGCACCACGGCGACGGGGTCCAGGAGGCCTTCTACGCCGATCCCCGGGTGCTCACCATCAGCCTGCACGAGACGCCACTGGCGCTGTTCCCGGGCACCGGGTTCCCCACCGAGACCGGCGCCCCGGGCGCGGAGGGCAGTTCGGTGAACGTGGCGCTGCCGCCGGGTACCGACGACTCCGGGTGGCTGCGCGCCTTCCACGCGGTGGTGCCTTCGGTGGTACGCGCGTTCCGTCCCGAGGTCATCGTCAGCCAGTGCGGCGCCGACGGCCACCGGCTCGATCCGCTGGCCGACCTGCGGCTGACCGTGGACGGGCAGCGGGAAAGCTACCTGGCGATGCGGGCACTGGCCGACGAGTTGTGCGGCGGCCGGTGGGTGGTGACCGGCGGCGGCGGGTACGCGCTCGTCGAGGCGGTACCCCGAGCGTGGACCCACCTGCTCGCGATCGTCACCGGGGAGCCGCTCGACCCGGCCACGCCCACCCCGGACAGCTGGCAGAACCTGGCCCACCGGCGCCGGCCCAGCCGGGACGTACCGGTCTCGCTGACCGACGGGGTCACGCCGAAATGGCGCACCTGGCAGCCGGATGCCAGCCCGGACGCGGTGGACCGGACCATCATGGCCACCCGCCGGGCGGTGTTCCCGCTGCACGGTCTGGACCCGTTCGACCCGCGGGACTGACCGATGAGCCGGGACGCGGACGTACTGCTGGCCGACGGGTCCACTGTCCACATGCGACAGATCGAGCCGTCGGACGCGGACGCGCTGGTCGCGTTGCATTCCCGGTTCTCCGCGCGGACGCGGTACCTGCGCTACTTCTCGCCGTACCCGCGGATCCCGGAACGCGACCTCTACCGCTTCGTGCACGTCGACCACCGCGACCGGGAGGCTCTGGTGGTGTCTTCCGGTCGCGACCTGATCGCGGTCGGCCGCTATGAACGCCTCGGCGCGGACGCTGACGAGGCCGAGGTGGCGTTCGTCGTCGAGGACGCGCACCAGGGCCGGGGCATCGGTTCGGTGCTGCTGGAGCATCTCGCGGCCGCGGCCCGCCACGCCGGGATCCGCCGCTTCGTCGCCGAGGTGCTCCCGGAGAACGGCGGCATGCTGCGGGTGTTCAACGAGGCCGGATACACCATCGCCCGGGAGTACGCCGACGGCGTGGTGCATCTGGACTTCCCGATTGAACCGACCGAAGCCTCCATCGCCGTACAGCGGCGCCGGGAACAGTCCACCGAGGGGCGTTCGATCGCCCGGCTGCTCGCGCCGGAAAGCGTTGCGGTGTACGGCGGTGGCCGGTTCGGCCGGGCGCTGCTGCGCAACCTGTCGTCATTCACCGGGACGGTGCACACTTCACGCACCGAACCGGCCGGCCTCGCCGTGATCGCGCTGCCGCCGGACGCGGTGCTGGACGCCGTCCACGACGCGGCGGCGGCCGGCGCCGCGGGCGTCGTGGTGGTCTCCGCCGGCTTCGCCGAGACGGGGGCGGCGGGCGCGGCCCTGGAAAGCACGTTGCTGGCCGAAACCCGGGCCGCCGGGCTGCGGCTGGTCGGCCCCAACTGCCTGGGGATCGCCAACACCGATCCGGGGGTACGCCTCAACGCCACCCTCTCGCCCGAACTGCCGCCGCACGGGCGGGTCGGGTTCTTCAGCCAGTCGGGTGCGCTCGGGGTGGCCCTGCTGGACACCGCCCGGCACCGCGGCCTCGGCCTGTCCACCTTCGTCTCCGCCGGCAACCGGGCCGACGTGTCCGGCAACGACCTGCTCCAGTACTGGCAGGACGATCCAGCCACCGACGTCGTGCTGTTGTATCTGGAGACGTTCGGCAACCCGCGAAAGTTCAGCCGGCTGGCCCGGCGGTTGAGCCGGGACAAGCCGATTGTCGCGGTGGCGCCCCCGCTGCCGTTCGACGGGGTGATCCGGGTCGATACCGTGACCGAGCTGTTCGATGTCGGTATCCTCCTTGCCCACCAACCACTTCCGGCCGGCGACCGGGTCGGTGTGGTGACCAACTCGTCGGCGCTGGGCGTACTGGCCAGGTCCGCGTGTGGCCCGGCCGGGCTCACGCTTTCCGGAGTCTTCGACGTCGGACCGCAGGCTTCCCCGGCCCACTTCGCCTCGGTACTTCGTGACGCGGTCGCCGATCCCGACGTGGACTCGCTCGTGGTCGCCTACGTACCGGTGCTCTCCGCCTCGTCGGGCTTTGCCGCCGTACTCGCCGAGCCGTTGCCCAAGCCGATGGTGGTGACCCTGCTCGCCGAGGAGCCACCACCCGGCGTGCCGTCGTACCCGTCGGTCGAGGAGGCGGTACGGGCGCTCGGCCGGGTCGCGGCTTATGCCCGCTGGCGTCGGACTCCCTCCGGTACCCTCCCCGAGCTGTCCATTGTGGACAGTCCAGACCTCCTCGACGCGTACGGCATCCCGGTCGTCCCGTCCCACGTGGTCCGGCCGATGTCCGCCGTCCGAGCCGCCGAGGAGCTGGGCTTCCCGGTCACCGTCAAGGTTGCCGATCCCGAGCTGCGGCACCGGCAGGACCTCGGCGCGGTACGGCTGGACCTGCCCTCCGCCGACGCGGTCTCCCGGGCGGTGGTCGAGTTGGTGGAGCAGTTCGGCTCGGAAATCGAGCTCGTCGTGCAGCCGATGGTCACGCCGGGCGTCTCGGTCATCATCGAAGGCGTCGACGATCCGACGTTCGGGCCGCTGGTCGGCTTCGGCCCGGGCAGCGTGGTCGGCGACCTGCTGGGGGACCGGGCCTGGCGGGCGGCTCCGCTGACCGACCGGGAGGCGGAGCAGCTGATCCGGCAACCGAGGTCGTCGCCGCTGTTGTTCGGGTACCGGGGTTCGACGCCGGTGGACGTTTCCGCGATCGTGGACCTGCTCATCCGGGTCGGGGTACTGGTCGACGAGCATCCCGAGGTGAAGCGGTTGGTGTTGAACCCGGTGCTGGTACGCCCGGACGGTCTGTCCATCCTGGACGCGACCGTCCACTATGGACATCCGGTGGAGCGGAAGGACACCGGCCCCCGCCGTCTGCAGTGACGGTCGGGGGCCGGTGTCGCGGTCAGGGTCAGCAGGCGTACGCCTCCAGGCGCTTGGCCCGGGACGGGTGCCGCAGCTTGAGCAGGGTCACCTTCTCGATCTGGCGGATCCGTTCCCGGGAGAGCCCGAACTCCCGGCCGACCTCGTCGAGGGTGCGCTGGCGGCCGTCGTCCAGGCCGAACCGCAGCCGGATCACCGCGCGCTCCCGCTGCGACAGCGTGGCCAGCACGATCTCCACCTCTTCGCGCAGCATGCCGTTGGGTACGCTGTCCGACGGCTCCTCCCGGGGATCCACCCGCGCGACGAAGTCACCCAGCGCGCTCTCCCCGTCCTCGCCGACCGCCTGGTCGAGGCTGACCGGCTCGCGGTCGTACGAGATCAGCTCGATCACCTGGAACTCCGGTACCCCCATCGCCTTGGCGATCTCCGCCACGTTCGGCTCGCGCCCCAGCGAGGCCGACAGGTCGCGGCGGGCGCGGACCATCCGGTTGACCTGTTCGACCATGTGGACCGGGATGCGGATGGTGCGGGCCTGGTCGGCCATGGCTCGGGTGATGGCCTGGCGGATCCACCAGGTGGCGTAGGTGGAGAACTTGTAGCCCTTGGTGTAGTCGAACTTCTCCACGGCGCGGATGAGGCCGAGGTTGCCTT
>WNGE01003095.1_pt1 | contig 45416 bp, 39 predicted proteins | sample 5400651 | NCBI WGS metagenome assembly WNGE01 (sample SAMN13153370, study PRJNA577476) | soil metagenome | isolation source: 60 cm soil or saprolite under grassland replicate 2 | place: USA:California | collected 2016-06-15 | reverse complement strand
GTTGGTAGCGATGCTCTTGCCCACTGGAAGTGGCTTGTTTATAGGGCGATTGCTGGTAACCGGCGCGGCACCCTTCGACTCCGAGCTACGCTCTGTATTCTCGGTTTTTGGATCCGCGGCTTTCGTCGGTTCGGCCGCTGTCGGCATGGCGACGGGTGCGTGTTCTGGGTTTGTACCTGTAATAGAAAAACCGGTCTTGCCCTGAATGCCTTCGTCCTTTGGCTCCACGCCAAGCGGCGACCCATTCTTCAGTCCATCAACGCCACGCAGTTGCGGCAGGTCGTCGCGGTTAACTGGCTTGACCAGGCCGGCCGTGACAATAAACATGAGTTCAGTCTCGTCCTTGCGGAATGACTTCGATTTGAAGAGCGCACCCAGCACCGGAATATCACCGAGCACCGGCATTTTCGATAAGGAGCGCGTCTCGCTGTTATCCAATAAGCCGGCAAGAGCAAAGCTCTGGCCGTCACGCAGCTCGATGCCTGTCTTGGCGCGTCGTGTTTTCAGAGCTGGAACCAGAAAACCGTCAAACTTTATGCCATTGGCAAAGTCAATTGTTGAGACTTCGGGCTCCAGTTCGAGCCTGATGTGATCCTCGTCGACTATAGTTGGCTTGAAATTCAAACGTACTCCGTATTCCTTAAAAACGATTGTTACGGTTGGCCTCTCGCCGCCTTGAACAATCGGAATCGGAAATTCGCCACCTGCCAGGAAGCTCGCTTGTTGGCCGTCCATGGCGATCAGGTTTGGCTCGGCTAACATGCGTAGTGACCCCTGCGTCTGCAACGCATGGATGATCGCCTGGGTGCCAAGGGTATTGTTGAAAATCGCGAGATTTGCTCCGCTGAAAGCGGCCTCGAAAACTCCGCCAAGAATGTTGGTTAGAGTAGCGGGCCCGTTTTCGCTGTTAAAAACAGAGGTACCGCCCTTTGCTGTGGCGAAAGATGAACCAAGCTCTTTCCCACGGTTGCGGCTAACTTCCGCAACGCGAACCTGAAGTTGTACCTGCGCCGTATTCTTCACGGGCGACTCGAGCATGTTGACGGTCTTAAAGCCGGCGGCCTCAACAACGCTTTGCACCTGGGTCGCTGTCTTTGAATCTGCGACACTGCCGGATAGCACCACCGAACCGTTAGCCTGGCTCAGGCGAATATCATCCTTGGGAAACAACGCGCGAATTTGTGAGTCAATCAATGAGAGATTGGCGCGGACATAAACATCGAAGACAACATAATTGCCACCGGACTGTTCCCAGGCAATGAAGTTGACCTGGCCAAATCCCTTGCCGTTAACCAAAACCTGGTCAGGCGTTACCAGCACAGCTTCGGCTATATCCGGATTAGAAACGGAGAAGCGTCCGACGGGCTTGTCGAAATTGATCACGCGCGACTGGCCCACAAGAACGTTGACCGCAACCGGTTCTTTGTTCTGTTTGAAAGAGGCGCTGTAGGAGCTCTCCTGGGCATGAGCCACGGAATTGAAAATAAGAATTATTAACGACGCCATGAGTAGGCTTAGTCGGCGTTTGATCGACGGACGGCTGTGCATGATTCTGTTGCTCCTTATTAGTGGCTGGTCAATGGGCCAGCTTCATCAAGATTGATTCTGCGGTGGCGAATATGTCCTTCGATTCCCTTACGGGAAATCGACACTGCGTTTCTTTGCGCCTTCGATCATTTCCACGGATACGCGTGGTGCTTGAGGACTTGCCGAACTACTGGCCGCCGGCTTGGCCTCTGCCCGTGGACGAATCTGGTACTGGAAAGTTTTCTGCACCTTAGGCTGCTCACTCTTCAGGGAACCTGGTTCCGGCGCCGGTGTCGCGTGTTCACCGGTCAGTAGGCTTCGCTTGGTGACCCCCGTTGTTTGTTCATCTCCCTGATCGATTGAGTTTCGCATCACCAGTTGCAACCTGCCCTCACTGGACGCGAGTGCAAGCTTTTCAGCCTGTTCGGGCGTTACCAGGAGCGTGACCGCCTTGACGCTGTTGGGCTCGCGTTCCTTTTCCGGTTTGTCAATGTTCTGTCCATTCGCCAAAACCTTGATGCTCTGTAAGACGATCTTGGAAATCGGACCTTGTTGACCTTGTTGAGAGGCTGTATCTGTTGGAGTTATGACGACCACGACATCAACGACGGTGCCCGGCATGATGAATCCGGAAATACCAACCACGTCATCAACCTTCACGGTCATTGCGCGGTAGCCCTCAGGAATAACGGCGGATAGACCACCGGCAGTACCTTCAGGCGCCAACCTCGATTCAGTAACCGGCTCGCGCGCCGCTATGTTCGTGACTGCAACGCGGCCCGCCACCTTGTCAGGTGACCCGAATACGCCATCAGGCGTAGATTCTTTGGAAAATTGGACCACCATCACCTGTTCGGCGAGAATCTTGGTGCCCAATGGGATCGCAACCTTCGCGACAACCACGCCGGCCTGGTCCCTGGTATAGGCTTGTGCATTGGACAAGTAACGACTCACCGAAACTGATGCGACCAGTCCAAATAGGAGTGCACCGATCAAAACAATGAAAAAGCGTTTGTTGCGCATGGTTGACTCTCCGGGGTGATTAGGTAATCTGATTGAGATATTCGCGCCTTAAGGGCGAAAGACAGCTGTTGAAATAATGCTGCCGATTGTTATTGCTACGCCGTAGGGAATCGTGTATCTGCGATCTGCCGGAATGGCGAATCTCGGCATCTCCCATCCTGGTAATAGGCCCACGAGAATCTGTAGAACCCGGCGCCCAGTGGCTGCCAAAGTTCCAGCACGGATGACCGAGATCGTGGCCAGCACGCCCCCGGTCAGAATCACCACCAGAAAGGTCGGTAAGACCAGATTGGCTCCCGTGATGGCTCCGATAGACGCAAAGAGTTTGACGTCCCCGGCGCCCATGGCCCCAAAGACGTGAAGTATGAACATCAAGACAAATCCGAGTCCGCAACCAGCTAGGCTGGCGAGAACACCTGGAAGACCGCCGAAGATGGCGTTAAGCGCGAGACCGCTGACAAACGTCGCAAGTACAAACGGATTGGGAATCCGCCGATAGCGAACGTCGTAATAGGCAATGATGATTGCCAGGGGGATTAGGAAAGCTATTTGAGCGGGCGCTTCAGACATTTTATGGCTTTGGAGATTTCCCCGTGCTGGGCATGAAAGTTGTTGCCTGGTAAAGAGCCTGAAGCGCGCTTTATCCGAGTTCATCCTCACATAAAGCGCGCCAGGACCATTAGTGCAACTCAACTAGGGGTTGATGGTGGACGCGAGCGCGCCGATTTTCGATGTGATGGCCGTGCCCAGGTTCGTAAAAGCGGTCACGCAAGCGATCGCAATCAATGCTGCGGCAACTGCGTACTCTGAGAGTTCAAGACCTGTCTCATCCCGAAGAAAATTCTTAATCATGTGTATGCTCCTTTGGATTGGGTTAAGAGTTAAGTGTCAAGCTTTGCGCCCTTACCTACCAGAGCCTGGCGGAAGGACCAACAACGTTAGTAACCAGGACTGATAGTGGACGCCCCTCGCAGATCAGTGTTGTGTTTGGGTTCGCCTTCAACCCGCTCCGCTCTCATGACCTTCCGTGTAAGAGCAAGATGACCGTCGACGATCCTCACTGCGACACTTGCCAGTGCGAGCGCGACGCAAAGCACGTCAACTCTCACATTGTCGGCAAGCGCGGCAAGATGGACGCCAACGCCTGATGCAATTGCGAGGAATGGTGTTACGAGCACCACGCCTAACAGGGTCATAAAAACTTTGCGGTTTACACTTTTCATAAGTTTGTCCAGCCCTTTGTGATTGAAGTCGCTGTCGACTCGATTCACCTCTGTGGGCGATGACTCCTACTACAAGAGTTATGCCGCTCATCAGAATGATCGGAATGCTGGATTTATTGGGGCTTTGAAGAAAAGCGATCGACTCAGCTTGTCGCCTGGAGTTAACACCTTGTTTAGGGAATCAAGAGTTCCACCAATAGCGAAAATCGCAAATACTGGCATCAGTAAAGCGGGTTTGGCGTTTGTCGCTCGCAGTTGACACACAGGATCCAAAGATTTAACTGCGAGGGACGGAATGAAGGTGAAGATTGCACTGAAGGTTTGCTTAGGGGTCTCAAGCCGTGAAGGTGGGAAGGGTGAGGATGAAAGCTTCGTGTCGGAATTACAGCCACGCGATGAGGATCGTGAGAATGCTCAAACACGTTCTAACCATACCAAACCGCCCGCATAAAGTTTACCGACCTATCTCCTGGTTCCACATGGCCAGCCTGGGATTCCTCGGATCTCGATTCGGTACAAATGCTATAGTGGACAGGGTCGGCGATTTTCTGTTTAACGGCTCCTTCGCCCTTGTCGCTCCCAGAGCTAACTAGCGTAGAGAAACAAATCACGTCGCTACCACCCCTCGCCATAACAAGTACTTAACCTGAGGCCTAGCTCCAACTCACCTTAAGAATCGCGCCAACCAACCTGAAGGAAGAGCCTATGAACATCGTAGATGAGCGACAAATCGCAGCGAACGACGTTCGGAAACCAGAGTATCTTGACCGGGTTAAGCTCCTGGATATGATCACACGAATTGTGCCATCGGCATTTTTCCTGTTCGTCGTATTGCTGAAGCTCGCTGAACAATATGCCTTTATCGTGAGCAGTCAGGCACCAGGGAATGAGACCGCATCGTGGAGGTTTCTCGCCGACATAGTCTCCCGATCTTCGACCATCTGTTTCCTGGGGCTCATGTCGATCTTATTCCTCATCAGGCTTGAGCCAATCGACAAAGCCAAGGGAATCTTGCCGAGAGTTATGGCAATAGCGGGCACGTTCTTTGTGGCCCTGGTGACTTTTTTCCCACGAGCGAACCTCACTGTGACTCAGACAGTGATAGCAGGCTTGCTAAGCCTTGTGGGAACCGGGATCTCAGTTATTGTCCTCGCACATCTGGGTCGCTCATTCAGTATTATGGCCGAAGCAAGAAAACTGGTTACTACGGGACCCTATCAAATCGTGCGCCACCCTCTATATATTTTTGAAGCAGTAGCATCCCTGGGTGTCCTGCTACAGTTTCTCTCCTTCTATACCTTGGCCGTATTCCTCGCCTATGGTTTGTTACAATTTCAGCGGATGAGAAATGAAGAGGCGATTCTTGAAAAGGCATTTCCAGAGTATCAGGCTTATAAGTTAAAGACCGCGAGACTTATTCCAGGACTCTATTGAACCTCTAGCTACAGTCGCTAACGAACGCCTTTGGAGCGCCAGCCTTATCAGCTAGATCGCCCCCCATTCATCATCAATTAAATCTAAATGTTATTGCGCCGCGGACTTGAAAACTGCAGATGGGGAATATGGGCCGCTGTTGCGATAACGCTGCTATCAGTGTATCCGCAGCTTCTGATGTGGGGTGTTCGTGGTCGACAGTGGAACGGTTCGTTCGCCGAGAGGGACGCCGACGAGTGGGTCTACGCTGCATATGTTCAGGCTTTGATTGATGGCCGACCGCGGCGTAACGATCCCTACACCAGTAGGGATGACCAGCCAGACCATCCCCAGCCAGAGTCCCTGTTTTCAATTCAGTTTGTGCCCGCGTATCTCATGGCAATTCCGGCGCGCCTACTGGGTATATCTGCATCAACAGCATTCATCATCTTAGGAGTGCTAGGGCCTTTCTTTTCCTGCCTCGCAATCTTTTGGCTGATCCAGAATGTGACTAAAGATCAAAAGTTCGCCGCTGCTGCTTCGCTGGTCGTCCTTTGTTTTGGAGCGCTTGCTGCAGGACAAGGCGTCGTGCATCTCTTAACCTCTGATTTCGGCTACAGCTATTTACTCTTTTTAAGGCGCTATGAACCTTTGGCAACGTTTCCGCTGTTCTTTGTGTTCTGCGCCTTCGTGTGGAAGGCGCTGACCTCGGAACAGTGTGGGGGAATTGCTTGGGCGGCGTCCGCAGGTGTTGTTCTGCAGATGCTCGTTTTTTCCTATTTTTACCTTTGGACAAGCGCAGTGGCCTGGTTGGCCTGCCTCGCTCTTTTATGGTTCATGGCCCGACCCGGCAATCTGCGAGGGGAAGTCCGGTCATTATTCACGATTCTAGTCCTGGCAATTGCAGCACTTGTGCCTTATGTGATCCTGCTGTCGAACCGTGCACCTGCAATGGACAGCGGGCATAAGTTGGCACTTTCGCACGCACCGGATTTTTTTCGCATACCGGAACTGTTTGGGATTGCCGTATTCGCACTAATCGTCTTTGCTGCCTTGAGCGGAAGAGTTAATTGGCGGGCGCCTGAATGGTTGTTTGCCGCCTCGTTTTCTCTTATGCCGATCATTGTTTTTAACCAGCAGGTGATCACGGGAAGGTCATTGCAGCCTTTTCACTATGAGGTATTCATTGCCAACTATGTCTCGCTCGTGGGCGCCTCTGTGAGCGTCGCGATTATCTGGCGGGGCCCGGAAGGCGCCAAAGCTCGGTTTCGTTCCAGCAGTCTTGCTCGAATAGCTTTTGTTGCAATCTTGTGGGGGCTCATTGAGATAGTGGCGCCCACGAAACTCATAATACGATTTAGCCACTATACGGATCGTACAGCGGCAATTTGCCAGCGGTTGAAACAAGTAGCGAAGTCTGACGCAACGCTGATAAGCAGCGGTGATGGGCCAGATACCCGGCCCCTGGTTTTAGCGAGCGACGACAAAGTTTCCTCAATCTTACCGGTGTTTGCGCCGCAGGCTTTACTTTGGGAGTCACACCTCGAGTTTTCGAACCTTCAGCCGAACGAATTGAAGGAGCGTTTCTACAAGTATTTGTATTATACCGGCATCGACGGAAAGCAGCTCACTGAGGCGATGGGCCAGCCCATGAGCACATTCGCTGCGGCCGCCTTCGGCCACGAGCGCGTCTTAATTGGTCAGTCGGTTCTCGCGAAGGCTATTACGGGTGAGGAAATATCGAAGGAGGTCAGCAGCTACCTGGCATTTGTTTCTTCGTTTAAGAGCGAGAAAGCGGCTCACCACATTCTCTCTTATGTGATTGTGCCAGCAGACAGCAGTATCGATTTGTCCAATCTGGATCGGTGGTATCAGCGCGACCGGGGTGAGCAGGTTGGGGACCATCTGCTCTACCGGGTGAAGTTGCGTCGGTAAAAACTCTTTCGATGTGCTGAGGCTAGAACCACCATCTTTGCCTAAAGAGTATGGTTCGAGCGCGTTCGTCAAGTTAAACAGAACTTCCTCAAGAAGGATTGCGGAAAAGGCATCAGTTGACCATTCATTTTCGCTTCTGTCCAATGCCGGTATCAACAACAAATGAATGGAAATTTGCGGTGTGGGGAGCCGTTGCGATAACACTGCTCTCGCTCTATCCGCAGCTTCTGATGTGGGGCGTCCGCGGGCGGGAATGGAATGGGGCTTACGCCAAGTTCCACGACGACGAGTTGGTCTATTCCGCATATGTCCAGGCTTTGATTGATGGACGGCCACGCCGTAATGATCCTTACACCGGCCGAGATGACAGTCCTGGCCAGCCCCAGCCAGAATCCCTTTTTTCTATTCAGTTTGTGCCCGCCTATTTGATTGCCGTACCGTCCCGGCTTCTTGGGATATCCTCGTCGACAGCCTTTATCGTCCTGGGATCTCTGGCTCCTTTCTTTGGCTGTCTTGCCATCTTCTGGCTGATAGCCAATCTTACACAAGATTATCGACTCGCCGCCGCTGGATCCGTAATTGTGCTTTGCTTTGGCGCGCTCGCCGCCGGGGCGGGGCTGATACATGTATTGAGCTCCGGCTTTCAGTACAACTTTCTTCCTTTCTTAAGAAGGTATGAACCTGCAGCACCCTTTCCGCTTTTCTTTGTGTTCTGCACCTTCGTCTGGAGATCTTTAACCATGGAGCGCCGGGCTGCACTTGGTTGGGCGCTTGCCGCAGGTCTGGTGCTTGACGCACTCATCTTTTCTTATTTCTTTCTTTGGACCAGCGCGCTGGCGTGGTTTGCCTGCCTGGCGTTTCTTTGGTTCCTGGCCCACCCAGTAAAGCTGAGAAGAGCTGCCGGCTCCTTCATTACGATTTTATTGCTGGCGCTCACGGGGCTCGCGCCCTATGTCATCCTGCTGGCGCACCGTTCGCCTACAATGGACAGCGGGCAAAAGCTGACGCTTTCGCACTCGGCAGATTTTTTCCGCGTTCCCGAGTTACTCGGTCTTGCCGTGATCGCCGTGATCGTCTTCGGTGCCTTGCGCGGAAGGATCAATTGGCGGGCGCCGGCGAGCTTGTTTGCCGCGTCTTTTTCGTTGATGCCATTTGTTGTGTTCAACCAGCAAGTTATCACGGGCCGTTCGCTGCAGCCTTTTCACTATGAGTTGTTCATAGCGAACTACTCGGCGCTGGTGGGTGCGGCTGTGGTCGCTATCATCCTCTGGCGCAGTTCTGAAGCTGCAAAAGAAGCTGTTCGCTACCGCATCGCTGCGAGAATGGTCTTCATCGCAATCTGGTGGGCGGCAATGGAGGTACTGGCGCCAACCGGAGTGATGATCAGAGAGAGCCGGTTTACAGATCGTGCGGCGGCGGTCGGCAAGCGATTGCGACAACTATCCAACGCAGATGGAGTAATCGCTCAAACCAGCGCCGGACCAGATCCCCGGCCTCTGGTATTAGCTACCGATAACAAACTCTCCATAATATTACCGACCTTCGCACCTCAGGCGGTACTGTGGGCGCCGCACTTCGACTACTTGAATCTTAGACCAGGAGAAAGCCGAGAGCGCTATTACAAATATCTCTATTACACAGGCGTCGACGGGAACGAGCTCCCTAGGGAGATGAGGAAGCCCATGAGCACTTTTGCCGCCGCAGCCTTCGGCCATGAGCGAGTGATACCTGACCTTGCTGTCCGGCCTAAGCCAATTACGGATGACGAAATCGCACTCGAGGTCACCCATTATCAGGCGTACGTTTCTTCGTTCACGCGCCAACAGGCTGCGGAGCACGTCCTCTCATATCTCATTGTTCCCGTTAATGGAGGGCCTGACTTGTCTAACGCGGATCGCTGGTATCAGCGGGACGAAGGCGAGAAAGTCGGAGACTACACACTTTATAGAGTTAAGTTGCGGCCTTAGTATTCGCTACACACCACCTTGGCTTCGTTAGCCTTTGCACTTACCCGAGAAGCTGTACCTCTCGGGGCGCCGCCGCTACGATCCGGGATGTCTATAGTGACACGATCATAAGACTAATGAAGTAGACAATGCTGCACATACTGCCCGCAATAGTAAATGTCCATTCGATCAGCGCGCTCTTGCGATGCAGGAGGGCGCGAAGCATGACCATGCCACATTTCCATCCATCCTGCTGATAAAGCGGGAGAATGTTTGTTCCAGCCAATAGAAAGTTCATGATGCTGAAGCGAGTGTTACCTGTTGTCATCGCCGCCACCAGATTGATAATAATTCCGCCCAGAAGCACAAGCACTTGTTGCCCAATCGGCCGCAGCTGTAATCCGCTCATGTCCAGACGAACGTACGCACCTACAGGCAGAACTCTGACCACATAGTCGACCTCGCGGATACGAAAGCCAAAAAGCTTGCGCCCCCATCCAAGACCGAACTCATATATTTTCACGCCGCAAGCATACGAAGCCGCGGCGTGGCCTAATTCGTGTAATATCAGGGCAAGGAAAAAAGCGGTGATGTAAGAAAGCATTGCTAGTGGGGTTCCGGAGGGCTGACGCGGGCGGAGTTCGCGAAATCAGCGAAAAAGCCAACACCAAGATTCACCGCGGTGGTGTGCGAAACTGAAGCCCAGGCTCTGTGTCTTCCTGAAGAAAATCGCTGATATCGATCGTCAGTCGCTTGAGCTTTTTATAGAGCGTCTGCCGTGAGCTAAGCCCTAAGGCTTCGCTCGTTCGCGCCACATTGCAGTCGTGACGCTTCAATGTTTCAGTAATTAGGCGACGCTCATAGTCTTCCATCAGGTTTTCGAGGTTCTCTGAGGATGGTTGTCCTGCTGTGGCGTTTTGATATTTAGGCGGGAGAATGTGTCCGCTGAGGTGCTCAGGTGTGATGAAACCATTTTCGTCAGCGTAAAGCACGAGTCGCTCAATTTCTGCTGCCAGTTCTCGAATGTTTCCCGGCCATGAATACTCTTCCAGAATACGAATAGTTTCCCAGGTAATTCCGGCAATCGCCCGGTCGTTGCGTCGAGTGTAATGCGAAAGGAAGTAAGAAATCAGGGTCGGAATATCTTCGGGGCGTTCTCGGAGGGGCGGAACCTTAATCGTCAACGCGGCGATTCTGTAGAAGAGGTCCTCCCGGAAAACCTTTTCATGGGCCAACTGCTCGATATTCTTGTGAGTGGCGGCGATGACTCTAACGTTTACCTTTCTGGGCATTCGTTCTCCAAGCGTATGAATCTCGCCTTCCTGAAGAAAACGCAACAACTTGGGTTGCAATGGCAAAGGGAGATCGCCAATTTCATCCAGGAACAACGTGCCGTTTTCTGCCGCCCGAATCAAACCCTCATGATCTGAAAGCGCTCCCGTGAAAGTTCCCTTCTTATGGCCAAACAACATGCTTTCGATGAGTTCGGCCGGAACAGCTGAACAATTGAACGGAACGAACTCCTTATCGGCTCTCCTGCTTAGCCGATGAATGGCTCGCGCAATGAGCTCTTTACCAGTTCCAGATTCTCCGGTAACGAGTACCGTGGAGTCGGAGTCCTTTATTCGTTCCACCGATCGGGCTACATCAGTCATCGCGCGACTGCTGAATACCATGCCGGGAAGTGTCGAGCCAGCCACACTGGTTTTTAGATTCTCTGCCTCGGTTTGGACGTGCGACTTGGTTGCAGAGACATGCGAATGTGCCAGGTGGGCTACGTCAATCAGAGCCCTCAGGCTCTTCGCTTGCTCTTCACTCAAGGGGCGAACGCAGCGGCCGTAAAGAGCTGCACCATGACGTTCTCGGGCTGGAGCCGCCAATACGAAACAAAACGCGGCATCCCCGGGACGGATCTCCGGGACAATCCCCGGTACTGCAAAAGTCTCCGCTACGACCTTTTCTCCGACTGCAATCTCATCCTCGTCAAGACCTTCCACCCATTTCAGGCGCGGCCTTGCAGCGTTTTCCAGCGTCCAGATTGAAAGACCGTAAGTTGGCGCAGTGGCCTCAACCATCAAGCTCAATTTAATCATGACCTCGTAGAGCTGGTCAGGACCTGCGCTTGCCGCCTGGCATACAGCTCGGACAATCGCACTTATCGGTAGGTTTTCGTGATCCAGAGACGGTTCTTCCGCAGTTTTTGACAAGGAATCCAAAGTTCGAGACATATCACCTTCCGGTTAATCATCACGGCGTCGCGCCAGAGTGAGAGGCTGGAAAGCGCGTACACCATTACTGCGAGAAGCGGGAGTTGCGAGAATTGGCAAGAAATCCCAACCGGCAACCAACATTCATCCGGCCGGCCGATCCAACCTTGAGTGCAAGTCTAAACGTCAAAGAGCATCAGTGTCAACACGATTTAACACGCAACCGAGGTCGCCGTTTTGAGGAGATTTATCGTTCGCCTAGCGTACACCAAGTTGGGCCATTAAGCGCTGCTACCTCAAGTAAACGTTGAACTTAGTGGCCCAAGTGCTTGCAAAGAAAAGTCTTTACACGCTTAAGCACGGGTGTTACATTCCGCACAGCCCCCTAAACTATTGAGCAATAACGAATTGGCGGGTCACTAAAGCACACTCCCTTGGGGCTGCGTGAGTTGAAATACCGATTATCTTGTGGTTTTCTTTCCCCAAGCGGTTAAGCAGCTTCTTAAAAATTAGCCAAAGTTTATTCGACACCTGAGTTTGGGCAATATCGGTTGGCAGCGGCTTGAATACTCTACCGAGAGAGTTGAGAAATGAACACAAGGTCATTGGTGGCAATAAGTAATCGGCGGGCAAGCCCAACAAGGGTCACAATCCGCAGAAAGTTGGCGTCGTTGCGTGTTTGCTTGCAGCGGAGACAACTGCTGCGCGCAACACGAGTCTAAGACAGCAAACTTGGCGCGCCCCGGGCTCGCGTTGCCAAGCTTGATCGGGGACGAATCGCCGGCGTGCGGTTACTCGTCAGGAACGGCCGCAGCCGAAAGCTGAACAAGCGCCAAACAGAACAGAAATTGGAATCGTCAAACAGACTTGGAGGTGCTTCTTGAGCAGGGTCATAAATACATACTGGGTGGATGAGCGAATTCGCTCGCAACGTGTCGCGCCGCGCGCAGTGTCTTCCTTCGCGCCCGTGCGAGAGATTTCGCTCGAGATGATTGGAACTCGTGCAGAGGTACGGCGCCGCGGGGGAATCATACCGTCGTGGGTGGTCTTTGGAATGATAATTCTAGCCACGTTTGCAGTCTGCGTGACGGTTACAGCGCGCACGCGAGCCAGGATGAAAATTGCTTCGGAACAGTTCGTCAAAATGCGAACAGACGTTGAGACATTACGCAGCGGCAATCGAATGTTGCGAACTGAAGTCGAGAAACTGCGGAATGATCCGCGCGCCATCGAGGCGGCTGCGCGCAGCCGCCTGAATATGGTGCGCTCTAATGAGATTGTCGTGCCAGTCGAATGAGCCGGGGACAGGCTCATTTTCCGTGGACGGCGCGAGATTTTGCTTCGATACCTGCCATTGACAGCCGCTAATTATCTGCTTTAAAGCCACGCGCCGCGGTTCCTTCCCTGCTGGCGCGGCTGTGACTGCCATCACAACCGCGCTCCTTTCTTCAAAAACCTTGCTTGATTAGGTTTGTCGAGGACTGGTTGCCTCTGTATGCCATGGGTTCGGTAACGCTTGGCACTACGGAGGACGAAAAAGAAAGAAGCAGTTTCGCGCGCCGTGGCAGGAAATCGTGAGCTGTCAGATCGCCTCAGGTAGGCGCTGTTGACACTCAGATACCCCTCAACTAATATCGAATTTCTCTTATAACTGTCAGGGATTCGGAGGGTTATGCCTGAAACAAAGGAAATCACCTCACCAGTCGACCGAGACCTTGAGCGAGACCTTGAGCGATGGCAAAGCGAAACACTTGAGCCCGCTCTCAGCAAACACCCCGAGACCAAGAAACGCTTTGAGAGTGTTTCTTTGGAAGAAGTGAACCGACTCTACAGCCCAGCCGACCTCACTACGGTAGATTTCAATAACGATACGCAGATTCATCCCACCGGATACCGCGGCAAGCTCTGGACGATGCGCCAGTTTGCCGGCTTTAGTACCCCCGAAGAGACGAACCTGCGTTTCAAGTACTTACTCGATCAGGGCCAGAACGGTTTGTCAGTCGCCTACGATTTGCCAACGCTGATGGGTTACGACGCCGATTCTCCTCTGTCGGAGGGTGAGGTTGGAAAGTGCGGCGTGTCGGTCTCGTCGCTGGCCGACATGGAAGTCCTGTTCGACGGTATACCACTTGAAAGGGTCACAGTCTCACAAACGATCAATGCGCCTGCCTCCGTCTTGCTCGCCATGTATCTCGTCGTGGCCGAGAAACAAGGGGCCGACTGGAAGAAGATTTCAGGTACCCTGCAGAACGACATTTTGAAGGAATACATTGCGCAGAAGGAGTGGATCTACCCGATTAGACCGGCCATGAAGCTGGTGATAGACACCTTTGAGTTTTGCAACGAGCATGTACCTCGTTATAACCCAGTTTCGGTAAGTGGATATCACATTCGCGAAGCTGGCGCGACGGCGATTCAAGAACTTGCCTTCACCTTGCGTGACGGCCTCGAATATGTCGAGTGGGGCATCCGGGCAGGTCTCGATATCGATGAGTTTGTTCCGCGAATCTCCTTTTTCTTCAACGCCCACAACGATTTCTTTGAAGAGGTTGCCAAATATCGAGCGGCGCGGCGCATCTGGGCTCGCGAGATGCGTGACCGGTTTGGCTCGACGAATGAGCGTACTCTGAAACTTAGATTTCACACTCAGACCGCCGGCGTTTCACTAACCGTTCAGCAGCCACTTAATAACATTGTTCGTGTGGCAATACAGGCACTCGCCGGAGTACTTGGTGGCACGCAGAGTCTGCACACGGATGCCTACGATGAGGCTCTGGCTCTACCAACTGATCGCGCTGCGCTCATCGCTCTTCGCACGCAGCAAATCATCGCTGAGGAGACTGGCGTCGCTAACACAATCGATCCGCTCGGCGGTTCATACTTTGTAGAAGCTCTGACGGATAAGATGGAGCAGGGCACGCAAAGCTATTTTCAGAAGATCGACGCGATGGGCGGTATGGTTGCGGCCATTGAGAAAGGATTCCCACAGCGGGAGATTCACGACTCGGCATACAAATACCAGAAGGCCGTTGAGCGTGGCGATCAGGTGATCGTGGGCGTCAACAAATATGAGATGGAAGGCGAGTCCCAGATTCCAACGTTGGTGATTGACGAATCAGTACGCGGCCACCAGGCAGAACGCTTGCGACAAACTCGTGCACACCGTGACGCTGGAGCTGTTGAAACGGCTCTCGAAAAACTGAAGCAAGCCGCCAAACTGGACGAAAACACCATGCCTGCTACGATTGAGGCCGTCCGCGCTTATGCGACGCTTGGTGAAATTTGTACAGCGTTGCGCGACGTTTACGGCGTTTACGAAGAGCCTGCGTTTTAGTTATCAGAGGTTAGTTGGCATCGGCAAGTATCATTTTCTATTTCTTATTTTCCATTTCTCATTTTCCATTATTGGATTAATTGTGTTCTCTTCGGTTGCATAGCATGACATTCCAAACAACGAAACAACTGCTGTGATCACTTATGCCTGAACGCAAGATACGTGTGTTGGTCGCCAAGCCCGGGCTCGATGGTCACGATCGAGGGGCGAAAGTGATCGCCCGAGCACTTCGAGATGCCGGAATGGAGGTCATCTATACAGGCCTGCGGCAGACGCCGGAGATGATTGCCGCCGCTGCTTTGCAAGAAGACGTCGATGCTGTGGGGGTCTCCATTCTCAGCGGCGCTCACAACACCCTCTGTCCACGCATCGTGCAACTCTTGCGCGAACAGCAAATGGATGATTGTCTTGTGCTTCTGGGCGGGATTGTCCCTCAGGAAGATATTCCAAAATTGAAAGCAGAGGGCATTGCCGAGATCTTTCTTCCCGGAACTTCCACCGAAGACATCGTCAAATTTCTCCGCGAGCACGTTAAGCCGCGCGAATAACGGAATGGTCGAAGATCCGCCTTCAATCCTCGAAGCACCAATTCCAGAACCAATCGTCACTGAAGTCAAAGACTCTATCGCTGTCGTCCGTTTCAATCGACCGGCGCAACGCAATCCACTTTCACGCGACACACTTCAAGAGCTAAAGAGCATATCGTCAGCTCTGATGGCAAACGAGGATATCAAGGCAATCGTCTTCACTGGTACCGCTGATGTATTCGCCTCCGGCGCGGACATTCGAGAACTTGCGCAACTGGATCCTGCTACTGCCTTAGAGTTTTCGAAGTTAGGACAGGATCTATTCCAAACGATTGCCAACGCAAGGCAAATAACAATTGCCGCGATCAATGGTTACTGCATGGGTGGCGCACTGGACCTGGCGCTTACCTGCGACCTTAGGGTTGCTTCAGAGGCCGCCGTTTTTGCTCATCCGGGTGCAAGGCTGGGCATCATCACAGGCTGGGGCGGGACTCAAAGACTTCCGCGAATTATTGGCCGCGCGTGGTCTCTGGAGTTTTTTGCAACTGCCCGCCGCCTCACCAGCCGCGAAGCTCTTGAGATCGGACTGATAAGTCATATCTCTGACCGGGTCTTAGAGTCTGCGCTGGCAACGACTCGCCAAATCTCACAAAACAAAAAGGGCGCCGGACCGAGCTTCTACGCGGAACGATACGAGAGTTGAGTGCCTATTTTAGACTCAACTCTCGCTGCGAGATGGTTAGCGCCGTATTCAACGACCTCTAAAGAAGAACCAGCCCTTCATCGGCCGGCGAATCGATAACAAAGACGATTGTCTACCCCGCGCTGCAAAGAATTATTCCGGCATGCGGCGAGAAGCCAGAATGAAGCACGCTGCGAATACGGCAATGCCTGGAATTACGTTGGCGCCGTATCCAAAAAAATGGAATAAAATCCCAAAATGCATCGTGAAATGACTGCAGCGGTCGGGCGCAAACTCACCAGCCGTTTCTTTAAATGTAATCATTGCGGACTGTTAGTGGTCGAAAGCAATGTCTGCGTTGAGTTGGAATATTTCTTGCAAGCTTTTTGGCCATACAAACCCGTGCGCTCGGCGCTGGGATTCATCAACGCTTTTCAGCTTCGAGACTTGCGCGTACGTCGTCAAGGATTTGCGATTCTTGTATTGGTGGTAGGGGCTGTACCGATCAAATTCCCGACATACCGTCCAAACTCATCAAGCCAGACTCGTTCCAGATTTTCGTTAACTTTTAAGTGGCAAAGTAAGGAGAACACTATGAAAACCTCTTGGCGCAATTTTTTAGCCGGTGAGGGCAGGACCGTTGCCATCGCTGCGAGCAGGCCAAAAGATCCAATGACCACACTTGGAAAGACCAGGGGCAGGGTGCTCTTTGGGGCGTTGATACTGCTCCTGGGCTGCGCGCCTTTGTTTGCGCAGGCGACTGCGAGCGGCTCGCTTGAAGGTATCGTCAAGGACATCAAGGAGGCCGTCATTCCCGGTGCGACTGTCACCATCACCAACACGGCGACGGGCCTGACTCGCACAGTGATGACGAACGAGAGCGGGACGTACCGTGTTGACCTGTTGCCCGCCGGCACCTATGACGTGAAGGTGACAGCGACTGGCTTCGGGGATGTAACGAACCCGAAAGTCGAGTTGCTCGTGGGTAAGACCAGCACGCTCGACGTTTCCATGTCGCCGGGTACGCGCGCCGAGACCGTCACGGTCACTGGCGACGTACCGTTGCTCGACCAGCAGAAAACGGACGTGGGCATCAACATCACCCCTAAGGAAGTGCAAGATCTCCCGCTCAACGGTCGGGACCTCGGCAACCTGGCGTACCTTGCGCCGGGCGCACAGCCCGTAGACTCTTATGACCCGACGAAGAATCGCATCGCGATCTTCGGCATTAATGGCTCGTCGGGCCGCAATGTCAACGTGACCCTGAACGGCATTGACAACAAGGACAACACGGTCGGCGGCCCCGTCATGCAGTTCCCGCTCGAATCTATCCAGGAATTCATCATCAGTACGCAACGCTTCTCAGCGGCGAACGGGCGCAGCGAGGGCGCGGCGGTCAACGTCGTCTCGAAGTCGGGCAGCAACGACTTCCACGGCTCGCTTTTCCTGTTCGAGCGCGACAAAAGACTTAATGCCAACGACTTTTTTTCAAAGGCGGGCAACTCGCCGAAGCCCGACTTCAGTCGACAGCAGTATGGCGGCTCCCTGGGTGGGCCGCTCACACTGCCCCATTTTGGTGAAGGCGGGCCCGCCGTTTACAAGTCAAGGGACAAGACCTTCTTCTTCTTCGCGCTTGAGAAACAGCGCGAAGAGACCAGCTTCCCTGCCGATCCCAACGCGGTGGCGGAACTCACGCTCGTCCAGTTCCTCGGCGCGCAGCCCGCAGCAGCAATTCCCACGCCCTATCGCGACACGCGCTGGAACCTCCGCTTCGACCATCGCTTTAATGAGAGGCACAACGCCTTCGTCAGCTACACCGACCAATCAAACCGTGGCTTGAACGACCAATCCACGGCGACCAACGATCTGACGGCGGGCAACTTCACGACCAATAAGTTGCGCCTTGCGAATTTCACACTGAATTCCGTGCTGACGCCTACGGTGACTAACGCCATCACGGTCGGATACCAGTACTGGAACAATCTGATCGACACGGAAAAACTCTCCCCGACCTTCGTCTTCCCGGGCGCGATTACGTTCGGCACAAATACTAACGTGCCGCAGCAGTCCTACCAGGCGAAGTACCAGTTCAAGGACGACCTCTCCTTCTTCCGGGGCAATCACTCGATGAAGACAGGCTTTGACTACGTCTGGGAGCCTAAACTTGGCGGCTTCTTCGAGTTCAACCCGACGCTTGAGATTGACTTCCTCGATTTGCCCAGCGTGATCCTGTCTAATCGCACAGCTTACCCGCAGGGCTTCAATACGCCGGGCGCGGTCAGCGGCATGTCGGCCACTGCCGGCAATCCATATTTCAACCTGTCGGGCGGCGCGAAGATGTTCGGGGTCTATTTCCAGGACGACTGGAAGGTGAACCGCAAGCTGTCGGTCAGCCTCGGCATGCGCTGGGACAAAGACTATAACCTAATCGGCTCGAAGGCCCAGGCTCAGAACAGAACTTACCTCGCGCTTAAGAGCATTAACCACGCGGCAGCGCGCGCATTACCGCAGGACGACAACCACGGTTTCAGCCCGCGCGTCGGCTTCGCATATGACATGAGGGGCAACGGCAGGCACATCGTACGCGGCGGCTACGGCCTCTACTTCGGGCAAACGTTCCTGAACATCCCGTTGTTCATGATCCAACAGGCCAATCCGACCATCTTCTCCGGCGTCTTTGCTATTGCCAGTTCCGGCCCCGGCGACGCCACCGCCAATTTCGTTCCGGGAACGGGCATTCGGCTCTCTAACTACCGGTTCGGGATTGACCCCCTGCCGGTCATTCCTCCGCCGCAGACGCAACTCGCAGCCGACAACACCGGGCGCATTATGGACCCGGATTACCGGAACCCGTTCACCCAGCAGTGGAACCTGGGCTATGCCTTCGAAATCAACCCGTCATCGGTGATTGAGGTCAATTACGTGCACACGTTGGGGCTGCGCGAGTCTAAAACAATCAACATCAACCCGAATGTGGTTGCTTTGGGTGGTGCGCGCCCGCTTAGCGCGGCATTCGTCGCCGCCGACCTGCCAGCGCTGGGCCGTATTGACCTGGAGGCATCGATCGGACGCTCGCGCTACGACGGCCTGAACGTCTCTTACCGCCGACGTTTGAGCCACCACATCAGCCTCAACGCCAGCTACGTACTCTCCAGGGCAGTGGCCTATAATGGGAATTCGGCGGCGTTCCGCAACCGTCCCACCGACCCGTTCGATATTTTCGCCAAGCATGATTTCGGGCCGACGCCGAACGACGAGCGTCACCGCGGCGTGTTGAGCGGAGTGGTCGAATTGCCAGGCGGATTCCAGTTTGCCCCCATCATGCAAATCGCCTCGGCACGCCCCTACAACGCGATCCAGGGGATTGATGTCCTCGGCGTCGGCGGCGGTCGCGGTAACGTCCACGTCATCCTGCTTAACGACCAGCCAGACAACTTGCTGGCCACGAAGGACTTCAACGCGGCGCAACTTAGGTCGTGTCTGGCGGCTGGCACCTGCCATCAAGCACCATTCGACAGTTTGCGCGGGCAACCCTTCTTCCAGCTCGACACGCGTATCAGCAGGAGCTTTAAGTTTGGCGAGACCCCGAAGCTGACTTTGATCTTCCAAGCGTTCGACCTGACCAACCGCGCCAACTTCGGCAACAATTATGTCGGCAACATCAGGGCGACTAATTTTAGGCAGCCGAACGGTTTTATTACGCCCAGCAGCGTTATCGTCCCACACAGTTTCTCGGGCGAGCTTGGCGTGCGCTTCACGTTCTGATCGATTTCCGCGGAGTGAATCAAAGAGGGTGGCAGAACTCCTCTGCTACCCTCTTTTGTCGTCTACCGGCCTCTCGCCTGGCGCTACTGGAGTTTGGCTACCGACCTGGTACTACTCCCTCTTCGCAAACCTGGCAAGTCCCTTCCGGCAATCCTCGGTCATCCGGGCAATGATGTTCACATCAACGCCCGTCTCCAGAGCGTCGCCAAAAGTCATTCCATCCGTTTGGTGGAGCAATGTCTTAGTCAGCGCAACAGCAGACTTGCTCACCAGCTCAAATCCGCGAGCGTAGGCGGTTACCTCGGCGTCGAAATTTTCGTCGGGGAGAATCTGATTTATGAGCCCAAACCGTCTGGCTTCTTCCGCCGTAATCTCGGCTCCGCGAGTAAGCAACTCAAACGCGCGCTTCTCTGAGACATTCCGGCGAAGGATTGCAGTCACCATCGCCGGCACGAATCCAATCTTCACTTCAGGATAACCAAAACGAGCATTCGTCGAGGCCAGCACAACGTCGCAGGCACTTGCTAGCCCGCAACCACCGGCCAGTGCCCTTCCCCGGACTGCCGCAACAACGGGAACCGACACCTGTCGAATCAGCACGAAGAGCTCCATCAATGAACGCGCGTCGTTAGCATTGTCATCCACGGACGCGCCGGCGATTCGGCGCAAAGCCTCGAGGTCCGCTCCGGAGCAAAAGTCCTGACCGGCTCCGGAAATCACAATAGCACGCACGGAATCTTCCATATTCGCCCTGAGCAAAGCGTCCTTGAGACCACTGATCACGGCGGCGTTCAGCGCGTTTCTTTTCTCTGGACGATTGAGCGTGATGCGCGCAAGGCTCCCATCGATAGCAAATAATATGGGTTGGTCTTGGTTAGTCATGTCATGAATAAGTTATGATGAGATGTTTGTCGCAGCTTTGACCAGCGGCCGACCAACACCGCGATTGTAAGCAGTTAAGTCCAGATTCGTTAGGTGCGATATGCCGGGGCCGAACAAAGCGGTGCCGGGCCACCGCACTCCAAAGGGTTGAATCATTGCGAATCTAGAAATTCCATTAGCGCGTTGTTTACTTCGTTAACGGCCTCGTTTTGCACCCAGTGGCCACTATCCGGAATACGAACCTCGCGGTACGGAGCGTCAATGTATTCTTCTATGCAGCGAACGGTTTCGGGAATAATCGCGAAGTCCTGCTCGCCAAAAATAAAAAGCGTGGGTACGCGAAGGCGTCCGTTGTGTTTCTCCTGTTCTGCAACGCGCCGGACTTTCCCACCCGAGTTCGGTCGACGCATCAAGCGAAGAACATTAGCGCGATAGTAGTTGATGGCTCCGGTAAGCGCACCAGGCTGGCGCAGGGCTTCTTTATAGAGTTCAATGTCACGATGGCTGAAGCTGCCCTTTCTGATGACTTTTTCCTTAAAGACATACGCGATTGCAGCGAAGTCGTTCCGCCTGATCCACCACTCTGGCAAGCGCGGAAGTTGGAAGAAGAACATATACCAGCTTCGCCGGAGCTGTTTCAGCGTAAGATTTGCGCGCCACGCTGATGCCAGGGGAACTTGCATGACCGCCAGCCTGGAAACGTACTCGGGGCGTCTTTGTGCAACCGCCCATGCCACGCCCGCGCCCCAGTCGTGACCAACAATTGTGGCTTTGCTTTGGCGAAAGTGTCCTATCAGATCGATGACATCTTTGACCAGGACATCGATCTGATAATCCCCTACCCGCGAAGGTTTGTCGCTCAAGTTATAACCACGCATATCAGGAGCAACGACATGGCAACGCTTGCCGAGGAAAGCTAGCTGATGGCGCCACGAATACCAGAACTCCGGAAAGCCGTGGAGCAGGATGACGAGATCAGCACCGCTACCGCACTCTGCGTAGTGGAGTTGGAGTCCATTGACCTTGGCGTAGCCGTGCTTTATCGCCGACTCCGATGCGTTGTCTTGGCCTTTCGGTTTAGATATCAATTAGACCTGTAAATTGTTCACTTGGCATTTTTCATTTGTCATTGATTGTTAAGTTCTTGTTCGTGCTAGTTCGTGTAAGTTCGTGGATCGTTCTCATGTCTCGGCCAGGCAAACGATCGACGAAGTAACACGAAGCACCGCGAAATGAGATCTAGAAAATGACGAATGGCCAATGCTAACTGAGTTCAAGACGGTGCGCCTCGCCGTCTGGAACTTCAATATGCATGCGTAAGAGTGCCGTTGAGAAAGTCTTGCCCTGAGCATCAGTCATCAGCGACAGGGTTCCACCACCGCCCAGGCTTTCATGCAGCAGGAAATTAAGTGCACCGAGATTTGCCAGCTCAAACCTCTCCACGTCGCCTTTGCAAATACCTTTGAAGTGTTCCTTGACGCGAGTCGCCGTCACTTCCCGAACAAGGATCGGATAGAATTCCTCGCGTAGCGCAATCAACCCGACGTTGGCTGTATCGCCCTTATCGCCGGAGCGTGCATGAGCAAGTTGCGTTAGTTGAACTCTCATCGGCAGAAGTTAAATGATAAATGGTGAATAGAAAATGGAGAGTCGTTAATTGGTTGTCAGTAGTCAGTCGTTCTTCGTTGTCAGTTGTCCATTATCAGTAGTTCGTTGTCAGTAGTTCGTCGTCAGTGTGCTTGTTGGGACTTGGACCTTGGACCGTTACGCCTCAATCACTTCCACCCTCGGCTTGATCTCTTCTTTCGCAATCAGCGCCGGCCAGTAAGCGACAATCTCTTCCACTTTTGGCCGGCCGCCGGCAAAACCAGTGACGCCCGGCGGGCCAGTCAACACCAATGGCGCGATCTCTTTGGTGAATCTCTCGACCGCGGCGCGATCTTCACTGCGCACACCAACGCGCAATTGAACTTCAGGTAAGTCCGGCGACGGTTGACCGGCCAGTGGACCATGCGTCGCATTAGCGCCGACAAATTCCGTCAGAATCTGATCAAATTTCAACCCAAGCCGATCCAACCGCGCCCGAAGTATTCTGTCGGCGGCCCGTGCTTTGTCGTAAGCCTCCGGCCATGAGTAGACGAGCGTGCCAACGGCTTTGTACCCGGCCGAATAACTTATCGAAACCTTGAAAGTGTCAGTTGCCGCTCGCCCCTCGATTCCGAAAACACGAACGCGGTCGCGACCCTCGTATTCGAGTCGCACGGTAGTGAAATCGGCAACGCAATCCGGCGTGATGTAGGAATGGGGATCGCCCATTTCATAAACCAACTGTTCTTTGATGGAAGGAATAATCACCCACCCACCGGTGCCTTCATGTTTTGTGATCACGAACGTGCCATTTGGCGCTGCTTCAACAATCGGGAAACCTACGTCGGCGAGGTTGGGAATGCTGCGCCATTCGTACTGGCAGTTTCCACCAGTGCATTGCGCACCACATTCAATAATGTGCCCGGCAATCGTGCCGGCGGCTAACTTGTTCCAATCGTTTGGAGACCAGCCAAATTCATGCATTAGGGGCGCGAGCGTCAGGCCGGTGTCAGTTGCCCGGCCGGTGATCACGATCTGCGCGCCACGCTTGAGCGCCTCAACCATCGGCGCGGCGCCAAGGTAAACGTTGGCGCTTTGAATTCGTTCGCGGACACTGGACAACGTGGCTCCTGTATCCATGTTGCGCAGCTCGATTCCCCGGCTGAGGAGTTCATCCAATTTCGCCATGATGTCGTCGCCGGTAACAATGCCAATGCGAAGCTTGCCCGAGAGTCCCAGTTCACGAGCAACGTCCCGTACAGCGCTTGCACAACCCTCAACGTTCACGCCGCCGGCATTCGCCGTGACACGAATGTTTCGCTCAACACACGACGGCAGTACCTGCTTCATAAGTGGAACAAAATCCTTCGCATAGCCAGCAGAGGGATCGCGCGAGCGCTGCTTCTGCATGATCGACATTGTCACCTCTGCCAGGTAGTCGAGCATCAGGTAGTCAATTGGCCCGCCTTCAACCTGACGCACCGGCGCATCGGGTAGGTCTCCCCAGAACCCTTGTCCAGCAGCAATGCGAACCTTTTGTTTCATTTTGAACTCAGGTCAGAACCACAGGCGAGCGACCGCATTCATTTTCCATTTTTCATTGGCTTCACATAACACCAGGCGGCAAGACAAAGGGCCCAATATGCGGTCCGCTGTAATTCAACGTTGTGCAAAGCGCGAGTTCCAAAGCATCGCGTGTGAATTCGGGGCTGATCACCGCGTCAACAAAACCGCGCGCCGCTGCGTATTTCGCGTCCAACTCCAGGTCGTAGTTCTCACGCACCTGGTCCATCTCCGCCTGGAGCTGATCGCCAGGGTCAAGGTCATTTTGTTTCAGTTTTTCCAGTTGGCTGCCAAACACAGCTTGCACGGCCGAATCACCTTCCATCACGCCCATGCGCCCGGTAGGCCAACTAAAAATGAAATCAGGATCGAAACCCTGACCCGCCATCGCATAATAACCGGCGCCCGACGCATGATTGACAGTCAGAACGATTTTTGGGACCACCGCTGTTGCCATTGCTTCTACGAGTCGCGCACCAGCTCTTATGATTCCAGAGTGTTCTGCTTCGGGTCCGACCATGAATCCGGAAACATCCTGAATAAACAACAGCGGGGTCTGACGCCTGCTGCACACTTCAATAAAGTAGGCTACCTTTTCGGCCGACTCTGTGTAGATGATGCCGCCGAACCTTGGCGGGCCACCTGCGAGTGCGCGAATCATGCCGCGATTGTTGGCAATCACCCCAACCTGAATGCCGCGAATGCGTGCGTGACCTGTGATCATCTCCTTCGCATAGTCAGCCTGAAACTCGTCGAGATGTCCGCCATCCAGCAGACAATCCAGCATGTGGCGAATTTTGTAGGGCTGCTTATGATCTTCTGGAATGATGTCGTAGAGATCGAGGGCAGGGCGCGCACTCTCGGTAGCAGGCAGTATGGCAACTGTCCCCGGCGATTTAACCGGTAGTTCAGTAACGAACTCGCGGATTTTGGCAAGACACTCCTTATCGTCAGCAACGCGATAATGCGCTACACCTGAAAGTTCATTGTGCGCTCGCGCACCACCGAGTGTCTCATTATCGATGGTTTGGCCTGTCGCGCCTCTCACCAGGTTTGATCCCCCTAGCCCCATGAACGACGTGCCTTCAACCATCACGATCACATCTGAGAGTGCCGGGAGGTACGCACCACCGGCAATGCAGGGGCCCATCACCGCTGAGATCTGCGGATTCTTCAGGTACCGGCGCATCAGCGAGTTGTAGTAGAAGATGCGCGAAGCTCCATACTGACCAGGAAACACGCCGCCCTGGTAAGGAAGATTGACACCGGCGGAATCGACGAGATAGATAATCGGCACGTGCGAGCGCATCGCGATTTCCTGCGCGCGCAGTATCTTCTTGATGGTCTCCGGCCACCACGAGCCTGCCTTCACTGTTGCGTCGTTTGCTACTACGACAACTTCCCTGCCTTCGATGCGACCAACAACTGTTACGACACCGGCGCCCGGCGCACCGCCTTCATACTGATCGTAAGCTACCAGCAAACCGATTTCCTGCGCATAAGTATTCTTGTCCAGAAGCAGATCAAGGCGCTCGCGCGCTGTCAACTTCCCCTGTTTATGCTGTCGCTCGATCTTCTCTAGCCCACCACCGAGCCGCAGTTGCGCCTCCAGTACTTGCAACTCGGCCGTCAATTCTCTAAGACGCTTATTGGATTGCTTAGGAGCGAGTGCGGGGTCAGCCTTCTTCATTATTATCTATGAATCGATCACAGTTTGGATGAAGCGATTCATCTCATCGGGTGAGATGACAAGGCAGGGCGAGTCTTCTTGATCTCACTGCCCATCGTCGGTTCTAGATTGATGAGATAGACATCGTGGCGCTTGACTACCATTCCCACTCATCCTTCTCCCACTTCGTCTGAGCACGTATACCTTGCGAGTTTCCGATCTTAACGATTCGCTCCTTCATAGCTACAAGGTAATTACAGGCAAGAATTTGGTCAAGTAGGGGCTTCGAAATAAAAGAGGCGGCCGCCTTGTGCGGCCGCTTCTCTGACTAAGAGCTAAAGGAGGCAGTCCTCTCCAGATTAGGACGGGAGTGCCAAGGAAGATTATAGGGCAGTGCACAGAACCGAATTGATACAGCGGGTGACTCGGACGGAAGAAAGGTCGCAAACCGACCGTTGGTGTTCCCAGGGAAAGGTTTAACTCATCGGTTTTTTGGGGGGAAAAATCAATTACAAAGGCCGCGGACAAACTGGTTGCCGGTTCGGGCTAATCTGTGTATCTTGTGATCAGCGGAATCTCACGCAGGCGTCGCAAGCGACGACCATCCGCTGCCCTGCCTAAAAACCTTGATCCCAGGAGTATCCGATGAAACGGTGCCCAGAGTGCGATTTTATCTATGAGAACGACCAGCGGCATTGCGATATGGACGGTAGAGAACTGTCCTTTGAGCCCAGGACGTTGCCCATAGCGGGAGGCATCGCTTTGAGACCTGCGGCCGGGTTGGTGAAATCGCAACGGAGGAGGTTTGCTGTGCGTGTGGCCGCAGCAGTAATCCTCGGCGCTGTGCTCTTTGTCGCTTTCTACGGATTCATGCACCGAACACCGGCTCAAGACATTACTTATTCATCGGCGAAAGTCATTGCCAGTTCGCCAGCTGCGCCAAATCTGGTGGCCGCACCGCCGCCGGCAGTGCTAACTGAGCAGGTCAGTCCATCGCCATCGCCATTGTCATCACCAACGCAGACGCCGCATGCATCGGCAAAACATTTGAGAGCAGACGATGTCACAGCTCCTACCAGGCCAATAACTGCGCCTTTCCGAACGCCAACCTCCCAACCCCAGGAAATAAAGTCCGATCCGAACAAGGTGAACCCCAATAAGGAATCAAAGGTGGGCTCATTTCTGAAGAAGACGGGACGCTTGTTGAAGAAGCCGTTCAAGTTCTAGCAGCTACTATCGCTGACGCCATTCTTTACTATTCACGATTCACGATTTACCATTGACAAACCATGCGTCCAGCAGCACACGAAGCCGCCCCATATTACTCTCGTTACATCAATCTGGTTTCAAGCGAAAACATCGTTAACGTGCTGGAGACCCAGCTACAGGAAACACTTGAATTCCTATCGGGCATTTCGGAAGAGAAGTCTCGCCATCGCTACGCTTCCGGAAAGTGGTCTATTCGCCAACTGTTCAACCACGTCAACGATACGGAGCGCATTTTTCTGTTCCGCGCACTTTGGTTTGCGCGCGGTTTTCAAGCTCCCCTGCCGGGCTTCGATCAAGACGTCTGCGTTGAAGCTTCTGGAGCCGATGATGTTTCCTGGGTGAATCACATTGAAGAGTTTCGGTCAGTACGTTTGGCGACTCTGGCTCTTTTCAACAATCTGCCGGAAGAAGCTTGGTCGCACAAGGGCAGCGCAAGCGATAGCCCTTTTACGGTGCGCGCTCTCGCTTACATTATTGCCGGCCACGTCCAACACCACACAGCGGTCCTCAAGGAACGGTATCTATAGATCGAAAAGAGACAAGCTGATTACGGTCCGCACCGTTGTTATATGGAACCGCCGGAGGAACGACCCCCAACATCGCCAAAGGTCGCATCCAGGTCATACTCGCTATCGGAATTGCGAAAGAAAATCTTTCCTCCATCTTCAACGAAACCATATTATCCAGGAGATTTCGGGCTACGCGGCGTCGGCTGGCTGAGGCGAGTGCGCATGCGCTGTTGCCAATTGCTGCTCCTGTCGTCCGCTTCTTCGATCTGCGCCAGCGCCGTACTCAACGTTTCACCCCCAAGTTGTCGCATTTTCAAATAGAGCAGCGCAGGCACAATGGAAATCAAGGGAACGATCACGATGTTCACCAGACCGGACACCTGCTTATAGACCTCTTTCACATGTACTTTGTACGTGACGCCACCGGCCTCTCGGTTCATGTTTACCGAGAACCGGCCTATAAGCGCGCTTACCGCCATCGGGATGAGAAATTGCAACAGCGACACTATGATTACGGTTCGCCAGGAACGTGACGCCAACTCACGCGCTCGCCGCATCGCCGCTTTCTTCTCCAGTCCCTCTATCAATACCACTGGTGCATATAACGTGTAACGCACAGTCATGACGATGCCCGGGATGATCAGGAGCACGTAGCCGATGATGATGCGCAGAGTGACGCGAACACTGGTGCTAAGGAACGCTCGCCAACGCCGTTTCAAAACTGCGAGAGCTGTGCGCAACTCAACCGGACGCAGCGGTGCTATTGACAACTGTGTGACGATAACGGCCGTCATCCCAGAGATCGCAGCGGCCGCCAGGAAATAACCGACTACCTGGAGCAGGCTAAAAATCACGATCCCTACAATTAGCACCACCTTTGTGGGTCCTAATCCTTCGGGCTGAGAGTTTTCTAGCAGTTGCAAGACAACCAGCACTAGAGTAGTTGCAATTACCGGAAGATGGGCGATTAGCGACAGGCGTAGAAATTTTGGAAAGTATTCGCTGTAAAGAGCGAAGGCCCGCCGGTATAGCGGGCCGATGCCTTCGGACTGCGCACGCAGCGCGTTTGCAAACGCGGCCGCCGTCTGCGGACGATCCGCGGGGTCTTTGGCAAGCGCGTCCATGACAACCTGAGCTACGCGCTTCGGTATTTTCTTGCTTCGTTCGCGCAAAGAAGGCGGCGCGACCTCAATATGTTCTCGTATGAGGCTGCCCGTTTGGCCCGCGAAAGGTGGCTCTCCAGCAAGCATCTGGTACGCGATTACGCCCAGGCTGTATACGTCAGAGCGCGCATCAAGATTCTTCCCAGCACATTGTTCGGGTGACATGTAGACAGGAGTGCCCATGATCGCGCCGACGCGCGTCAAGTCAGTACCGTGCGTGGTAGTTTGCGGCAGCATCGTTCTGGCATTCTGGGCCACTTGCGCTGTCGCCTGAAGCTTGAGGGTTTCGTCGCCATGGCTATCGATCTGGTTCAGGACTGTAGGTAGCGAAGTGGAACGTTCAGGATTAGCTTCCTCCTGCCGTTTGAACAAGACCGTGTTGTCATCAGTGCTGGACCGGTGGTCCATGGAGAGAGATGGGACGGAGGGCACGGAAGAAATGTGCCGGATCCCGTCAGGGTTACGCACCTCTTGTTCACTGACAGATCTGCCGTCGTATGCGTCCTCGTAACGCAGCGTCTCGTCTTCTAACTCACTGGCTCTGACTGAGGGTTGAGCTGACACACCAGGGCCGGACCTACGAAGCTTGGCGGCAGAAGCTGCGGACCCGTCCGACGCTCTTAGGTGCGCGAGCGAGGAGGAGGTTGCGGCATCATTGGCTGACGCGTCAAGTTCAGCGAGTTTGGCGATGCCAAAGTCGAGCACCTTCACCCGGTAGCTGCCGAGCCGGTTCGGTTCCAGCCAGATATTATCGGGCTTTAAATCGCGGTGGATTATTCCCTGCTGGTGCGCTTCATGCACCGCAGAACAAACCTGCTCGAGGATGTCTACAACCCATTCCAGCGGCAGGCTCTTCTCTTCCTTCAACACATCGGCGAGCGTGCAACCGTCGAGGTATTCCATCACCAGGTAAGCAACGGACTCCCCACCAGCTTGCGCAAAACCGAAGTCCGTTACATCTACAACGTTCGGGTGGCGTAAACGCCCGGCTGCCCTCGCCTCACGCTTAAAGCGTTCGACGAATTCGGCGTTGCGCATGAACTGCGGCATGATCAATTTGAGCGCGACGTAGCGTTCGGTGCCCAGATGCGTGGAGAGATAGACCGCGCCCATGCCGCCGCGACCGAGCAGTCGCTCCAGGCGATATTTCTCGTCAAGCACCTGACCTACGTAATGCTCAAGCCTCTGCATCAGCGGTTATGCTACATGTTGAGTTGTGAATTGCGAATGCTGAATGGCAAAGCGAGTTCGTGAAACGCTAAACGTGAAACTTAAGCTAACCTCGACTGCCTCATGCCTACTGATTGCCGACACGTGTCTCCTGCTCCTGCCGCCTGGCTCCTTCTTACAGCTTTCTCTCCAGCGGTTCGGGCTTGATAGCCCTCTGCCATAGCGCTCTCATGAACACTTGGGGGTCTGCGTTACTGGGAATGCCTTCGGCAATCAGTACGCGCGAACCTCTCAATTCCACTACCACACCGCCTTCATCAGTCTGCCAGGCGTGCAGCTCATTCCGCGTATCGTTCTGCTGTGTGGAAGTGCTGTCCGTGGCCCTGGCGCCCGGATAACGCCGCCAGGTGCGTTTAGCATATGCGTCCAAGAACTCATGAGCATCGTTTTCGGAATCCCAGGTAGAGAGTTGCGCCATGAAAACGTCCCCAGGCTTCGGTCCCTTGTACAGTACGTAACGGTCGCCACCCCATCCGGCTACGGCGCGTTTCGATTCTGCTGGCGCATTTAAGAACTGATCAAGAATCAAATAGAGACCCCACTCGCCATTGACGTCATAATTAGCCTTCTTCCAAAGAGCACCAAGGAGGCTGCGCACATCAGGCAGGTCGACCTTAACCGGTGCCTCAAAAGCGAAATACTTTTCCGGGTGCAGAATCTGTTCCGTGGATTGGGGAAGTTTGGCAAAGGCTCGGGAGACCATGTTCCAACCGCCTCGTTTGTAAAGCCGAGTGGCCCATTCGGATCCCTGCTCGTAGGGAAATACCAGGGATTCGCGGAGAGCGCGCGGCGCCTGTTTGAATTGCTCGGAAGACATATTTGTCGCCCCCAGTGAACGAATGAAGGCGAGCGCAACCAGCGGATTCTTCGCCATGTAGAGAGTCATGGCGAGCGTGGCATCACCCTCGATCAAAGAGTGGGCCGCAAGGCGGGCATCGGAATCGGATTTGGGCCATTTTTCAAAGCGACGGAGATTGAAATGCTGATCTTGCAGTGCGTGGGTCAGCTCGTGGGCCATGACCGGTTTCTGCCCCTCGAGATCGATCCAGTCAGCAAGATAAAACTGCTGGGCTTTTGGGTCGTAATAACCCGCTACTTGTTCGGTGAGTAACTTGACTATAAAGGGCCGATACTGAAAATCGGCGGGCGCAAGCCCCAGTTTCTTCAGCGTAAGTTCTGTCGCGTGCATCTCGGCAGGCGTGGTCTGCTCGTCAAGATTTTTTACAATCATGCGCTCAATCTCCGCTCGAGACTGGGCGCCGCTTTTCACTGGACGTAGAATACTCAACTCCCTTAGTTCGCTGGTCTCCTTCAATACCGCGACGCTGGTTGCAATGATTGCAGCATTGCGAGCAGTGCTGGCAGCTACCCCCGTATTCTGCGGCACAACGGCGACGACAGGGCCGGCGACGAAAACGGTCGTCGCAAGGCCAAAGAGCGCAACCAACCGGAGCAGGCGGCCCATTTGCTTTGACATAACTGGGCCTTCACTCTTATAGTCCGCTAAACGTTTCTGCCCAAGTTGCACTTTAAGATTCATCGGCATTCTCTTTCAGAAAGAGTTTGGAGGGATTCGTTCATATGACAAGCCCGGCGCCCGAAAATGTGCTCGGAGAGTGGCACGAGACACTCTTGCGCGTGCGTTACGCCGAAACTGACAAGATGGGGATTGTTTATTACGCCAATTACCTCATTTGGTTTGAGATCGGCCGAACTGAATTCTGTCGCGCGCGCAATTTCTCCTATCGCGACATGGAAGAGAACGAAGACGCTTTCCTCGTTGTAGCCGAAAGCTATTGCCGTTACAAGGCGCCAGCCTACTACGACGACGAACTGTTCATTCGCACGCACATTACGGAGCTTCGACGACGTTCGCTGCGGTTCGGGTACGAGATTGTCCGCGCATCCGATGCCAAGATCATCGCCGAAGGCGAAACCGGCCACGTCGTGACTGACTCCACAGGTCATGTACGTTCATTTCCCGAAGGGTACGCTCAACGTTTACTGTCACCCCCAATCATAAAAACATCGCGCTCGCCAAAAGACATTGTCCCGACACAGATCGGACCGGAATAGTGCGAGGAGGCAGACGGCAGGAGCAGGCGGTGGATCGGAGCATTTTCCATTTTGCATTTTCCATTTCTCATCTCAGGATACTGAGGAGTTATTCATACGTTCGCAATGATAGGGCTATGCCTTCGCATTGATAGGACCTTTAGTTAAACCTTCGCACTGATTGGAGCAGTGGCGAAGCGGAAATGAAAAATGAGAAATGAAAAATGGAAAATGTCGTGCCTCCTGCCGTCGCGGCTACTCGTTACCTGCTTCCTGCCTCGTGCTCCTGCCTCCTGCTCCTGCCTACTGCTCATGAGGCAGATTAAGTCGAACGATTGATTGAGTGCGCCCCGTAGTTTCGTCTATCGCAATCACCGCCGCGCAGATCCGCACTTCGCCAACTGAATGCTGAGCCCTTCTCGCCGGAACTGAGGTAAAGCGCGCGATTACGTCCGCTTTGTCCATGCCAATTACACCTGCATAACTTCCAGTCATCCCGATATCGGAAAGGTAGCCAGTACCCTGCGGCAGAATTCTCTCGTCTGCTGTCTGTACGTGCGTGTGCGTTCCCAAAACAGCGGACGCGCGCCCATCGAGGTACCACCCCATCGCGAGCTTCTCAGACGTTGCTTCGGCGTGGATGTCAACGATACGTACTTTTGTTTCCGTGGCCAGCGAAGTTATTAGACTGTCTGCGACTCGAAATGGATCGTCAGAGGGAGGCATGAACACCCGCCCCATCAAGTTCATTACCGCCACCTTTACGCCGCGGATTTCCCCATTCCAAAGCCCGCTGCCTGGCGTTCCCGGTGGATAATTTGCCGGACGAATCAAACGCGGTTGCCGGCCAATATACTCGATGGCTTCTTTCTTATCGAAAATGTGATTGCCTGAGGTCATTATGTCTATGCCGGCCGCGAACAATTGTTCAGCAAGTGAGGGAGTAATAGAGAATCCGCCAGCCACGTTCTCGGCGTTCATCAGAGCGAGGTCGATTTCGTATTGCTCGCGGAGATCCTGGATGCGCTCAAGTACCGCGATCCGTCCAGGCTTCGCAACAACGTCGCCAATCATCAGTACTTTCATAAGACGCCGTAAATCGGGAATCGTAAACCGTCAAAAGAAAAAGGTCGTAAACCTAAACTCGTCAGCCGTGAAATAGAAAAAGTCTATTTACGATTCACGAGTTCCGATTTACGACCAGTTGGCGGGAGGGAGATCCGCGTGAGTCGTTCCGAAGCCGTAATTGAACCTGCATGTACAGGTGGGTGACCTATGTCTGCCGCAGCCTCTGGCATTTCTTAACGATGAAGAAACGCACTGGCGCACGGCCTCGGTCTCCCAATTCAACGGCGTTGGCTCAATCATCGTAACCCGGTGACGGGCCCCGCAGAATACCTCCCTCCGCCGAAGTGATACTAGCATAGGCGCGGAGCGGCGGGAAGTAGGTAATTTTAGGTCGGTTGTCTGTAGCGGGTGGCAGCCAGCTCATTTTCCATTTTCCATTTTCCACTTCTCATTTTTCATTTCTGTATGCTCAGGCCGTTTTGAGCGAGGAAGCGAAAACTCTGCATAATTCTTTGCTTTCCTGCATTATGTTAGCTTGTGAGGCTCATTTTTCAGTGTGAAGATCTTGACGGCCATAATACCTCGCCGGTCGCAAATGACCAATGAAAAATAGAAAATGAGAAATGGGAAATGTTTTGGTCTAACGTCGGAAGGATATTAACCCAGGGAAAGTTTACCCGCGCCACCCTGTTCTTGTTCAACGCTGCTTCTGACTTTCAGCAAGCGGTCAAGCATTTCGGCGCACTCGGCGCTGCGGGTGGCGAGCTGGGCGTCTGCCTGCTCGTGCAGATGCTTCAGGCGGTGTAGTTCATCCGCAACGTGCAGGGCCGCAAGGATGGCAACTTTAAGGGAATCAACAGTCAAGGTGCCGGAAGAAATTTCCCGCATGCGACTGTCTACAAATTCAGCGAGCTGAACAATGTACTCAGTGTCGCCGTCGGAGCGAATGTTATAAGTCTGATTATAGATTTCAACCCTGATGGTGGGAGGGGGCGTCGTAGTGGTATCCATACTACCTTTACCGACGAATTGGCCGATCTCGGCGTTCATCTGAGCACCTCAGCCATCTCGGGATCTAGGGCAGCAACGGCATCCAGCATGGCCTCCACTTTCATGCGAATCATGTCTCGTTCGGCCAGAAGATTTTCTACCTGCGTTTCCAGGCGCTCTTTTTCGTTTAAGACGCTTCCCATGTCATGTCGCATAAGCGAAAGCTCTTTTTCCAGAGTGTCTTTCTCTTGCCTGAGCGTCTTGGTAAGCTCGATGGTTCGATAGATCTTGTCTTCAAGGTGCGAAAACTTTTCCAATCCGGATAAACCGACCATCTCTTGTCTCCACCCGACTCTTAACCAGAGCGCAATCGATTATGCGACTTCGTGCCCGCAAGCGCAAGACTGATTTCGCACTCAGCGCTGATTTATTTTTAATGCAGTTGCGCGTCAAACTTCAGAAGCAGCGAATCAATTAAGTCTCGCTGCCGCTGCTCCACAATTTCATCCCGCAAAGTGCGTTCGTCAGAGCGATACTCGATGCGCAGTGTAACGCTACGCTTATCTACGGGAATGTTTGGTCCTTCGTACGTTCCCACAAGTTGCGACCCTCGACAATCATCAACCTGCTGATTGTCGATTGCTCTTTGCAGTTCGGCCAGAGTAATTCCGCGATCTACAAGAAGCGTCATATCCCGCAATACAGACGGGAAGCGCGGTAGAGCTTTGTATTGCACTGTCTTCGCTTCCGAAGCGAGCAACCTGTGGAGATCTAGTTCGGCAATGTAAATCGGCTGGCGAAATTTATAGGAATCGGCGACCTTTTCGGACAGTCTGCCTATCGTGCCAATGGGAGTTTCATCGCTCAACATGATCCTTGCCGCCTGTCCCTCCCGGAGATGTCTGGCCTTTGTACCGGCGAAGCTCAGCGGTCCCAAATTCATAGCGTCGACAGCCGCCTCTAAAGAACCCTTCACGTCATAAAAATCCACCTCTCGAAGCGCCTCGGCCCGGTCCTCTTCGGTGGCGCCGCCCGTAGCTGCCAACGCCAATGCCTCGCGCTCATTGGGTAGTTCACCAGGTGTGAAAGTAGCGAAAACCCGGCCAATTTCAAACAACCGTACATCGCGAACGCCGTGATTAAGGTTGTGACGAATGGTGCTCAGAAGCCCGGGTAATAACGTCGGACGCATGCGGATTTCACGCTCGATAATTGGATTCTTAAGCGTGACAAAGCCTGGTTTGCCATCACCGCCTTCCCTGGTCAGGAGATCTGGAATCGGTTCAAACTGATCATCATGCGTGACGTCAATAAAACTAAAATTGATCGCCTCAGCAAAGCCAATAGCCTTCAGCTCTCGCCTCAACCTGCGAAACTTCAGCTCTTTCGGCTGATACTCACCAGAGAAATTCGATGGAGGGAGCGTCGCGGCGATCTTGTCATAACCCGTATGGCGCGCAATCTCTTCAACCAGATCTTCCTCCAGTTCAACATCCACTCGCCAGCTTGGAGGAGTAATGGTAATCGCATCCGCCCCTTTTGCGCTTTGCACAAAGCCGAGGCCGGTAAAAATCCGCTCCATCTCAGAGTCCGCAACCCGAAGTGAAGTCAACCTCTCTACGCGTGCTGGGCGAAACTTGATGATGCGCGACGGCACAATGTTTGGATAGATATCGATCGCGTTCTCAGTCGCGGCCCCGCCGGCAATCTCAGAGATCAGTTCTACGCACCTCGCCTGGGCCTGCAAGACGTTCTCGCGATCGGCACCGCGCTCGAACCGGCGCGATGCTTCGGTATCCATGCCAAGCTGTCTTGCTGTCCGGCGAACCGAATCGGGATTGAAATACGCGCTTTCCATTAATACATCTGTAGTCTGATCGGAAATCTCCGAGTCCTCCCCACCCATGACGCCAGCTAGGGCGACAGCTTTTTGAGCATCCGAGATCACAAGCATTTGGTCATCAAGGGTCCGCTCCACTCCGTCAAGTGTTTTTATCTTTTCACCTGCGCCGGCTCGCCGGACGACAATCCTCTGTCCCGCAAGCTTCGCGAAGTCGAAAGCATGAAGTGGCTGCCCTAATTCGTGAAGGACGTAATTAGTAATATCGGTAACGTTGTTGATCGGTCTTTGCCCAATCGCTTCCAAACGCTTCGCCAACCAGCGGGGAGATGGCGCAATCTTCACACCGCGCACTAATCGGGCAGTGTAACGAGGGCAAAGATCCGGGGCTTGAATCTCAACTGACGTGAGAATTTCCGCACGACCTTCAACTTTAGCGGGCCGGCCCGAAGGCAACCGCACCTGGCCGGCTTCGATTACAGCAACTTCGCGAGCGATGCCTACATGCGATAGGCAGTCAGGGCGATTCGAAGGCACTTCCACATCAATAATGTAGTCGCCTTCTAATTCCTCAACAGCATCGATTGCCAGCCCGACCATGGTCAAACGCTCCCTCAACTCGACGGGCGTTAGCTTGGTTTCGGTCAGCTCGCGTAGCCAGTTGTAACTTATAAGCATAACAGTCAGTTGTCAGTGGTCAGTTGTCCGTGGTTTGATCTTGCGACTGACCAGGGACAACTGACCACTGACGATTCTTAATCAAACTGTTCCAGGAAGCGAACGTCGTTTTCGAACAAAAGCCTAATGTCATCGAGTTCGTACATCAGTGCACACATGCGATCGATCCCGAACCCGAAAGCAAATCCTGAAAACTCCTCAGCATTCACCCCCACGGCCCGCAGCACATTCGGATGAACCATGCCCGAACCCCCAAGCTCAATCCATCCAGAATTTTTGCATAGACGACAACCGGCGCCCGCACATTTGAAACAACTGAAATCGAACTCGGCACTCGGCTCGGTGAAAGGAAAATACGATGGCCTGAAGCGAGTAACCGTTCCGGGACCAAACATGCGGCGGAGAAACTCCGCTACCGTACCTTTCAGATGCGCCATGGTGATTCCCCGATCAACGCAGAGTCCTTCAACTTGAAAGAACATGGGATTATGCGTCGGATCGGGTGTATCTCGGCGAAAGACCCGTCCCGGCGCGATCATACGGACGGGAACGCCGCGACGCTGCATCGCGTGGATCTGAACCGTTGAAGTCTGCGATCGCAGCGCAAAGCCCTCGGCAGTATAGAACGTGTCCTGCGACGCTCGTGCCGGGTGGTTTTCGGGAATGTTTAGTGCGGTGAAATTATAGAAGTCGGTTTCAATTTCACGATCGTCCTCAATAGCGTAGCCGAGCGCGACGAAGATATCCTCGATCCGCTCGCGTAGCAGGGTGATCGGGTGTAGATGACCGCGACGAGCCCGTCTTCCCGGTAAAGTGACGTCGATACTCTCACGTTCAATCCGCGCAGCCTCAACGTGGTTCTTGAGCGCCTCTTCGGCCTGGTCAATCGCGCCTACAATGAGGGCTTCCCGGGCCTGTACAAGTTGGCCAAAAGCTGCTCGTTCTTCGGGGGTAATTCTTCCGATTGCTTTCTTGCTGGTTGCCAGGACACTCTTCTTACCCAGATGACGCGTGCGCAACGCGCCCAGATTACGGAGCTCTGCCTCCGCATCATCCAGAGTCAACCCTTGCAACGCAGAGCCCTGGGTAAAGCGGACAAAGCGTTCGAACTCTTGCTCGAACGCTTTGCTTGCCGCTTCAACCTCAACTATCGGATCTTCCCGGCTTAGACTTTCTGTCATCACCACATGGGCTGCGTCTTCTTTAAGCGGCTTCCTTTTGCTGTTCGTTCTCCAGAGCATTCTTTGCCTGTAGGGCAACTTCTTTGAAAGCATCCGGTGTGTTGGCGGCGAGATCGGCGAGGACCTTGCGGTCCAATTCAATCCCCGCGAGTTTCAGTCCATGCATGAACCGCGAATAGTTGAGACCGTTCAAACGCGCGGCCGCGCCAATCCGCACAATCCAGAGGCTGCGAAAATCGCGCTTTTTCAGCTTTCGTCCAGTATAGGCAAAATTCAAACCGCGCTCGACTGATTCCTTTGCGGAGCGATAGAGCTTTGATTTCGTGCCGCGATACCCTTTCGCCAGCTTCAATATCTTCTTGCGCTTTTCGAGACGCTTATTTCCACGTTTTGCTCGAGGCATTGTTCAGTCCCCTTTCTTAATCACGTCCGTATGGCAGCATCGCTTCGACTCGCTTTTGATCTGACTTTGAAACAAGCGCGTCGATGTCGAGCAATCGCTTTCGTTTGTTGGTCTTTTTCGTCAGGATGTGCCGTGCATGTGAATGACCACGCTTAATCTTCCCAGTCGCAGTCAGCCGAAATCTCTTGGCCGCACCCTTGTGTGTTTTTAGCTTTGGCATAATTTACTCCATTGCAGATTTTCCATTGGCCCATGGCGATGTCATAAAGAGCAAATCGCCTCTGCCTCCAGACCTCTCTTAACTCGACGGAACGCTGGGTGGCTGAGCAGCACCCGGAGGCGGCGCAGCGCCCGGTGGCGGCGGCGCGCTACCGGGCGAAGGCGCTGGCGGACGTTCGGCCTTGACTGTGCCCTTGTGACGCTTGGGTCCGAAAATAATAAACATCTGATTACCTTCCATGCGCGGCCTTGCTTCCACTTCACCGATGTCCGCCAGATCGTTTTCCAATTTCTGCAGGATTCTCGTGCCGAGTTCGCGGTGCGTCATTTCGCGACCCCGGAACCAAATCGTGGCTTTCACTTTGTCTCCTTCCTGCAGCCACTCGCGCGCATGCTTCATCCGGTAGTCGTAATCATGATCGTCCGTTCCCGGTCGAAACTTCACTTCCTTGACGACGATCGTCACCTGTTTCTTCTTCGCTTCGTTCGCCTTCTTCTTGGCTTCGTACTGAAACTTTCCGAAGTCAATGATGCGGCAAACCGGCGGTTCGGCAGTAGGGGCTACCTCGACCAGATCCAACCCCTTTTCTCTGGCCGCCCGGATGGCGTCGCGCACGTCCATTACCCCGAGCTGTTCACCTTCGTCGCCAATCACGCGCACTTGAGCAACGCGAATCCTTTCGTTAATACGGGCCGCTGGAACGCGACGATTGTCAGGTCGCTGACCACGACCGCGAAAACCTGTAGCTATTGCTGCACCTCCTCAGAAGATATCTAAAGTCCAACGTCCAATGTCCAACGTTTGTGACTTTGGACTTTGGACTTTGGACCTTGGACTATGTATTAGTCAGCGCACGCGTCTGAATCAGATTGCGTGCCATTTTGGTAAACTCAGCCAGCGACATCACACCGATGTCGCCTTTCAATCTTTCGCGAACCGCCACCTTACCTTGCTCCATTTCGCGATCACCAATCACAAGCATGAAAGGTACTTTCTGTAACTGCGCGTCACGAATCTTGGCGCCAATCTTTTCACTGCGGAGATTCGTCTCCACGCGGAATTGCTGGTCGCGCAGCTCGCCGGCTATTTTCTCGGCATACTCGTTACTGCGATCGGTAATTGGTAGCACCGCCACCTGCGCCGGCGCCAACCAAAGCGGAAAAGCTCCGGCGTAATGCTCGATGAGCACGCCAAAGAACCGCTCCATCGATCCAAACAAGGCGCGATGGATCATGATTGGCCGATGCGCCTTATTGTCTTCGCCAATGTATTCGAGCTCGAATCGCTCCGGCATATTAAAGTCGAACTGTACAGTGGTTAACTGCCAGAGGCGACCGATCGCATCTTCAACCTTGATATCGATCTTCGGCCCATAAAAAGCTGCCTCGCCTTCTATCCGCTGGTAAGGAAGGTTCTGCTGCCGCAGCGCCTCAACTAGCGCGCTCTCAGCAATTTCCCAATCTTCAGGGGAGCCCAAGAAAGGCTTCGACGTGTCGTTTCCCTTGACGGACAATTCAATCTGGAACTTCTCAAAGCCGAAAGTGCTTAAGAGCGCGAAAGCGAAATGCAAACAGGACACGATCTCGCTCTTTACCGTATCGGGAGTGCAGAAGATGTGGGCGTCGTCCTGAGTAAAACCGCGCACGCGCATCAGCCCATGTAACGTGCCGGACAGCTCAGCGCGATAACAGGTGCCAAGTTCGGCATAGCGCAATGGTAGATCGCGATAGGAGTGTTGAGCCGATTTGTAAATACCAATATGGAACGGACAGTTCATCGGTTTGAGCCTGAACTCCGTGCCTTCAAGCTCAGTTGGTGCGAACATCGAATCGGCGTAGGTCTCTTCATGCCCGCTTATTCGCCACAGTTCACGTTTGGCAATATGCGGGGTGTAGACCAGCCCATAGCCACGTTTATTTAACTCCCCACGCAGATAATCTTCCATCTCTCTTCGGATCGCCCCACCCTTCGGGTGCCAGAAGATCAGGCCCTGACCGTACTGCTCTTGAATCGAGAAGAGATCGAGCTCGCGTCCCAGGCGTCGGTGGTCTCGTTTCTCCGCTTCTTCCCGTTGTTTGAGCCACGCTTCGAGTTCATCCGGAGTAAAGAATGCGGTCCCGTAAATACGTTGCATCTGCGGCTGGGAAGCGTCGCCCATCCAATAGGCCCCGGCAAGCGAGAGCAACTTGAAGGCTCGCAGCTTGTTTGTGTTCGGCACGTGCGGACCAAGACAGAAATCGATGAAAGGGGAACCTTCAATGTAGTAAACGCTGACGCTGTCACCGCCCTTATCTGCAATTAACGCACACTTCAAAGGCTCATCGCGCTCCTTAAACATGCGCAACGCTTCATCTTTGGAGATCTCGTCGCGGCGATACGCCAAATTGCGTTTGGCCATGTCTCGCATTCGCTTCTCGATCACTGGTAAATCGACCTCGGTTAACGGCCGAGGCGTAATAACGTCGTAAAAGAACCCATAACGAGGATCCTCGAGCAAGGCGGGTCCAATTCCGAGCTTGGTGCCGGGAAAAAGATCCAGCACAGCAGCCGCGAGCAGATGTGCGGTCGAATGCCGCAAGACATCAAGGCCTTCGAGGGTCTCAGGCAGTACTGGTTCGATTTGAAATGGCGCGCCGTTTTGCTCTTCACCAAGTGTGAACGCAAGGTCAACTTCGCGCCCGTTAACCCACGCAGCAAGCGCTTGTTTCGCAACATCGCGGTCCAGTCGTTTCAACGCATCCGCAACTGTCACGGGAGCAGGAAGCTGTGCGGCCGCACCGTTCTTTAGTTGGACGTTAATCTCACTCATGATTGTTTCGCGAACGGTAAGTCGGGTGATTGTGCCTGCACTTACGCCGGTAAAAGCCCCGCCACAACTGAGGCGCCAATTCACAATACCAGCAGGAAGCGAACGTCTTCGCTCCTATTACGATTCACGATTGACGATTCACTATTAAGTAACTTCCAGATCGGATTCGATAGGAGCGCCTTCGCCGCGCAACCGCCCTAAGCGGGTCGGCAAAATTAATAACTAAAGAATCGAGTGATCGTTCGATTCATGACGAAGGTCTTCCGGAGCATCCTATCAAAAGTTAGAAATTGGCAGGCACGTGCAGCTTAAAACCGCAAAACCCCTACCCTGTCAAAAAAACTTACAAAGCCACGCGCAACGCGTAATCGCTTTTAGGCGTAAAATCTAACCAAAGAGGCCAGATAAGTCAATTCGCGATGCCAGGAACTGACTAAGGAGTACGGGTTTTTGGGCACAATTAAAGATATGCCGAGGTCAATCCGGGGCGCAGCGTTGGACGGGAGATCGAGCGCGAGTCGATTCATTGCAGTCGTTTCGGTTTCATGCGGGACAACTGAAGTGATGATTACGGCGTGAAACCGACGCGCCGCATGAGGTCTTGGAAGCGCGGGTCTGAGCGTAGATTATTCCATTTCGGTTCGACTTTCAGAAAAGACATTCTCGGTTCGCGCTGCTCGTAACCCCGCTCCAGCCAGGCAATCGCTTCGTCGCGCTCGCCCAAGCCGTTATAAATCATCGCGATGGGATAAGGCGGGACGTAACGCTCAGTTGATAATCTCAATAATTCTTCAAGCGCAGCTCGCGCTTCCACTCGTTTGCCCGACTTCGCTAAAGCGTAAGCGCCGAACGCCATTGGCTGGGTGCCTACGCCAGAAAGTTCTCTCGCCTTGCGTGCTTCCGCGACGGCTTCGGTAAACATTCCCTTCTCGATATAAGCGCTTGCAGCAAACATATGAGCGAACCAATAGTTCGGGTCTAGTTCAAAAGTCTTCTGCAATCTGGCTAATGCCTCATCGGCTTGCCCGGCGTAAATGAGAAATTCCCCTTCGACTGCGTTGATTCTCAAATTGAGCGGGTCGAGTTCTCTGGCGCGTTTAATTTCGGCGAGTCCTTCCTCGTGCCGTCCCGTATTGGAGAGTAAACGCGCGTAAGCAAAATGAGCGTCCGCGCTGTTCGGATTAAGCCCTAAAGCTCGTTTGCATTGATCTTCGGCGGCGTTCCAATCCCAGTCGTACCAAGAGATGATGAAACCGAACTCGGCATGAGCTTCGGCGAGCGTGTCGTCAATTTCGATGGCTTTCTGCGCCGCCGCTTTCGCTTTCGGAAAAAATTTGGTTGAAGGCATCTCGCCGGTGAGTGTAAGCAAGCGGTATGCGTTCGCGAGTCCGACGTAGGCGAGCGCGTAAGATGCGTCAATTTCAATCGCTTGTTGGAAATACGAAATCCCTTTTTGAATTTCCGATGGTGTTAATTTGACAAGATGGTAACGGCCCTTGAGATAAAGCTGATAGGCTTCCACGTTCGCTGTGTAGTCTTTCGTCAACTTTTGCTCGTCCGCGCCCGACAACCGCGCTCGCAACTTCCGTGAAACGTCACGCGCGATCTCGTTTTGCACTGCTACGAGGTCTGTCAGCTTTCGATTGTAGCGCTCGCCCCACAACTGCGACCCGTCCGCAACGTTCACCAGGTCCGCTTGAATAATCAGAGCGTCGCCGCGTTGTAGGACTTTCCCCGTGAGCACGGCGCGGACGCCCAGCTCACGACCGACCTTTTGCGGGTCGGCCTCGCGGCCCTTGTAGAGGAACACCGTCGTGCGCGCCATGACGCGCAAGTCGGAAAGTCGCGAGAGGCTGTTGATGAGGCTTTCGGTGATGCCGTCGCTCAGGTACTCGGTGTCGGCGGTGCCACTGACGTTAACGAGAGGTAAGACGGCGAGCGAATCAATCGCCGCGCCGCCTGCGCCGGAGCGGAGATAAGACAGCCCCGCCGCGATCAAAGCAGTGACCACAAGGAAGAGCGCCACAGGCGCAATCATCTTTAGCCGGGGGGGGAAGGTGTACCAAGTCTGCGCTGGTGTGGGTAAGTTAAAACGGGATGCACGCTCGCCGCCGAGCGTAGCCCGGAGCTTTCGCAGATCCGCGGCCAGATCGGCGGCTTGCGCGTAGCGTTCGTCTCTATCCTTGGCGAGCGCGCGCCTGACAATCCTGTCAAGTTCCGGAGAAATCCCGCGCAGCTTGCTGAGGGGTTCTGGCTCGCGACCCAGGATGGCCGCGATGCGGTCGGTCGGCGTCGCGCCCGTGAACGGCAGCCGGCGCGAGACCATCTCGTAGAGAATGACGCCGAGACTCCAGATGTCACTCCGCGCGTCCACCGCGAGGCCGCGCGCCTGCTCCGGCGACATATAGGCGACGGTCCCGATGACCGCGCCCGGCGTCGTCTTGACCAAAGCCTCTTTTGCGTCCCGCCTGTGATGACTCGGTTCCGCGTATTTGGCGATGCCGAAGTCGAGGACTTTGACGAGGCCATCAGGGCGCACCATCACGTTCTCCGGCTTGATGTCGCGGTGGACGATCCCCGCCCGGTGCGCCGCGGCCAAGGCGCTGGCGATCTGCAGCGCGATGTCGAGCGCGTCGGCAAGCCGAAGCCGCCTGCCCCTCATACGCCCGCGCAGAGTGACGCCGTCAACGAACTCTGTGGCGATGAAGTCCCTGCCGCCCATGTTACCGATCTCGTAGATGGTGATGATGTTCGGATGGTTGAGGGCGGAGGCGGCCAGTGCCTCTTGCCGGAAGCGACCCACTCGCTCCTCGTCCGTCGTGAGGTGGGCCGACAGCAGCTTTAACGCGGCAGGGCGGTTCAAGCGCGTGTCGTGGGCGAGATAAACTTCCCCCATCCCGCCCGCGCCCAGGGTCTTGAGGATTTTATAAGCCCCAATTGTTTGGCCCACGAGAGGCGGGCCGTCTTTAACGATTAGCCGGGCCGCGTCCTCAGACGCGGGCTTCTCCATAAAGCTCCCAGCCCGATCGTGAGCGATGAGGGACTCCACTTCTCGGCGCAGCTCTTCGTCGCCGGCGCAGGCTTCGCCAAGGAACACGGCTCGCTCCCCAAAGGGTCGCCCCAGGGCGGACTCGAAGATGCGGTCAACCTTTTGCCAGCGTTCACGATCCATAAAAAGTTACGAGTGACGAGTAACAACAGCTTTCCCAACCTGTCACTGTCACTGTATTTGAAGCTCGCGGTGGAGGAAAGCTTTCGCGCGTCTCCACTCGCGCGTCACTGTGTCAGGCGAGACTCCGAGAACTTCTGCCGTCTCCTCGACGCTCAAGCCCCCGAAGTAGCGCAACTCCACCACCCTGCTCTTCCGCTCGTCAACCTCGGCCAGGGTGTCGAGCGCCTCATCGAGCGCAACCAACTCCGCCGCGCGCTCATTGGACAGCTCCGCCACATCATCGAGTGAAACCTTGCGTGCGCTTGCGCCACCGCGCCTAACGGCGGCACGGTCGCGAGCGTGATTGATGAGGATGCGACGCATCATTTGCGCGGCAATGGCGAAAAAGTGCGCGCGGTTCTGCCATCGCACCTGCTTTTGGTCAATGAGCCGCAGATAGGCTTCGTTGACTAGAGCCGTCGTTTGCAGCGTGTGGCCATGCCTTTCGCGGCTCATATAGCGGTGGGCGAGTCGGCGCAACTCTCCTTCGACGAGCGGGAGCAACTCGTCGAGAGCCTCACGGTCCCCGTCGCTCCAGGCGACGAGCAGTTGGGTCAGTTCCATTGTAGAGGGTTGGGGCGCTGTCACCTGAACCTCCGAGCGGGTAGCTGATCGCGGACTCCGTATGCGCCAGGAATTTTAGCACTCTTCCTCGATGCCGACGGCGTCCTGTCGGGAAGTGAGAACTTTTTTTCGGGCGCGTGCCGGATTTCGAGTGGCGTTCGTGCGTAAAGAGATGAGGAAGGAAGTCAAAAAGAAACTTTGAGGCATTACTTTAAATTGATCACAACCTGTCGGTTTATCCCGGCGCATAAGGAATAAAGACAATGTACAAGCTTACGAACCCGATCATCGCTTTCTTCGGTTTACTTGCCCTTATCGGCGCGATGGCCGCCGTCATGCCGTACACCGGCTTCGCACAAGACCCAAAAGGAAACGGCGCGATACAACTCAATTGCGACGATCCACCGTGCGACGCGGTGGCGCGAGGTCGTGCAGCCTTCAATGACCGAAATCTGAACCAACTCGGCGGCAACGGGCGTTCGTGCGCCGACTGTCACATGCCAGCGGATGGCTTCCAGCTTTCTCCCGGATCCGCAAGGGCCCGGTTCGAGGCGCTGCAGGCGAAACGGGAGCACAACAAAAATGCGGACGATCCACTTTTCCGGCCGGTAGATGCCGACGACTTCCGCATAAATGGAGAGAATGCAGTCGACTTCTCGAACCTGGTGGAAAACGGGCTCATTCGCATCACGATGCCCTTGCCACTGAACGTCAAACTCATCGATCCAATAACCGGTCAGCCCAGTGAAGAGACATCGGTCGATCTCTGGCGCGCGGTCATGCCCGTGCCCAACGTCGCGATCACCGGACCGGACGGCGTCTTGCCGATCTGGCCCCCGGGCGCGCCACGTCCCCCAATCATGGGCCAAGACCCCAATGGCCCCAACCGGCAGGGTGGTTACCAGCACGATGCGCGCTTCGGTACGCTCCAGGAACAAGCCCG
>WNGE01001496.1_pt1 | contig 45422 bp, 48 predicted proteins | sample 5400651 | NCBI WGS metagenome assembly WNGE01 (sample SAMN13153370, study PRJNA577476) | soil metagenome | isolation source: 60 cm soil or saprolite under grassland replicate 2 | place: USA:California | collected 2016-06-15 | reverse complement strand
CCACTTCCGCTCGACCGTATGTGCGTCGTATCTGTCCATAGAGACGAAAAAGCCTCTCGCGAGAGAGGCCGTGGGAAGCCGCCGCGGCGCGTGGCCGCGTGTGCCTCCTGATCTAGATAAGCAGCTCCTGCATCGGACTTTGATACTAGCAAGCTGTGCTCGCACTTTTCCCCGATTCCGCCCGCGTCGCCGAGGGCGAACTCTCACTCGGCGGCGTCTCCACGACGCGGCTCGCGGCCGACCACGGGACGCCTCTGGTCGTCTACTGCGAGGAGACGATCCGCGCCCAGGCTCGGGCCTACCGCGAGGCCGCGCCCGGGGCGCTCGTGTTCTACGGGACGAAGGCGTTCGCGAACGTCGCGCTGATGCAGGTGCTCGCGGAGGAGGGCTTCGGTGCAGACGTGTCGACGCTCGGCGAGCTCGGCTATGCCCAGACCGCGGGCTTGACCGGCGAGCGGCTCTTCTTCCACGGCAACAACAAGTCCGACGAAGAGCTGCGGGCCGCGGCCGAGGCGGGCGCGACGGTGGTGCTCGACGCCCCCGACGAGCCGGGGCGCGCCGCAGCGGCCGGCGTGCGCCGCGTGCTCGTCCGGCTGACGCCGGGCGTCGAGGCGCTCACACACCGTGCGGTGGCGACGGCACACGACAGCTCGAAGTTCGGCCTCGGCGCGGACGCTGCGCTCGGCGTGATCGAGGAGTCCCGCAACCTCGGCCTCGAGGTCGCCGGCGTCCACTTCCACGTCGGCTCGCAGCTTGCACGCGTCGACGAGAGCCTCGTTGCGGTCGAGCGCCTTGCAGCGTTCTGCGAGCGCGCCCGCGACGAGCTCGGCTGGAAGCCGGACGTGCTCGACATCGGCGGCGGTCTCGGCATCCAGTACACCCGGGAGGAGCACGTGCCGGGCGTCGCCGAGTTCGTCGGGCCCCTCCTCGCCCGGCTGCGGGAGCGCTGGCCCGATCCCGTCCAGCTGGTCCTCGAGCCGGGACGCTCGCTCGTCGGCCGGGCAGGCGTCACGCTCTACCGCGTCGGCGCGACGAAGGAGAGCGGCGGTGTGAGCTACGTCGCGATCGACGGCGGCATGTCGGACAACCCGCGCCCCCAGCTCTACGACGCGCGATACGAGGCGCTGCTCGCGAATCGCGCGGACGAGCTGGCGGACGGCGTCTTCCGCGTCGCGGGCAAGCATTGCGAGTCGGGCGACGTGCTGATCGAGGCGGCGGAGCTGCCGCACCCCCGGCGCGGCGATCTGCTCGCCGTCCCGGCGACCGGCGCGTACACGCTTGCGATGGGGTCGAACTACAACGGACTGCCGCGGCCCGCCGTCGTTCTCGTGGCAAACGGCACTGTTCGAGAGATCCGCCGACGCGAATCCACCGCTGACCTGCTGCGGTACGAGACGGTACGCTGAGCGCCAGTGAAGCGCCTCACCGCGATCCCCGGAGTCCTCCTCGTCGCCGTGGCCGCGGCGCTTTGGGGCAGCGATCCGATCCTGCGCAAGCCGCTCGGGGGCGACACGACCGCGACGACGATCGTCTTCGGCGAGCACGTCGTCCTCGTGGCCCTGACGCTCCCGTTCCTTGTCCCCGCGCTCCGCGCGGTGTGGAAGGCCGGCCCACGCTACGTCGTTGCGTCGGTCGCGGTCGGCGCGGGCGCCTCGGCGATCGCGACGATCCTCTTCACGGAGGCACTCTTCCACGGCGACTTCGTCACGCCGGTCGTGCTGCAGAAGATCCAGCCGCTCGTCGCCGTCCTCGGCGCGGCGGTCATCCTCGGCGAGCGGCCGCGGCCGCGCTTCGCCTGGTTCCTGCTGCCGGCGCTCCTCGGCTTCTGGCTCGTCAACCAGCCGCATCCGCTCGAGCCGACCGCGAAGGGGCTCGTGCCGATCATCCAGGCGGTCGCCGCGGCGGTGCTGTGGGCCTGCGGCACGGTGCTGGGCCGCTACCTGAGCCGCGAGCTCGAGTTCCAGCACATCCTCTCGCTTCGCTTCTTCTTCGGCCTGATCGCGAGCGCGATCGCCCTGCCGATCATGGGCGCAAAAGTGTACGCCGGCGCCCACGACAGCCTCTGGATCGCCTACCTCGCGATCGTGACCGGGCTCGTCTCGCTCGCGTTCTACTACTACGGCCTGAGGCGAACGCCCGCCGTCCTCGCCTCGATCGCGGAGCTGACCTACCCGGCGATCGCCGTCATCGCGGGAATCTGGGCGTACAACTCACATCTGCGGTGGTCGCAATGGGTTGGCGTCGTGATGATCATCGGCGTGGTGAGCCTGTTGCCCGTACAGCGGCGGCGGGCGATTGTGGCGCTGCCGCAGGCAGCGCCCAGCCCTGCCTAGCCGAGCGGTTGTCGCGGCGAACCGCTGCGGATAGGCTCAGCCTCCCGTGGATCTCCGCGACACGCAGGAAGAAGCCGCCTTTCGCGCCGAGCTGCGCGGCTGGCTCGCGGCGAACCTGCCCGGCGACCGCCGCGGCGGCCGCGGCGGCGCCCAGCGGTTCGACGATGCGTTCGGCCGCGAGTGGAGCCGCAAGCTCTACGAGGCCGGATACGCGGGGCTGACCTGGCCGAAGGAGTACGGCGGGGCCGGCGCGCCCTACAGCTTCCAGGCGATCTTCTACGAGGAGATGGCGCGCGCCCAGGCGCCGGGCCACGTTGGGGTGATCGGACTGGGCATGGCCGGCCCGACGATCATGGCCCACGGGACCGACGAGCAGAAGCAGGCGCACCTCTCGAAGATCCTGTCGGCAGAGGAGATCTGGTGCCAGGGCTTCTCCGAGCCCGGCGCCGGCTCCGACCTGGCCGCGGCGCGCACGAGCGCCGAGCGGCGCGGCGACGTGTACGTCGTCAACGGTCAGAAGGTCTGGTCGTCGTTCGCGCACATCGCCGACTTCTGCATCCTCGTGACGCTCAGCGATCCCGACGCTAAGCGCTATCAGGGTTTGACGTATCTGATCGTCGACATGCACTCGCCCGGCGTCGAGGTACGGCCGCTGCGCCAGATCACCGGCGAGGCGGAGTTCAACGAGATCTTCTTCAACGACGTCGAGGTGCCCGTCTCGAACCGGCTCGGTGAGGAGGGCGAGGGGTGGCAAGTGGCGATGACGACGCTGCTGCACGAGCGGGGCACGCTCGGCTTCGCGCTCACCGCCGCGCTCGACGTCAGCGTCGGAAAGCTGCTCGAGGTCGCGCGCGAGCGCGTGAACGGCGACGCCGGCACTCGGGAGCGAGTGGCGGCGGAGTGGATCGAGCTGCAGGCTCTCCGCTACACCAACTACCGCGCACTGGGGACGTTGCAGCGCACGGGCATCCCGGGACCGGAAGGCTCGGCGATCAAGCTGCGCTGGTCGGAGCAGAACCAGCGATTGACGAAGCTCGGGCGCGAGCTGCTCGGCGCCGACGGCATCCTCGACGACGGCTGGTGGCACCACCAGCAGCTGCGCAGCCGCGGCAACACGATCGAAGCCGGGACGTCCGAGGTGCTTCGCAACATCGTCGCCGAGCGCGTGCTCGGGCTCCCGAGGAGCCGCTGATGGACTTCGCCTTCAACGAGGACCAGCTCGAGCTGAAGCGGCAGGCGCGCGCGTGGCTCGCGGAGCGCTACCCGCTCGACCGCGAGTGGGACGCGGCGCAGGACGATCGCTGGGCCGAGCTTGCCGAGCTCGGCTGGCTCGGGGTGTCGGTCGCCGAGGACCAGGGCGGCGTCGGGCTCGGCTTCCTCGAGGAGGCGATCCTCCTCGAGGAGCTCGGCTACGCGCTCTACCCGGGCCCCTATCTCGGGACGATCGGCTTCGCGCTCCCCGCGCTCGGGCCGGAAGACCGCACGGCCGTTGCGGCGGGCGAGATGAAGTGGTCGGCCGAGGTGAACGGCCTCGTACCCTGGCTGGGTTCCGTCGACAAGATCGTCGACATGGACGGCAACGCACAGGACGCCCGCGGCGAGGAGCTCGCCTCGGTCGACCCGTCGCGCCCGCTCGGCCGGCTCGAGCGCGGAAGCGGAACGCCGCTCCCGGGGTCGCTGGATGTTCCCCTCGCCCGCGCGGGAATGGCGGCGGAGGCGGTCGGGATCGCCCAGCGCGTCCTCGAGCTCGGGATCGAGCACGCGAAGACGCGCGAGCAGTTCGGCAAGCCGATCGGCGTGTACCAGGCTGTTTCCCACCAGCTGGCGGACACCTACGCCGACGTCGAGCTCGCGCGCTCCCTCGCCTACTGGGCGGCCTGGTGCGTCGCCGAGGGCGACGAGCAGGCGGCCGTCGCCGCCGCCGCAGCGAAGGCATTCGCGGCCGAGGCAGCCGTCAGGGCCTGCGAGCGCTCGATCCAGGTGCACGGCGGCACGGGCTTCACGTGGGAGCATCCGCTCCACCGCTTTTACAAGCGCGCACTGTGGCTCGAGGGCTTCGGCTCGCGGCCGTCCGAGCTCCGCCTCGAGGTGGCCGACGCGGTGCTCGGTGTCCCCGTAGGCGTTTGACCGAGGAGGCTCCGTGGACGGTCTGATGATGGACTTCCAGCTGACGTTGCCGCATCTCCTCAGGCGCGCAGAGTTGTACTTCGGCGCCGGCGAGATCGCCTCGCGGCAGGCCGACAAGAGCTTCCACCGCACGACGTACGCCGAGACGATGCGACGCGCGAGGCAACTCGCGGCCTCCCTCGGCAAGCTCGGCCTCGACCGCGGCGACCGCGTCGCGACGTTGTGCTGGAACCACCACCAGCATCACGAGGCGTACTTCGGGATTCCGTGCGGGGGCTTCGTCCTCCACACGCTGAACCTGCGACTGCACCCGAACGACCTCGCGTACATCGCGACGCACGCGAACGACCGCGCGGTCATCGTCGACCGCTCGCTGCTGCCGCTGCTCGAACAGTTCAAGGACCGCACGAACATCGAGCACGTGTTCGTCGTCGAGGACTCCTACGAAGAGCTCCTCGCGACCGCGTCACCCGACGAATGGCGCGACCCTGACCTCGACGAGAACGAAGCGGCGGCAATGTGCTACACGAGCGGCACGACCGGTTTGCCGAAGGGCGTCGTGTATTCGCACCGGTCTACGGTGCTGCACACGTTCGGGGTCGGCGCGAACAACCCGTTCGGGCTACCGGTCTCCGGCGAGGACACGATCCTCCCGGTGGTTCCGATGTTCCACGCGAATGCATGGGGCTACCCGTATCTCGCCACGCTCAACGGGTCGAAGCTCGTCTACCCTGGGCCGCACCTCGACCCGGAGAGCCTGCTCGACGCGATGGCGTCGGAGAAGGTCAACTGGGCCGCCGGCGTGCCGACGATCTGGATGGGGATCCTCCAGCAACTCGCCGCGAACCCAGGAAAGTGGGACCTCTCGCACATGAAGGGGATGCTGGTCGGCGGCTCCGCCGTGCCGCGCGCGATGATCGCCGCCTTCGCCGCGTACGACATCCCGATCGTCCAGGGCTGGGGCATGACCGAGACGTCTCCGGTCGCCTCGACCGGCTCACTTCCGCACGACCTCGCGCATGTCGATCAGGACACGAAGTTCGACCTGATGGCCATGGCGGGAATCCCGCTCGCGTTTGTCGAGGTCCGGGCTCGGATCGGCGACGAGGAGGTGCCCTGGGACGGCGAGGCGATGGGTGAGCTCGAGGTCCGCGGGCCGTGGGTCGCCGCGGGTTACTACGACACACCTGAGCAGGCCGACCGGTGGACCGCCGACGGGTGGTTCAGGACCGGCGACATCGTCTCGATCCATCCCCGCGGCTACATCCAGATCAAGGACCGCTCGAAAGACGTGATCAAGTCCGGAGGCGAGTGGATTTCGTCCGTCGAGCTCGAGAACGCGCTGATGGCGCATCCCGCAGTCGCGGAGGCGGCCGTGATCGCGATCCCCGACCCGAAGTGGGACGAGCGGCCGCTCGCCGCGGTCGTGCTGAAACAGGGTGTAGCGGCGACCGCCGACGAGCTCCGTGAGTTCCTCGCGCCGAACTTCGCAAAGTGGTGGCTGCCGGAACGCATCGAGTTCGTCGATGAGATCCCGAAGACGAGCGTCGGCAAGTTCAAGAAGATGGCGCTGCGCGAGCAGTTCGCGGCGGCCGAGCCGGCGCAGACGACTTGAGAGCCGCTCTGCTGCGGGAGGTCGACGGGCCGTTCGAGCTCGCCGATGTTCCCAACCCGGCCGAGGACGGCAAGGTCATCGTGCGCGTGCGCGCAGCGGGGATCAACTTCGCCGACGTACTGATCCGGCGCGGCCGCTACCCGCAGATGCCGGAGCTGCCGGCGGTGCTCGGCTCGGAGATCGCCGGCGAGCTCGAGGACGGCACGCGCGTGATGGCGATCACGTCGGGTGCGGGCGGCTACGCGGAGCTCGCTGCCGTCGACCGCGCTCAGGTCGTGCCGCTGCCGGAGCACGCGTCGTTCGCCGAGGGCGCGTCGTTCCTGCTGACGTTCCTGACGGCCCACATCCCGCTGACGCGGCAGGCGCGCATGCGGACGGGCACGACGATGCTCGTCTACGCGGCCGCCGGCGGCGTCGGCTCGGCAGCGATCCAGGTCGCGCGCGCCCTGGGCGCGCGGGTGTTCGCGGCGGTCGGCTCGGAGGAGAAGCTCGAGGTGTGCCGCTCGCTCGGCGCCGAGGAGGCGTACGTCTACGACGAGATTCCGCAGCATCTCGCGGTCGACATCGTCTACGACCCGGTCGGTGGCGAGCTCTTTGCGGCGTCGTTCGCGCGGTTGCGGCCCTTGGGAACGGTGATCGCGATCGGCTCCGCGGCCGGCGCGTGGCCCGAGATCGAGCCTGCGCGGCTCGTCGGCCGCAACGTCGGGCTCGCCGGCTTCTATCTCGGACGGCTGCTCCGCCTCGAGCCCGAGCTCGTCGGCGAGGCCGTTGGCGAGCTGCTCGGTCTCTGGCAGGCCGGCGCGCTGAAGCCGCTCGTCGGGGCGGAGATCCCGCTCGCCGAGATCGAGCGGGCGCACGAGCTCGTCGAATCGCGTCGCAGCGTCGGGAAGGTGGTACTCATTCCGTGAAGGTGCTGATCACCGGGGGGCGCGGCGGGCTCGGGCGGGCGTTCGCCGAGGCGCTACCGGACGCCGAGATCACGGCGCTCGATCTCGAAGACGGTTTCGACGTCGGCAACCCTTCGGCGTGGCGCGAGCTCGACGGAGAGTTCGACGCGGCGTTTCTCAACGCCGGCATCCTCACGGGCGAGGGCGACGTCGCCTCGCTGAGCGACGAGCAGTACCTCCGCGCGATGCGCGCGAACGTCGACGGCGTCGTCTACGGCACGCGGGAGCTGGCCGCGCGGCTGATGCCGAACGGCGGCTCGATCGTCGCGACCGCGTCGCTCGCAGGGTTGACGGCAACGCCGGCGGACCCGATCTACTCGCTCACCAAGCACGCCGTGATCGGCTTCGTGCGCAGTGTCGCACCGCAGCTCGCCGAGCGCGGGATCCGGATCAACGCGCTCTGCCCGGGCTTCACGGACACGCCGATGGTGCCGAACGAGGTCCGGGGGTTCATCGAGGTTCCGCTGATCGAGCCGTCGTTCGTCGCGGATGCGGCGCTGCAGGCGCTGAACGACAGCGAGACCGGGCGGGCGTGGGTCGTGCAGCCGAACCGCATCGTCCCGTTTCGCTTCCCCCACCTTCCGGGACCGCGTTGAGCCCTCGGATGCGCCGCGGGTGGGGACAGCACCTCCCCTCCCCGCACATCTGGCTGACGCTCGGGTACCGCAGCATCGAGCAGGGTGATGGCCGGGCGGTGATCGAGTGGGACGCGACGCCGGACTATTGCTTCCAGGCGCAGTCGGGCCCGATCGTGCACGGCGGCATGGTGACGACGCTCCTTGTCACGGCGATGGGCGGGGCCTGCTGGTCGGTACTCGAGGAGACCGAGAGCTTCCTGACAGCCGACCTGCGCGTCGAGTTCATGCGCTCGGCGCGGCCCGGAACGCTGCGTGCGGAGGGTCTCGTCGTCCAGCGGAACCGTCGCGTTGCGTTCTGCTCGGCGCAGCTCCTAGACGCCGACGGAACGGTGCTCGCGTCGTCGCGCTGCACGCAGATCATCCGGCAGGACTGAGCGCCAAGGCAGATCGCGCCTAGTGACAAGTTGTCACTAGGACTCGAGGCGCCGCAGGAGGTTCGCCTTCACCGCCGGCCAGTCGTCGTCGATCACGGCATACCACGCCGAGTCGCGGCGCTCGCCGCCGCGCACGAGCATGTGCTTGCGGAACACGCCCTCGAGCTCCGCCGGCAGGGCGGCGAGCGCGGCACGGGCACGTTCGTTTCGTGCGTCGGTCTTGAACTCGACGCGCAGGAAGCCCTCGTCCTCGAACGCGTGTTGCATCAGCAACAGCTTGGCTTCCGTGTTCACGCCGCTTCCCCACGCTGACGGCGTCAGCCACGTGTTGCCGATCTCGAGCACGCGATCCGCCTCGCGCACGTTGAGGTAGCTCGTGTGGCCGAGCGGCCGGCCGTCGACGATCTGCGCGAAGCCGAGCGCCTTCTCTCGCATTTCGGCGAACCACGACGCGAACGCCTCGCGGCTCTCGTTCGCGCGCACGCGCATCAGACCCCACGAGCGCTCGTCCTGTGCGACCTCCCACAACGCGTCCTCGTGCCCCGGCTCGAGCGGCTCAAGCCGCACGAGCGCGCCCTCGAGGACTACGTGAAGCGCCAGGTTCCCCCGTCCTCGAAATCGCGCAGGATCCGCCGTGCGACGACCATCTTGTGCACCTCGTCGGCCCCGTCGTAGATCCGCGCGCCCCGGGCCATCCGATACATGATCGCGAGCGGTGCGTCGTCGGTCATGCCGAGGCCGCCGTGCACTTGGAGCGCGCGGTCGATGACGTCGTGGAGCACGCGTGCCGCGTAGAACTTGATCAGCGAGACTTCGACGCGCGCCTCGTCGCCCTGGTCGAGTCGGTGCGCCGCTTGCAGGGTCATCAGCCGGCAGGCCTGGATCTCGGCTGCGGACTCGGCGATCCAGTTCTGGATCGTCTGCTTCTCGGCGAGCGCGCCGCCGAATGCCTTCCGCTCGAGCGAGTAGGAGCACATCAGCTCGAACGCACGCTGCATCTGCCCCAGCCAGCGCATGACGTGATGGATCCGCCCGGGCCCGAGCCGCTTCTGCGCGATGCGGAACCCGTCTCCCGGCTCGCCGAGCGTGTTCTCGACCGGCACGCGCACGTCCGTGAACCGCGTCTCGCAATGCGTTCCCCAGCCGCGGCCCTCGTGCCCCATCACCGACACACGCCGCACCAGCTCGTAACCCGGCGTGTCGGTGGGAACCAGGATCATGGACGCTCGCCGGTGAGGCTCGGCATCCGGATCGGTGACCGCCATGACGACGCCGAACCCGGCACCGTCGGCGCCCGAGGAGAACCACTTGTGCGCATTGATCACCCACTCGTCGCCGTCGCGCACGGCTCGCCCCTGCAGCAGAGTCGGATCGGACCCCGCGACCTCGGGCTCGGTCATGCCGAAGAACGACCGCGTGTCGCCGGCGACGAGCGGCTCGAGGAACCGCTGCTTCTGCTCCGGCGTGCCGAACATGTGCAGAATCTCGCCGTTGCCGGCGTCGGGAGCCTGGCAGCCGAAGACGAGCTGCGCGATGAAGCTGCGGCCGATCTCCTCGTTCAGGTATGCATACTCGATGAAGCCGCTACCCGAGCCGCCGGCGTCGGGCGGCAGATGCGGCGCCCACAGTCCCGCCTCCTTCGCCTCGTGCTGCAGCTCGCGGATGAGCGCATCCGACTGCTCGTCCTCCCGGAAGAGCGTCGGCTCGTTCCGGTAGACGAACTCGTCCATGAACGCGCGGACGCGCTCGCGGCGCTCGGCAATCAGGTCAGGGATGACAACAGTCGCCACCGGCAGCAATGATCGCAGAGATGCGCGAGTCGCTCCAATCGCTGTTGTCGGAGATGCTCGGCCGCGAGGTCGAGCTCACGGAACCGGTCCTGCTGGCGGGGGGTGCGTCGAAGGAGGCCTGGGCGGTCGACGCCGACGGCGAGCCGCTGCTCGTGCGACGGGCCGCGGGCAGCGTGATCCACCGACACACGCTCTCGCTCGCGGACGAGTTCGCCGTGATCGAAGCCGCACACGAGGCCGGCGTGAAGGTGCCGCGGCCATACGGCTACATCCCCGATCTCGAGGGACGCGAGGCGTTCGTGATGGAGCGGCTCGAAGGCGACACGATCGGCCGCCGCATCGTGCAGAAGGAGGAGCTCGCCGCGGCGCGCGATGCGCTGCCCGTACAGATGGCCGAAGAGCTCGCGAAGATCCACGCGATTTCCCCCGAGCGCGTCCCGTTCCTGTCGGATACGCGGCTCGAGCGGATGGTCGAGGAGCTGGATGACGTCGGCGAGCCGCATCCGGCGATCGAGCTCGGGCTCTGGTGGCTGCGAGAGAACCGGCCGCCGCCGCGGCCGGCGGTCGTGGCACACGGTGACTACCGCATCGGCAACCTCGTCGTCCGCGCGGAAGGACTCGCAGGCGTGCTCGACTGGGAGTTCGCCCATCTCGACGACCCCGTGCGGGACATGGCGTTCGCGCTCGTGCGGGCTTGGCGTTTCGGCGTGCCGGAGAAGCGGCTCGGAGGCGTCGGCCCGGTCGAGCCCTACCTCGACCGCTACAACGAGCTGAGCGGCCTCGACGTCCGCCCCGAGGAGCTCGACTACTGGGAGCTCGCCGGCAACGTCGGCTGGGCGATCGGCTGCCTCACGCAAATGCACCGGCACCTGAGCGGCCAGGACCGGAGCGTCGAGCTCGCGACGCTGGGACGCCTCGGCGCCGAAGTCGAGTACGAGATCGTCAACCTTCTGGAGCGATTCGCGGCATGACCGAGCGCCCGACCGCGCAGGAGCTGACCGAGGCGATCCAGGAGTTCCTGGGCGGCGAGATCCTGCCGACGCTGACCGATCACCGGCTGCGCTTTCGGATGCTCGTGGCGATGAACGCGCTCTCGATCGTCTACCGCGAGCTCGCGGCGCTGCCGGTCGAGGACGACACGGAGCAGCGCGAGCTCGCAGCGAGGATCCGGGCCGGCGACGTGCCGACGGGAACGCTGCGGCACGTCAAGGCCGACGTCGAGGCGCGGTTGCGGATCGCCTCGCCGCGGTACCTCGAGGCCTACCGTGAAGCGGCCGCCGAGTAGACGTAGCGTCGAGCGGATGCGCGAGCGCGAGCGGAACGTCGGGCTCGAGCCCGACGACGAGGCCGCGCGCTGGCTCGAGGATCACGAGCCGAAGGTCGAGCCGGCCCCACCGAAGGCGGCGCGGAAGTCGAAGGCGCTCCACCGCTGGCGGCAGCAGCGCGGAGGCGAGGCGTCTCCTCCCAAGTGACAACTTGTCACTTGGGAGTTCCGGGCACCGTCGGCTACACGAAGGCCGACTCGCCCGTGAGGGCGCGGCCGATCAGCAGCTTCTGGATCTGGCTCGTGCCCTCGTAGAGCGTCGAGACGCGCGCGTCGCGCAGGTATTTCTGGACCGGAAACTCGTCGACGTAGCCGTAGCCGCCGTGCACCTGCACGGCGGCGTTCGCGGCGCGCACGGCGACCTCGCTGGCGTAGTACTTGGCCTGTGACGCCGCGAGCGTGTACGGCTGCCCGGCGTCCGAGAGGTACGCGGCCCGCCACGCCATCATCCGCGCGGCCTCCGTCTCGACGGCCATGTCGGCGATCAGCTCCTGGACGAGCTGGAAGCCCGCGATCGGCTTCCCGAACTGACGTCGTTCCTTCGCGTAGCCCGTCGAGGCGTCGACGCAGCCCTGCGCGATCCCGACCGAGCCGGCCGCGAGCGAGATCCGCCCGTTGTCGAGAGCAGACATCGCCACCTTGAAGCCCGCGCCCTCGTCGCCGAGCCGGGCGGCATCCGGGACGCGCACGCCGTCGAGGAAGACCTCCGCGGTGTCCTGCGCCCGGAGACCCAGCTTGCCGTCGATCTTGACCGCGCTGTAGCCCTCCGACGCGGTGGGGACGAGGAAGCACGTGATCCCGCGCGGGCCTTCGCCGCCGGTGCGCGCGAACACGAGCGCGACTCCCGCCCAGGAGCCGAGCGTGATGAAGATCTTCGCGCCGTTCAGCACCCAGTGGTCGCCCTCGCGCTCGGCCCGCGTGACGAGCGAGCCGGGGTCGGAGCCGCTGCCGGGCTCGGTCAGCGCGTAGCAGCCGAGCGCCTCGCCGCTGCACATCAGCGGCAGCCATTCGGCCTTCTGCTCCTCCGTCCCCCACTTCGCGATCGTCTTGCCGGCGAGGCCGTTGTTCACCGACACGATCCCGCGCACCGACGAGTCGGCGCGGCCGAGCTCCTCCATCACGAGGCAGTACGAGACCGTGTCGAGACCCATGCCGCCGTGCTCCTCCGGCAGCGCACAGCCGAGGAACCCGACCTCGGCGAGCTTCGCGACGATTCCGAGGTCCATCCGCTCGGTTCGATCCCACTCGCGCGCGTGCGGGACGATCTCGCGGTCGCAGAACGCGCGCGCCGTCTCCTGGATGAGTTGCTGCTCGTCTGTGAGCGCGAAGTCCAAGATGCGTATTCTGCGCAGGTGCCGAATCTCGAGGGGAAAGTTGCGATCGTCACCGGGGCGGGGCGCGGCATAGGCCGGGAGCACGCGCTCGCGCTCGCCGAGGCCGGCGCGAACATCGTCGTGAACGACCTCGGCGCGGCGCTGTCCGGGGAGGGCCACGACGACACGCCGGCCCAGCAGGTCGTCCAGGAGATCGAGGCGCAAGGTGGCGAGGCGGTCGCGAACGGCGAGAACGTCGCCGACTTCGCGGGCGCCGAGCGGCTGGTCGCCCAGGCGATCGAGCGGTTCGGACGTCTCGACATCCTCGTCAACAACGCGGGCATCCTCCGCGACCGGATGATCGTGAACATGACCGAGGCGGAGTGGGACTCGGTGATCGCCGTTCACCTCAAGGGGCATTTCGCCCCCACGCGTCACGCGGCAGCGTACTGGCGCGAGCGCGCCAAGGCCGGCGAGGAGGTCCGCGGCCGCGTGATCAACACGTCGAGCCCGAGCGGCGTCTTCGGCAACGTCGGCCAGTCGAACTACGGCGCCGCAAAGGCCGGCATCGCCGGCTTCACGCTGATCGTCGCCCAGGAGCTCCAGCGCTACGGCGTCACGGTCAACTGCCTGGCGCCGAACGCGCGCACCCGCATGACGGAGGACACCTTCGACATGGGTGCGCCGGCAGAGGGCTTCGACCCGCTCGATCCGTCAAACATGTCGCCGCTCGTCGTCGCGCTCTCCGCCGACGAGGCCCAAGGCATCACGGGCCAGGTCTTCCACGTCTGGGGCGGCGCGATCAACGCCCTTCAGGGCTGGAGCCCCGGCGAGCTCTTCGCCTCCGACGAGAAGTGGAACGCCGATGCCCTGCTCGCCGAGCTCACCGAGCGTTTCCCCGGAGGCGTCGCGCCGACGGGCATGGTCGCAGGCATGCAAGCCGCGGGCGGCCAGTCGCTGCGCGCGCAGTGACGGCACACGCGCGCCGCCGCATCTACCTGATGCGCCACGCGCAGGTGCGCTACTTCCAGGGGCAGCATCCGCACGAGGTGCTGCTCACCGACGACGGCCGCCGACAGGCCGAGACGGCGGCGGAGGCACTGCGCGGCGCCGTTTTCGACCGGGTGGTCACGAGCGGCCTCGCACGCACGCTCGAGACGGCGCAGATCGTCGCTCCCGGTCGCGAACCCGAGCACAACCCGGAGCTGCGCGAGATCGAGAGCGGCGACATCCGCGGCCTCGAGCCCGCCGTCGTGCAGGAGATGATGACCACCGCGTTCCGCGGCACGGTCCCGCTCGACACGCAGTTCCTGGGCGGCGAATCCGTCGGGGAGCTGCTCGACCGCGTCCTGCCTCAACTCGAAGCGCTGCTCGCGGACGAGAGCTGGGACGTCGTGCTGCTCGTCCTCCACGGAGCCGTCAACCGCGCGATTCTCAGCCGGGCGATCACCGGGCAGCGCATCTTCCTCGGCGGCTTCGAGCAGGCGCCCGGGTGCATCAACGTCCTCGACGTCGATGCCGAGGGAGCGTTCGTCGTTCGAGCCGTCAACCACACGCCCTACGATCCCGCGCACGTCGATGCGCCCCGGCTGACGACGATGGAGCAGCTCTGGCAGGAGTACCTCGACTCGCGCCGCCGGAATCCGTAGCATCCCCGCCCAACCGGGCATGGGTCTTCTCGAACTCAAGGACGCATCGCTGCGTTTCGGCGGCATCGTCGCGCTCGACGAGGTGTCCTTCGACGTCCGGGAAGGCAGCATCTTCGGCCTGATCGGCCCGAACGGCGCGGGGAAGACGACCGCATTCAACGTCATCACCCGGTTGTACCGGATCGACTCCGGCGACATCGTCTTCGACGAGCGCTCGCTGGTCCACACCCCGCCGAGCCGCGTCGTGAGGCTGGGCATCGCGCGGACGTTCCAGAACGTCGAGATCTTCCCGACGATGACCGTGCTCGAGAACGTGCTCGTCGGCGCGCACACCGTCTCCCGCTTCGAGCCCGAACGGAGCGTTCGCCGCCGCGGCCACGAGACGCTCGAGTACGTCGGCATCGACGCCGTCGCGGACCGCGCGGCTGCCGGGCTCCCCTTCGGCACGCTCAAGCGGGTTGAGCTCGCGCGCGCACTCGTGTCGAAGCCGCGGCTCATCCTGCTGGACGAGCCCGCCGGCGGGCTGAACCACGAGGAGGTCGAGCAGCTCGCGGACTTCATCCGCCGGCTGCGCGACGAGCTGAAGCTCACGGTCCTGCTCGTCGAGCACCACATGAACCTCGTGATGCGCGTCTCAGACCACGTGCACGTCCTCAACTTCGGCCGCACGATCGCGAGCGGGCCGCCGCAGGAGGTCCAGCGCAACCCGGCCGTCATCGAGGCGTACCTCGGCGGCGAGCTGGAGGAGGCGTCGTAGTGGCCGAGCTGCTGGCACTCGAGAACGTGACCGCGCGCTACGGCCCGGTGCAGGCGCTGCACGGCGTCTCGCTCACGGTGGCGGAGGGCGAGATCGCGGCGCTGCTCGGCGCGAACGGCGCCGGCAAGACGACGACGCTGCGCGCGGTCTCCGGGACGGTGCGGCGCGACGGGGAGATCCGCTTTGCCGGCAACGGGCTGTCACGCATCGGCCCCGACTCGGCAGCGCGGCTCGGCATCGCGCACGTGCCCGAGGGCCGCGGCACGTTCGCCGAGCTGACCGTGTGGGAGAACCTCCGCCTCGGCGCCTACACACGGCGCGGCGCGCTCAAGGACGACTTCGCGCGCGTGCAGACGTACTTCCCTTGGATCGACGAACGGAGACACCAGCAGGCCGGAACGCTGAGCGGCGGCGAGCAGCAGATGCTTGCGCTCGCGCGCGCGTTCATGCAGCGGCCGCGGCTGCTGCTGCTCGACGAGCCGTCGCTCGGCCTGGCGCCGCTGCTCGTCACCGAGATCTTCCGCATCATCAAGGAGCTGAACGAGCACGAGGGCCTGACCGTCCTCGTCGTCGAGCAGAACGCGCACATCGCGCTGCAGCTTGCGCAGAACGCCTTCGTGCTCGAGGTCGGGCGGATCGCGCTCGCAGGGCCGAGCGGCGAGCTGGAGCGGAACGAGTCAATCCGGCGGAGCTATCTGGGGTACTGATGCTCGGCCTCACGAAGCGGAAGACCAGCGTCACCACCGGCGGCTCCCTTCCGGTCGTCGCGCTGCTCGCGGCGGTGTGCGTCTTCCTCGCGATCGGCTGCGCCGTCAGCAGCATCTTCGCCCAGCAGACGGTGGCGGGCCTGGCACAGGGGGCGATCTACGGCAGCCTCGCGCTCGCGCTCGTACTGATCTACCGCGCGACCGAGGTGATCAACTTCGCGCAGGGCGAGATGGCGATGGCGACGACCTACGTCGCCTACCAGCTCACGCTCTGGGGAATCACTTTCTGGCTCGCATTCTTCGTGACGCTCCTGATTGCGTTCGCCTTCGGCGTCATCGTGCAGGTCGTCTTCATCCGGCCGGTGCAACAGTCGGTGATCGCGGTTGTGGAAATGGGGCGGCGAGCTGCGCTTCATGGCGGCGCCGTTCGGCAACAACGTGTACCGCCTGGGGAGCGTCACCCTCTCTCGCCAGGACATCGGCGTGCTGCTCGTGTCGATCCTCTCGGTGATCATCCTCTGGGCGCTCTTCAAGTTCACGAAGATCGGACTCGGGATGCGTGCGGCGGCGCTTCGCCCGGCGGCCGCCTCGCTCGTCGGCGTGCGCGTGAACTGGATGCTGGCGCTCGGCTGGGGCCTCGCGGCCGTCCTCGGCGCAGTCGCCGGGATGATGACCGAGCCGTCGACGTTCCTCCAGCCGACGATGATGCAGCCGATCCTGCTCTACGCGTTCGCGGCCGCCGTTCTCGGCGGTCTCGAGAGCCCGGCCGGAGCCGCGATCGGCGGCGTGCTCATCGGCGTCTTCATGAACCTCATCGGCCAATACGTCGACTTCGCGACCGCGGAGCTGCGGCTCCCGATCGCTTTCGCCGTGCTGCTCATCGTGCTCCTCGTCAAGCCGAATGGGCTCTTCGGACGCAGGCAGGTGAGGCGCGTATGAGACACCAGCCCGTCAGGCAGCTGCTCGTGATCGGCGTCGCCGCCGTCGTGCTCGCACTGCTGCCGTTCCAGCTCTCCGGCTACCACCAGACGCTCGCCGCGCGCGTGGCGCTCTATTTCGTCGCGATCCTCGGTCTGAACATCCTCACCGGCTACAGCGGCCAGATCTCGATCGGGCACGGCGCCTTCATGGCGATCGGCGGTTACACGACGGTGCTGCTGTCGATCCACCAGGACCTGAATCTGATCCTGACCCTGCCGGTCTCCTTCGCCGTCGCGTTCGCCGCCGGCATCCTCGTCGGCATCCCCGCGCTCCGGTTCTCCGGGGTCTACCTTGCGCTCGCGACGTTCGCGCTCGCGGTGTCGGTTCCCCAGTTCCCGCTCAAGTTCTCGACGTTCCTCGGCGGCAGCAACGGACTGCGCACGACTGTCACGCCGAGCTACCTGTGGCTCTACGGGGTCAGTTGGGCCTGTGCGGCGGCCTCGTTCGTCCTCGCCTGGCTGCTGCTGCGCGGGCGGATCGGCCGGGCCTTCCGCGCCATCCGCGACAGCGAGGTCGCCGCCGCATCGTCGGGCGTAGCGCTCCCGATCTACAAGACGCTCGCCTTCGGCGTCTCGGCCGCATACGCCGGCGTCGCCGGCTCGCTCCTCGTGCTGGTCACGAACGGATACGCCCAGCCGGGCCTCTTCGGGATCCTCGTCTCGCTCCAGATCTTGATCGGGGCCGCCGTTGCCGGCCTCGGGTCGCTGCGCGGCGTCCTCGTGGGCGCCCTCTTCATCGCGCTCTTACCGACGGTGGCCGCCGACGTGCCGGTCATCGGCTCCACCCACGGCCAGGACGTCGTGTTCGGCCTGATCGTGATTCTCGTGATGATCTTGCTGCCGAATGGCTTCGTCGGCCTCCTGAGCGGACTTGAACGGCGGTTCAAAACCGCTATCAAATCGGATCCGAAGACGTCATAATCCTCAGCCTGGCGTTCACCTGAAATCCAGGCGTCAACCATGCGTAGGAGGGTCGGATGGGTATGAAGGGCAAGCTCCTGGCGATCGTCGCCGGAGTCTCGATCGTCGCGGGGATCTCCGTCACGGTTGCGTCGGGCGCCAAGCAGGCGGACCCGGGCATCTCCGCGACCGAGATCAAGATCGGCGGCACGTTCCCGCTGACCGGCTTCGCGTCGCTGTACAAGACGATTCCGGCCGCCGAGAAGGCGTACTACGACTACGTCAACGATCACGGCGGCGTCAACGGGCGGAAGATCAACTTCACGATCCTCGACGACGCGTACGACCCGTCGAAGACGGTCCCGCTTGCGCAGCAGCTCGTGGAGAAGGAAGGCGTCTTCGCGGTCGTCGGGAGCCTGGGCACAGCACCGACCCTGGCGACGTGGGGCTACCTGAACAGCCGCAAGGTTCCGCAGGCCCTCGTCGCGACCGGCGACTCGTACTGGGGCTTCTCGTACAAGAAGTACCCCTGGACGATCGGCTGGCAGCCCGACTATCCGGGCGAGTCCAAGCTCTACGGCAAGTACATCGCGGCGAACATGCCGAACGCGAAGATCGGCGTCCTCTACCAGAACGACGCGTACGGCAAGAACTACTACGCGGGTCTGCGTGTCGGCCTCGGCCCCGAGAAGGGCAAGGTCGTCGACGCGCAGTCGTACGACGTCACGAACTCGAGCGTCACGCAGCAGATCCTCTCGATGAAGAGCAAGGGCGCCGACACGCTCGTGATCTTCGCGACGCCGACCGCCACGATCACCGCCCTCGTAAGCGCGACAAAAGTTGGCTGGAATCCGACGGCGACGTTCATCAACAACGTCTCCGCGAACCGGATCTTCCTCCTCGGGGCTGCGGCCGGCGGCGCGAACGTCGACGGCATCATCTCGTCGGTGTACACCAAGAGCTCGACGACGCAGGCGAACCTTGCGGGCGTCAAGCTCGCAAAGTCGATCGTCGATCAATATGTGCCATCGCTCGCGGCGAGCTTCGCGCGGGGCGACGGAAACATCATCTATGGGATGGGCGTTGCGTGGACGTTCGTGTATGCCCTTCAGAACGCAGGCAAGAACCCGACACGGGCGAGCCTGATGAAGGCGCTGCACAACATGAATACCTCGAAGAACCCGTTCGTCTACCCGGGGATCACGATCAAGACGTCGCCGACGGACAACTTCCCGATCGAGCAAGAGAGAATGGTCAAGTGGGCAGGTGGAGCGAGCGGCGACTGGCAGCCGTTCGGGAAGCTCCTGAGCGGCGTCCGCTGACACGGCCGACGTCGTAGTGATCGGTGGCGGCGCCCTCGGCGCCGCCACCGCATTTCACCTGCGCCGGCTCGGCGTCGCCGACGTCGTGCTGCTCGAGCGGGACACACTTGCATCGGGCTCGACGAGCAAGGCCGCGGGCGGCATCCGCATGCAGTTTGCGGACGAGCTCAACATCCGGATTGCGCTTCGCTCGCTCGGTGCGTTCGAGGCGATGGCCGACGAGATCTCGTTCCGCCAGTACGGCTACCTCTTCCTGCTGAATCGTGAGGAAGACGTTGCGACGTTCCGGTCGGCGCTTGCGCTGCAGCACTCGCTCGGGGTGCCCTCGCAGGAACTGACGCCGGCCGAGGCGCGGGAGCTCGTCCCGCAGCTCGAGGTGGACGACGTGCTCGCGGCCACCTACTGCGCACGTGACGGTTACGCGGCACCGGAGGCCGTCGTGCAGTGGTATGCCGCGAGATCGGATGCGACGGTGAAACAGAGCTGCCCTGCGACGGGGATCGACGTGCAGGGCGGGCGGATCGTCGCGGTGGAGACGACACAGGGGCGAATCGCAACCGACACGGTCGTCTGCTGTGCCGGCGTGTGGTCGCGCGACGTCGGCGCGCTCGCGGGCGTAGGGCTTCCCGTCGAGGGCGAGGCACGGTCGATGTGGTTCACCCCGCAGGACGGCGGCCTGCCGGAGCGGCTGCCGCTCACGATCGACTTCTCGAGCGGCTTCTACTTCCACCGCGAGGGACAGGGGCTCGCGTTCGGCGGGCGCGAACGGGCTCTCGAGGACATTGCCGAAGCTGCGGCACGGCGATTGCCGGTGCTGTCGGAACTGCCCGTTCAGTCCTCGTGGTGGGGCTGGTACGACGTCAGCCCGGACTGGAACGCCCTCGTCGGTGAGGCGCCGGGGGTCTCGCGCTTCCTCTACGCGACGGGGTTCTCGGGCCACGGCTTCCAGCAGGCGCCGGCGGTCGGCGAGCATCTGGCGGAGCTCGTGGTCGGACGCGAGCCGACGCTCGACCTGTCCGCGTTCTCCGCAGAGCGGTTCGCCTCGGGGGCGGACCGGCCCGAGACCTTCGTCGTCTAGTTGCAAGGTGTTACTAGGAGGGCCAGCGGGCGAGGCTGCGGCGGAGGTCGTACTTGCCGCCGTCGCGACACTCGGCCGACCAGTACTCCGGCGTCTTCGTCCTGCGTTGCGGATACATTCCGGTCGCGTACAGGGTGGCGAGCGCCTGCGCCTCCGCGACGGGCGCGCCGAGCTTGTTCGCGACGAACCAGATCGACTGCATGCCGTAGCACTCGACCTGCGCCTCGTTCGAGTAGCCGAGCACATGGTACGACTCGTGGGAGACGACGGCGAGCGCCATCGCGATGTCGCCGACGCGGGTGCAGTCCTGCCCCACGCAGGTGCGCGGGTCCCAGCGCGCCGGCGACTGGCGGAACCAGGCGAGGTACATGCACTCGGCCGGCCGCATCAGGAAGTAGTCGAACGATTGCCCGTTGAGCAACGGCGTGACTCCGAGCACGCGGGAGTCGGACTCGCCGATCTTGCCGCAGCGAACGGCCGCCGCCTGGTGGCCGGTCAGCCGCCGTGCGACCTGCTCGGCGATCTGCTCCTCAAAGGTCGCCGGCCGTGCAAGCAACGCCCGATCCTGTGCGTTCGCCGGCCGGACGTGGGCGGACGCCGAGGCCGCGAGACCGCAGGCCAGGGCCGCCGCCGCAAAGAGTGACCAGACCCGCATCGGTCATCTATCGGCAAGCTCGTCCGGATTCGTTACCGGCGCCCGGCAGGCGAACCGCTCGCAGACGTAGACGGCCGGCCGACCGTCGACGAGGGTCTTCCCTTCCAGGAGGGGCACCTCCTCGTCGGGACCGAAGGCGACGACGGCGTTCGGGTCGAAGCCGCGGAGCGCGGCGCGGGCCACCTCGCTCTCCGGATCGCCCACGATCGCGACCTCACGCGGTGGCGACAGCAGCAGGTCGAGCGCGCAGAGCGCCCAGCCGAACGCCTGCGGGGCCCGCGGCAGCACGTCGCGGACGAGCCGGAGGACGCCCTCGGCGCGGCGCTCGAGCTCGTCGTCGCCCCAGAGGCGCGCGAGCCGCAGCAACACGAACGCGAGCATCGAGTTCCCCGAGGGGGTCGGGTTGTCGTCGAGATCCTTCTGGCGTGCAACGAGTTGCTCGCCGTCCGCCGGCGTGAGGAAGAAGCCGCCGTTCTCGTCGTCGGCGAACAGCTCCACAGCCAGCAGAGCGAGCCGTCGCGACTCGTGGAGCCAGCGGGGATCGCCGGTCGCGACATACAGCTCGTAGAGCCCGTGCGCGACGTTCGCATAGTCCTCGAGGTAGCCGGTGCCCTTCGCGACGCCGTCGCGCCACGTGCGGTGCAGCCGCTCGCCGTCGGAGAGCGGACCGAGCAGGAACTCGCCGAGCTCGCGCGCCGCGTCGAGCCAGTCCGTACGCTCGAGCCTCCTCCCCGCTTCCGCGAGCGCCGCGAGCATCAGGCCGTTCCAGGCGGCGATCGCCTTGTCGTCGCGCAGCGGCTGCGGCCGCCTCTGGCGGACCGCGAGCAGCGCCGCGCGCTCTTCTTCGGTGAGATGGCCGCGGATGATCGAGCGGCCGTCCTCGAAGGGCTGCAGAACCTCGGCCCGCGGCATTTCGTCGGGCGTCCACGTGAACGTCAGGCCCTCGACGCCCTCGGTGTCGGCGTCCTGAGCGGATGCGAAGCCGCCCGCCTCGAGTCGTAGCTCGCGGAGGCAGTACTCGACGGTCTGCTCCACGATCCACCGGTAGCCGCGCTCCTCGGTGAGGAGGAACGCGTGCAGGTAGGCGGGGATGAGCAGCGCGTTGTCGTACAACATCTTCTCGAAGTGCGGCACAAGCCACTCCGCGTCGACCGAGTACCGGTGGAAGCCGCCGCCGACGAGGTCGTACATCCCGCCGGCGCGCATCCCATCGAGCGTTCCGAGCGCCAGATCGAAGACGCCGCGCCGCAGAAGGAACTCGATCGTGGAGGCGGGCGGGAACTTGGGCGCGTGACCGAAGCCGCCCCACTGCGGGTCGTACTGGGTGCGAAGGGCGCGAGCCGCCTCGTCGAGCAGCGCTTCCGTGAGCGGCTCGCTCGACGGCGCGAGCCGCGAGCTGTGGCGGAGCGCCTCGACGAGCGCGGCAGCTTGCTTTGCGACGTCGTCCCGCTGCGTCTTGTAAGCCTCGGCGATCGCGACGAGCACCTGCTGAAACGCCGGCATGCCGTGCCTCGGCTCGGGTGGGTAGTACGTGCCGCCGAAGAACGGCTCGCCGCCCGGCGTCAGGAAGACCGTCATCGGCCAGCCGCCTTGGCCGCTGAGCGCGACGACGGCGTCCATGTACACGGCGTCGACGTCCGGCCGCTCCTCGCGGTCGACCTTCACGCTGACGAAGAGCTCGTTCATCAGCTGCGCCGTCTCGTCGTCCTCGAAGGACTCCTTCTCCATGACGTGGCACCAATGGCAGGCGGCGTAACCGACCGAGAGCAGCACCGGCTTGTCATCGGCGCGGGCCAGCTCGAACGCCTCCTCGCCCCACGGGTACCAGTTCACCGGGTTGTGCGCGTGCTGGAGCAGGTACGGGCTCGTCTCCTGGGCCAGTCGATTCATCGAGTCCCGCCTCGGGGTTCCCGCGAGTAGGCCGCGACTCTCGTGTGCCGCTCGAAACCGACGGCGTCGTACAGGGCGGCCGCCCGCTCGTTGTACGAGTAGACGATGGCGCTCTCGGCGCCCTCTTCACGGAGCGTGCGCCTGCCCTCGCGGCGCCGCACCTCGATCGCCAGCTCCTGCATCGGACGAAGGTCGTCGTACCCGCGCCACGCTCTCGATGTCACGGCCATGGAATGATCATGCCTGTGGGCTACGCGGAGCTGGAGGTTGGTGCCGTCTACCCCAGCCGCTTCGGCCGCACGGTGCTGGAGGCGGACAACGTCTGGTTCACGCTGCTGACGATGAACACGAATCCGATCCATTTCGACGCGGAGTACGCAGCCGCAACGGAGTGGCAGCGGCCGCTCGTCGACTCGACGTTCACGCTCGCACTCGTAACGGGTCTCTCGGTCGCAGACGTCTCGGAGCGGGCGGTGAACCTCGGGTGGCGCGAGGTGCGCCTGCCTGCGCCGGTCTTCGCGGGCGACACGATCCGCGCGGAGACCGAGGTGCTGGAGAAGCGCGAATCTGCGTCGCGCCCGGGCCAGGGGATCGTCACCGTTCGGACGCGCGGGCTAAACCAGCGCGACGAGGTCGTGATCGAGTTCGAGCGCACGATCATGGTGCCGCTTGATCGAGACTGAGCGGCTCCTGCTGCGGATGCCGCGGCGGGAGGACGTGGCCGATGTTCTCGAATACGCCGGCGATCCAGAGGTGGCGCGCTGGATCGGAGGGCAGACCGGCGATCGCGCTTCGACCGAGGCGAAGGTCGAAGACTGGCTCGCACGATGGAAGGGGAACGGGATCGGACACTTCGTCGTCGAGCGCGACGGCGAGGTGCTCGGCCGTGTCGGCTTCGTGGTGTGGGACGACCGTTCCTGGGAGCTCTCGACCTATTCGGCTGCCGGAGAGCACGCCGAGACCGAGCTCGGGTGGGCCCTGGCGCAGGCGCACTGGGGCAGTGGGTACGCGAGCGAGGCCGCCCGCGCAGCGCGCGACTGGGCCTATGCGGAGCGCGGTGTCTGGCGTCTCGTCTCGCTGATCAACCCGGCCAATCAGCGCTCGATCCGCGTCGCGGAGAAGCTGGGAGCCTCTACCGAACGGTCGATCGAGACGCCAGGCGGGCCTGCGGTCGTCTGGGTGCACCCGCGTTGACGATGTCGTGACGAAGCCGTAACCGGGCCTGGCCCCTGCCTGTGGATAAGCCATGCGCGGCGGCTCCCTGAGCCAAAGGCAGGGGCCAGGCCCCGTGCCTGGCCCCGTGCCTGAACCGTCAGGAGATCGTCACGCAGGTCTCGCGCCCTACGCCGGCGAGGCGCCCGCCACCCCCGCGGGCACCGTCGCCGGCCTGGGCTGACGGAACCACAGGAGCCAGAGCAACGGAGTTGCGAGCAGCACGGCGAGCCACGTCCAGGTCAGCGCCGGCTCGAGCGTCGGCGGGATCGTCCACGACGTCCAGCCTCGCTCGGCAACCTGCTCGAGCCAGGCGTCATTCGCGATGTTGCCGATTCCGTAGGCCGCCATCAGCGCGAGGAAGAGCGAGATCCGGTTCGGGATCCGCGAGAGCAGGAGCGCCGTACCCACGAGCAGGAGGCCCTGCAGCCCGTGATGGACGCCGTGGTGCACCGCCGGGTGCGGTGGGTTGCCCCGGTACGAGACGATCTCCCCGGTCTGGAAGAGCGACCCGAGCACCGGCACGCCGTCGAGGTAAAAGCCGAGCTCGGCGGCGATCCACGGCGCGCACAGAAGGACGAGCCCGGCGGCGAGGCCGATCCGCACGGCGTCGCCACGCCGGTCGCGCTCCGCCGGCACTCCGCGGGCGAGCACCGTCAGCGGCAGCGCCAGCGCGACGCCGATCGCCGGGACGGCGTTGAGCCACTTCGCGTCGAGGTCGTGCTGGGAGACGACGCCCGGAACCACGACGACGACGCAGAGCGCCGCGGCGAGCCCCGCGAGCAACCGCGCTGCACGCGGGAGGTACGGAGCGACCAGGCCGAGCGCAGCCAGCGCGATCAGCGCGTCCGGGAAGTTCAGATCGACCAGCACGCGGCTCAGCCCGCCGCGCATGCCGCTCTGGCTGACGTGGTACAGGTCCTCCGCCGGCAGCCGCGCGTACGTAACGCACACGGCGACGGCAATCCCAGCCACGAGCGCCCACACGGCGCGAAGCTCACGCGCGGTAGACATACCCCTCGAGCGTACGCCCGAGGATCGCTTCGAGCCAGCGGGAGATCCCGATCAGCGCGTCGAGATCGACCCCGGTCTCGAGGCCTTCGCCCTCCAGCAGGTAGACGAGATCCTCGGTCGCGACGTTTCCGGTCGCACGCGGCGCGTACGGACAGCCGCCGAGACCTCCCACGGACGCATCGAGCACGCGCGCACCGGCCTCGAGCGCCGCCAGGCAGTTCGCGTAGCCCGTGTTGCGCGTGTTGTGGCCGTGGAAACCGGCCGCACCGGATTGCGCAATGAGCGCCCGGACCGCCGACGGCGTCGCGACGCCGATCGTGTCCGCGAGCACGATCTCCGCCCGTCCCGCGAAGCGGGCGGCAAGATCGACGACGACGGCCGGGTCGACGCGGCCCTCGAACGGACAGCCGAACGAGACGGAGATTGTGACGGTCGCAGGCGTGCCGTCCGCCCGCGCAAGGATCGCCTCGGCCCGGTCGAGCGCCTCGGGAAGCGACGCGTTCCCGTTCTCGCGGTTGAAGCTCTCGGTCGCGCCGAACGTGACGTTCACGCGATCGAGACCGGCCGCGGCAAAGCGCTCCCACCCCTTTTCGTTCAGGACGAGCCCCGAGTACTCGGCGCCGGCGAGCCGCTCGATCCCGCGCACCACCTCCTCCGCGCCCGCCATCTGAGGAACGCGGTCGTCGCGCACGAAGCTGACCGCCTCGATTCGCGGCAGCCTCGCCTTCGCGAGGCGGTTCACGAGCTCCGCCCGCGTGGCGGGCGCGAGCATCTCGGGCTCGTTCTGGAGGCCGTCGCGAGGGCCGACGTCACACAGCGTCACCTCCATCAGCGAGTCCCGAGCTCCATCCGCAGCAGTCGCGGGATCGCGGCGCCCGCGCGCGCGGCGAGCGGCGGCCGCCGCCCCTTCTCCTCGGCCGCCTCGCACGCCATGATCGACGCCCGCACGATCCCGCCCCCGAGTCGGCGCAGCGGCTCCGGCGGCAGGGACGGCACTCGGCGCGTCACAAGCGGAAGGCGCGTCCACTCGTCCTCGACGCGCGTCGCGATCGAGGCGAGAATCTGCCCGCCGAGCCAGCTCGGCCCCACCCCGTGCCCGGAGTAGCCGGCGCCGTAGTGCAGCCGCGTTCCGGCCTTCGTGCCGAAGAACGGCAGATGGTCGGCGGAGACGTCGATCGGGCCGCCCCATGACCGCTCGATTCGTGCCTCGGCGAGACCGGGCAGCAGCCGGCGTAACCCCGACTCGGCGCGCTGCGCCGTGGGCCGGTCGCGGCTGAACCGCTCGTCGATCTTCCCGCCGAAGCCGATCGGACCGGAGCCGCTGCCCATGAGCACACGGCCGTCGTCGAGCGTTCGGAAGTAGTGGATGAACATGCGGCCGTCGACGATCGCCTCGCCCCCGGTCCAGTTGATCTCCTCGAGCAATTCGGGAACGGGCTCGGTCAGGACGACGTAGGAGCCGAAGTTCGTCAGGCTCCGCCCGGCGGGGCGCCAGCCCGTGAGCGCGGCGTTCGTCGCGAGCACGATCTCCGGAGCGCGGAGCACGCCGCCGGGAGTCTCGATCTCGCCGTCGCGAACGCGCAGCGCCGGTGTCTGCTCGTGCACGGCGACACCGGCGTCGATCGCCTTTCGGCGCAGCGCGCGCACGAGGAGCCCGGGGTGCACGGTCGCCCCCTCCCGAAAGAAGACGCCGCTCCGGAACACCGGCGACGAGACGCGTCTCGCCAGCTCCTCGCCGGACAGCGCGACGGCTTCCCCCGGATGCCCGACCGAGGCCGCCGCCTCGACGGCGCGCTCGATTGCCCCATCCTGGGCCGGGGCAGCGCTCACGTTCAGGCGGCCGCCCTCACGGAGCCACACGTCAACGCCGAGCGCGCGCACGGCGGGCACGATCCTCTCCCCCGCGTCGCAAAGCAGAAGCGACTCCTCCACGCCGAGCACCGGTACGAGCGACGCGAGCGCCGACCAGTACCCGTGCAGGAAGCCGCCGTTCCGGCCGCTTGGCCCGGCCCCGCAGATCTCCGCCTCCACGAGCGTCACGCGCAGGCCCGGGTCCCGCTCGCAGAGGGCAAGCGCCGTCCAGAGGCCGGTGTAGCCGCCGCCGACGATCGCGACGTCGGCGGTCGCGTCGCCCGTCAGTTCCGGAGCCGCCGGCGACTCTCCTTCCGCGGCGAGTGCGTCCTCGAGCCACCAGGCGGGCAGCCGGGGCTCGATCACGCGAGTCGCCGCGCGCGGCGGTTCTGCCACACCACGTTCGCAAGCATCGCGGACACGGCGACGGCGAAGATCGCCGTGCCGACGACGTTGATCTGCGGGAAGACGGCCGCCCGCGCTGCACCCCAGACGAAGAGCGGGAACGTGACGGTCGTGCCGGCGTTGAAGTTCGTGATCACGAAGTCGTCGACCGACAGCGCGAAGGTGAGAAGCAACGCCGCCAGGATGCCCGGTGCGATCAACGGCATCGTCACGCGCCAGAAGGTCGTCCATTCGTTCGCACCGAGGTCCATCGCCGCTTCCTCGAGGTGCCGGTCGAAGCCGACCAGCCGTGCCTTCACCGTCACCACGACGTAGCTGATGTTGAACATGACGTGTGCGATCACGATCGTCCAGAAGCCCGTCGTGACGTTCATCGTCAGGAACAGCGTCAGCAGCGACGCGCCGAGCACGATCTCCGGTGTCGACATCGGCAGGAAGATGAGAAGGTTCGTTGCGCCGCGCCCCCGGAAGCCGTAGCGAACCAGCGCAAGCGCGATCAGCGCTCCAAGCACTGTGGCGGAGACGCTCGAGATCGCCGCGATCTCGAGCGATGCTTCGAGCGCACCGCGGAGCCCGGGGACGGCGTCCCAGTGGACCCAGTTGTCGAACGTGAATCCCTGCCACGTGTAGTTGAAGCGACCGTGCGGATGGTTGAACGAGAACAGCACGACGACGGAGATCGGCAGTAGGAGATAGCCGAAGGCGAGAAGCGCATACAGCGTCAACACGTGCCGGCGGGCGAACGCGAACACCTTCGCCGGCGCGCTCTGCGAGCGGGTTATCGGCATCGCCGCCGCGTTCGCGCTCATCCGGTCAGCCTCTCGGTGCCGAGTGCGCGCGCATAGATGCCGATCAGGACGAGGATGATCGCCATCAGGATGAACGAGAGCGCCGCCGCCGCCGGATAGTCGGTCAGCTCGAGGAACTTCGACTGGATGACGTTCCCGATCATCGCCTGGTTGGGCGTGCCGAGCAGCTGTGCGTTGATGAAGTCGCCCGCCGCCGGAATGAACGTCAGCAGCGTGCCCGCGAAGATCCCCGGCAGTGAGAGGGGCAGCGTCACGCGCAGGAATGCCCGCGCACGGCTCGCGTAGAGATCCTGGGCCGCCTCGATCAGACGCTGGTCGATCTGCTCGAGCGAGACGTAGAGCGGCAGCGCCATGAACGGCAGGAAGTTGTAGGTGATCCCGGCGACGACGGCCGTCGACGTCGCGAGCAGACGACCGTCGGCACCGAGCAGGTGCAGGTCGCGGAGCCGGTCGGCGACGAACCCCTGATCGGCGAGGATCGTCTCCCAAGCGAGCGTGCGGATCAGGTAGGTGACGAAGAACGGCCCGACGATGAAGAGCAGGAGCACGTTCTTCCAGCGGCCGCCGCGGAACGCGATCCAGTACGAGAGCGGGTAGCTGATCAGGAGCGCGATCAGCGTTGCGATGCCCGCGTACTCGAAGGACCGCAGGAGCTGCGTGTGGTACGACGTGATCGCGTCGCTGTAGTTGTGCCACGCCCACTTGAACGTGTAGGTGAGCTCGATCGGGTCCTGCGTCTCGAGTGACTGGTGCCCGAGGAAGCCGAGCGGCGCGACGAAGAAGAGCGCGAGCCACGCCAGGCCCGGGCCGAGCAGGAGATACGGCGTCAGCCGCCGGTGACGGTGCAGGAACGCCACGCTCGCGCTGTTACGCGCCCAACAGCTGCTGCCACTTCGTCTTGTAATCCGGGTTGAAGAGCGCGTCCGGGTCGATCTGGTGCAGCTTCGCGCGCATCGCGCTCGTCGGGAAGATGAGCGTGTTCTTCGCGACCTCCGGATCCGACTTCAGCAGCACCTTGTCGGCGCCGGCAACCGGGCAGATGTAGTTGACGTAGTCCTCGACCATCGCGGCGACCTTCGGGTCGTAGTAGAAGTTCATGTAGGCGGACGCCGTGTGTGCGTCGCCGCCCTTCGGGATCAGCATGTTGTCGGTCCAGATCATCCCGCCGGCGGTCGGTACCGCGAACTGGAGATTCTTGTTGTCGGCGTGGAGCTGCACGACGTCGCCCGAGAAGGCAAGCGCCGCGACGATGTCGCCCTTGGCCAGCATGCCGGCGTAGTCGTTGCCAGTGAACTGGCGGATCTGCCCGGCGGACTTCGCCTTCTTGATCTTGTTGACGATGCGGTTGAAGGCGGCGTCGTCGATCTTGCCCGGATCGTCGCCGTTCGCGAGCGCGACGACTCCCGCCGTGTCGCCGAAGTTGGCGAGCAGGGTGACCTTGCCCTTGAGCTTCTTGTCGGTCAGCAGCTGGTCGAGGCTCGTGATGGGCTTCGTCAGCTTGGCGTTGTAGGCGATCCCGGTCATGCCCGACTGCCAGGGCAGGCTGTACTCGCGCTTGAGGTCCCAGGCCGGATGCTGCAGTCCCTTGACGAGATTCTTGAGGTTCGGCAGCGCGCTCTTGTCGAGCTTCTCGACCCAGCCCTTCTTGATCAGCAGAGCGGGATACGGCGAGTTGTCGGTCATCACGATGATGTCGCGGCCGATCGACTTGCCGTGCGAGAGCGGCCCCTGGATCTTGCCGAAGAACTGCGAGTTGTCGTTGATGTCCTCGATGTACCGCACCTTGATCCCCGTGCGCTTCGTGAACAGGTCGAGGGATGGATGCCGCTTCGTCTTCTCGTTGATGTCGATGTAGAGCGGCCAGTTCGAGAAGACGAGCGTCTTGGCGAGTGCCTCCTCAGCCGCACCTTCGGCGAGGCTCGGCAGGAATCCGGGGACCGAGAGAGCGGCGCCGCCGGCGAGCGCGCGGCGCAGAAATGCCTGGCGGGTGAGCGTGTTGGTCATGGGGCCGATTCCTCCGTTGGCTCGAGAACGAATGTCGACTCTGGGTCCCAGTTGACGGCGAGCGCATCCCCCGGCTCCGCGCCGGTGGTTCCCGCGTCAACGTTCTGGGCGTAGACGGTGATCCTGCCGGCAGGCGTGTCGAGCAGGTACTGCGTCGAGACTCCGATGTAGGCGCACTCGAAGACGGTTCCGCTGAGCGTGTTGACACCGTCGCCGCCGACCCGCAGCTTCTCCGGGCGCACGCCGATGGCGACGCGCGTTCCCACGGGCGGAAGCGCCGGCGCGACACGTGTCTCGCCGCCACCGTCCAGCCGGACGGTGGCGGCGCCGGAGACGACGCCGACGAGCAGGTTCGAGACGCCGAGGAAACCGGCGACGAAAGGCGTCCGGGGATGCTCGTAGAGCTCGCGCGGCTCGCCCAGCTGCTCGATCCGGCCGTCCTTCATGACGGCGATCGCATCCGCCATCGTCATCGCCTCTTCCTGATCGTGCGTGACGTGGACGAAGGTGATGCCGACCTCGTGCTGAATCCGCTTCAACTCCAGCTGCATCTGCTTGCGCAGCTTGAGGTCGAGTGCCCCGAGAGGCTCGTCGAGCAGGAGCACTCGCGGATGGTTGACAAGGGCGCGGGCGAGCGCGATTCGCTGCTGCTGGCCGCCCGAAAGCTGGGACGGCTTGCGGCGCTCGACCCCGCCGAGACCCACGAGCTCCAACATCTCCCGCGTGCGCCGCTTGAGCTCGTCGCCCCGAACGCCCCTGCGCCGTAGACCGAACGCGACGTTCTCGAAAATCGTCAGGTGGGGGAAGAGCGCGTAGGACTGGAAGACGGTGTTCACATCCCGCTTGTAGGGCGGCAACGCGCTGACGTCGCGGTCGCCGAGCAGGATCCGGCCGGAGCTCGGCTCTTCGAAGCCGCCGATCATCCGCAGCGTGGTCGTCTTGCCGCAGCCTGACGGGCCGAGCAGCGCGAAGAAGCTCCGGCTGGGTATCTCGAGGTCGATCGAGTCGACGGCCACGACGTCGTCGAACCACTTGGTCAGCTTGTCGAGACGGACGTCGGGCGCGGCGGTGTCGGCCGACCCGCCGCGTTCCTCGACAGTCATCGCACTCGTTGCCATGCTTCACCCAGCACCTCGCCGAGCGTACCGGCGATTTCGTCGAACTCCTTCTGGGTCGCGATCAAGGGCGGCGAGATCTGGATCACCGGATCTCCCCGGTCGTCCGCCCGGCAGATGAGCCCCTTCTCGAAGAGGCGCGGCGAGAGGAATCCTCGCAGCAGCGTCTCGCACTCGTCGTGCGAGAACGACCCGCGGGTCTCCTTGTCCTTCACGAGCTCGAGCGCGTAGAAGAACCCGGTGCCGCGCAGGTCGCCGACGATCGGCAGATCGAGGAGCTGCGCGAGCGTCGCCCGGAATGCGTCGCCGTTGTCGCGCACGTTCTCGACGATGCCCTCTCGCTTGATGATCTCGATGTTCTTCAGCGCGATTGCGCATTGCACCGGGTGCCCGCCGAAGGTGATCCCGTGCGTGTACATCGCCTTGCCGTCGAGGAACGGCTCCATGACGTGTTCGGCCGCGATCACCGCACCGATCGCCGCGTACGCCGACGAGAGCCCCTTCGCACAGGTGACGATGTCCGGCTTGATGTCGTAGATCTCAGAGCCGAACCACGCGCCGAGGCGGCCGAAGGCCGTGATCACCTCATCGGCGCACAGCAGGACGCCGTACTTGTCGCAGATCGCGCGCACGCCCTGCCAGTAACCATTCGGAGGCGTGAACGCACCGCCGGCGTTCTGCACCGGCTCCATGATCACCATGGCGACCGTCTCGGGACCGGTCTGCTCGATCGTCGAGTCGAGATCCTCGAGCAGGAACGCCGTGAACTCCTCCTCGGTCTCCTCGGCGGGCCGGTGGTAGCGGTTCGTGTTCCGCACGTGGAGCGTGTCCGGTACCAGCGGCTCGAACGGCGTCTTCAGCCCGGCGATGCCGTTGATCGAGAGCGCACCCATCGTGGTGCCGTGGTAGGCGAGCCGTCGGCCGATCGCCTTCCACCGGCGCTCGCCGCGCGCCTGGTAGTACTGGCGGGCGAGCTTCCACGCCGACTCGACGGCTTCCGAGCCGCCGGAGACGAAGAACACGCGGTTGAGGTCGCCCGGCGCGAGCTGCGCCACCTCGTGCGCGAGCTCGATCGCGCGTGGATGGGCGTACGACCAGTTCGTGTAGAAGGGCAGCTCGCGCATCTGCTCGAGCGCGGCCTGGCCGACCTCCTCGCCGAACGAGTAGCCGATCTGCACGGCGAAGAGGCCCGCGAGCGCATCGAGGTAGCGGTTGCCCTCTGCGTCCTCGAGGTAGCAGCCTTCGCCGCGCACGATGATCGGCGGCGGCTCGCCGCCCATGCGAGTGAAGTGGAGCCAGAGGTGGTCCCGGGCCGCCTGCCGGAGCTGCTCGACGCTCATGGCCGTCGTCGGAATGCTCACTCGCGTGTCCCCCAGTCGTAGAGCTGCTTCCACATCTCGAGATAGAAGAAGGTCTCGGTCGAGACGACGCCGTCGAGCGCGCGCAGGCGGTTCGTCAGCTCGAGCAGGCCCCGCCGGTCGGTCGCGACGAGCTCGACGACGAGGTCGAACTGGCCGGCCGTGACGACGACGTAGTCGGCCTCGGGCCAGCGGGAGATCTGGTCGGCGACCTCGCTGGGAGGGCCCGAGGTCTTCACGCCGATCAGCGCCTGCTCGAAGCCGAGGCCGAGCGGGTTCGTGACCGCGACCACCTGGAGGATCCCTTCGCTCGTCAGGCGCGCGTAGCGGGCGCGCACTGTGCCCTCGGAGACGCCGAGCCTCGCGGCAATGCGCCGGAACGACTCGCGCCCGTTCTCCTGCAGGGCCTCGATGATCCGCCGGTCGAGATCGTCGACCCGGCGCGCGGGCGTGACGGCGCCGCGCCGGGGATCGTCGGCATGCAAGGGCTGGGCGTCAGGACTGCGCAACGCGTGGGATTCCTACCACTCAGCTACGCATTGCGTCAATTCACTTGACTCAGCGGGCCGGAATGCGAGATCTTCGGGGCCGTCCAGCACACCTGGGGAGAGGAGAGGGTCATGGCACGTACGCCGCTGCTGCGCGCGTTTCAGCGCCTTGCCGAGGAGCATCGGGCCGCGGATCGGCTCGGCATCCCGGCCGAGGAGCTGCCGGGGTACTCGCGGCGCGAGTTCCTGAAGCGGGCCGGCGTCACGGGCGCCGCGGTCGCCGTCGCCGGGCCGGCGGTCCTCGCCCAGCGGGCGAACGCAGCGACGGCGCCGCGGATCGCGATCGTCGGCGGGGGCATCGCGGGGCTGAATGCGGCGCTCACGCTCGCCGACAAGGGCTACGGCTCGACCGTCTACGAGGCCTCGACGCGGGTCGGGGGCCGCATGCACTCCGACGCCTCGGGCTACTGGTCCAACGGACAGGTGTCGGAGTTCTGCGGCGAGCTGATCGACACCGGCCACATGACGATCCGCCATCTCGCCCAGCGGTTCGGGCTGCCGACGGTCGACCTCCTGGGCGCGGAGCCGAACGGCACCGAGGACACGTACTGGTTCCTCGGCGGCTACTACCCGAAGGCGCAAGCCGACAAGGACTTCCACCCGATCCACAAGACGCTCCAGGGCCAGGTACAGGCCACGAGCTATCCGACCACCTACAAGATCCACACCGATGCCGGCGTGTTCTTTGACCAGATGTCCGTCTACGACTGGATCGAGAACTACGTCCCCGACGGCCACCGCTCCAAGATGGGCCTGCTGCTCGACGCCGCGTACAACATCGAGTACGGCGCGGAGACGACCGATCAGGCGGCGCTGAACCTCATGTATCTGCTCGGCTACTCGGCCTCACCGGGCAACTTCCTGATCTACGGCGCCTCCGACGAGCGCTTTCACATCGAAGGCGGCAACGAGCGCCTGCCGCAGGCGATCGCGGACTATCTCGGCGACCAGAGCATCAAGCTCGGCTGGGCGATGCAGTCGATCAGGAAGGGCGACGGCGGCGTCTCGATGACGTTCTCGACGCCGGGCACGACGCAGACCGTCACCGCCGACCACGTCATCCTCACGCTGCCCTTCACCGTGCTGCGCACCCTCGACTACGCGGGCGCCGGCTTCGACCCGCTCAAGAAGACGGCGATCACGCAGCTCGGCGGCGGCCGCAACGGGAAGCTGCAGCTGCAATTCAAGAGCCGCTACTGGAACGCACTGGGCTCGAACGGGAACGTGTACACCGATCTCGGCGTGCAGAGCGGCTGGGACGTGACGCGCGGCCAGACTGGCGCGACCGGCATCTTCGTCGACTACTCGGGCGGAGACATCGCCGGCAGCTTCAAGCCGTCCACGCCATATTCGAACGCCGCCACGAACCAGCAGGTCGCGACGTACGCAAAGCAGATGCTGCGGCAGCTCGAGCCGGTGTTCCCCGGCATCACGGCGCAGTGGAACGGCAAGGCGTCGCTCTCCACACCGTTCCTCGACCCGAACCTGAAGCTCGCGTACTCGTACTGGCGCGTCGGGCAGTACACACTGTTCTCCGGGTACGAAGGCGTCGCGCAGGGTGCGATCCACTTCGCCGGCGAGCATTGCTCGCAGGACTTCCAGGGCTACATGGAAGGCGGCGCCGCGGAAGGCGCCCGCGCGGCGGCGGAGGTGCTGGCGGTGCTGAAGTTCGGGTAGTCGGAGATCGTTCACGCGGTCGCTGCTAAGGAAGCGTTGGCCTGTTGCCGATCTTTGCGGCATGCGGCTCAAGCTCGCACTCGTCGTCCTCGTCGTCGCCGGCGTCGGCTTCGCCTTCCACGAGCGCAAGGTGTCCCTCGAGCACCGGCTCGGTGCGATTGCGACCCAGCTCGGAAGCCGTCACGTGCACGTCCACTGTCAGAGTTTCGCGGGCAATCTGCTCGACGTGACCTCGGAGGCCGGGACGGTCCGCTTCGACGCCTCGGGGATCCCCGCCGACTACACCGACCTCAAGCGGCCGATCTGCACCGCACTCCGCCGCTTCCCGCACGACGTTCGGAGCGCGGAGTACGGCTGTGTTCTCACCGGCTCGGACTGTTCGCGCAAGATCTTCGATGACGTGCTCGCGGTGCACACGCTCGCGCACGAGGTCTGGCACCTGCACGGGATTGGGAACGAAGGCCAGACGGAGTGCAACGCGTTGCAGACGACGGCGAGAGCGGCGATGCTCTTCGGCGCGGATCCGATCGCAGCGCAGCGGACGGCGGAGTACGCGCTCGCGCGGCTCTATCCGTACCTGCCGGACGAGTACCACCTGGTGGACTGCGTGAACGGCGGGCCGCGCGATCTGCGGCCCGCCGATCCGGTCTGGCCCTAGCGGGCCTGCACCTGGGTCGGGATGTCAGCGATCGTCCCGGCCTTGATCTGCTTCTCGATCTCTCGCACCTTCTGCACGTCCGCCTTCGGCACCTTCGGGCTGATCTTCCCGAGACCGACGCCGTCGTTCTTCAGGCTGAAGACGCTGTCGGTGCCGCCCTTGAACTTGCCGTCGAGCACCTGCTGGATCGTCGCGTAGACGGATGTGTCGACGCGCTTCAGCGCGCTCGTCAACACCTGCGGGCCGAGGTACGACTGGTCGGCGTCGACTCCAATCCCCCAGACGCCCTTCGCCTTCGCGGCGTCGAGCACGCCGAGCCCGCAGCCGCCCGCGACCTGGAAGACGACGTCGGCGCCGTCCGCGATCTCGTTGAGCGCAAGCTGCTTGCACTTCGCCTGGTCGACCCACTCGTTCGAGTACGAGTTCAGGAGCTTCACGTTCGGATCCACCTCGAGCGCGCCCGCCTGATAGCCGGCGATGTAGCGGTCGACCGGCGGCTGCTTCTGCCCGCCGACCGAGCCGATCGTGTTCTTCATTCCGCCGTGCTTCTCGACGAGACCCGCGAGGTAGCCGGCGAGGTAGCCGGCCTCCTGCTCCTTGAAGATCAGGCCCTCCACGTTCTTCGGGCGGCCCGCGAGGTCGGCGTTCGACACGTCGATGATCGCGAAGTGCGTGTCGGGGAACTGCTTCGCGACCTTTGCGATCGCGGCCGCCTGGTCGAAGCCGACCGAGATGACGAGGTCGGCCTGCTTGCGCGCAGCCTGCGAGAGGTTCGGGATGTAGGCCTGCGACGATGGAGATTGGTAGACGTCGCCGCGGATCCCGAGCTCCTTCTGGGCCCGCTTCAAGCCCTGGTAGGCGAGCTGGTTGAAGCCGTGGTCGTTGAGCTGGTTGACGTCCGTGATCAGGACGACGTACGCCTTCGCGCTCGTCGAGCCGGTGCTCGTCGTCGTGCCGCTGCCGCCCGAGCCGCCGCAGCCGGCCGCGAGGGCGAGAATTGCCAGTGCCGCAAATCCGCGCGTTTTCATGCCGGGAGTGTACGAGGCGCCGGGACCTCTCTGGGGCGTGCAAACGTATGGGCCGTAGGTGCGACTCCTTGCCCTCTTCCTGGCCGCCCTGCCGATCGGCCACAGCGTCGACGGGCGCGCCATCCGGCCGGTGGTGCTCGGCGACCCGGCCGCCGCGCACCGCATGCTCGTCGTGGGCTGCATCCACGGGAGCGAATCCGCGGGCAACGCGATCGTGCGGCGGCTCGTCCGTGTCGGCGCGCCGCCCGGCGCGGAGATCGTCGCCGTCACGAGCATCAATCCCGACGGCTGCCTCCGCGGCACCCGCGGGAACGCTCACGGCGTTGACCTCAACCGTAACTTCCCGTCGAACTGGTCGAAGATCGGCAGGCCCGGGAGCCTCCAGTATTCGGGTCCTCGTCCGTTGTCGGAGCCGGAGACGCGATACGCGGTGACGCTGATCGAGGAGCTGCGCCCGGAGATCACGATCTGGTTTCACCAGCCACAGGGCGTCGTTCGCGCCTGGGGGCAGAGCATGGCCACGGCGCGCCGGTTCGCGCTGCTCGCCCGCTATCCGTACCGGAGTATCGCGTGGCCATACGGCACGGCGGCGAACTGGCAGAACCACCGCTTCCCCGGTACGGCGTCGTTCGTGGTCGAGCTGCCCCCCGGCTCGGTGCCGCCGCCGGCCGTCGAGCGCTGGGTGCGGGCGCTCCGCGCGCTGGCCGCGGAGGGAGTCCGTCGTTAGCGCGGTGATCCACATCGGCGGGATGGCTCAGCCCGAGGTCGAGCGGCGCGAGCGGGCGTGGGTACGCGACGCACAGCGCGGATCAGCGGCGGCGCTCGAGCACCTGTTCCGCGCACACTGGCCGCGCGCCTACCGGACGGCCCTGGTGGTCGTCGGCGATGCCGCCGCCGCCGAGGACATCGCGCAGGAGTCGTTCCTCGCGGCGGTGCGCGCGCTCGACCGGTTCGACCGCGGCCGCCCCTTCGGTCCGTGGCTGCACCGGATCGTCGTCAACCGGTCGATCGACTGGGCTCGTGCGCGGACGCTGCGGCGCGAGCTCGACGCCGGCTCGGCGCCCGAGCCTGCGGCACCGACGCGTGAGCTCGCCGGACGTGCGGGCGAGCTCGCGGCGGCGCTCTCGGAGCTCGGGCCGGAGCACCGCGCGGTGGTCGTCCTGCGGTACTTGCTCGAGTACACGCCGGGCGAGATCGCCGAGCTGCTCGACCTGCCGCGTGGAACCGTTAATTCGCGGCTTCGCCGCGGGCTCGATCGGCTGGAGGAGGCGTTGCGCAATGAATGACCGTCGTGTGAAGCGGCTGCTCGACTCGGTGCCCGTCGATCGCGACGCCGAGGAGCGGACGTGGGCGGTGGTGCGCGCAGCGTTTGCGGAACACGAGCCGGTGCGCCGGGCACCTCGGCTCCGGTGGGCGGTCGCATGTGCAGCGCTCGCGGTCGTCGTTGCCGCTGCCGCGCTTTCACCGCCGGGACGGGCCGTGGTCGACGCAGTGCGGCGTACGATCGGCGTCGAGCATGCCGCGCCGGCGCTCTTCCGGCTCCCCGCTCCAGGCCGTCTGCTCGTCAGCGGCAGCGGCGGCACGTGGGTCGTCGCCGCTGACGGATCGAAGCGGAGGCTTGGCGGCTGGCAACGGGCGTCGTGGTCGCCGCACGGGCTCTTCGTCATCGCCGCGACGGCGAATCAGCTCGCAGCGATCGAGCCCGGCAGCGGCGACGTCCATTGGTCGCTCGCCCGACCGCGGATCGCGTACCCACGCTGGGGCGGCTCGCGCATCGACACCCGCGTGGCCTATCTGAGTGGCGATCGGCTGCACGTCGTCGCCGGCAACGGCCAGGGCGACGCTGCGATCGCGTCGGCTGCGCACGTCGCTCCGGCCTGGCGTCCCGGCGACCGGCACGTCCTCGCGTACGTCACGGCGCAGGGGCGCGTACGGGTGCAGGGCGCGTGGACGTCTTCCGTGTACGCGCATCCACGCGCACTCGCGTGGTCGCCCGACGGGACCGTGCTCGCGCTCGCGACGGCGAAGCGCGTCGTCCTCTTCGACGCCGCGACGGGACGAGCGCGCGAGATCCGGGTCGACCGGGCGCGCGCCCTTGCGTATGCCCGCAACGGGCGGCTCGCGGTGCTGCGAGATCGGGCGATCCTCGAGATCGGCGGCGAGGGCGTGAGCACGCTCTTCAGCTGGCCGGGCCGCCTGAGTGGGCTCGCCTGGTCGCCAAACGGCCGCTTTTTGCTGACGAGCCTGCCGGGCGCCGACCAGTGGATCTTCGTCAGCGGACGGCGGGTGCTCGCCGTCTCGCACATCGCGGAGCAGTTCGGCGGCGTCCCATCGCTTGACGGTTGGATGCCGGGGCCCTAACCTTCCGGGGTTCCCGTCCCCGGCGTAAGGAGGTTCGAGCCATGAAGCCTGTGCATGCCGCCTCCTCGGCCCTCTCGGCCGACTAGCCGCGCGACGGACGTAGCTCCTGCGGGAGACGGCCGCCGCGCCGTCCTGCTGTTGCGTCCCTAAGGAGACCAGCGTTGCCTGAGTTCGACCTGGCTGCGCTCGGGTGGACTCCCGAGCTCGCCGAAAACCTGCCTCCCGGCCTCCTGCCGGGACGCGTCGTCGCCGCGCACCGAGCTGCGTTCGACGTTCAGACGGGGGACGGCCCCGTCCGAACACGCCTGCCCGGCCGTCTCGTACACGAGCAAGTGGACATCGCCGTCGGCGACTGGATCGGCCTCGGCGACGGGCTGATCCGCGACGTCCTGCCGAGGCGAAGCGCGATCGTGCGCCAGGCCGCCGGCCGCACGTCGGATGCGCAGACGCTCGCTGCCAACGTCGACATCGCGTTCGTCGTGACCTCGCTCGGTCCGGATCTCGAGCCACGGCGGATCGAGCGCTACCTCGTCACGATCTGGGAGAGCGGCGCCGTCCCGGAGATCGTGCTCACGAAGGCCGATCGTCTGGCGGATCCGTGGGCGCAGGTCCCGGCGGTGGAGGCCGTCGCCCTGGGCGTGCCGGTGCACGTCGTCAGTGCGGTGACGGGCCAGGGGTGCGACGAGCTGCGCGCGCGCCTGCAGCTCGGCGTCACCGCCGTCCTGCTCGGCTCGAGCGGCGTCGGCAAGTCGACGCTCGTGAACCGCTTCGTCGGCAGCGAGCGGATGGCTGTGAAGGAGACGCGCGCCGACGACGACGAGGGCCGCCACACGACCGCGCATCGCGAGCTGATCGAGCTTCCGGGCGGCGGCATGGTGATCGACACGCCGGGCATTCGCGAGCTCCAGCTGTGGGACGGCGGCGGCATCGACGAAGCGTTCGCCGACGTGGAGGCGCTGGCAGCAGGCTGCCGCTTCAACGACTGCTCGCACGCGACCGAGCCCGGGTGCGCGGTGAATGCTGCGCTCGCGTCCGGAGAGCTCGCAACGGAGCGATACGGCAGTTGGCTCACGCTGCAACGAGAGCTGCGGGCAATCGCCATCCGCTCGGACGCCCGGCTGCGCCGGGAGGAGAAACGGAAGTGGCAGCTGCGGACCCGCGAGGCGCGGACGCGCACCCGCCACCGGTGAGTGACGTCGAGCATCGAATCCAGGCGGCGATCCGCGTCGATGCGACGCGCAGCCGCGAGGTGGAGCGCATCGGCCCGTTCGTCGCGACGTTCACGCCGGGGTCGCAGAATCCGTACCTGAACTATGCGATTCCGGAGGCGGGGGGAGAGCCGACCGAGGGCGAGGTGGCGGCGCTCGTCGAGGCGTTCGCGCGGCGCGGAAAAGCGGCGAGGCTCGAGTACGTACCCGGTCTCGCGCCCGCGGTCGAGCCGGCGCTTCTCCAGGCGGGGTTCGTCGTCGAGGGCCGACTGCCGCTGATGGTGTGCGAGCGACGGCCCGACAGGGTCGTCCCGGAGGGGATCGACGTGCGCATCGCCGTCACCCGCGACGACGTCCGCGCCGCGGCGACTGCACAGAACGAGGCGTACGGCGAGCCGGATCCGCCGAGCGAGAGTTGGGTCGACGGCAGCTTGCGCAGCATCGCCGCCGGCGGCGTGCTCGTGGTGGCGACGGAGGCGGCGACCGGCGAGCCCGCAGGCGGCGGCGCGTGCACCCCGCCGCACGAGGGCGCAACGGAGCTCACCTCGATCGGCGTGCGACCCTCGTATCGCCGCCGGGGCATAGCCGGCGCGATGGTCGCACTGCTCGCCCAGACGATGCTCGACCGCGGCGTAGACCTCGTTTTCCTGATGGCCGCCGGCGAAGCCGAAGCCCGAATCTACGGCAGGATCAGCTTCACCGGGATCAGCGAAGTGGTGCTTATCGCGGTGCCCGCGTCGGCCCAGCCACCCTCTCCGGAACCGCCACGAATACAGGCTACGCGAACGTGATGAGCGCCTCGTTCATCCGGCGCGCCCCGGCGGCGCACGCGGCGCGGCCAGGTCTGGTGGTCAGACGTGGGCAGCCCGTCTTCGCGAAGCGCCCGTCGCTGAGGACGGACAGCGCCGTGCCGAACCACCTGTAACAGCCGGCGCGTGAGGGCGCGCTGAGGGATCCACAACGAGCGATCAGCTGCATGCCGGACGTGGTCGCGTCGGGCAGGTTCTGCGTGCCGACGCCGCGCAGGCAACTGTCGACGTCCGCGGCAGCGAGGCGTGAGCACACAGTGAACTGGGCAAACGGATCCGGGTTCGAGATCAGCGAGGCGGCGGCGACACATCCTTCACGCTGAAGCCCAGTGAGCCCCGCGCAGAGGCGGTCGATGCGGACAGCCGTCGATGGCACCCGCTTCGGCGGCAGCGAGAGGAAATACCGGTACCAGCAGCCGATCACGAAGCTCCCACGCTGGCGGGCGCACAGCACACGCGCGGTCCGCGGCTCGCCTCGCTTGCTCTTGGCAGAGTCCTGGCCGCTGAGGCCGAGCCAGTAGTCGTGGAAGACACCTTGCGCGCAGTCAGGCGCCTCGCGGCGGCCGAGCGCGCGGCAGGCCTTGAGCCCATACGAGAGATAACCGTCGTAGTACCGCATGTACGCATGACCGAGCGAGTGAAAGCACGTGTACCGGCGAAATCGGGTCGGCGCGCGATTGCAGACGGCGTACGCGCCCTTCGCCCCACCGCCCGTGATCTGCGCGCCGAGGGCCATCACCATTCCCATTCCGAAACCGGCCGAACAGCCCGGATCGTTCGAGAGCGGCAGGTACCGCTGCAGGTTCGCGAGGGTGACGTGGTGCCGTTTGGCGAACGCGCGGCCGACGACGTGCATCATCATGTGGCAGTTCGCCGCGAGGTAGCCGCCCGACGAATGGACGAGGATGTCGATCCGCGGCAGCTCTCGTGCGGGATCGGGAGTCTTGTCGATCGTGCGCAGTAGGTGCTTCACGTAACAGGTCCACTTCTTTCGGACGGGCTTCTTGGTCCGACAGAGCCCGAGGTAGCCCGACCCCATCCCCCCGTGATCCGGTAGTACGATCAACGCGGGAGTCGCATGTGTGGTTCGCGCGGCGAGCCCAGCAACGAGGAGCGCGGCGATGCAGACCGAGACGAAAGCGGTGAGCCGGACGGTCAACTTCCGGCGGCTTGCCCGACGAGGTCGAGAGGCTTGACGATCTCCGCGAAATGGCATGCGGACGGATGCCCCTGGCCGCGGTCGACGAGCGCCGGCTCCTCTTCCGCGCAGATCGGCTGCGCCTTCCAGCAGCGCGTGCGGAAGCGGCAGCCCGACGGGGGATTCGCCGGGCTCGGAACGTCGCCCTCGAGCACGATCCGCTGACGCTTTCCGCGCTGGCTCGGGCTCTCGATCGGGACCGCCGAGAGCAGCGCCTGGGTGTAGGGGTGGGACGGCTCATCGTAGATCTGATGCCGCGTACCGGTCTCGACGATCTTGCCGAGATACATCACGGCGACGCGGTCGGACACGTGCCGCACGACCGAGAGGTCGTGCGCGACGAAAATGTACGTGAGCCCGAAGTCGCGCTGGAGCGACTCGAGCAGGTTCACGACCTGCGCGCGAATCGAGACGTCGAGCGCCGACACGGGTTCGTCGAGGATGATCAGCTGCGGACTGAGGGCGAGAGCACGCGCGACCCCGATCCGCTGACGCTGACCGCCGGAGAACTCATGCGGGAAGCGGTTAGCGTGCTCGGGCGAGAGACCTACGGTCCGCAGCAGCTCGTCGACGCGCTGCTTGCCCTGCTGCCCCCGGTAGCTACCGTGGATCCGTAGCGGCTCGCCGACGATGTCTCGCACGGTCATGCGCGGGTTCAAGGAGGCGTAAGGGTCCTGGAACACGATCTGAATCTCGCGCCGCACCTCGCGCATCTGCCGGCGATTCAGCTTCGTAATGTCGCGGCCGTTGAACTCGATCCGACCCATGGTCGGCTCAATGAGCTTGATCAGCGTGCGTGAGAGCGTCGTCTTGCCGCACCCGGATTCACCGACGAGCCCGAGTGTCTCGCCCGCGTTGATCGTGAGGTCGACGCCGTCTACGGCGTGGATCTGCCCGACGGTGCGCTTGAGCAGGCCGGCGCGGATCGGGAAGTATTTGACGAGGCCTTCGACGCGGAGGATCTCGCCCGCTTCCCGTGCGGGGCCGTGGCCCCGGTCGATGCTCACGCGGAGGGTCCGGCTCCGACCGGCTCGGCGAACTTGGAGGACCGCCCGATCAGCTCGTCGGAGAAGTGACACGCCGCCTCGTGGTCGGGGACATCAGTCTTGTAGAGCCCCGGCACCTCGTCACGGCAGCGTAGCCGTGCCTGCGAGAGGAAGCAGCGCGGATGGAAGGCGCACCCTGCGGGTCGGTTGATCAGCGAGGGGGGCGCGCCCGGGATCGGCCGCAGCCAGTCCTCGTCTTCCGTGACCTTGGGCAGGCTGTCCATCAGCCCGATCGTGTACGGATGCCGCGGCGACTGGAAGATCGTGTGCACGTCACCCGACTCGACGATCCGGCCCGCGTACATCACGAGGACGCGGTCGCACAGCTCCGCGACGATGCCCAGATCGTGCGTGATCAGAATCGTGGCCGCCTTGGTCTCCGCCTGAACCGTCTTCAGCACCTCGAGCACCTGCGCCTGGATCGTCACGTCGAGAGCGGTCGTCGGCTCATCCGCGATGAGCAGCGAAGGCGAGTTCGCGATCGACATCGCGATCATCGCCCGCTGCCGCATGCCGCCCGAGAATTCGTGCGGATACTGCCGGTAGCGAGTCTCCGGATTCGGGACACCGACGAGACGAAGCAGGTCGATCACGCGCTCCTTGACCTTCTGGTCGGGCTCTTTCGGATAGTGGGTCTTGATCGACTCGCCCAGCTGATAGCCGATTTTGAGCACAGGGTTCAGCGACGTCATAGGATCCTGGAAGACCATCGCCACCTCGTCGCCGCGGAACTGACGAAGCTCGCGCTTCTTCATCTTCAGGAGATCCCGGCCCTTGAACATTGCTTCGCCGGAGGCGATCCGGCCCGGTGGTTGCGGGATCAGGCCGAGAATCGACATCGTGCTGACGCTCTTCCCCGAGCCGGATTCACCGACGATGCCAACGATCTCGCCCGCGAAGACGTCGTAGCTGATGTCGTCCACGGCGTGGACGATGCCGTCGTCGGTCTTGAACTCGACGATCAGATTCCGGATCGAAAGGAGCGGCTCAGGCACGAATCCGCCGCTGGGTCGGATCGAGAGCGTCGCGAAGTCCGTCGCCCATGAAGTTCACGCAGAGGACGATCACCACGATCGTCAAGCCGGGGAAGATGGTCAGCCACCACTGCTGTGGGTTCGTCTGGCCGCCGGCAACGAGTACGCCGAGCGACGGCGTCGGCGGCTGGATGCCGAAGCCGAGGAAGGACAGCGCCGCCTCCGTGATGATTGCCGCCGCAACCGCGATCGTGCCGTTGACGATGATCGGGCCGAGCGTGTTCGGAAGGATGTGGCGGAACATGATGCGAAGGTCGTTCGCGCCGCTCGCCTTCGCGGCTTCGACGTACTCCTTCTCGCGCAGCGAGAGGAAGACGCCGCGGACGACGCGTGCGATTCCGGTCCAGAAAAAGAGCGCGAGAATGATCGAGATGCGCCACTGGCTGCCTTGGCCGAGCAGGGCCGAGACGGTCAGGAGGATCGCCAGCGCGGGCAGCGTGAGCACGAGATCGGTGAGGCGCATCAAGATGTTGTCGATCCAGCCGCCGTAGTAACCCGAGATCGCGCCGATGAAGAGCCCGATCAGCGAGGACACGACTGCGACGAAGACGCCCACTTCCTCCGAGGTGCGGATTCCCCACACGACGCGACTGAAGTAGTCGCGTCCGATCTCATCCGTGCCGAAGTAGTGGTGGGCCGTGAGGGTCGGGCCCTGCAGAATGTTGTCGAGATCGATGTCCGAGTAGGAATATGGCGCGACATAGTTGGCGAAAGCACCGAGGCCGAAGATCACGACCAGGCCGATCAGGCCCGCCATTGCGAGCCGATGGCGGAGGAAGCGACGGCGTGCATAGTCCCACTGACTGCGGGCCTTGACCTCGAGTCCGGCCTCCGCGGCCGTGTCGAAGAGACCCAGAGGCGCCGGGACAATGCCGTCGATCGTCTGCTCGAACGGCGCGACTGTCTCGAGCTCGACGGGCGTCTTGTCAGTCGCCTCAGTCATACCGGATCCTCGGGTCGAGGTAGCCGTACATGATATCGGCGATCAGATTGAAGAGGATTACAATCACTGACGTCACGAGCAGATACGCCATCACGGCGTAGTAATCGGAGTTGTTCAGGCTCTGGATGAAGTAGTAGCCGATCCCGTCGAGGGTGAAGATCGTCTCCGTGATGATCGCGCCCCCGAGCAAGCTGCCGAGGTTCAGCGCAGCGATCGTGACAATTGGAATGAGCGCGTTCCGGAAGACGTGACGCATGACCACACGCCACTCCGGGACCCCCTTTGCACGCGCGGTCCGCACGTAGTCGCTGTTGATTACATCGAGCATCGAGGCGCGCATGTATCTGCTGTAGAGCGCAAAGCTGATGATGCAAAGCGTCATGATCGGCAGCGCAATGTGCTGCAGGCGATCGAATGACCACGTGCCATGACCCGGATTGTTGAGCCCGGAGGTATAGAAGATGCGGACGTGCCACTTGAGGTAGATGTCGACGAAGAGGATCTGCAGGAGCAATGCGAACCAGAAGACCGGCATCGCATAGCCGAGGAAGCTCACCGTCGTGAAGAGGTAGTCGAAGACCGAATACTGCCGGATCGCCGAGAAGATGCCGACAGCGATCCCAAGCAGGATCGCGAGCGACTCCGAGAGGATGATCACCTGGGCGGTGTGGCCCAACGTCCGCGTGACGTCGGGCCAGATCGCCTGCTGGGTCAGCAGCGAATGCCCTAGCTTGTCGGTGAAGGC
>WNGE01000650.1_pt1 | contig 45457 bp, 77 predicted proteins | sample 5400651 | NCBI WGS metagenome assembly WNGE01 (sample SAMN13153370, study PRJNA577476) | soil metagenome | isolation source: 60 cm soil or saprolite under grassland replicate 2 | place: USA:California | collected 2016-06-15 | reverse complement strand
CCGCCCACCAGGACACCAAGGGAGATCACGATAGAAATCACGGGCAGCATGGAAAGGGGATCAAAGGCCATCGTCACCCCCACCGAGGGGGTGCGTCCCCTGCTTCGTGATTACCTGTCGCGTCGTCTCCGTCGCTTGCTTTGCCGTCTCCGCGCTTTTCTCTGCGAGGTTCAGCAGCGTTTGCTCCATGGTATGGATGTAGTGCGTGGTACTGCGCCAGATCGCCGTAAGCAGCGCCAGGATAGCAAACAACCAGACATAGAAAACGATGGTCAGAATGAGTTGCACAAGAACACTCCTCTCTTTTTCTCATGGTGCAGGCAAGATGACAAGTGTCTTCGTGTCCGTGTGCACAGGCTTGCCGCCTTTCGTGATCGTGATGTACATCGTCCACACACCCGCCGTGGCTACATCGGTGCTCGTATACGCATAGGACGCCACGCCATTGGCCGCATCGGTGATTGTCCAGACGCCCGCGCACACAATGAGCGTGCTACTGTCCGATGCGGAGACGCCTTGCATCTTCATGGAGATTGTACAGCCGACCAGCGAAAACGGCACGACGTTCCCTGATGCGTCTTGAGTCTTGAAGGACGGATTGAACGGCGCTCCCGTGTCTCCCTGGTAAATTGGCGAGAAATCATCGATCATCGTTGCCATCGTTACACCGCCTGGAAGTCATCGGTAAGTAGCGTCGTGCCGTCATCACCGACGAAGAGATACACGCCGTCATCACCGCGTTTCCATCCGATGCAATGCACCGTCGCACCTACCGTCATGCTTTCATCGGGATGAAAGGCCACGGTACGCCTTCGGAAAAACACCGCGATGGCCCCGTCTGGAATGCTCACACGATGCACCGAGCGTCCCAGGTCGGCAGGGATGAGCAGCACACTGTTCACCTGTGCCTGATCGACACTAGCAAAGCCGTGTGCCGCGCTCTCTTCCTCAAGCGCCAGGCGGTCTTTATAGAACGCACACCATGTATACACATCTTTTACTTGTTCTTGCATGTTCTATCCTTTGTCAAGTTCAAGCTTCATCATAAGTCAATATAATACTTGGTACAGCTATTGCCGTTCCAGGTCCGCCAGCATACGTGAAATCGACGCCAAACAGACACACGGCCATGCCGCCATTGGGTCCGGTTGAGCCACTGGATACGGAGGCTGCATCGTAGACTGCCGTTGAGGTCGTCATGGCCGTGTAGGTAGCGGGTGTTGCACCGTTGGAACCTGACGAGGCTGGCCTGTTGCCTGTTGCCGCTTGCGCATAGGAAGCTACGGCGACGGCCTTCCAGAACAAGAACAAGCCTGTTGTGGCTGCGCCTGACATCGAGATGCGCCGATTCGAGATGGTGGTCGTGCCAATGGTCGTGACGGCCAGGACGAGATTCTTCAACCAACTATAGACCGTACCGGTTGCCGTCGGGATCCCGACGGGCGTGGTGGTATCCGTGGCACTGTCACTGAGGTTCCATTTTATCCCTGTCTCAGCATTAGCCCAACTGACTGATGCTCCTGTCCCTAGTTGCCCCTGTACTACTGCTGCTCCCATTTGTTTTACTCCTTTATTTCACTTGAATAGTGGCTGTGCCGCTCCTGATAACAAGAGTGGCGGTGCCTGATCGAACAAAAATGGTTGCCTGTCCCCGGCGCGCCATGACGATGGCATTGGGGGTAATCGTCACCATCAGCGCCGCGCTTGAAGGGATCGTGCGTACGCCTGTGCCCTGGACGAGCATCGTGCTAGAAGTCGGGATGGTACGCGTTTGCGTGACCGAGAGCACAGCTGAGGTGACTATCGGTCGCTGCAACGTTTGCGAGCCGACCGCTTGACCCGGGATGGTGCGGGCTGATGTAGCCACGAGCGCCGCCGTCTCCGGGATGGTGCGGATGCTCATTTGCAGGAGGGCCGCCGTGGTGGTGATGGTGTGCGTGCTCGTTTGTGAGAGCACAGCGGTACCTGGGAGAGTGCGCAGCGACGTTCTGAGCAGGGCCGCGCCCGTCGGTAAAGTTCTCGACGACGTGATGAGCAGAGCCGCTGTCGTACCAATGGTTCTGGTTTGTGTGAGCAACAACGCCGCGCTGGTCGGGATCGTGCGTGACGCGCCTGGGGTAGTCAAGACCGCTGAGGTGCTGATCGTTCTGGTAGACGTGGCTGTTAACACGGCGGTATCCGGTATCGTCCTGGTCATGGTGGCTGTTACCACCGCCGTGTTGGTGATGGTTCTGCTAGACGTTGCCAGGAGCGCGGCGCTGGTCGGAACGGTCCTATTGCTCGTAGAGAGCAAGGCGGCAGTCGTGGTGATCGTGTGTGTTCCCGTGGCGACCAGCGCCGCGCTCGTGGTGATGGTACGTGTGGACGTTCCGAGCAATGCCGCGCTGGTTGGAATGGTCCTACCAATGCCCGCGTTGTAGTGCGTCGTGATTTGTGCTGAGGAGAGCACATAATTGTAGACGGCCACCTCATCAAGAGTGCCTGCCTGGTAACTTTCGACGTAGGACAGATTGGTATTGATGAGGATAGGATCGCCAGCAGCATTTGAGTAGATCGCGCCATTCAGGTAGATCGTGGTATCCGTCCCATCTACTGTCACGACAACATACTGCCAACCCTCACTGATCGTTTCCCAAAACTCAAGACTGAGCGCCGTCCATGTCGAGGGATTGAGTGTGTAAGGCAACGAGAGAGTAGCATTCGCGCCAAAAAGGGTTGCCGTATCACTGTCACCAGTCACCGCCCCCGTCTGTCCGAAGGTGACGGACCCCGAGAGCGTGCCATGATTGGCATGGCCTGATTGATCATAGGCCGTGGTTCCGCTTGTTTCATCCAGCCGGTAGTACGCCTGTGGGCTATCTGCAAGGATCGCCGCCATGTACGCGGTCACTGACCCATCGCCTTGCGCGTCTGTGCGATCATGGACGATCCTTTCTGCTGCTACACCGCCCTGTTTGTTCCGGGCGAGGCACGCCTAATACCAGAGACTTGTGGAACTGTCCCAACAAAATAACCTGCCGCTCGTCGCGGGCAAGGTCGTCACGACCGCGCTATTCGCAATAAGTGAGGTGGCGGGCGTCGCGTTATAGGTCAATATATTTGCACTCTCGTTGATCACAAAGCATTTCTGGCCTGCATAGGTGCCCGCTTGCATGATGATGCCTGTTCGTGCTGCTGAAGGAGCCAGACGTGACACATCCAATCCTGCCGTGGCGATGGCGCCACTGGCCGCGATAACGACCGCCGTCGCACTCTGGACGGGCGCGATACTCATGGAGTACCACCGTGATGTACTGCTGTCCCAGATATAGTCTCTCTTGCTGAGCGGGGCGATGATATTGGCAACGCCATCTGCAACATTGGAAGTAGCCGCCGTCGCAAATGTGATGGGAAAGGCTGATTCGTTGACCACATAGATGACTTGCCCAGGATAGACACCCGCTTGCAGAATAACGCCTGTGACCGCTGCCGTTGGGGAAACACGTGCCTCATTGGTGTCAGTCGTGGTGATGGTCCCACTTGCGGCAACGGCGGCGGCGGTTGCCGACTGTGTAGGCAAGACCGTATAACTTGTTGGCTGCCAGAGGCTTATTGCGCTGTTGTAATAGAAGATACAGGAACTGTTCGGCGCAATTTTGCAAAGGGTACCAGCAGCGACGTGCGAGGTGCCAGAGGCCGCGAACGTGATGGTAAATGCACTGGAATTGTTCACGATGGTGAACTGTCCTGCAAACCCTGCTTGCAGGATGACGCCCGTCACGTCAGTCGTGGGTGCAACCGAGATGTTGGGGAGTCCTAGTAGTGAGATCGTCCCGCCGGTTGCAAGAGATGCAGGGGTGTTTGAGGCGGTGAAATAGAACCCCGCCGATGAATTGAACCCTCCTGTAACATAAAGGTTTCCGTAATGATCAATCTGGAAGACCTGACCTGCCGTCTGATCATTCACCGTGAAGGCAACATTTGACCCGTTTGTAGCGATATTCATACCGCCCGATGTCCCCAGGGTGTTATCCGTCGTCAATCCGTGAATGTTGAGGCAAAAAGAATCCGTCAATGGACTGATATTACTGCCAACAAGAGCTGTTCCTGCCCCCTGAACAATGTTGGCAAGAATGACGTTCGTGTTCTCACTTGCACAGTTGAGCGCACCTCCTCTGCATTCGTTGATCACCGTGTCAATTCTGCAATATCGTGCAGTTACCAGTGTCGTAACGCCTGCCGCCTGCTGTATCTGTCCTGGAAATGGGGTCACGCCTGCCGCCTGCCCAAGTTGAATGCCTATCTCATTCGTCCATTCAGTCGACGTTCCAAAAATACTGCCCCCAACCCAGGAGACGTTGAGGGCAATAATGGCAACATTGACATGATAGGACCCTTCTGCGACACAGTTGGTAAACAGGCATCCTTGTGCCTCTACCAGATAGCCACAAACGCCCGCGACATTTGGCAGGAAGTAGGAGTGACAATTGAGGAGAAGCATTCCTACGGCATTGGTTGCGAAGTGGAAGTTATGCGATCCATTTCCCCAGGACAGGACATCATTCAGATGGCTATCATGTGGCCCACCCATTTGTAATCCTATCCCGTTATTGTCGTGGATTTTCACAGTATCAATCAATGACTCCATTTCATCGGATGGAGAAGCAAGCAAACTGCCACCATTCCAATCAATGAGCGCCCCACCGGTAAAGCCGTTCATGATTTGCACATCACGCAAGATGAAATTGTAGCCGTAAAATCGAAGTGGATAACTGGTACCTGATGTCTGATTGGCCTTGTTGCCGTCTAAGGTCAAGTCTTTGATTGAGAAGCTGAGGAGCGTACCGACACTGCCTGTGTTTAGAACTGCCGCAAGATTGATACTGCCCGTCTGTGCACTCAACAAGTCAGCATTGGTTCCATTCTTGAGTTTCAGTGTGGTCGCACCTAAGCCCGCACCAACCAGTGACACATTCGCCGCAAGTGTTTGGGTAGTGGTGATGTAGGTGCCAGCCGGAAAGAAGACGATCCCGCCACCAGCGGCACTGGCAGCCGCAATGGCGGCCGCAATGTACGACGTGGCATCGACAACGCCGTTATTCATGTTCGGCGGACCGTATTGCATGACGTTGTAGTACGTGCTCGGTATAAGTGCAATGAAGGTCATAAGCGAACTCCTTTTACGTGCCCAGAACGACGATCACGCCGTCTGTGACGCCCGTGCCGCCTGTGGGCACAATCATCGTGTCCCATCCGCTCAAGATTTCGCCCTGGCTCTTCCCATTGAGCACCGTCACATTGCTTGACGTGCCACCTGCCGCCGCCAGGGTGATCACCACGGCAACCGATTGCGAGACGCCGCTTGCCTGAAAGCTGATGCCCGTTGAGGGCAGATCGCCCGTCCAGATCTTTGAGCGACCTGTAAAGGCCGTGGGCAAGGTCACCCCTTGTGTACTGCCGCCATTGTTCCTGAAGTTCGCAAAAACAATGACGGCCAGCTTCACCGTGCCTCGTAGCGGCTGGTACAGCGTCATAGAGCCGCTGGTACTGCCATTCTGTACCACCGCCGTAGGGTTCACCTTGAGCCACTTGAGCGTCTCCATACCCGTGCCATCGGCGGTGATATTGGCATCGGTGGCGGCGGAATTGATGCTGGCGACAAACGTTTCCAGGGGATTCAGAAAGCTGCTACTGATTCCAGGTGAACTCCCGTTCACGAATGGTCCAAAGATGGTATAGGCCATGCGGTCCTCCTTTTAGGTGTGCGTGATAGTCAGGTCCACTTGCAGCGTGAGACTCTCCACAGCGGTCTTTGGGTTGTGGGAGTACAACCCACGAGCAAGCAGCACGCCCGTATTGGCATGCGACGTCGCGGTACTCCCTCCGAACACACCAACCTCTTCAATGTCGACGCCCACAGCATCGGTCGGCGTCAGGTACAGTGCCGCTATCACTTCGCCCGGCGATGCTCCATTGGTGTAGGACGTGGTTTTTTTGCGGAACACCTCATTGCCGAGCTTCGTATCGGCGGCAGTGGGTGTCGTGTTCGATGTCCCGACTGCGACATAGAGCAATTGCGGATTGGTTGCGCCCTTTGCGCCGTCTCGCAACAGGCCCACGCCTGCGTCGGTCACTTGTATCGCGGTCATGCCTACCTCCTACTAGCAAGGAAACAATGTTGTGTTCGGAAAGAGCGTCGTTGCGGGCACAGGGCAGGTAAATGCAGTCGTCGTGAGGGTGCCCGCGGCGGTGATCGTGGCGGTGAAATTGACCGCGACATTGACCGATTGCGAGACACCGACATTGATGCTGTTTGCTGGCGCTACACTCCTGAGCAACTTGTTGAAGAAATCGGTCCACCCGATGTCATACGGACCGGCTATGGCGGTGATCGTGTACCAGATGGTGAGCCCATTTTGCGTATCGGATGCGCTTACCTCCTCGACAATCATCTGCAGGTTTGAGAATCCGAACGGCGCGTAGTTGACCGTGATGAGCTGCCCTGCCGCAAAATCACTTTCTAAGGTAGAGAAGGTGAATTGTGTGGCCTGCACACCGTAACGTGTAAGCCGTTGTGAGGCTTCCGTGAAGGCATCGGCGGCGTTGGTGAGTGCCGCATCCTGATCTGCAACCTCTATCACACCCGAGGTTCCATCAAGCGATGCCTGATAGGAGACCAATGCGCTATTCTGCACAACCGCCGTGTTGGGATATTGCCCAATATAGCTGACGGCCAGCGTCTGACTGCTCGTCAGCTTTGCCGCACCGCTATCCTGCGTGATGAGAGGATCTCCCTTGGACCAGTAGAAATCTTTGCCCGTATCGACGCCAGTGATGCCGACCGTCTTAGCAACGCTGTTGACCGTGATCGTCGGCTGTGAATTGAGTGCATACCCCATTGGCCACGCGGTCGTATTGCTATCCCCGATGCGCGTCTCGTTCTGCGTGACGGTCTGGGCCACGCCGCCCGTCACGTACTCTGTATTGCGAAAGAGCGGATTGGCGCGTACCACACGGGGCACGGTCCCGGAGAGTCTGCCGTCATCGATGGTCGTGCCATCAATCGTCGGGCCAATCACCGCCGTGTAGGGCACAAACCAGAGCTGTTTATACTGATCAATTTGCCAGTAGTACGGGACGCCTGCATCACTGGCCGCTTTCACCAGCTCGTCCATGGCCTGTGCAACGGTGCAATAGGCAAAGACCGCCGACGGGATGAGCCCGACATTGCCGCCTGGATAGAGGGTGTCCGATGGATAGAGCGTGGTGTTCGGTGTGAGGCCATCGTAGATCTGCCCGAGCGTGACGCCTTCTTGCACAAGAATCGTGTTGAGCAGATCTTGCGCAATATATCCAGCCGTTTTATTCGTGTAGGAGGCCGCAACCAGGCGCTTGACCGCAAGCCACTGCATATCCATGCAGGAGATTTGCGTCTCCAACGTCGGACTGAACCCTGGTTTCTGCTCTTGTGGTTGATCGATGAAGCCTGCGAAGGCCAGGGCACTGTTTTGATCGTAGATCTGGACCTGTTGGTACTGCTGGTAGTGAGTGTTGCCCGTCACATCGTAGCTGGTGAAGTTCGCCTGTGCTCGCTTGCCGATCTTGCTATCGACGGAGAGCGTGCCGCTCTTCACCACCACGGATTGCCCGCTCACCTGGACGCTATAGACCATGCACGTTCACCCCCGATCGTATTTCGTGCATGACCGACGGCAGGATGAGACGCGCAAACTGCCGCCCGTCAATCTGCAAGATGATGGGTTGGGGAGTCCCCGAGGACGAGATGGGCGTGACCACTTCTCGCCCGCTCTCCCCAAATCGGTACCGTCGCCCTGATGCACCAATCCCCAGGATCTCTTCGTTAATGATGCCCCCGTTGCCGTAGCCGACATACGCGCCGCCACGCGCCAACGCGACAATGCCAGGCACATTGAAGACCGATCCATAGCGGGATTGAATATAGCGAATGGCCGCCGCCGCGTTGTCGATGGGATTGAGCATATCGGTATGACCGCCCAGCGCATACGCGGCAAAGGTCGGGCCAATCGTCTGAAAGAGGCCTTCCGATGGATGACCGGCAGCCGCGTTGCTATCCCACAGGTTGACAGCGCCTGGATTCCCGCCTGACTCATACATGGCAATGGTTTCCAACGCGGAGAGCCAGGACATCGGGACACCTGTTAACCTGATCGCGGCCTGGACCCAGGAGGCGAGGTTGCCACTGACTGCGGCCCCTGTAAATCCGGTCACTCCTGATGGGCTGGCAACCGGGGCGGGCAGCATCTTATTGAGGAAGGACACCGCCCATCCTTTGACCATATCGACCGCGTGCGACGCTACACCGGAGAGCGCGCCCGGCAGACTGAACCCGGCATTGAACTTTTGCATCACCGCGTCAATCAGGGATGATGCCGCGCCCGTAATCCACGATCCGATGGAGCCCAGGATATCGCCTACCCCTGACGCGTAGCCAGGGAGCGCGCCACCACCGAGCAGGTTCATGGTGTCCGCATGTGAGAGCACGCTGGTGCCGCGTGGCAGTACGACCAGTTCTGGCCCTTTTTCACCAACGATGGCAGGCCCGCCAGGGTGTCCACCGGTGCCTGATGCATAGGAGGGGATACGGCCCATTCCAAAGTGAGGGACGGGCGATCCTGCGCCTAATTTCCCTGCGATCCAATCGATACCGCTGCCCATGAGGTTGACGAAGTTCTCAACTCCTGTAATGCCCTTGTTTAATCCACTGATGATTCCATTGACAAAGCCACGTATGGCTGAGGCCGCACCTGATCCCATTTGCTGAATGCTTCCAATGACACCATCTTTCATCTGACCAAGTTTCGAAAGAGCCTGATCTTTGAGTTGCCCAATCCAGGAAAGCGAGTTATGGACCCAGGTCCCAAGCCCACTCATCCATCCACCGATCAGTTGCCCAAGAAAATTGAGACTGCCCCTGACCCAGGTACCCAGAGCGGACATCCAACTCCCAATCATGCGACCGAGCCGACCTTGCTGCTCATTCACCCATGCGGTGAAGGCGTCATTTGCACGATCATACCACCCCTTACGTGCCTCTAGATCCTGTGCAGCCAGTTCTTTGATCTTCTTGAGTCGTTCTTGCTTTTCTTTCTCAGATTGTGCAATGGCTCCCTGGGTCTGGTCGATGGATCGGCTGAGAGTGTTCTGTTTCATCTGGAGCCTGGTCTTATCCGCCCCGTCAGCCATCGTCTTGAGCTTATCCTGCACCCCTGTGCGCTCTTTTTCGAGATTGGCGAGCACGCCTTTTTGTTGATCCTCCGTATTCTGAATGGCCGTGATCTTCATTTTTTGAAACGCGATATCGCTCTTGATCGCCATATCACCAGCCTTGCCCGAAAGCCAGTCCATCCATCCACCCCAATGCTTGATCACTTCAATGATTCCAAAGATTGCCAGAGAGAGGACCGCAATGGCCGCTACGAACGGGAGCAACGGCACAATAGCCGCCCATGCCGCCGTCGCCATGCCGATCAGGGCTGCAACAACCAGAGGGGTCACCACCATGGCAAAGGCTACCAACACGGATTTAAGCGCGTCCATTGCCATTTCATTCTTCTTGAAGAAGTCAATCAGGCGCGCGCCGCCTGAGATGATGTTGGAAATACCACTCACCAGGGACTGCAGGGCATTCTGGACCGTGTGCGTCTTCTGCTCCCAGGTGATAAATCCGGTGATCATGGGTGTGAGGGTATCAAGCAAGCGGCCAAGGATCGGCAACAGTTCTGTGCCAAGACTGATCATGAGCGCATTGACCGCCATTTTTGCCTGATCCAGTTTGAAGTTGAACGTACCCTGTACCTCGGTCCAGCCAAGCACCCCGTCTTTGCCGCTCTTCATGGCGGCGGTGACTTTGTTGATGTTGTCCTCGGTCTGTTTGAGTGCAGGCCCCGTGAGCATGGCAGCAAGTTTGAAGCCCACGATACCACCGGTGATGTTCTTTACGGCGGTTTCGTACTCCACACTGCCTGCTGGAAATTTCTGGCCCACATGATCTTCGATCATCTGCAACGCCTGGGGCAGGCCCTTGTTGACCAGTGCATCCTTTACCTGCTGTGCCGAGAGTCCCACGGCATGCATCGAGTCCACTGCAACGCCTGAAGGGGCTTGTAAGGCAACAAGCACATGGGCAAGGTTCATCGCCGCCTGCCTACTCGTCATGCCCGCGTTGGTCATGGTATCGATTGCACCGGCAACCTGGGGAAACGAAATATGCAGAGCGGAAGCAATCGGGAGCACAGCCCCCATGCTGGAAGACAACTCCTGAAGGGTCGTTTTGCCATTTTGCACGGTGACGATCAGGCCATTCATCGCGGCAGCCGATTGCGAGACGGGCATATGGTAGTCAGTCATCGTGGTAGTGAGTGCTTTGGCTACGACGTCCAGATCTGCGTTCTCAGACTTTGCGCCACGGGCTGCTACCCCTAATACCTTGAGTGCATCTCCTGCACGATTGCCTGCACTCTCCACAAAATACATGCCCTTCGCCAGTTGCTCGGTTGAGGTGGCGGTATCCACGCTCATTTTGAGGACGCCTGCGCTGACCATTGGCAGGTTTTTCGAGAGTTCACCAGCGGAGGTCACGAGGCGGGTCATGGATGCCTGAAAGTTGCCCGCCATCTGGGCCGATTTCGCACCAAAGACCACCAGGGCCGCACCTGCCGCAACGAGCGCACCCCCGGCTAAAAGCCCGAGCTTGTTGCGTGTCGCATCCACAGAACCACCGACCGCCGCCAATTGTGAGGCGGCGCTAGCGGCTCCCTGAACGCTGACTTGTGCGACGAGATTCGCGGCAACTGGCATTACTTCCGCATCCTTTCCAGAAACTCCTGTGCCTCTACCTCCGCCGTCATGGCATCGAGCGCCCGCTCTTCCCAATAGATCGAATGTTCGAGCAGTTCCCACGGCGCGACGTTTAAATACTTTGCCGCCTGGATGAGCTGGTACCAATCGGGCAGGGTGCCCATCTTGCCCTGCGTGGCGAGATAGCGCCGCAAGCCGATTAGCTCGTCGGCGGCGCTATCCCTTCCGGGCGTAGATCCCCCATGATGGCCTGCAAGATCTCGCCCCGGAAGCCCACCGGCAGTTCAGGGAAGCGAGTAGGATCAATTGGGAACATCACCTGCTCGTCCTCGTCCTCGTAGAGATCCCAGGACTGGATCAGGTTTGCCAGCATCTTGTTATAGTCGGAAAAACCCGCTTCGATGGTGCTCATGTCCATCGAGGCAAAGGCATTCAATCGCGCAAAGACGACCTCGGTGACGCGCCCAGGGTAGTACACAATCGTTGAGGTGTCCTCACCCCATTTGATCGTGACCGTCGCGGTATTATTCGCAATCTTGTGTAGTGTGATTGGCATAGTGTTCCTTAAAGAGCTGTGAGTAAGTTTGTCAGCAGAAAGGTCTGTGCTTTGCCCCAGGTCGGATCTTCCACGACGGTGAACTCCCATTCCTCTGCGAACACGCCGTCCTTATCCGCAAATGGCGACGGCTTGCTCACCTTCACGGCCATATCATGTTGGAAGATGTTGTAGGCCTGTGCCACCGATGCAATGGTCGGTGTGCCGCCCGATAAGCTGACGTTGGTAGCTCCGACCGGTGACATATCGGATGCCAACGGGCCCGAGAAGGTGAAGGTGTATGGGCCACCTGCGCCGCCAGTGACGGTACAGTTCGTCAAAACCGTGGAGAGCAACTGGAAGGCCGTATTCACCGTCGCGGAAGTCAAGGCAGCGCTATAGGTAATCGGGGCCGTGGTCAGCCCCTTATACGAGAGGGTAAAGGTCCCGCCTGTGGCACCTCCGGCAATCGTGACGGTCTGCAAATTATCGATGATCAGCCCTTGCCCCTGCACGCGTAAGAACTGCGTTTGTCCGGTTTGCAGGTACGACAATTCCGTCATGCCGACCGTATCAGCCTCCACGAGGAGCTTGATCGTGCAGCCTGGATTGAGATCAACATGTGCCGCCCAACCAAGGAATGCGCGATTCATTGGGAAGAAGGGAGCATAGATGCCAGTAAAGCCATAATCGACATTCAAGACCTTGAGCAACTGCGTGGTCCCCAGGGCTGCTGAAGTGGAATCGAGATAGAAGTTGAGGTGCTTGCCCGCTAGCGGTGCCAGTGCGATGGCGGTCGGACTCCCGGTCATCGTGATGCCATTTTGTAATTGCTGTGCGAGCACCTTGCCGGAGATGCTGATGCCCGTCTTGCGATCGCCCTTATAGCCAAACTCGGTAATCAGTCCATAGTTCACTTTGTGCGCAAACGTGCCGTCGCCCTGTTCAATCGTGTAGGTCTGCGGCACTACCGAGCCCGTGAGAGGCGGTGTGAGGTTCCAGTCCTTCGCAGTGGCGGAGGCCCCGTGTGCGGTCGGCGTTGTGCTCCCACAAGCGGAGGTCAGCACATAGATGAGTCCGTTGTAGTCCAGGGTGCCGCCGAGTGTGCCCTCCACCCATTCGCTGTTCTCAATCTGCGAAGAGGGGTACTTGCGGCCCGTCGGGCTATACATCATGACATCGGCCATCGGGCCAAGCACAACGTCAAAACATTGGAGTAACTTTGTTGCTGCAACGTTCGTGCCAAGGCTTGACGTGCTCTCAGCTCCGAATTGGAGCCGTTGGTTGATACTTGACCTTTCTGGATTCCACGGCATGTCCTAACTCCCTTGTAGATCTATGCGATACAGGCCGCCCAGGTGTCCCCATGCAGCTCCGTTAATCAGTTCGCTATAGGAGAGCGCCCCGTCCCGATAGCAGGAGAGGACGCCCCCACCGCTGGCAAGTCCGACGCTGCGTCGATCCTTGAAAAGTGAATCTATGCGATCAGCGATAACCACGAGCGCGCCGTACGTACTTGCCGGTCCCACGGCCTTGAGTTGCAAAAGCAGTGAGGCCCAGAGGCGCACCGCCTGCAGCGTCAACACATCCGTTCCTGATTGATGCACGACCAGCGCATACGGTGCCGCCGTATTTATATCTGCAAAACCCTGCCATACCCCTCCAACTGATGCGCTCATCAAAGCACTATCCGCCTGCATGGTACTCACCACCCACTGGAATGCGGCTGCGACTTCGCTCATGTGATGCGTTTCTCCAGGGTGGCGCCCGCCGCCTCAAATTGCGCGCGCGTGTCCTCTATCCCAGGTTCGACAAACGGTCTAGCGGGCATATAGCGCGTTCCATAGTTTTGGTAGACCCAATAGTCCATCCCGATGATGATATCCTTCGTGGTCGGCGTATCGCCGTCGGCTACGGCCACGCTGTTGAGCATGTCGCCAGTATCCACCTGCCCATTGGCAATAATATGCTGCTGAATGTTGGACACAGCATGCCAGGCGGTTTCAGCTGCAATCTCCGCACACGCCGGAGTGAGACGCGCCGCGATGAGATCGAAATGATTGAAAGAGCCTGCCACGATTAGTGTCCGGCACTCGCTGGAAGACCAGCACTCTCAGGGTTCCCGGCGCTATTACTGGTCCCGGTGCCGTCCGAGCCAGTTGGCGCAGCCACAGCGACCGAGTGACTGGCGCTATGGGATGGGGATGTTCCCTGTGAGCTCCCTGCGCTAATCGGGCTAAAAGCCAGTGCGAGAGCGAGAGCTATGATTCCGATCCCTACTCGTAGTCTTTTTGTCATGAGCGTTTCCTTTCATGCGATAGTGGTCATCAGGTACTCTTTGGTCACCGTGTAACTCTCTGCATTCCGCACATTCTGCACACGCCAGTTGAGAGAGTCGTACACAAGACGGTCATTCTCACGGATATCGGTGGTTTGCATCGCCCTGATCATCATTGCTCGCTGAGAACCAATAAGGGTCGCATAGACTTGCAATTGCGTCGCATTCGGCTTGATGAGATTCACCTGCACATTGCCCACCGATCCCCACGTCTCGATGCTATGGCCGTAGCCGTCGCTGGTTACCGTCTTACGGGAGAGCGGTAAGGACACATCGAGCGCCCCCGCGACCGTTGCGGTCATGCTCGCGATTTCAGCAGCACTCAGCATGGATTCTCTCCCTTATTGCCCGCTTGAAAGGTAATCAAGCTCGGTCGGCCCAAGCCCTACATTCGTCAGTGGAGATGCGCCCGCCAGATCCGAGCGTCCCACGGTGATGCTGCCGGCGCGCTGCTTGCGGCGATATGTCGTCGCCAACTTCTGCAATGCATCGGCTTGCTGCCCCCGCTTGAATGATTGTCCATCGCTCGAAAAGTCATAGTTGAGCACAACGCGCGCCGCCCATCGCTCTAGCAAGTCCGCCGCCGCGCGATACACGTCATAGAGCTTGCCCGAGATGTACAAGGGTGGCAACATCGTGGCCGCAAACTGGAAATGCCCTGCAATCGGCTCGCTGAGTGAGGGCGTGACGACGTTGATCAGGTATTGTTTGATGATCAGGTCGTCTTCCCACCCACCGAGTGCGGTATAGTAGTCCAGGTATTGGATGGTCGCGCCGCTAAACGTCGGTTTGGGCTCCATTGAGCCGTTTTTGATGTCGATGCGGCTCTCATCAAGCACGTCTTGAATGTCCTGGTCAGCAAAGATCTGCGAGGAGCCTGATGGATCGTTCAAAAGGAGACGCACACGCGTGATAAGCGCGGCCATGGTATTTCTTACGGTCATCTCAGACTCCTTTCTACGCGGTTATGGGCGCGCCAATTCCAGATCTGCCTGATAGGTCACAGCTGGCACACCCGCGCCAGCGGTCGTGCAGTCCAGGCGGATCTGTGTGCCATTGGCGACGCTTGTTGGTGAGATGTCAAATGGAATAGCCACCTCAAGTGGCAGGCTGGTCGTGGTCAGCGGATACGACAACGAGGTGAACAGCCCCGTGTTGAAGGTGGAACCGCCGTCATACGACACCGCAAGGTTCCACGTCACCGTATTGGTCGTCGATGAGGTGGCAACCGTCGCGAGAATATGCAATTTGAGCCCACGCCGAGGTGTCCCTCCTGGCAAAACAAAGGGTGTGCCAGCGCTAAAGGTCGTGACGGTATTTTGTGAGCGACTGGCCTGAACCGTTGTCATCAAGTCAGCAGGCATGTGTTGTTCCCTTTCTGGCGATTAGGCGATCTTGATGCCGTAGATACGGCCAATCGAACGGGTAGAGACGTTCATGACACCTACCGCCCAATCGATGAAGGTGCGGTAGAGCGCGCCGTTATAGATCAGGCCAAGATCCTTCACATTGATGGGCTCAAACTGCCAACCGAAGAAATGATCCTCTCCGTAGTTCACGGCATAGATGCTGGTGAAGTTCGACCCTGCGCCCTGGGCCGAGGTGTTGTCGTTCCCGTTTATATCCTCAGAGAGCTGTGTCGCCACGGAAGGGACCGATGGGCCGAGGATGATACGGGTACTCTGGTCTGCCTTGAGGCCAGGATCACGGATCACCGCGCCTTTGTACTTCTCAATCGTGCGTCCGAACTGGTCTTGTGTGATATCCAGACCGCCGCTCGTGCCCAACCCGCGCAACATGAATGATAAACGTCTTTTCACGTTATCATTCATGTACAGAACAACGCCATTTCCATTGGGGCTATCGACCGACCATAACAACTGCTCAAGCACCTCAATGACCTTGTTGCCAGATGAGGGTGTTGAGACCAGGGTGGCCTGGGTCATATCGAGAGCGATGCCAGCAGCGCCTCCGTTGATCTTGTTTTCTGGACGCACACCAAAGACGGAGCCATTGTCAATACGAGAGCGTATGCCGACGATGGAGTTGGGCTCAACGGCATGGGTGTTGTTGAAGAATCTGAAGTTGAAATCATAGGTCACCGCTTTGAGAAAGGCTTGTGTTTGGAGTGCACGCGGCTCAACGATCTGGTTCTCGTCCTCCACCAGAAGTTTATCCACATCGATATAGTTGCGGAAGGTGAAAACTTGTTCCTGGTAGGCAGTCGGCGTGCCTTTGGTGGTCACACCCTCAGAGTTGAGCGGCGTCCAGTTCACCGTCGGCAGGTTGCCCTCAAAGCGCGTGCCGTTCTGGATCAGTGTTTTTTTGTTGACTAACGGGACATCTTGCAGCACGATCGCATAGTCAATCAGTGACATGGTGACGCGCTGTACAAGCGGCTGATTGCTGTTGAGGGCATAATCAGCCAGGGTATAGGCATTCGTCGAGAATAGCCCCTGTGCTCCTGCCATAAATCGATCCCTCTTCTATCATCTCGACTGTAGATGATCGATATCTTCACCCTGGCGAATTATGGGCGCTTAAACACCTCGTTCCAGGATGGTATTCTGCCCGGGGTTTGACCGGGTGATTGAATGGAACTGCGTCCTGGGTTCATCGCGGGAATGTGCGGCGTGGGCGAGGTCTGTGCAGGCGAAGCGGGTTCGACTTTGGCAATCAGATAGGGATTGGCCTTGATTAAATCATCGAGAGCTTTCTCAAGATTGGATGGCATCCCATCGTCGCCATATTCCAGTTGCTCACGTATGGCTGAGGCGGCAATGGACGGGTTAATAATCCCCCTGGCCTTTGCTGCTAGCTCAACGCGTGCGTCAACCAGCTGCTTTTTGTACTGTTGGATCTGTTGCTCTGCCTGTTCGCGTGCCTTATTCGCCTTGTCGACTTCAGAGAGTGCAGCCTCTTGCGCTTTGCGCTCCTGCTCTTCATAGCTGGTGAGCTTTTTGCGGTGTCGGTCGCGCTCTTCTGTGGCGTTCTTGTGCGAATGTTCTAATTCCGCAATTCTCGCCAACGCTTCCTCAAGCGTGGTCGCTAACTTCGGTGGCGTCGCGCCAGTTGAAGTGGTACCCGTCTCGGGTGATCCGGTCGTGGGCGTCGCGCCTGTACCGGATGAGGGTTCTGTTGTCATAAGTGTATCCTTTATCTGTCAGGTTGTCAAGATGTACTGTTTCTGATCGCTCCGACGTCTCACCTTCATTCATCCATACTTGCTTGCGCATATAATTCTAACGCTGCCTTATCTACTGCCTCAATCAAGGTCTTCCCTCGGCCTAGATAGTCACCAGCAACGTAGATATGCACATCATCTAAGAACTTGACCGTAGCCGCATACAACTCACACCATTCAAGTGCTTGCTCAATCGTGGTGATCATATGCTGTAGTAGTTCTCCTGCTACAGCGATCATCAGTTGTTTGTTCTGTTCAGGCACATCAGCCCAGGGTTTTGCACTCTCTTTGCGCGTCTCGTATCCGAATTGAGGTGCTAACCGCTCATAGGTCTCATGAAAGAGTTGTGCTAGTTGTTCTGCTGTCATAGATGACTCCTTTCGCCTGCCTTGCGTGGTGGGAGCAACTTAAACAAGCGAGCGATGTCATTAGGCGTCATCGTGTACGGGTCCGAGAACATATCAGGCAACTCATAGCCGATATGATCAAGGTAGCGCGTCACATAATCGCTACAATCCCAGGTATTGAGATGCCCGAATTGGTACGGATTGTTGGGCGCAAGCACCTTCACCGCCTGGTAGAGGATATCCGTCCACCCGTACTCTTTCCCGATTTGCTGCATTGCCCAGGTTATCCCCGTTTCAATGTCGAAGATCGGGCTGATATCGATCACCACATGGTTCTCGTCTTCCTTTGGGAGTGCATCGGAACGGATACCGACTCGTGTTGCAGCCAGGCACCGGAATCTGTCGTAGACAATCGCGCAATGGACAAACGGACCATGCGTAGCGCTCGCTATGAGACGATCAGGCCACGCGCCGCTTGCTTTGTATAAGATGAGATCACCGCGTTTCATTTCCTCAACTCCTTACCATAAATGGCGACTCCATAGGTGGCTTGCCACTCTGTGTCGGTGGAGGCGTCGGCTGTCCAGGTTGTGCAGGTGGCATCATGGCGATTCTCATCTTTTGCGCCGCCTCCGTGTTCGCGCGGTCCATCTCCATCTGAGCGTCATAGCCCATTTCCGCAATCAGTGTCTCATTGCTTACCCCTAATTTCTGCTTGGCGAGCACCGCATTCACCGTTTCCAGGTCGTCATGTGGCAGCGGATCTTGCCATTCGAGCGAGACTTCGATATCAGGCGAGAACTTGCCCAACACCAGCAAGGCTTTACTCACCTCGATGAGGAGCGCACCATATAAGCAGCGTTTCTTCTCTGTTTTCTGCAATAATGGCTGAAACATCAACTCCATCGTGATACCGGACACACGTCCCTTCACAATATCCTTGAGTCGCCCAAGCGCCACGGCGGGGACCGCACTCTGTTCGTCCATATCGCTACGCAGATCGGCCTGAAAGGACAGGGAGTTGGCAAGGTCAGAGGCAATCGCGACCGCTACGATCTTGCCATCAGATGTCGGCATTCCGATAATACGGCCAGGCTTGATATCGATGGCTGATTCCGCGATGCCAGTAGCGTAAAGGATCGGCTGCCCGTACAAAATTTGCACCTCATTGGAGCAGGAGAGTGAGAGATTGAGCGCCTTATTCAGGTTGATCAGATCTTGTGTGATATCTGGCTTGCCCCAGAAATCATTGGGGCGTGGCCGATTCTTGCAGGAGAAGAGCGGCGCAAACGGATAGGGCCACAGGATCGGCTCGCCTGCCGATGTCCACAGACCACGGTCCCCGACGCGCGTCCAGTGCTGTATGCTCCACGTATCATCATCATCGGGCATGCCCTGCGATGCATTACCATCGGGATCAATGCGCGCAATCTCTTCACGGTAGTACACCTGTGCAGGTTTGCCGTTGACCTTCTCTACGACCGAGTACTCAATACAGTACAGTAACACGGTTTCACAGTCCTGTCGCGCCGTCTGGACGTAGACAGTGGATGGATCAACCACGACGAGACGAAAGTCTGTTCCATCCTGATTGGGCACGATGCGCAAGAAGGCGCGACCCGCCACCGCTCCATTGTGTGCGAGATCTTGCAGGAGCGGGAGACGTGTTTCGTTCTTGCCCCACGTCTGCTCAAGGAAGTCTTGAGCCTCTGATGGTGCGCCTTGCTCACAGGAGATGCCAACCGGCTGCCCAAAGAGGAAGTCAATGCCACGTTCCACAATCGGCTCACAACGGTTGCTCATCACATTAGGATCGGTGCCCTCGGGCATCTTCTTGAGTGGCGGATCAAGCAGCCCGTCAACGGCTTTCCAGGTGTCGGCGATCTCCTGCACGCGCTTCTTGTCCGCTTCAGTGATCTCGTAGACGGGCTGACCTGTGGCTTGCTGTTGTGGGGGTGCCATCGTCTGTGTCATGGGCTATCCCTTCTTCTTGGGAGAACGAACGCGATTGAGACGCGGGTTGGCGCGTTTGGCGGCGGGTGATGCATTGCGCGCACTCTTGGCCAGGATGGCGGACGCCGCACCTTTGGAGATGCCTTGCTTGGCCGCGATGGATGAGGCCGCTTGTTGAAAGCCAGGATGTGCTTTTTTCGCCATGATGGTGGCTCCTTTATCCGGCAATATCCGATGGACTCAGTTCATCCATCGCCAACTTTGCCCAGGACTCTGCCTCTTGCAGTTTGGTGATCGCCAATGCAACCTCACGTCCACCGGCACCCCGCGCAATGTGCGTTCCTACCGTCTGTGCTTGCCGCATACACACACGGATCTGGATCCGCAAGGCTTCTGTTTCCTGAAAAAGTTTCTGCTGTTCTGCTTCATCCATGATGTTTACTCCTTATAAATCCGCTTGCTAGACGCTCTCGTCTCTGTGTTCTTTCATCCAGGCTTGTGCTTGCCGCTTCTCGGAAGCTATGAGTTCTTCCACCGCTTTGATGATGCCTTCCCAGGCGGCAACAGGAAGTAGCACCTGCTTTGCCTCGCAATCCGTTATCATGAGAAGCAATCCGCTTTTTGTGAGATTCACTTCCACCAGTTCCGTTACTCTGCCATCTGGCCTTCTTGCTTCGACTATCGCCATACTCTCTCCTAGTAAATTCTCTTGCTATATCCGACAGTAGATGGTATCAAATCAAAGTGTGCGATTAAGTACCTGAGACTATCTAACCCATGATCTGACTCTTTTACCGGTTCTTCCTTGTGCGCAACCCCGTTCCCTGGCTGCCTCCACACATAACTTTCAGGTTCTTCCATCAGTTCGGTTGGCAGTTTGCGCGCTGCCAGATCTCTATCTCTCTCGACTAAGCAGTCCCTGAAGATCATCACACGCGGCTTGTTGTCACCAGCTCCCTTGAACCGACTTGCCACTGCTTGAATGCCTGCACTCACATTCTTCTGTGCTTTGATCGTGCGCAATCCTAGATGTCTTTCGAGAGTCGCACGGTCCTCAGCATCGTGATCGCAAATAATCAGGCGCGGTATCGGATCGCCGCCCTGTGATTCACCCCAACGCGATAAGCGCCTGATATCCTTTGCGTGGTCTTCTACCAGGCGCTTTGTCATGTAGATTTGGCGATAGATGTACAATCGTCCATCTCCATCCATCGCTGCCCACAAGCACACAAATGGGTTGGTAAAGCCGAAGTCGATAGCGAGATAGCGCGGCCATTCGGTTGGCACATTGAAACGATCTATGACGTTACGTGCGCGGTCCCAACTGTCCTCGTAGACCGTTCCCTCTGCAGCCGACCACATACCCCACCGTAGTCGTGCCAATCGCACGCCCGTCAATCCTCCCAACACTTCATGAATATAGCGATCGCCCTCCGGTGTCCATGCTTGTGTAACAGAGTCAAAATATCTGGGGTTATCTTCATGCCTGCTCATCAAGCGTGTGGTGATGCCTGCATTCATCCTGAGATTGAGCGGGTGCATGGGCGCATCAGGGTTGCAGTCCATGATGAGCTGCTGGTAGGGAGTCTTGCCATTCCTGAGACGAGAACGGACAAACTCTATATCCTCTATCGAACACTCAGTAGCTTCATTAATGTAAGCAAGATCGAACTCCCACGATTTCACCTTATCGGGCTTGTCCAGACCATTGACGATCATCACCGAGCCGTTGGGATATTCAAATGCGGCTGGTCTGATCTTATTGCCACCGAAGTACTTGACGCCCTCCCTCGGATCTAACATCTCTCGGTAGGTGGCAATGGCAGAACCTGCAAGCGATGTATTGCTCTTGCGTGCAACCAGGGCCTTAGCGCCGGGGTAGAGGGTAAGTAGGAGATGGATCTTGTATAACGCGGCATACGTTTTGCCGGTACCAGCCGGACCGTCAAGCAAGCACTCAAGATCACGACATGCACCCAAGGCAAGATTGCCGCCACGGAATTCGGGCGCTTTGATGAGGATCTCTTCACGCGCTTGTGTGGTCATGTCAACACTCCTCTATGGTATACTTGAGAAAAAGGAGTCAGGAGATGGAATGGCCGGAGAACACGCATCGATTCGCCATAAATCAGGACGGGAAGGATATCACTCTTCTGCTGTGGAAGCTCGGGAAGTTCTGCATTGACGAGATGGAGACTCTGTTGCACGGCACCGATTATAAACACGCACCCCTTTTCCATCCAGGCATCAATAGGCAGGAGTACAGAGAACAGAGAGAGTATCTGCTCACGCTGATGATGGATGTTGCGCAAGAAATCGGCGCAACGAAAGAGGATATCCTTGCAGCCTGGGATGCTGCCACATCGGAACGCGAAGAAGGGCAACGCTACGCGCAAGAAACAAAACAATATTGGAGTCATGAGACATAATTTCATACTCCCTCTTGCTCCTTTACCAACTGTTTCAACTTCTCACGCTCTTGCTGTAGCCAGGCGAGCAACGAGAGAGCTTCCTTGGCAGTGAGAGAGAAGTACCTCATCTTGTCGGAGAGGAGCACCTCTTCGAAAGAGAAGTACTCCCCATCATTACTTAAATAGTCGCAATGGTCATAGCTGACCATCGTGTTATGTCCCAGGTCGCCGTTATGCTTTGTTGCTGTCAATTCGCGCTCGCTCATGTCATAGTAACCTTCCCCCTTCAGGCCATTCACTAGGGAGTTTCCTATTCTTACTCATATTGCATGGTGCACAGGCTATCACCAGATTGCTCATGTCATTGGAACCACCACGACTCAGAGGGACAACGTGATCAACATGATGTTTACCCCATTTGACTTTATGTTGACAGTAGTAACATTTGCCCTTTTGCCGCGTATATTGTTCTTGGATCTGCTGTGCAGTATGCGTTCCATTAGCCGCACGTTTATGAGCGCGTCGGTTACGTGCATTGACACGTCTAAGATCTCGCGTCTTTGGGCGGTTGAGGTAGGTCTTGTTATATTCGCGTGCCTGCTCACGTACACGCTCATGTGTTCCTGGTGTATGATAGTAGGCTAAATCCGTTTCACGCTTATGCTCTTTGTTCTCTGGCTGGCCATAATAATCTCGTCGGTAGGATTGCATATAATCTCGTCTATGCTCTTGCACCTCTGGACGGCTCTTATATTCCTGTGTCCAAGCTTGCCGCTTTGGGGTTGTATGCCGTTCCTTGTCTCGTAAACGGTTGCGCTCTTTTATATCTGGACGGGCGTTATATTCTTTTTCTCTAGCACGTTCTCGCTCTTTAATATCGGCACGGTTTCGATACTCCGCTTTTTTATCCAGTATGTGCTCACGTACACCAGGACTATTCTGGTATGCTTTTACACAGGCTTTGCATCGGTACATTAGGCCATCTTTCTGGCTCTTGCAGCGATGAAAGAAATCAGTGGTTGCAGGGAAGGAATTCTCACATACGGTACATTGTTTGCAGGGCGTGTTGTCTTGAGGTATAGTGTCCATGAGACATCTCCAATTCAGATGTTTCCGGCTAGGAGTGTTTGCAGCACTGCCTAGCGCAACAATATTTATGAGCTTATTATAGCATAAACCAGCTTGTAGAGCAAGTTTACTCACTCTTTACCTCCCCGAGATACTGGTGAGGAATTTCCCTTATAATTATTTGATTCGCGACATTGGCCGCGTCCCGCTCCTGATCCAATCCCATCAACTCACTAATCCTTTTCGAGAGTGTGACGAACCGGTCCACTGCCCACGTCCAATTGGTATTCTTCTCATCGATGCCAGCCTTGTAACATCTCGCTTGCAATGTCGCTAACATGTAGTACTGTTTGTCGCGTAGTTCCTGTACATTGCGTGTGACACATCGGTCCAATTCTCGCTGTACTGCATTGTGAGCGGCCCCACGTGATGCATACCCTGCCTGTGCAGCGATGTCATCCCAGGACTGCACACCCTCCATATAGAGCTTGATTGCTGCTTGTGCACGGACGGCGGCATTGACATCACGGGTTGTACCACCAGTGTTTTTTGCTCGTCTACCGCTCATACTGTCATCCTTTCGGCAATGCCGTGAGTTTGCCACAGAGGCACTGCTTCACTGCTGGTAGTCGTGTCTCGCTCACTGATACATGCAGTACCACCGCAACCGCGCCGCCGCAGTCTTTGCACATCAGTAACAAAGCATCTGGCCTGGATATGTAGAACCGTTTGCCGCCGTGAGGAACAAACGTACAAGGCGCATCGTGCGCGGTGATATCAATCATGTTTTCTTACTCTATCTACATTTTTTATCGTTCGAGATCCGTGTCTATAGAACACTTTGGGGTAACTCACACGCGACTTTCTCCTGACCTGGTCAGATAATTTTATCTTTCGCTTGAATAGGCGTCTAAGGAGTAGGATCAGGAACATAGTTGTGTATCCTGTACCGAAGTAAAAACCATTCGTACATCGAATTCTGTTGTGCATCCGCTTAGTGCTCTTCCGATGCGTCTCTGTAATCGGGCCGGTATGTGGGCGCATACAGTATTCCATACCGGCTCGCCACACGAGAGAGCAGCAATCGCATGCTCACACCAGCGATCCAGCTCAGCCCGAGCCAGACGGACACTCTCAACGTCTGGCTCATCACTCTCAAGAGACATCGCATAGTACCCCTTCCAAACCTATGCTTTGCTACGAAAAAAAGACGCCCTGATCCTCTTTCGAGAAACAGAACGCCGTTATCGATTTAGTGCAGTCACGTTCTACTTATCGTGCGAAATATCGCGTTGTTTCCAATCAGTCCATTGAGGTGTACCGTTGCTCCATCTGGTACACATCTCGACGTTTCCGCCATTCTCCTCTTTGAGCAATCCTAGCTTTCTGCTTACTCTTTTCAGCCAGGACTCAGGAATACCAGGAAACTTGATAGCAAGAAATTCACCAGTGGTCATCTTGCTCACAGACATCCCCCTCTGCCATATGAGATGAAATAAGTATAGCATGTGGTTGCGCCGTATGCTAGTCCCAAAAAGAAAAGCACCGCATCGAGACGGGGATGAGTGATGCGGTGCTCGTGTTTGGCAACTTGGAGTTGGTAAGATTACTGCTCTGCACTCATTGTACCACATCTGCTCATCATGTGCAACTGTCTACCGTACACAGCCATAGTGCGTGAAAACGTATTCACACAACAGCCAGCCTGTGAGTAGGCACGCCATGCTGCACAGTATCCAGGCCATAATCAGGCTAATCTTGTTGGCGAGATGCATCAATCCTCACAAGTCGTCCTGGCAATGCTTCGTAGAATCGTTGGAGAGTGAACGTGTCTTCCTGCGCAAGAAGACAGGCGGAGATATCCTCTGGTGTGACCTCCGCTTGTTTGCATGCCGCTTCCACCTGCTTATACCTGTATCCGCCTGGAAGGATGCACGCCACACCTATCACGTCACGTTTCCATTGCGCTCTCTTGGAAAGTGTCTCCTTGAGTCCAAACCAGTTCACCGAGTCCTCCTAGCGGTTATAGACCGCAATCGTGACCAGCAGGGTCAGCCACATATAGATCCCGATCAGAAAGATCACCAGGAAGATCCTGGCCTTGCTTTCAATCATCGTAGTGACTCATGTCCTCACCTCCTGTTTCCATTACTTCACCTTCTTTCTCCGTCTTTGAGAGCCAGTTCCCGTAGGGGAACGAGCAGATAGCCAGTATCAACCATACTGCGAGGAACAATACCGAAGGCCTTCATCTTGATCCGAACGCGACTGAGCAGATTGCGTACTGGACGTATAAGGATATCCCAATCCTCGCTCCCATACGATTCTTCTACTAATTCCTGTCGTGACTGTTCCACATCCTTATTGTAGTAGGCAGCGTAGAGATATTCATAGGGACAGTGATAAGGCACATGAAGAAGCAGTGTTTTGAACAACAAGTACTCTGTGTGGGTAAAGGTCACGACCTCTACCACGTCACGCTCCGCGTTGTGCAGTATCGCTAGCTCATGACGGTGATCAACTACCAATTGATACTCAGATGGAAGCAAGCCTGGAAGCGTGTAGCGACCAAATCTCTCGACTTGCTCATTCATGACTTCACCTGTGCATCTAACAACTTCTTCCCACTCTCTAGGAGGCGTTGTAGATAGTCTGCTAGCTCTTGCGCGAGTTGTCGTGACGCTCGCTTCCCTAACCCTGGAAACACGAGAGTAAGAGAGAGCACATTCTCATCTACGACGGTGATTGTAGACGAAACTCCTGGATGATATCGTTCGAGATAGGCTCCTATCACCTGGATCTTTGCCTGCGCCGCCGCGTACGCAATCGTCTGTAAGTGTCGATGCAACTGGATATATTCCTGCTCAATAAGCACTCTTTCAGCTTCCTCACTCATGGCTTTTTCCTCTTAATGCCTCTTCTAGTGCCACAATCAAGGCGCGTGCTTGTTCTGCCGTGATAGAGGTTGATGTTTTCGTTGGTAGATAGGTATCCTTATCATAGCACTCGCCTATGGCATCAATGATGCCAATCTCGATAGTATTGTCGTCCATATACTCGACGACAATGAGCTCAGTTGGGTCTGTCGTTTCTATCTCACTCATGGTTCTGTGTCCTCATACAAACTCACGAAATGCGTCTTCTGTGGAGCCCGTTTCGGTACTGGGAGCAATGCGGTGGTATGTCGCTCAATCGGGAGCTGCGACACGCCGCAATGCATACAGAACGTGCACTCCACTAACAAGACTTTTGAGCAGAGGTGGCATTTAGGGAGGACTCGCCAGCTTGCGGCCTCTTCTTTCGCCACGCTGATCGTATGCAACTGATCGTATAACCAGTGCAATATCCGCTGTTTGATACTCATACCTCTCCTGTAGTCCTCATGAGCTCAGGGTGCTCGTAGATATTGCCGATGATTTCACACTCTTCATGATTTGCCCATAGGGTCGGTTGCCAGAATTCACCAAGTATCCAGGTCTCCCCTTCCACACAACAATCATTGAAGTACCCCCACGTGACGGGATAGACCCCTGGTCGACTCCCACTCGTATTCTCCTCTTCAATCTTCACGATATCACCGTCGTAGATCTCTTTGCCGTTCTTATCGTGCAGGCCGGTGTACTCCCTGAGAGCCACCTGAGAGAGGTCAGTGTAAAGCATGGTAGAGGCAAATCGGATCGTCACCGCGAAAACGCCTTGTTCGTCCATCTCCATAGCCGAGACGTGCCCCATTTCACGCATGGCATGATGGTACGCTTGATACTTAGTCATTCTCATAGTTTCCTCTCTCGTAGCAATTGACGAAAGCTCTTGAACATCGTCATAACCTCATCTGGGCTAGCGTTTGCCTCTCGAATATCAGGAGGCAACTTACCCGCAAGATAGTAGACATAGTCCTGACTCATGTGTAATACACAGGCGATCATCTCAAGCAAGTAATCTCGGTTTGGTTTCCTGTTGCCACGCTCAATGTCAAGGAGATACTGAGGCGACATGTTCAGTTCACTTGCTAGCGCCTTGAGCGTCTTGCCTTCCTCCTGGCGCTTCTGTGCAATGAGTTTCCCTAACATAGCACGTCACTTTCCCGCCTTTCGCACGGTTCTCGCTATAAGAAAACTACACCCTTTCCTCTTCTTCAGGGACAGAATACAGCAATTGAGCGGTCAACAAGCCTGCTTGCTCTTCTTGCTCTTCGGTCAGAATATACTCATTGTTTTCGTCGTGGGGCAGCGAATCATAGAATTCCTGCCACTGCTCAAAAATGTTCATAAGTGCGCTCCATTTTTGGAAACCCCTGGCTTTAGCCACGGGGAGGAATAAAATGGCTGCCCCGCAAGGCAGAGCCTACTCAACCTATGAGTACTCTGCTTGTGACTATTCAACCAAAGTCTAGACAGCCATGGGACAATAGAAACAGTATCAGCCCACACGGAAAGACACTCCTCTCTCTGAAGAGAAACTGCTTCGCATGTGGAGTTCTCCACATCCCGTAGACTGATACCATGCACATATCGGCATGAGGAGGGGTAACTTTCCTGGCACGTAGAGCTTGTGTCTCCCTTGTGTGTAGGCGGCCAGTCCACTGCTTGCAGTGCGTCGTACGGGTAGCTCCCCGATGTCAGCCCGCCCAACGGGAAAGTAGCTTGCTGTTTTCCCAACGTAACACTCTCCTCTCTACCGGCAAGGGTAAGGGTAGTTACAAGCCCCTGGCTTTAGCCATGGGGTCTGCTGACTCTCCTCGGTCTCCGAACTGTTTCTACTCATCCCAGGAACACATTGACGATCTCATTGATGGTATCGGTGCTATCCCCGGAAGTCTGTAGTTCCGCTCCACTAGTGGAAGGTTTGACTTCCGTTTGCATATCTACGGAACTTTTTTCTTCCGCCGGGGAAGATTTTTCTGCCCTGCTACGTGTTTCTTGGAGCTTGAAGGTTCCGTTTTCGCCTTCCGCAATCGTAAGCAATCCCGCTTCAAGCACCGTATTAATGATCTGCCAGCGATGGAACTTCTCCCACACGGAAGTATCCACATTGCTAATCTTCTCAACATATTGGCGTATCCAGGCATCAAAGACGTTAGCGGGTGCCTGTCTTACGTTGTGCTCTTTGCTCTGCCAGGGAAAGGACGTTACCGCTGTCGTCCTTAGCGCCAAGTAGGGTGTTGATACCTGCTTGCTCAAGATACATCCTCCTTAATGGAAGCCGCTTATGCTTCCGGTAGTCTCTACGTTGGCGCTCACTCACATAGGTAGGTAAGTCGCCACTCACCAGGTACTCATCTAAGATTTCGTCTATCTGGTCATCCGTGTGCCGTCTGCCCAGGCCGTTGTACTCTTTCACCTTTCCACCGGAAGGTGTGTGTTCCGCTGGCTTCTTTGGGGAAGATTTTATTTCCGGATCGGAACTTTTTTCTTCCGGTTTCGACTTTGCGGAAGGTTTCACTTCCTCCGGTTGTGGAACATCATCCTTCCGAACAGGTTGCGTAGTCGGTCCAGGAATGTCTTTTTGTTCCTCTGGCGCTCTGCTCTTTCCAGGCTCTTTTGCCGTCGGTGCTCCTGTTGTCGGAGGAACGCCTCGTGGCTCTGGCGGTTCAGACGGCCAAGGTGTAGGATGAGGGTAGACTTCTGGCTCATGATCAGCTCTTCGCTCTTTTTCAATCCGTGGTACCACGGGTGATGCATCTCGTTCTCCTGATGGGCTTGTAGGACGCGCTACAGGGTCGTAGGATCGTGTGTCCGGTTGTGGCGGTGTCGTGATGACGACCACACTCTCAATCGGGCCTGTGTCCTTTCCTGTGAATTCTACGGGACGTTCTACAACTCTCTCTATCCGTTCAACTGGTTTATGGATGATCTGTATCGGTCGGATCAAGGGCCGATAGGGTTGTGCAGGCTCTGTTGAGCGCGGTACCGACGCTGCTGGCGGTTCTATGCGCCGCGTTGGTTGCTTCCCTGATCGTCCTGCCGTGGCATCAGGGAAGCGCGGAGAAAAGCATTGTCGGGTGTCCTCGGCGGCAAAGGCGTACCACCTAACAGCTTGCTTGTATAGTCTTGTGCCGTCTGGAAATCGCGTTCCTGCTCTTGCTGGCGTTGCTTCTCGATCTTCCGGCGCTCTGCTTTGGGCTGAAGCTTTTCTTGTTTGCGTTGTAAGTTGCTCGATTCAGCCTCATCCACACAGGAGAGATCACCAGTGTAGAAGCGCCTCTTTTGCTCTGCTGTCATGCCTGGAATAAGTTTCACGGACTGTTGAACGATATCGCGGCCTGCATGCTGGCGTGCACGATCCACATCATACTCAACCGGCCTATTGACCGACGCATGGATGACTTTTGCTTGTGCGAAAGCATACCAGAGCATGATCAGACCGAGCACCAACACGACGATGGCCTGTTGCCAGTCGCCTTGGATCAAGACCACTAAGCAGCGAAAGAAGAGGCTTGAAAGTTCCATACCACCGACGATAAAGAGAATCTGGTGCCAACTGCGCTTGTAACTGCCATCGCCCTTTGCGGTAGTCTCGAACGCGACGACATGTTCCTTCATGTATTCACCCAACACAAACGCCTGCAAGGATGCGCCTGCAATAATCAGCCCCAGGAAGATAGACCCTATCCAATTTGCCCATACTTTGCCGACGGCATGCTCTAAGGCGATTTCACCCAGGAAACCACCGAGCAAAAACGCTTGCGCAGCGAAGAACAAATGAACGACCAGCTCGACAAAGATTGCCCAACCGAGCGAGACCTTATCGTTGTGTATCCACTTCATCACACTACCCTCCCATGACTAACGCAAGCACAAACGCCACAATCGCAAACGCCCAGAAACTGGGGATGGCGATGAAACGCTGCAGAACAGGGTAGAGGAAAAAGGCGATCACAAACGCTATCGCTAACGAAAGTGCGCGGTTCTTCGAGAAATTCATCAATTTTGCCTTTCATGGTACACTGTTACTCGTGTAGCCAGAACCAGTTCACTGGCTTTAAGGCGCGGTCCCCGTTGGATACGCGCCACTCATCAACGCATTACTACACCAATTGCTCGACCAGCGTCATCGTATGTGAGATACTTTGACCGACGTCGGGAGATTGCGCCCCCTTTGCGCCCAGCTTCCCTGGCTTCCTCAGACGTAAAACGATGCGCGGTGCCCAGGCGTTGGGCAGCTCGCCCGCCCATCTGAGCAATCCGGAATCGCTCTTCAGGCGTCATGGACGCGAATCCCCTGCCTTTGCCCTGCACACGCGGCTTTTCAATCGTTTCTGAAATCATGGTTCATGACTCCCTTTCTAAATCGTCGTTCTCCCATTTACAACCCCTTCAAAGTGAGGGAGCACACCCAGAGGCGCATCCATGCAACACCAGAGATGCAGCGTATTGCCGAGGTTGACATAACGGTCCTTCGTTGGGAACACCTGATAGCATTCCCGGTCCTCACCAATAAACAATTTGCGTGCGACCTGCAAATCTTCCCAGGTCGGCATCTTCTGGTTGGGTTTCGCCACACTCACATGTAGCCACTTGCGCCCATCGGCTTTGACCGTGATGTCCTCAATCACGGTGATCGCCTGCCCTACCAATCGCTCCCACATGAGCCCATCGCCCCAGGGCTCAACCACATGCCATCCATCAGGAGCTGGCCGGCCGCTATAGGTCTTGCTACGATCAATCTCTGTAACCGTCTTCATATCTTCCTTACCCTCTCTGGTTGCGGCCACTCACGGCCACACCAGTACAATACTCTCGAATGCGTTCCACCACCCGTAGACCAGGATAGAACTCTCCTGCCTGTACCGTTTCCGGTCGCCAGTAGTTTTCCAGGTCTGGCGTGCTGAGATTGCTAGTAAAGATGGAATACAGACCGTTTGAACGGCGCTTTTCCACGATGTAGTAAAGCTGCTCTAACACATAGGCTGATGGCCGCTCGGTTGCGATATCATCAAAAACCACGATATCGGTCTGCGTGACGGCATTCAGCAACTCGTCCTCTGTGATCTCGCTCTGCTTGCCAAATGATGCACGCAACTTGTTCATCAGTTCAATCGTGCTTACAAACAAGGTAGCGCGTTCACGGCTCATAAGCGCCTTCATCGCGCAAATCGCGAGCCCTGTTTTGCCGCGTCCAGCAGCGCCCCCGAGCCATAACCCGCGTTTCATCTGCTCATCGGAGAGCAGGATGCCCCTTGTGAACTGTTGTACCTGCTGTCTGGCCAGCGCATCACCATCGACTGGAAACGTGTCAAATGTCCAGTTACGCGCGTCCCACGGTATCTGAGATGCGCCGAATAATCGTGTCACCATTGCCGCCTTGCGTTGTGCCTCTCGTAAGTGCTCAACCGGACCCGAGCAGGTTGGGCAGGGCACTTCGCAGTAGCCGAACTTTCGATGATGCCCAGTATGGTTGTAGTGCACGCTGTAGTCACGCATCCATCCATGACACCCTTCCGAGAGCGTCATCTTGCAGGATGGGCACACCGACGGATCAGTCGCTGGTGGTGGCAAGACACCGGGCTTGACGAGCTGAAGGTGAGATCTGTTCGTGACTCGTTTTTCCATCATGCCGCCGCTCCGATCTGCGAAAGTGTGGCTCTGAGCTGGTTGCCGATGAACTCAGTATAAGCGGGCGGTATGGCCTGGGCCAGCTCTTCCTTGCTCATCCAGCTAATCCCCATCGCGGCATGTCCGATCTCCACAGGCACGCTATCAGGCCGTGGTCGTCCGTCTTTGCGTGGTGTGCCTGGTAACCAGCTATCCCAGACCGAATGACCAACGACTGAGATATGCGCAATTGCATGATTGCATGGACCTGGTGGCGGGATGAACACATCGGTATTGCCAATCTCAAACAATCGCTCACGTTCCATAGGCAACCCAAACATAGACGCGCAGAGCATCAAAGATGCTTTCAAGTCGCTCTTTGCGCCCATGACATTTTCAATGATGAATGGTTTCCCGCTAGCCTGTAAACGTTCCCGTACAGCAGCAATCAATCGCGGGTATTTCCCCTTCGGTGAAAGATTGCAGTACGTGTATGCCTTACAAACGGGCGATGCATGGATCACATCGAATCCATCAAGCGGAAACGTCAATGCATCGGCCTGGATAAACTGAAAGGGAAAATGCGGTTGCGGTTCCACGTCGACACCGACGACCGCGTAACCTGCCAGGTGATAGCCCATTGCTGCCCCGCCAGCTTTGCAGAAGAGATCCAACAGGCGTGGCTTAGAACGTGGTTGCTGCATAACTCACCTCCTGATTCTGCACAAGAGGCTTGACCGGATAGAACTCTTTGTTTAATTGCTCTTGCCCATAGTTCGGATCATCGAACGAGGACAGGTGGATTCTCTTCTTCCCATGGTGGTACTCGGGATCTTCCGCAGGCTGTGCCGCCAGTGAGCGGAATCGTTCAAAATCGCGTGCCACGTCACCCAGGTGCATGCCATGTGTCCGATACCAGCCTTTGCTGTCCGTCTGGTACATCCACAAGCGGCATGCAGCAATCTCACCAGGATCAGGCTGAAAAGCTGCAAGTGAGGTTGCATGCTCAAGCAGTTTCGCGGTGGTCGGTGCGGGCGTCTTGAAGATCGCCCGCCACTCAGTGATCACGGCCTGCACTTCCCGTGGCGCTGACTCAAAGAGATCAGGCTTTATCGGTGCCGAGGTTCTCTTTCTCGCAGTACTTCGCTGCATGCGTTCATCAGCCAGAGCTCGGCCCGTATTTCCCGCAGCACCTGGTGAATGACGTTGAGAAGTATCCCTATCAGGGACAGAACGAGTAGCCCTAGAGACAGAATCAGGGCGATCATCTCGATCACGATGATTGATGGCATGGTATTCCTTTCCCCCGTCTGGGACCGTAGCACCCGACCCTGTTGGGGTTGTTGCTTGTGTAACATCTTCATTTTGTTCTGGAAGAGGCGTGTGCGGTGTGGTGGCTGCGAATGCAGCACCATAACTCTGTGCCGAATCTATGACAGGAATCTGTGTTGAATCTATGATAGATTCTATGTTGTAGTTACTTTTGGACGGGTCAACATCCATTTTTGAATGCGACCCGTTTATTTTTGGATGGGAGACCCGTTTATTTTTGGACGGGTCGCATTCACTTTTAGACCCGTTTATTTTTGGACGGGTCGCATGTGGATCACGTTGCGGGAGTGCTCGTATCCGCTCATTAATGAGTTGGTAGTTGAGCAGGTACTTGAAGGTATCCCGTCCGAACATCTTATAGGGCTCGCGGGAAAGGAACCCTTCCCCCATCAAGACTTCCAGGCTATCAATCACCACGGTACGGCCATACATGCCGTACATCTCATCGATCCATTGCTGATAGCTCATGAAGACAAAGAGATCGTCGCCTCTTCCTCGCTTATCATTGGTCCAGTGTTCCATGATAGAGAGTACGAAGGATTCGCAATAAGGCGAGGCAGCGGTACGCTTCTTTCCTGGTTTTTTATACGTGATCTCTCCGCAGAGCGCGAGGTAATCTTCTCTGAACTCCACATAATACATATTGGCTTTGTGTTCGATAATGCTCTGGTTGCTCATGCCGCCGCCTCACTTCCCACCATCATGATGTGGACAGGTGTCCGCATATTGCCAAACTTGTCCGCATGTGTTATACTCCATACCGGAGTGTTGGAATGTTTTGTATTCATTGCCATTTCACAGGATGTGTGACCTCTTCCAAAGAAAAAACACACATCCTCTCCTTTCTTGCTAACTATGGAATTGCGACATAGCCACAATTCGTACAAATAATCGTCCCGTCCGTATCTTCCTCGGCACTCTTGCCACGCTCTGGACAGGAAATAGTTTTCCCGCATACCCAATTGATCAGCCACTTGATCATGTCATTCATCCTCTCTTGCGTATAGCCTCATCAATAACACAACAATATGGACTTTTAGGCTAGCCCATGCTATGCTATGGATGAGCAATGCGCAGTGTTGCATGAGCTAGATGCAACACTGGCAATGGCACACCTGTATGGTGTCTGGCCTCAAGGTCTCTATACTGGTTGGTCTGGTCTCTCTCACTCCTCATGCGTGTACTGGATGGCTAGTCCTTATCGGTGGTTGGATACGGAAAGACCACCATTGACAGGCGCATTGCTTGCCCCCGTTCATCCCCGTAGTGCTTCCACAACACGACAGGAAAAACACATGAAACTCTATTTCGGTATCGATGTTGGCAAATCCAACCACGTTGCAGCCCTGCTTTCGCGTCGGCTGCTTACCCGCTACGGCCACTATCACCTGTGCCCAACCTTCAAGATTGAACAGTCCCGAGCAGGCTTTTTGAGCTTGCTTGGAATCATCAAAGAACATGGCCGCCCGACTGAGACGTGCGTCCTGTTGGAGCGTACTGGACACTATGGCCAGGCGCTTGAGCAATTCTTGCAAGATCACGGCGTCAAGACCTATCGCATCCTGGCACAGACACGTTACGGCAAAAACAAAACAGATAAACACGATGCCAGAGCGTTGGCAGCCATGCTCTACAGTCAGGTTGAACTGCATGCGCCAGTAGTGAATGAGAAAGATCGTGTCTGGCAGATCAAAGCACCATCGGATGCTGCAAGTTGTTTGCGCGGCCATGTGCACCGTCGGTATGAGTTGGTGAACGAGAGCACGCAACGACGCAACCAATTGACCGCCATTTGTGACGAGCTCTTTCCAGAATTCACAGAAGTTTACACTGACCCCAACAGTGAGAGCGCGCTGCAGCTTCGAGAGAAGTTCCCAACGCCGCAGGCCTGCGCCAGTGCCAGCATTGACGATCTCTGCGCAACACGCAAACACACCAGGCCCAGTCGTGCCGACCTTGCCAGCCTGCAGCAGCTGGCAAGAGCGACTATCGGCACGACCGACCACGCCCGTCGGAGTAGTTTGCTTCTTGAGCAAGAACAGCTCATTGCAGAACTGCGCTTGCTCTGTGCCCATATCGGACGCCTGGAAGATGAGATTGCTGTCATTCTGGAAACATCCCGTGAAGGACAAATCTTGAACAGCTTCCCAGGCATCGGACCGATTAACGGCGCGGTGTTGCTGGCTGGCATAGGCTCCATTGCCAACTTCACAAGTAGCGCCAAGTTGCGTGGCTATCTCGGGTGGGCGCCCAAAGCTACACAGACCGGGACATCCTACGATAGCATCACTCTGGATAAAGGCGGCAATGTCTTGCTTAAGCGAACGATGTATCTGATTGCCATCAGTGCGATCCGTTCCGATCCTAGTTGGAAACTCTTGTATAACAGACTCGTCGAGAGAAAGTGTGACTACGACGCCAGAACGGGCAAGTATCGCGGCAAAATGAAAGTGATCGGTCGCATCGCTGGCCAGATCATTGGTGTGTTGTACGTGTTGCTGAGAAAAGATTACGATCTGCTGGCAGCCCTTGCGCCAGACGAGAAACCGCCGCCACCTGAGTTGTACGACGTGCACAAGCATAGTATTCGGTTGAAAGCAGGAGAGAATCGTCATGGAAGCCCCTCACGAAACCGCTTGCAGAGCTGAATGAGATGCGTGCCACCGATGAGTTTGAGCCCCTTCTTCCCCAGGTCTCTCCCCTTTTCTCTTCTTTCCTCTCTGCTTTCTCCTATCTGGCATTGGTATTTTGTCGAGATCACTCTTGCGCCAGAACGTTGCGCTATGCGTTGCCAGCGCAGGTTTCAGATTGTAACGGAAGCGTAGTGATCGGAACGCTCCCAGAGAATAGGACTCTTTTCCCCATCGTTTTGCCAGATACTCAACAGCTTCTTTCGAGTCTACTAATTCTTTCTCGTCTGACATAGGCTCCCTCATGCTTTCAATTGGAAACAGCTTCATACCGACATTGTAACACAGCGTTCCCAACTTAGCAAGCCCTACGGTACCTCTCCAAGACGCGTCTACAATAGAGGTAACAGGAACAGATAGAACACCTGATCTTACGCGGTGTAGAAGATTGCATACGTCCATCCTTTCCCATAAGTAGAAGGAACGCACTCATCAGTATAACATAGAAAAACGATGATTTGGTAAAGGAAAAGTTAAGATTCCATTGAAGTCGTGATACTTTGATTACAAAACGACACAGTAACTACCAGTTGACGAAAGCCTAAAAAACGTGTACAACTTTCAAAGAGATGAGTTTTCCAAAGAGCACGGAATTGGTCTGTTTTTGCCTCGAAAAGGCTTGACAAAACGTGGCGTTTCGACTATAATATGTATAGATGAAACGAGACGTTACAAGCAATTGGAAGGGCAAAAGCAATGAGTACAGCAGTAGCAACAAAGACGCTGAGTCCATCAGCAAAGCAGGCACTATTGGATGCAACCGTAGATTTTAACAACATGATTATCTTCCCAACGATTTTTGAGAAGTTTGACCGCAACGGCAATCCGGTGATCTGGTATGTGAGAAGCAATCGGATGGCCACCCGCTATTATGTGGTCATCTGGAATTATGACCGTTGCTCGTATCAGTGTTCGTGTGGAGCTGGCTGCAAAGAGCACAGCCACATCTCAGATGTGAGCGCATTCAACCATGCGAAACAGGTTGAGCAGGTGCAAGAGGTACTGCACATCGAGGAATATGTTCGTGAAGAGATCGACGAGGACGCGAAGTATGAGGCATGGAAGATCGAGCAGTTTGGGCCTGACATGGTGATGTCTCGAAGTGAGTACATCACGTTCTTCAATCCCTGCGGATTGGAGGTGGCATGATGGAACTGATTCCTGTTTCTGAGTCCGAAGAGAGTGAGCAATGGTCGTGCCTGAAATGCTGCCTACTTGGTAGACACACCGATGCCGTCGTCATCCTGGTGGATGAGGATGATGGTGATGTTGTGAAGACTGGCCTGTGTGGGAATCATGCAGAAGTGGAGGTGTCGTAATGGGCACCCTCACCACATGGTACGCGTGCGGGCACTTCACCCGCACAACACTCCCTGGTCCCGATGACCAGGTACAGAGCAGTGACCGATGCATGGATTGCTACCGCAACAGCCATAAGCTCCTGCAAGAGACGGAAACGTTGGTACAGTTCGTAGACAGAAAGCTGAAAGAAGAGCGGAGGAAGAGATAGCCATGTACACGATCACCGCTGATGGAACGGTTCTCTTCCGCTCATTCGATAAGCGTCTATCGAATGAAGTCTACAAAATGTATAAGTCGCTGTACCGTTGGGCCACGGTGAAGGCCACCAAATCATGAGGTGGTCGGTAGAAGACGAGATGCTACATATAGTTGAGAGTATTGAAAGAGGAGAGTTCACGATGAAATTAGCAACCACGGTACACGAATACGGGCCAGATATCTGGCTTACCAAAGAGCAAGCGTGCAAGATGCTTGTGGCAGCAGGGATGTATTCGCGCATCACCATGACGATGTGCCGGAAGCACGATATCCTTCTTGGCAGTTCCGGGCACATCAATAAGCAGTCGTTGGAGTTTTATATCAGTCTGCATAAGGATGATACCAAGATTTTAGATTTCAGCTATTAGGTAGGACAAGTAGCAACACTGGCGGTTTCTGCCGCCTGGGGAGATTCGAGATGAATACGAACGAATTGACCAGCAAAGACCGTGAAGTGCTCTTACAGGCGTTCAAACAATTCCGCTCACACGATGACGAAAGAGATAGCGACTATAGCAATCGTGATGAATTGGAGCGGAAGTTGGTAAATGGTGGAGAGTTGACGCGGGTGGACAAACATATGTTGCTCGTTGGGATTGCCAACGAGGTACCAGATCAGGATGTATTCAACTACTTCAATAAGTTGCTAGGGTAGCAGTAGAACGGGCGGTTCGATTCCGCCCAAAGGAGTTGAAATGGAGAAACAGTTTCTCAAAGTTGGCAGCAAGGTTTTCAACGTGAACCACATCACGATGATCGATCTGAACGAAGGTCGGTATGATCCTTCTGACGAAGTGTGGATAACGACGACGGATTGCACGGATGGACACTATATGGTCAAGAAACACACGCCGGAGGGCAAAGCGTTGATGGCCTGGCTCACAGACTCACAACGTTGTCAGGACGTGCTAGCGCCGCCGACAGACGAGTCGGAATGGATACGTGAGGGATAGTAGCACAGTGGCGGTTTCTGCCGCCTGGGGGATATCATGAAAAAACTTCTCGTCCTGGTCGGCTTCCTGGCCGTCCTTCTTACCGCGTGTGGCTCGCCAGGCGTAGCTACACCCACCGCCGATATCACCCAGACGGTGGCCTATCAACTGGCATTGATTGACGCACAGGGTGCTCCACCTGCTACGTCCACCGTAGCAAAGTATCAAAAAGTTCTTGATAGCCTGCACGACAAAACAGGCGACTCAGAGGCAGGGATCGCCAACGGGACGGTGGAAGGCCAGAAGATACTTCGCCAGGATGGCTACACGGGCGATGATCGCCTGTATACCCTGATGCAAGCATGCGACCAGGTGCTCACGAAGCAGGAGCATCAGAAGTATGCCACGACTCTGGCGGAGCTGATCACCCTGATGGAAACCCCAAGTTAAAGGAAAAGAATCATGACACAAACAGTACGGACCGTGAACATTCGCGGAAAAGACTATGTCGATGTTGCAGAGCGTGTCAGACTCTGCAACGCTGACCAGGGATTCTCGATGATTGGACAGGAGCGATACTCCATTGGGGAGCGCCATTTCTTCAGTGTGACGATCATCGTCAAGGATAAGCAGTACATTGGAGACGCTGAGATCAAGTTTGCGGCACCCAAGAACAGCCCTGATGGGACCAACCCGGTAGAGTGTGCACAAACATCGGCGCTTGGCCGTGCGCTCGGGTTCGCTGGCTACGGGACACTTGAGTCTATCGCCAGTGCCGATGAAGTGCTCGCAGCGATCTCGGCGCAAGAGCACCCAACTGTACAAACTGCCAGCAATGGACAGCCACAAGAGAGACGCGTGGTAGATGCTGCACAGAACATACGTGCGTTGCCAGCTCCACAACCGGAGATCACGAATCTTGCAGACCAGCCAATCAATAGCGGACAGATGGATGCTATACGCCTGTTGTGCAAGAATCTAGGGCGCAATGTCCCAGATGGTGTGCAGCAACTGGATTTCCTGAAAGCAAAGGGGCTTATCCAGACCTTGACATCGGAATGGAATGTGGCCAGACAGAAGCAACAGAGCAATCGTGCTGCTGGTGCAAAGTAGTGGGACGCTGGCCCGATGCCAGCAGAAAGGCAAAACACTATGAGATGTCAGGCGTGTAAGGAGCAGCCTGCTATGTGGTCATGGCAGCCCTTTGGACCCTCAGAGGGCGGTTCATTCGTTGCTCCTGGGAGTCATTACAGAGGCTTCCCTGTGGTTAAGGTATGCGGTGAGTGCAAGGATAAGGCGCAGAAGAGGAAACAAGTGAATTTCTCCTATCAAGGCACCCTCTACACATTCGTAGATGGTGTCGTTGCCACCTGTACCAGCCGCTCAGGGCAGGAGGATGAAGCATTGCCGCAAGACATGCTTGATCACCCCTTCTAGGAGCGGAGGAGATGATGAAAGACTATCCCACGCTCAGAGACCAGATAGGCAACTGGTGCCGCCACTTCAATGGCGTCCAGAACGATACCTGTAGAGCAGGCGTTCCCTACGATTCGGTGAGAGTGCAGGAGAAACGGCTCCCTTGCTTCAAAAATCAAGGCTGCTCGCATCTCTGCGCTTCTGCCTCATTTCGAACGTCAGCAGAACTTGACGTAGAAGTAGCCAGGCAAGAAGCAGCAGCAGCGGCGTTTTTGACAGAGTTGGCCGAGGGCAAGACGTGCCCACACTGCCACACACCAATTGAGAGCAGAGAACAGGTAGGGCGTTGTGTCTATAGCTATCCCTGTGGGTGTCGGCATCAGGGAACGCTCCCAAAGGAGAGATAATGTCAAGACCGAAACCACTTGTCCCCATAGTGCCCGTGGCGATACCATCCAGGAACACCTGTCCCTGTACTCATGCCGACGCCGTGGTGTGTCTTGCCCGTCGACACGCGGCATCCCCCAACATGGTCAAGCTGCTGACCAACGGTCAAGGCTGTGTATGCGCCTGTCATCGCGACGACAATGGTGCACAGATTGCACAGGAGCAGTGGCGTCCGATGAAAGTGAGCGTGAAATGAGCGAAGAAACGTATTCCTGGACTGCCTGGCTTGCCAGTGAGACCCACTGCAAGTTTCTGCAAATAGAGTTGGAGGAAGTACAAAGGAGCCATGAAGCGATCTCGATTGACCTAGCTGCATGGAAGCAGATCGCAGCCAATTCTACGCAATTGTTAGACGCGGCCCATGAGCAGCTAAAAGAGAAAGACAAGCAGATCGACTTCCTCAACTCACTTGTAGCTGTACGAGATCAGGAGATTGCACAGTTACGACAGCTTATAAAAGAAACGGAGAAACCATCATGAGTGAACTTTTAAAAGTCTCGGAGGTCGCAAAAGTATTGCGTTGCGATGATACAACCGTCCGTCGTTGGGTGAAACAAGGCGCATTGGAAGCCGTGGTGTTGCCCCATGCCAACGAGCGAGCGTCGTATCGTATCAAACGTGCGACCCTGGACAAGATCCTGAAAGCGGGGCAGAACGGACATGGCTGAGTCCATTGATATTCAGTCCCTCCTCTCGATGCTCGCAGGAGAGGCCAGCCGATTGCAGTCTGAGAATAAGCGCCTGCACGAGATCAACAATTACTTGGAGCGTGCATTGGAAGAACGCAAAGTGGACATGGCACGTATGGAGATGGAATTGAAAGCAGCACAGGAGGATACTCATGCATGAGTGCCCATTTTGCAGAATCATGCTCCCCAACTTAGAGGATATGTGGAATCCGATTGGCCGAGGCTTTGACGGCTCCCCTGCCAGCGTTGGCGGTATCCGCTCCTGTGCCTGGTGTGCGTCCAATGCAGCTATCATGGACACGGCTCATACGATGTTGCAGCAGCTAGCGGAGCCGCTCACAGGCTTCTTTACGGCGCTCTCGTCTCTTCTTACGCTGTGCCAGGATTTTGTCTGTGAGAGTGATACAGAGTTCGTACAGCGTGGTACATTTTCGACAGAAGACGCGCAAGTCAGTTTTGCACAGCAAGATCAGTTCCTGGTCATTCAGGAAGACGAGAATGGATGGCAAGTCATAACCAGCTACAGTAGCCAGGATCGGGAGGACTGGCTAGCGCAGTGGAGGTCATAGAGTATGGAGCAACAATTTCATGACGGCGACATTGTGACTCTGCCACAATATCCCCGCACTCGTTTTTGTTTGTCAGAAGTGACAGACACCAGGGCGCGTTTTTTGCCAGTGAAGAAAGATGGCACACGCGATCGGAGATGGGATGTAGGCTTTAGCGGGAGTGTGCAGGTGCCTGGCATCTGCGTGATTGAGCGAGGCTAGGGTCAGGCGGTTTTTTGTGGCCATACTATCGTTACTGCACATCCCACTATCCTTATTATCGGTTGGACTCCCTTATCGATAATTTGGAAGATCCTGCGATGCTGCTGTGAAAGGAAACAAGGAAACACTGATGGATTATGTACAAGCGACCCGGGACCTAAAAGAGCTTGTCGCCTCTTTTGTCCCAGGCGATACTGCGCGGGAGCAAGAGTATCGTGCAGGCATGGACTCGGGATTGAAGTTTGCTTCCTCGTGGCCGTGGATATCCTCGCCCGAGAAGTTAGATAAGGCGTTGCGGCGCAATGCCGATCTTCAGTTTGCAGGCAAAGGATACGGCCCCGTGTTTCTCCGTGGGGCATGGGAGGGCTATTTCTCACGTCGTGGAGGATGGCTCCCCTATCACATTGATGCTTGTCCGTGGGCTGAATATTCGTCAGTTGAACAATAAAGAGTATCGTCGGGTCTTCCAACCCGCGATACCTGTATGAGCAGCCACGCGCTGCATGCAGGAGGACCTGCGAAAGGATGAGATGCTAGAACTTATGAGGAAACAAGTAGCCAGTTATGCAGAGGGAGTAAAATCCCTCGTAGAGATCAAAGATAACAACAAAGTGACATTTCCATCGGGAACACAGTACCGCTCTGAAACCGCCAGTGAGCCGGCGCAGATCATGCACCGATGGATGGTGCCCTCGGGTCACATCCTGAGCTATACGGAGTTGGTCCACCCTGAAGAGATTGACTATCTCAAGAGTGTGGGACGCTACCAGGAACCCTGCCTGGTAGTTCACGAATCGCCAGAATCGCGGGCATCGAGCGCCGCCCGTGGATGGGAAACATGGGAGAAGGTGTTCGGGTTTGCGTAGGCTTCGTCCCTCGCAACGTGTAACAAGAAAACGCAAATCGCCAGCCCGGTGTGTTCAGGCTGGCGACCCACGGAAATCTTAGTGTCATTCCTGCATTCAGACATGTGTCGCTCTATGCGACGTGCTCAGTATAGGTGTTGCTGATGAGCGTGTCAACCAGTTTTTCAGCGATGCGGAAATTGGTCTCGAAAAGACTTGACAAATGTGTACCCTTGGGGTACAATGGGTACATGAGGTGAATACATGACAGACAAAACCAGGATCGGTTCTCTCACAGAGGACGAGCGCAACATTATTAATTTCCTTTCCGCTGATGAGAGGAAAGCAGCGTTATTGATTGCAGGGAGAAAGAAAATGCAAGTAGCTATGATGACCGATGAGCAACGTGAAGAGACAAATGAGCAGATGAAACGCGATACCATGGAAGTAACTACGCTTTCAGAGCAAGATCCACAAACGGTACAATCCGCAAATCAGCGGTGGGGCGGGACGACCGATGGCACACAGATGGCAGTGTGGCAGCAACTAGACGGCTTCTATGGCTGTCTTCAGGGAGCCATAGGTGGCAACTGGTTTGAAGGGGAGGATCAGGGTCCATATCCGCTCCGTAGCGACATAGAAGAAGTGCTACGTGATGACTATGAGAATCCAGAGGAAGAAGCAGACATATACCCAGAAGAAGAAAGTGAGAACTGATCATGTATAGCGAACAAACCTACGAACAAAATTGCGCAAGATGGTTGAATCCAACGCAGGAAGAGCTCCTCTCGTGGGGAGACAAGACTATTAAGAACGGTACCACCTACCGAGAAATTAAAGCTTGTGTCCCTGGGGATGTTGCACTCAATCGCTATAACGCAGAGTTGCAGTCGGACGGCATTACATGGAAAGTTTTCCATATGTCAGAGGACGAGTTTTTGCAGAAATACCGCATGCATCATATGGTAAGCATTGGATTTAGGACGGTAGATATCTACCGTCCCGCTGATAGTCCCTACTGGCGACGTTGACAGTGATTAATTTGTGTGCTATTCTCTTCTCTGTATCCACTGTAGCTAATGGGTACAGAGAACTAGCCCGTTTGAGGATACTGCAAAAATGCACATATAGAGCCGATTTGTTACATGTCGACTAGTTACAATGCCATCGATCCGTTTGAGGATACTGCAAACTTCTGTGAGCTGCAACCGGCGGACATGCGCCCAATGTTACAATGCCATCGATCCGTTTGAGGATACTGCAAAGGACGTTGTTGTAAGTTACGTCTTGCCATGCCATTGGCCCGTGAGAGGGTACTGCAACGTGAGAGGGTACTGCAACCGAATAGCCGCTAAAACAAGCCTCCTGAACTATCCATTCAGGAGGCTTGTTTGTGTCTACACCTTTGGCGGTTCTGGCGTTATTGGCTGTGTCGCATTGCTCTGCGTCGGTTGCCAGCGGAACGCACCCGACAAGAACCAGAACGAGATGAGCGGTGAAGTCGCCGCAAACGCATCTTGTGGTGGCACGATATGCAGAACTAATAAGATCGTGATCATTGCAATGAAGGTGACCGAGATAATGAGTGTCGGTAACTCTTGTAGAAAGTTGTTCATAAGTGGTTATGAGTCCTTCCGAATTGATTATGAGAGCAGAAGCTGGTATACTTCCTTTGTAACTTGAGTAACATTTTCTGATTCATTTCAAACGAAACGGTACCTGAGCGAACACGCCGTAAGTTGCTCGCTTCCCCCTTTCCTCTAAACCGCTCCACTTGCCCCGTACCAGTGCGCTGTGCTGTCTGCATGCCACTCACAACGTAAATGCGCGCATTCCAGTACTTTTATCGCCGCTCCATTACCATCGATAGAACTGTATTCCCCCTTGAGTGGAGGCCCTGCATGAATACCCTTATCCAGCCACAGTGACAGCCAACTTTTCCAGATCCCGCTGCCCGTGGGAAGCGTTGGCTGAAGACTTTTCCAACAATCATCTAACTCTTGCTTCAAGTGTCCATTCGTGTTGTAGCGCGTCAATGCGTCCATTGAGGCAGGTGGTACAGGCGGTGCAGGCGTCGTGATGTGTGCCATAGCTCCCTTGACGATGCTTGCATAGGCTCCTATGGCTGTGTATTCCCAATAGCCGATGATTGGCGAATTGGCTTGTCTCGCTATCGCCAGGATATCGTTTGGCCCCGCGTCGGTTCCCAGATTAAGCACAGGATAATACGGCAATCCATACGGATCAAACTGTGCATGGTAGACGCTAGCAAGGTAGTTCGAATAGACCTGTGGAAGCCAGAAATTGACACAAGGCGCTAGTGCAGAAAGCACACCATGCCAGTTCTGTAGTTGTGGATCTGCCCAGGTGGTCACACCGAATACGCCCGAGACGGGTTTGAGTGCAGTGCAAACGGTTTGGGCCCAACTCACCTGTCCGTTATACTCTGCTTCCATATCAGCGACCACCACACCGCTATAGTGCATGGCCGCAATGAGAATGTTGATCTCGCTTTGAATTGCTCCAAACTTGTTTCCATAGCAGTAGGTATAAGGAAGCGCATGGATTCCCTCGGCCTTCACAGTATCCAATACCTTCTGCCAACCGCCGCTATTGGCATACCAGACGTTGCCACCGTCGGCAATCTTCACCAAGAGTGCGGTGATACCAAGGGTCTTTGCTGTTCTGGCCGCTGTCTGGAATTGTGCGAGCGACCAGATTGCCGTCTCCACGCCAAGAAAGAGCGGTGAAGTGCCGAGATACTCAATCGGTGATGTCATGGTTTCCTACTTTCTTTGATAAGTTCATAGAGAAGTACAGCCCAGAGCAGAAGGGCAAAACTCCATCTGAGTACGTCAATCATGATTTTTCGCGCGTCTCCTTTATGCATAGGCCAGATAGCCGATAATCAGTCCAAGAAGTACGATCAGCAGACTCAGACACACCAGGAAGAAGAGCGCGTGTTTCATAGATGCGCTCCCAAGTCAACGAGCCAGGCCAGGAAGAACAGCAGTCCTAGGAGCACAAAGCCCACGAACCAGACCCAGCGCCAAAACTCAGCGGGCCGGTAGTTCTGCGATGTAAAGTACGCGCAAATCCAGAAAAACGTAAAGTCGATGAGTCCGACGCCGAACCCGTGGATGATCAACATAGCTGTTTTCTCCTAGTCTGAGTGTTCTTCCTTCTTGATCTCCGAGATCGGAAGGGTATAGGTCCGTTTCGCTTGCTCATCAATGAGCGTGATATAGTCAGTGTTGACCTCCAGGATCAAGCCACGCCGCTTGAGCGCATAGCGCACGCTGGTCATCACCCGCTTCAAGGTGGCGATCTCCTCCTGGACCCCTTCCAGACGCCTCTCCAATCCCTCATTTTCGTTCTTGAGGGCAAGAATCACCCGATCCTGGATTTCCTCTGCCTGCTGGCTATAGCCAGTTCGGATCGCAATATAGCCGCCCACCAGGACACCAAGGGAGATCACGATAGAAATCACGGGCAGCATGGAAAGGGGATCAAAGGCCATCGTCACCCCCACCGAGGGGGTGCGTCCCCTGCTTCGTGATTACCTGTCGCGTCGTCTCCGTCGCTTGC
>WNGE01000941.1_pt1 | contig 45493 bp, 48 predicted proteins | sample 5400651 | NCBI WGS metagenome assembly WNGE01 (sample SAMN13153370, study PRJNA577476) | soil metagenome | isolation source: 60 cm soil or saprolite under grassland replicate 2 | place: USA:California | collected 2016-06-15 | reverse complement strand
TGCTTTTGCGATACTGCTAATGCTTCTTTCCAGGACGAATAATACGCTGCATGTTCTACTTCACCGTTTGGGACAACCCTGACAAGTTTATTTTCTTCGTAGACGAGACAGCAGCCATAATTTCCATCTGATTCGGCTGCTCGCAGCATAACTCCTAATGGATATTGTGACATACCCGCATTTTTCACTACATCTTCTATGGTATTCAGAAAACCGAGAGCCTCTTTGGATAAATCAGCTATATGGGTAATGCTATAATCTGGTGTCCGAAAACCATCTAATTCGAATTCATCAATAAATTGATAAAAATCAGCTTTGTTTTTGAGGAAGCTGACCATGTCCCCTTTCATGCCCCATGATTCTGCCCCCAACTCAGTTTGTATGCGTTTTTCAGTCTCGGGAACATTGATATAAGGCACAATCAACATGTGGTACGCTGAGAAACGCTTTTGTTGCTGCTGTAATTCATCTGGGGTAATAGCTTCGATTTCTTTTCCATAAAGTTGACTGAGATACTTCAGATGCGACTCAATATCATCTGTATGAGCATTTACTAATACACACACTCTTTGAGCATCGAGCGGTAAATGACCACATCTTTGCCCATAATGATCTTCCACATAATCGACAGTTGTCTTATTCGAGGCACGTAAAACGCCGGTTCCAACATTATGGTAACCGACGCCTAGTTTCATTTGTTCATGTGATCCAAATAAAGAGGTATTGAGAGCACCCATAAATACTTCCTCCCCGATTTTCGCCCATCATTTTCCTTGTATGAAATTATGAGACTGCTAACTACTCACTTAACCACTTTGCAACCTCCGGCGCAAAATACGTAATAATCATATCTGCTCCGGCTCTTCTAATTCCCGTCAACACCTCCATTACAATACGCCGTTCATCAATCCATCCTTGTTGAGCAGCAGCTTTAATCATCGCGTATTCACCACTAACATTATATGCCGCAATTGGCAAGTTACAGTGTTCCCGAACTTGCTGGATAACATCAAGGTAGGCTAGCGCGGGCTTTACCATCACGATATCGGCCCCTTCGCCAATATCTAGATCTACTTCACGCAATGCTTCGCGTACATTAGCAGGGTCCATTTGGTACGATCGGCGATCACCGAATTGCGGAGATGAAGCAGCAGCTTCTCGAAACGGACCATAGAACCCCGAAGCGTATTTAGCTGAGTAAGCCATTATCGGCGTTGAACTATAACCACCCTCATCCAAGGTATGCCGAATTGCCCCGACACGACCATCCATCATATCCGATGGAGCTACTACATCAGCTCCTGCTACAACATGTGAGAGTGCCATCCGTGCAAGTAGTTCCAACGACTCGTCATTCTGAACATTTCCATTATAAACCACACCGCAATGGCCATGGCTGGTATATTCACACAGGCAGACATCCGTCATAACTAGCATATCTGGCGCTTCTGCTTTGATACGACGGATGGTCTGTTGAATGATACCCTGCGAATTATATGCTTGAGACCCCACTCCATCTTTCTCGGAAGGGATACCAAATAGCAACACTGCTGGAATACCGAGTTTTAAAATACGCTTTGCCTCTTGCCCTACATATGCAAGTGGCCATTGCTTAATTCCTGGCATTGAGGAGATTTCACGCGGCTCGTCAATGTTCTCTGCAATAAAAAGTGGGTAAATAAGTTGTTCAACGTTCAGGTATGTCTCGCGTACCAGATTACGCAATGTATCGTTTTGCCGCGTGCGCCGCATACGGATGGAGGGAAACTTTGCCATCATTATTTACTCCGAACTCTCTATCAAAGCCAATTTTACTGCCTCCACCGTCTCTTGAATCATCTTGTCTTCTATGGCAAGCGAAATAAAACAACTCTCAAATTGGGAAGGAGGCAGGTACACACCACGCTTTAACATACTCCAGAAAAAGTGCGCGTAACGTTGTGTGTCTGAGGTTTTGGCGCTACTATAATTGACGATGCGCTCAGCAGTGAAGAACAAGCAAAAAATTGCGCCAATTCTCACAAATTGTACGCCACCGCCAAACGTTTGTAGTACTTGATCTATGCCACTACTCAATAATTGTCCTTTGCGCTCAAGCTCAACATATCGTCCTGGTTTGCGCAACTCTTCGAGTGTCGCAATACCAGCAGCCATTGCCATAGGATTACCCGAAAGTGTTCCTGCCTGGTACATTGGCCCTAGTGGTGCCACAAGCTGCATGACTTCCCGCCGCCCTCCGTATGCTCCTACGGGAAGCCCTCCACCGATAATTTTCCCAAGACAAGTCAAGTCAGCTTGTATACCAGTACGTTCTTGCATCCCGCCCAGAGCGACACGGAAACCAGTCATCACTTCATCAAAGATCAGTAATGCTCCGAATGCTGTGCATATATTTCTTAGTTGCTCAAGAAACCCAGGACTAGGCAGCACCAACCCCATATTGGCTGCTGCTGGCTCAACAATGATCGCTGCAATGTCATCAGGATAGATTCGAAATAACTCCTTTACAGCCTCGCTATCATTATAAGTGGCAATTAGGGTGTTACTAGTAGTTTCAGCAGGTACGCCTGGACTATCTGGCAATCCCATTGTTGCCACACCAGAACCAGCTTGTACGAGAAGCATATCTGCGTGACCATGGTAGCAACCACTAAACTTGATGATTTTGCTACGCCCTGTAAATGCCCTGGCCAGACGCAGAGCGCTCATAGTTGCCTCTGTACCGGAATTGACAAAACGTATCATTTCTATCGAGGGTACGCTCTCGATCACTAACTTTGCCAGTAAACTCTCTGCTTCAGTTGGTGCGCCGAAGCTAAATCCACGCATACTTGCCCTTGTCACTGCTTCCAACACAGATGGATAACCATGACCTAGAATCATTGGCCCCCACGATTGAACGTAATCAAGGTAGCGATTCCCATCTACATCATATAAGTACGGACCTTTCGCTCGATCGATATAAACAGGATTGCCTCCTACACCGCGGAAGGCGCGCACGGGGCTGTTCACACCGCCTGGCATAATTTGCTGTGCCTCTTCAAAAAGAGCTTGCGAACGATTAAGTATCAGACTTTTCACATTTCGAGTTTTGTTCTCCATGTACAGGTTCCTCAAGCTCCTATTGCTTCTAAAATCTCTTGCAAAGGCTGCGCTACACAGGTGAACATTGGTGTATCTCTTAGAGTATATTTACTCGCCTCTGTCTCTCGTAGTTGTTGCACCAGGTCAAGAAAATCACTGACAACATCCGTTTCGAATGCCACAACAAACTCCTGGTCATCCAGGCCAAAGGAATATGTGGTATTCAACGAAACAGATGGAAACGTCAAACCGACGCGAATATGTTCGTTCATCATGCGCTTTCGGTCTTCTAGGGGCAAGGCATACCATGCCCGAGTCTTCACAAACGGGTAGACGAAGAGGTACTTTTTATCCTCAGGTGTAATTACCAGGCGCGGATCGTGTGCGCCACGAGCGTTTTTGCCAACATAGACAGAACGTTTTGTCATCGAAAGAAATGCATGAATTTCACGCAAATATGGCCCCATCTCACTACATCGAATCTTACTACTAATTCCCTGTAAATCTTCAATAGCATAACTAGCCTGCCAGAGCATAAAATCACAATCCGATCGCAATCCGTAAAGGCCAAAACTGCGCATCAAATGCTCTTGTGTGTATTCTTCAAAAATTGTGATTATTTCCTGTTTGCCCTGCTGGCGTTTCTCTGCCTGGAGCAATTGCCATTGTGGATCAAGTTTATAGAATGTAAAGCGCACCAACTGGCGCGGTTGCTTCAATCCAGGATTAGAAGTTTGTTGCTCAGATTGTACTTGTGTTGTTTGCATTGTCTGCTCTGTCATACTTTTTCCTCATTTCGAATAATTGCCTCTACCAGGCCAGCTATCGTATATACACCTGCTTCGATATGTACTTTCAGGCCACTTTCACGGGCAGCCTGTGATGTAATAGGGCCAATACAAGCTATTTTTGGCCGTGCAAACTCTACAACGCGACGAATAAATGTTCCGGCGAAGTTACCATCGTACTCCATAAGCCATTGCATAAAATTTCGAACCGTTGATGAACTGGTAAATGTGATGATATCAAGCTCCTGAGCTTCTAGTTGGCGCATGATCATTTGCCCTTTTTCATCTTCTTTGTCAATCCCGATAGTTCGATATGCTGCTACTACATCCACTTCAACACCTACCCTCTGTAGTTCATGAATCAGCACGTTACGTGCTTCTGCTGCACGAGCCAACAATAACCTTTTCCCTTTTAACGGTTCTCCCTGTTTGCGAGCATCTTCAATCAATACAGAGGCAACGGCCTCAGCAATATATGTACTTGGTACAAGATCAGTCCTTGCTCCATACTTTGTGAGTGTCATAGCAGTCGCTGGACCAATCGCCGCTATACGCACTTCACCAATAGATTCCACTCGATACCCCAGTTTGATCAGGCGTTCGAAACAGATTTGTACTCCATTGGCACTTGTGAATACCAGCCAATCATACCAATCTGATTCGCACAGACGCTTCAACGCATTATCCAGGAGCCCCCAATCGTCGGGATCAGCTATACGTATTGTCGGGAACTCTATGGGTATAGCTCCATGCGCGCTCAACTGAGAACTAAAAGTGCCTGCTTGCTCGTACGTGCGAGTATTGAGAATGCGTAAACCTTCTAAAGGTAAGCTTTTCACTGTTTGCTCAGACATTTTGACGCCCTTGAAACTGCATTTCATCTAACGATTTAATAATCTCCGCTGCTCCCTCTGATAACGCCTGATCGGCCAGTTGCAACCCCAGTTGTTCGGCATACTCAAAATGAGTTTCAGATGTCAAGAGAATAGAACCCTGTACCAGCAACTTTCGTTGACCGTCCAGACTAATAATTAGTCCCTTTAAAATGAGCTTATCACCTACTATTTCTCCATGGGCTGCAACTGGAAGTGAACATCCTACACCTAGCCGACGCATAAACATTCGTTCTGCGCTCGTAGTCATATGCGTGACATTATTCTTGAGAGGAGCTATCAGCATTTGTATCTCTGACTCATTACAGCACTCCAATGCTAACGCGCCCTGCCCTGGTGCAGGCATCATTATTTCTATTGGCAGATAGTTCATTCTATTAGCTAATTGTTCATGTTTCCCCAATCTATGTAATCCAGCAGCAGCCAGCACAATTCCGTCATAATCTCCTGCATCTAGCTTATGCAGCCTTGTATCTACATTTCCTCGCAATGGTAAGATCTCTGCTTCCGGAAATAGCGCTCGAATTTGCGCTGATCTCCTCAAACTGCATGTACCAATGCGCAGGTGCCGAGAGCGATCTGACTGAAGCAACGATCCCAGGTCACTCTGACTATTCACTACCAGTACATCTCTGGCATCCTCACGGGTGCCAACCACACATACGTATAATCCTTCAGGTTGAGTGGTAGGCAAATCTTTCAGGCTATGGACAGCAAGGTCAATATCCCCCTGCACTAGAGCATGCTCAATTTCCTTTACGAAAACCCCATCACCACCCACCTGCGTTAATGGAACGCCTGTTTTTGTATCACCTGTCGTTTGAATTCGCTTGATTATGATCTCTAATTCTGGCTCTTGTTGATGAAGATGCTCGATCACCCATTGTGTCTGTATCATAGCCAGTTTGCTTGCTCGAGTTCCAATGGTTATGCGTTTCATCCGATTGTTCTTTCAAATCAAATAAATACTGTAGTGCTTCCGTATACAAGTGTTCCTGTCCCTCAACAGTAGCCTCTTTGAGGCGTAACATCGGGATATGTAATAACTTATTCACTATGCGTGTTGATAGTTCCTCAACTATGGCGGTTTCGCGTTGTGTAAGGCCAGGCAACCGCTGGAGCGTACGCTTCAATTCTTGTTGCCTCGTCGTATCTGCATATTGTCTTAGCGCACTGATTGTTTCGACTACGTTTAGGGACCAAAGCCACCTGTTAAATGCGCTCACTTCTTGAAGTATGATCTCCTGAACCTGTTCAACTTCCTGGTTCCTCAAACGAATACCCTCGTTGACACCGATCTCTAAATCATCGAGGTTATACAGATGCACACCTTGCATATCAGCTATTGCGGGCTCAATGTCACGCGGAAGCGCAATATCGATCAGAAGTATTTGTCTTTCCCCACGCTGCTTCATTACATCTTGCATCATTTCAAACGTGATTAGTGTGTGAGGAGCAGTAGTAGAGCTGATAACTACATCCGCTTCCACTAGAGATTTGGCAAGTTCCTGAAAAGATCGATGTTTAGCACCAAAGCGTTTGGCAAGATCGATAGCATGCAAAGGTGTCCGATTTATAATGATCAATTCTTGCGCACCATTATCGCAGAGATGGTGGGCAGTGAGTTCACTCATTTTTCCTGATCCCACTAGCAGAACACATGCCTTATGAAGAGTGGGAAATAATTTCTTTGCCAGTTGCACGGCAACAAGACTAACAGAGGCAGCATTGCGGCTGATTCCAGTTTCACTTCGAGCGCGCTTGCCCGCCACAACTGCTCCACGAAATAACGCCGATGTTATGGGTCCTGCATAACCACCACCCTGAGCTATTTCCAGGGCTTCCACTACCTGCCCTTGTATCTGCGACTCTCCGGGCACCAGGGAGAATAGCCCACAAGCAACACCATACAAATGTGACACCACCTGCTCATCAACAAAAAGATAGCTGTGAACTTTGAGTTCTGGGAGAGTGATTCCACTTACATTGCTCAGAATCCGCAAAAGTTGAATATACCCTTCCTCTTCCTCAATTTCGGAAAAGACAGCATATATCTCAATGCGGTTACATGTCGAGAGTAAAACGCATTCCTGAGCAACATTACGTATTTCGTGAAGAACCTGGGGTATCTGCCGCTGAGTACACGACAATCGTTCTCGTAATGCTATGGGCGCAGATACGTGATCTACACCTACAAGGATTATTTGCACAAAACCTCACATAATTTACTATTTTTTGTAATCTATAGAGATTTTAGCGGTTTTTCTCAAAGAGTCAAGAGCGAAATTTAAGTATTTTATCAGGTAAACACTGTATTTTTTATAAGGGTTATAAATCTTCAAGTCTTCTCAAATCTTGGTGGTTGTGTTAGTATCCAAAAGAAGATACAAGAGGAGCAGATATGAATTAATGGATAGTCCAGATAAACCAGAAACAACAACTGAGTCTTTCGAGGACACGGACGAAGTGTCACGCACCACACCACACATAGATACGAGAACAACATCAAGACCTTCCAAGCCGCAAAGCCAGGTGAAGAATTTCGACTGGACAGCACTTGGTATTGTTATTCTCATCGCAGCTTTTTTCGCTATCACTGCTCGACTTCATGCACAACCAGCAACTTCGTTTGTCCCAACAGTAGTGCTCAGTGCTACAGGTTGTGGCCTTCTCGTCACAGCTATCCGAAAATTACGTACATCAAAGGGAGCTGGTTTGCGAGAAGCCGCTTTGGGTGGTTTTTTCATGGCGTTGCTTCAATTTACAGTAGCCATTACCTATCCAGGTGTATTCGATTCTATCAGCATTGGCCAAATAGTTGGAAATGATTTTCTGATTACCTGGATATTGATTGCAGGTTTCGCAATCATCTTTAGTTTAGCAGGCGCAACTCTTGGACACCTATCATTCGCACCTCTACGTCCTTTGCCAACCAGATCATCAAGAGATAGCATAGAGGAAGAAATAGCAAACACTGCATCGAGACACGCAGATGAACAGAGTACTGCCGGAACGAGTGGCCGTGACATCCCTATGGAGGATTTCACTGAAAAACCATCATCTGATCAATCACAGCGTTCAATTATCAGTTATTTCCTTACAATTCTTCTACTTGGGCTGGCTCCTACCCTAGCGGCTTATGTATTTTCAGCCGCCTATGATTTCACTCTCAGCTTCAATCAATTTGTCCCCGGTCCTTATCCGACACTACGAATTCTCAGCGCACTCCTACCCTGGCAAATTCCAATACCTATTGACTTGAACAACGGTATTAAAAACATTATCATTTTCAGCCTACTATGGCGCATTCCGCTCTTCCTGGGTAATCCTTCACCCTTTGACCTTCAAGCTCTTGAACCATACATTTTCAATGGAGCCGCATTCGCTTTGCTTCTTCTTACCATGTATCAACAGAGTGCTCGAAGAGCAAATCAATTATCTGATCCTGGATGGGTAGCCTTTCTGTCTTTGGAAGCAGCTTTAGGCTTGATTCTGGTATTGCCAGCGAATTTATGGGTACTGAGAGGGTTGGAGGGACTCATACAATTTCATGATATTGTTATCCCTATACGTACTATCTCTATCTTGAATCCACTTACATTTACTTTGAATCTTATCACTGGACCACTTGTCTGTGTAGGTTTAGGGGTAGCGCTCAGAATATTTTTGAGTAAAAGAACAATATAGGAAAAAAGCACCCTCTCGATATCCCTTCGCATATTCACTCGTTCTACAGATGAAGGTAATGTCAATTTGCCTTTATAAAGAGGCACGTGTAACTCTATCGTAAGTACTAAGAAATCTAAGTAGACGCGCCATGGGGAATCTTTATCAGCGTCAAATTGATCCTGGTACCCCTTCAGGCCGTAGTTATGATTGTTGTGAGCAAAGTTTATGATTCGTTGTCGTCAGTGTAATGCCAAGCTAACTGAGCAAGCTCGTTTTTGTAATGTTTGTGGGTTACCCCAGAATACTCGAGAACCTGAACTGGAGAATTCCGCACTTAACGGACAAAAAGCACTCGATACGAATAGTACCAACCATTGTGAAAATTGTGAAACTGAACTTCCAAAAGAGGCACGCTTTTGTGTAGTATGTGGCGCTGCTCAAACTTCTAAAAAATCATCTGTGTTAGAAGCGACCTCCAATGAACCAGTTACACCTGCATCAACATCTAAAAATAAAGAAAGTTCTACTGTACATTTACAGCCTTCAATGTCGGTAAAACCAGCACAAACCATAAAACTCGTCTTTGAACAACTATCAAAAGCGTCTGAAAATGCATCTATACGCCCTAAAACTGTCACACGTCCACCTATTTTTCCAACACGGCCAACCCGTAATGGCTTAAAATCATCCGCTGCGATACAACAACTTAATACCTCAATACCTGCACTATCTTCTGAACCTCCCGTAGCTACGACACAAATCAACCAACCCGGACCGGAAAAAATTCCAGAAGAGGCTGCACTCGCTGTTCAGTCCAAAAACTCAGATTCCTTCCAGGGTGAAAGTATCTCTGATATTTCAATTCAGATCCCTGAAGAGCTTTCCACTCCAGCTCAAACACCTGATCTCATCCGCCCTATTACACCAAAATCTTCTACCCGTTCTGTTATCCCTTCACGACCAGACTCCGGTGGACAAACTATATCAAGCCAACAGTCAATACAAATATCATCAGATCCTGAATACCCAACATCTTCACCATTCACAAAGGTATCTTCGACTCCAAAAAATCAAGAACATCAGCGTTCAAGTTCTTCGTTCATGCAACCAGATGTGGGCAATCAGGATAAACAGCAGATTGCTAAATTAGCAACGCAGCGGAACCAGGCATATTCACAACCAAAAGTGAACGGAAATAGTGTACAGAGTCGCCCACAAGAACAAATTACTAGAGTTCAAATAACTCAAGTTGAACCTTCATGGCATAATTCTACTAAGTATGAATCAGATGAATTATCATTGAGAAGCTCATCTACAGAGCATGTTAATGGAAAGAATGACGTTTCAGATTCTCCTACGATGGATTTACTCAATCCTGCTAGTTTTATGGCTACCAGCAAAGCAGCAGAGCAATGGCGTAGGAGTTGGCGTGATCGACAGGACGCCGAAGCAGGTCCAGCCGAAAATGTTTCAAGAGGTCAAGCTGCTGTTCCTATGCCTCTTACAACGATGCAACAGAGCCTTGCACACAGGCGTGCCATTCAAAAGAACGACAAAAAGCAACAAGGCAAACGCTCGGTAAACTTTGGCACCTGGATTGCTATCTTTTTGATGATCTGCCTGATAATTGGTCTTGGCGCCTATATCATTGTTAGTTACATGCCCAACTCACCTTTCGGAGCTGCATATGTCACACCTCAAACAAACATTACACAACCCACATTAGCTCTAGTAGGAACAACATCTCAAACTATCAAGATTGGCCAGTCAATTCAACTTCATGGAGAACATTTTGGCGTCAATCAGACTATTATCTTCCTACGCGACACTGCTACTCCGATCGTCGATACAAGAGGCAACAACATTTCTACTCTCACCAATAACAAGGGAGCATTTGACGTTACAATTCCTACTGACAGCCATTGGTCAACGGGTTCTCATTCTATCGAAGCATTGGATAAAAGCAGTAGCCAGAATGCCTTCCAGACTATACAGGTTATACCTGTAGGGACTGCTACAACCACCAGCACAGAACTCTCAGTGTCCATGCAAGCGAAACCCGCTTCACTACTAACATTCAAGGCTGTCATTGGCCAGAGAAATCCAGTCCCGCAACAAATAACTATCACCAATACGAGCGGTTCACCACTAAATTGGACCGCTACGACATCTACAAATAATAATTTGAACTGGTTAATGATTAACGACAACAATAATTATGGTCAGTTGGCAATCTCCCAGCCACATAGCATTTTAATCAGTGTGAATGCCGCTGGATTAAAAAGTACCGATAAAAAACATTACTACTTGGGACAAATTATTTTCACCATAAACAATACTCAACTGTTGACACTTCCTGTACAATTGCAAATAGTAGATGCTACACCTGAGATGGTCTTTAGTCCAAGCCCAATCATTGCTCAAATCGGACCAGGAAACACTTGCCGGCCTGGTGTGACTTTGACGCTCATCAATCTAGGCAATGCCGCTATAAGTTGGGCAGTAAACCCTGATATTAACATCAAAGGCAATATCAAGTTCGTAAGCAATGGGCAGCTTTTGGAATCAGGGACTCTATTGCCTTCTGGTCAACCGGGCGATACCATAGTCTTGACCTTACAATGCAATAACGTCGGGTTTGGGCAACATTACCATGTCTCAGTGTATGCTAACCAGATGTCCTGGTCAGAGTCAGTTATTGTTCAATGACAATCGTGGTTGTAAATTCTCTTATTACATCATCATTTGCTTTTATACACAGGAGGATTTCCTAACTCATGAATAATCCAACGTTTCTCTCGCTCTTTAGTCTCGTTTTTATCCTCCTCGGAAGTTACAATGTATTTACAGGCTCTAGACGTATACGGGAAGCTCACACACGTGGTGTCACTCTCATCTGGTATAAACAGATTAATATCTTGACAGGTGTCGAATACATTCTGCTAGCACTTGTATTTATTGTCAGTTCCTTGGTCAGATCCAAAGCGATTCCCCCTGCTCTCAATGGAATAGTCGTTCCGATTTACTTTGTGTTATTGCTGGCAGCCGCTATTCTCGCGGGACTTGTTATTCGCCAGGGCATTATCAATGCACGCACCATTCGTGCTCAGTCTCGTTCTTCCTCAACTACAAAAAGCAACGGTACAAGCGCCATAGTCGAACAAGCAGGTGATGAGGAGCACACTACAAACCTGGAGCGACGCCGAGAGCGCCGCCGCAATGCTGCCGCTGCTCGTCGTCGGCGAGCAGGAAAAGCCTAGAACCCAATCAGGAGGGCAGGAACTAATGTGGGAGTAGAAATGGGGGAGTGAGCTACAGTCTATGTAGAGGTGCCCGTTGTGCTGCTTGTGCTGCTGTTGTCCTCACCTCTGTGATCGCCAGAACGACCATGCTTGGCGCACCATAGCATGAAACATCCATCAGCAGCGCGGCAAAGGATGCATGAGCGCAGCCTGATCTGCCCTTCTGCTGCCAGCGGAGGGTTGGTGAGGTCGACCTCACTCACCCAGCTCTCTGTCAGGAGGCCATATGCTCAGCTTGCCAAGGTCGGCGGAAAGCTCAGCAAGGAAGCATTGATCTCCTGCGCCCGCTGGAGGGCTTTGATGTTGATCGTGAGATAGATCAGGGTGTTGAGCGTGCGAATGGATCGCAGGTTGCGTGCTTTGGGTCGCTCGATGCCCAGGTCTTTGGCCTGGCTATTGATGCGTTCGCAGGAGGTGCGTTGGCGGTAGATGACGTGGTAGAGCGGGTTGTCGCGATCGAGCGTGACACGCATCAGCCCGCCTGCTTCCTGGTTGATATCCTTGACACAGCCTTTCTCTTTGCGAAACTGCGGGTGGTCGCAGGTCTGTCCCGTCGGCTCAGGAAAGAGCAGCGGACAGCGATAGCGTTGGGCGCGGTAGCCGTAGGTATGCTGGAACTGGTAGGTGGGGTGCATGCGCAAGCCTCTGGGACACAGCGGCGTGCCATCAGGATCGCGCTCATAGAGCGGATGGTCATGCTGGTTGAGGGGGACAGCGGCCATACCACCGCGAGGCGCACAGGTCTGGTAGACGTACCAGGCATCATAGGCGGCATCAGCCGTGATGTGGGTGGGAAAGGCCGTGAGCATGGCCACGGTCTGGATGTAAAGCGGCACAAAGTAGGTGACATCGTTCTCGTTGAAAGGCTGCGTGAAATCAGCCAGGACGACATCGCCATAGACCAGATTGGTCGATGCCGCCACGCCAGAGCCGTAACCCCAGATGAGTTCCTTTTTTTCTTTGGTAGAGCCATCAGCTTGCACCTGGTTGGTACTCTTTGTGACCCCCAGACGACAATCGGGGTCGTTTGCGGGCTGCTGGTCTTTCTTGAAGCGTTCGAGGACGTAGGCGCGAAAGTTGTTTTCTTTCACGTTGGCATAGATGTGCTTGACATCGTAGGCGACGACTTCTCCCAGGCCAGGGATCTCCTGGTGTAAGGCCTGCACGCTTTGTGCGAAGAGGGTGGCCAGCAAGCGCGGATCCAACGCACGCAGCATGGTGTTCAAATGGCGCACGCTGGGTACGGTTTTCTTCACATCGAAGCCATAGGGCTGCGTGAGATCGAGGTGCGGACGAAAGCCGAGTTCCAGCACCAGGAAAGGATGATCGAGCAGGTAGGCCCGCCAGCGCGGCGTCGAGAGGTGGTGTTCACTGATCCTGACCAGCGCGGCTTTGAGATAGGCGTTTGTGGGATGGGCAGGCCTGCCTGGCCCGCGTGTGCGCGGTGCATCGATGGCACTCCAGTCAAAGAGGGCGAAGCGCGCGCGGTAGCGCTGCACGACGGGATCGGCGTCGATCATGCTGCCCAAGGTGGACTGGTCAAAGTGGTACGAGCTTGCTATGATAGAGGTCATGAGGGTTGCTCCTGTCAAAGTAGGGTCGTTAAGCATACTCCTACTTTGTCGGGGAGCTGGCCTCTGTGTCAAGTCCCTGCAAACACCGTGTGCTTGCTTCTAGGAATTAGTTCCTGCCCTCAATCAGGAAATTGAAACCTCCCCTAACATATGCACTCTGTCTTGCACTTGTTGCCAGGCTGCATGTACACATTGCTTTAGCAATAATATATTCGTCAATGGACCAACACCACCAGGAGTCGGTGTAATAGCTCCGGCTACTTCGTTTACATGTGTGAAATCAACGTCACCTACAATACCACCTCCCGGTAACTCATTAATACCAACATCGATTACAATTGCGCCTGGACGTACCATATCCGCAGTTATCATATTTGCACGTCCAACTGCCGTCACAAGCACATCGGCCTGTCGGGTAAAGCCAGCCAAATCGACAGTATGTGAATGACTTACTGTAACTGTAGCATTTTTTTGTAACAGCATCATAGCAAGTGGTTTACCTACAATATTGCTACGAGAAATAATGACAGCTCTTTTACCCTCAAGAGGGACTCGAGCGCGGTCAAGAATCTCCATCACCGCGGCTACAGTTGCTGGCAAAAAACTAGGTAAACCTAAAAAAAGATTTCCCGCGGTACGAGGACTAATTCCGTCGATGTCCTTACTAGAGTTGATCATATCCGCTACCATCTTTTGCGATAGATGTCCTGGCAAGGGCATCTGCACGATTATACCCTGAACTGTTTTGTCAGAATTCAATTGCATCAATATTGCGCATAGCTCATCAGCCGAAATACGTGTAGGGAATTGATCCAACTTTGCCTTGATACCAATCTCTTCTGCAACTCTCAAAATCGCTTTAGTGTATACACCCGAAGCTGTATCACCACCTACACGTACAATAGACAGACCAGGAGGTCTGTCCTGCTCATGTACATATTTTTCGATGTCCGCCCGTAACTCGGCTTTTATTTTCGCACCTATCGCACGTCCATCCAGAATTATTGCCATCACGCTCTACCCCCCACTATATTGGTAACCTGCTCAACACCCTCTGCAATGATCACTAATGCTGTATTCAGACGATCTGCTAATTCTGCAGCCAACTTATCATTCTTCAGTGATCGCATATTAATACGCACCATGAAAGATGCACCTTCGCCAGCGCATGAAGCAAGTATAGCCCCAGTTGCTACATCACTTAGTACAGTAATACTGCCAATCTCAGCAATCCTTTGACAACATAGAATCAACTCAGCGGCACATTCAGCCACTTCAAGTGGCACTAAGGCAGCTTCGACAAGCTGCTTCTGAATCATATCTGTACGATATTTTCGCTCTTCGCTCGTCTCGCGTGGCAACTTATAGCACGTTGCAAGACGCCCATATGCCTCAATATCTTCCTGCATAAGTTGCTGAAATCTATTACGCAGATATTCAGTCCTTCTGAGCAGTTCTTCAATTTCCTGCTGCATATCAGCATATGCCTCTTTACCCATCGTAATCCGACAAACCATACTTGCGAGTGCGGCCCCCATTGCACCACTCAAAGCAGCAGTGGAACCTCCCCCAGGAGTCGGCTGAGCAGATGCAAGGTCATCCAGGTAACGATATAGTTTCTCTTCTATGTACATATTTATTCATCTTCCATCATAGGATCCATATCAGCCATATCCTTCTCTCTTTTCCTTCAATCGCCATTCTAGCACTTGAATAAACAACTCGTCGAGTTCCTTAGAATGTGCGATATTAGATTAACCTGGAATCGATGTTTCTTGCGGATTCACGCTTCCAACATATGCACATTCGCTATAAAGCGGGCACCTAGCACATTTAGGCCGCTGTGCGTGACAAATTTGCCGACCATGTTGGATCAGGTTGACGTGCAAAGGATACACCCATTCCGGTGGCGTAATGTTTGCGAATACTGTGTGAGCTAGTTCTACTGTATGGATTACCCACATCGTCACCGGGCGAAGGCCAGCACATCGTAGCTGTGGCACGCCAAGAAAAAAGACGGTCTCTTTCTGAGCAGAAGAAAACCATCTGTTGCAGAAAGGAGTGTCCGTCATGATGATAGCATACTATGGCGCCCGTGCGAATGTGTATTACTTGTGGCAGCAGCATCCCACCTGGAAACACGCCGCGTTTGCTGCCGCGCTGGGTTACTCCACAGCCTGGGTCAAAAAATGGCTCAAGCGCTTGCGGGAAGAACAGGCAGCAGGAGTGCCGTTGGAGCAGACTTTGCAAGGGCACTGCCGCGCTCGCAAGCACCTGCCCACCAAGACCCATCCCCTGGTCGTCGAGCAGATCCTCGCCATCCGGGACCAGCCGCCAGAAGGCTTGCGCCGCGTGCCAGGTCAGGAGGCCATCCGCTACTACCTGGAACGCGATCCTGCGTTGCCGTTCTTCCAGTTGCCAGTTCCCTCGTGCAAGACCATTTACCGGGTGCTCAAACGCCATCAGCGCATCCCTGAACGTGGCAAGCCGGTCCATCAGCCCTTGGAGCGTCCAGCGCCCATGAGCGCCTGGCAGATCGATTTCAAAGATGTCTCCAGCGTGCCGGCCGATCCCCAGGGCAAGCGGAAGCATGTGGTCGAAACCCTCAACATCATCGATACGGGAACCTCCGTGGTGCTCGATGCGCATGTGCGCGCCGATTTCACGGCGGAAACGGCCTTAGCAGCCGTAGCAAGTACCCTGGCCAAGCATGGTCGGCCCCAGAGCATCACCCTGGACCGCGATCCGCGCTGGGTGGGCAGTCCGCAAGGCAGCGATTTTCCTGCTGCCTTGCTGCGCTTTGGCGCCTGCCTCGGCATCCAGATCCACGTCTGCGACCCGCAGCAGCCCCAACAAAATAGTTTTGTCGAAAGGTACCACCGGACCTATCAAGAGGAGTGCCTCGCCTTGGATCGGCCTGCCGACTTGGAGCAAGCCCAAGCGGTGACCGCTGCTTTCGTGCGCCACTACAACGTGGAGCGGCCGCATCAAGGCCTCTCCTGCGGCAACCGTCCTCCGCTGATCGCCTTTCCACAGCTTCCGGCTTTACCTGCTCTCCCCACGACGGTGGATCCTGATAGCTGGCTCGTGCCACTCGATGGGCTGCATGTGGAGCGCAAAGTGGATCAGCACGGTATGATCAGCCTCGATCTCAAGCGCTACTATGTCTCGGCCCACCTGGTCGGCCATCACGTCGTCTTGCAGTTGGATGCCACGTTGCGCTGCGTGCAGGTGCTCCATGAGCACCAGCTCATCACATCCTTGCCGCTGCGAGGGCTGGTCGGGCACCCACTCTCCTTCGAGCAGTTTCTCACCCATCTGCTCCCTCAGGCTCGCGCTCAGGCCCGCTTACGTTCCTTGCAAGAACGCAAATATCGCACGGCTGCAGTCGCAACCCCCTAGAGCTACGATGTGCTGGCCTTCGTCCGGTGACGATGTGGGTAATCCATACATCTACCGTCACCTTTGGCCCAATTAACCCAAGACGACGAGATGTCCTATACACATGTGTATCTACCAGTACCTCTGATTGTCGTTTTTCCAGATCAACGCCGCCACCGCATGCAGATGCTCTATCGCCTACTGTCAGGTGCCTCTGACTGAAAAAATTTCCCTCTCTCGCACAGCTTGATACAGGTATCCTCTCCATTCTAGAGCTTGTGTCAAGTGAATCGGCTACGCTTCTTGCATTGGATGGATAGTCACGATAGAATACGTGCAGACCATCAACCATTATGATAGGAAACTGGAATGCCAGAGTCAATCCAAGCCACCATGCACTTAGCGAAGGTGTACGAACAACTCATCGCCACCTATGGCCAACCACAGAACGAACCTGATTACGATCCTCTCGGCGGGCTGATCGCCACCATCCTCTCCCAGCATACCTCAGATCGCAATTCAGAACGCGCCTACCAGCAGTTGGTGACGGCGTTTTCGACCTGGGAAGACGTGCGTGATGCGCCTACCCAGAGTGTAGCAGAGACCATTCGTACGGGAGGACTGGCCAATATCAAAGCGGTTCGTATCCAGGAGGTCTTACACGCACTCACCATGCAGCAACACCTGCAGGGGGAAACAACAACAATCGCGCAATATCTTTCGGATGAACTGACCAGGCGCACCACCGAGGAAGCGTTGCGCTATCTGCGTACCATCCCAGGAGTCGGGCCCAAGACCGCCGCATGCGTCCTGTTGTTTCACCTTGACCGACCTGCTTTCCCAATTGATACGCACGTCTGGAGAATAGCCAGGCGCTTAGGCCTAATCGGCCCGAAAGTCAGTGCTGATGCGGCTCATACCCTTTTCGCACAGGTGATACCGCCGGAATGGGTCTATCCGCTACATATCAACCTGATCCGGCATGGACGGCAAATCTGCCATGCACAACGGCCTCAATGCTCAGTATGTCCTCTTTACGCTGAATGTGCCTACGTGGGAAGTGTGAACACTCAAGAAACTGCTATCTCAAGTGTATAGCGGATGGTGGTATTGAATTGGCTATCAGGCCTTGCAGTAGTAAACGAATTTTTGTACAGCCCCATCAGATGGGTTCACGCATCCAGGGCAGTATAGGAGAATTGCAAGCAGAATTTTTAGCAGCGTGAGCAGAAGCAAGAAATGATACGCTTCAAGAAGCGAGCAAGGTTAATACATGAGCAAAAAGCCATGTGGAAGGTTTGAAGCCCTGGAAGAGAAAACAGCTACTTCTACCCCTTATTGAACATCGGGTAATGATGTTGGAACTTCAGCAGGGGTTGTCTCCAAAATCATGTGCATCCCATATTTGGGGCACAAATTCACACGTGGTTGAGGAACAACCTTGAAGCCTGGCACAAGGCGTGGCGTGTAATGCTGGAGGATGGTAGCAAGCAGCAGGCGGGTCTCGAGTTCCGCAAACGGCATGCCGATGCAGATAAGCGGACCACCCCCAAAGGGGAAGTACGCCCATTGTGGCACCTGCTGCCCACTGGCTGGGTCCCAACGCTCAGGACGGAACACTTCTGGATCACCCCAGATATCTGGGAGGTGGTGAAGAACCCATTGACTCAAAACAGCAATAGTGCCAGCTGGGAAGTGATAACCATCCAGATCAAAGGTGTCAACAGCCCTGCGTATGAGTATCCACGCGGGAGGATAGACGCGCCATGATTCATTGATTACCCAATCGAGGTAGGGCAAATTTGGCAGATCGTCCACACTGGGAGAACGGCCTTGAAGGACGGTATGTAACTCAGCAAGCAGCTTTTCAAGCACATGGGGATGCTGCGAAAGCAAATAAAACGTCCAGCTCATGGTATTGTGGACAGTTTCATGCCCAGCTGCAATAAAGGTAAACACTTGGTCATGAATCTGCTTATCGGTCATAGCATTTCCCTCGTCTTGCGCTTGAAGGAGCATCGAGAGCACGTCGCCCACATCTCGTCCATCCGCACGGCGTTGCTTAATCAGGTCATACGCAAAGGTGTCCAGCTCGCGCTTGCCCGCCATCATCCTACCATAGCGTGTAAAAGGAAGATCGAGGCGGAGCCTTCTGACAGAGCCAAGGTTCCTGATAGAATTGGTAATCACAGTTGTAATTGCCCGCCCTAAGCTGGCACTTTGAGTTGGGGAATCGAGGTTGAACAGGGCTTTCAGGATAATACGCAGGGTTAACTGGTGCATTTCCCGCGATATATCGACCTCTGAACCGGGTTGCCATTGCTCAAGCATCTCCTCGGTCAGATGTACCATAGTATCGGCATAGCCTTCGACACGATGTTTATGAAATGCAGGCTGTACGAGGCGGCGCTGCTGGCGATGGAAATCTCCATCGCTTGTAAGCAAGCCATCGCCAAGAAGAAAACGCAAATTTCCCAGGTCATACTTTACGAAGTTGCGGGGCTTCTCAACCAGCAAGTAGCGCACATGTTCAGGGCGCAAGAACATCACGACCTGTTGCTTGCTAAATTGTACTGTCGCCATACGACCATACGTTTGCTGGATCTCGCGCACAAAACTCAGGGGATCGCGTCTCAATTGGAATATGTTGCCAACGATTGGTAACCCCTTTGGGCCAGGTGGAAGTGAAGCCTTATTTGACATGTGTGTATATGTCTTTCATGGTTGTCTCTTGAGTAAGGAATGGGCGTGCAAGTCCAGAAATAATCTTAATATATTTCATGTACGAATCACAAGTCGCCGATTTGCTCGGTATAATGCTATAAGCTTGATAAAAGATAAAAGTAAGTCCGAGATTGTATAATAATTTGTGTAAATGGCTGAATCAGACTCGCTATCAGGATCTCATGCCCACCCCCTTGCCTAGGCATCTAGACGAGGAGGTTCCTCGAGGTCACACTCTAGAGGATATCGTATCATCACTCAGCAAAACATATAGAGGAGCGTGTACCATGTCAACAGAGCAGAATAAGGCCCTTGTCCGCCGCTTCTACGAGGAAGTCTGGAACAAAGGCAACTTCAGTCTGGCCGACGAACTGGTCGATGATGATGGAAGCAGGTACGATCATGAGACCATCGGCCCCAACAGTGCAGAGATTCAAAAACAAGCGGCAGCGGGGTTTCGTCGCTTGTTTCCAGACTCTCAGATGGTGATTGAGCTGATGATTGCTGAAGACGAGTGGGTTGCAGCTCGCTGGCGTATCCACGCAACGCATCAGGGAAGCGGGAAGGCCATCACAGACTACACCGGGCAGAATATGTGGCGGGTTCGGAACGGAAAACTGGTGGAAGTCCGCAACAACCGCGATGATCTCCTCGTATTCTACCAACTTGGCTTGATCCCCTCACGTGCCGAGTTGTGGAAGCAGGCTGGCGTGTTCTCCTCACCCTACATTGGCGGTGCAACCGATCAAGCACAAGCCGAACCTGCCGAAGCCGAACAGACGTAGCCTTGACCTTAAATGCGCAAGAGCCGAAACTCCTTGACAGACCCAACAAAACAAGCACTGCTTTTCCAGCAGTGCTTGCTCCCAGTTCCAACTTTCTCAAGAGGTCTTGGACAGAGAGTTTCTTACTGATTGAGCCGTTCCTTGAGCAATTGCAATGCCCTCTCAGCCTGCTCTCTGCTTTGCTGTTGGGTCTGTTCAAAAAACTGCGTGAGCGCCTGATCTCCACCGGTGTCAATAGGCATGATAGGGCGATTAAGGTTGAACATGAGTACACATGCCGCCGTTTTAGGGCCTACTCCAGGCATACTCCGCAGATAGTACCAGGCATCTTCTGACGTACGTCTTGTCAGTTCATCGTAGAAATACTCCGAAAGTGTTTTTGTTACTCCCTGTTCCTGCTTCAGTTCAGTCAACTTACTGACCTCGGCAGAAGGAAGTAAACGGTGCTAGAAGAGGAGGCATGGGAGCACCAAAGAAAGCCGATTGGCGAGAAGAACGACGCAAACAAGCATGGAACTTGAAACAACAGGGATGGAAACAAAACGAAATAGCGAAAGCACTAGGAGTCAGTAAAGGAGCAGTGAGTCAGTGGATGAAAAAGGCAAGAGAAGGAGGAGAAGAAACGCTCAAGGCTCATCCACCAAAAGGGGTTCCTGCACGCTTGACCCCTGAACAGAAGGCGCAAATCCCTCACCTGCTCGTCAAAGGAGCGGAGGCGTATGGCTTTCGTGGCAACGTGTGGACAGCTAGCCGAGTCACCAAAGTGATCGAACACACCTTTGGAGTCCGCTATCACCGGGATCATGTTGGTCGACTGTTGCGTGAGGCTGGCTGGAGTCGACAACAGCCGGTCGAGCGAGCGACCCAACGCGATGAAGCAGCCATCAAGGACTGGTATGAGAAGCGCTGGCCTGCTCTCAAAAAAAAGCCGAGGAGGAAGAACGGACCATCATCTGGGTAGACGAAGCAGGCTTTTATCTGTTGCCAATGGCCGTACGAACCTGGGCACCACGTGGACAGACACCAGTGCTGCGGGTTCCGCTGACACGTGATCACCTCTCAGCGATCAGTGGCATCACGATGGATGGGCGCCTGTTCCTGCAAGTGCGCTCGGTTTCCTACACTGCCACAACAGTGGTCGGCTTCCTACGCGTACTCTTGCGCAAGATCACGGGCAAGATTCTGCTCATCTGGGACGGCTCACCTATTCATCGTGGGCACGAGATCAAAGACTTTCTCAAAAGAGGAGCGGCCAAGCGCTTGCATCTGGAGCAACTCCCTGGCTATGCCCCTGATCTCAACCCCGACGAGGGCATTTGGAATGACCTCAAGCGGGTGGAGTTGGGCAATGTCTGCTGCACTGACCTGGAGCACTTGTCTACCGAGCTTATCCGAGCCAGAGAGCGCTGGCGGCACAAGCGGGAGGTCATTCAGAGTTGCTGGCAGCAATGTGGGTATTCTGTTTAGTTTCTTATCACGAGATCAGTAAGTAAAACATCCTGAATTCGACGAGCCTTGACATTGGCGAGTCCACCGGAGCGTATAGCCTCTGCTATCAGATATATAGGCGCATCGCGTACATCTTCCCATGTCCTAAACGTTACAATCAGGTGCTTATATGCACGATCTGAATTGCTATCAGATGTATGCTGTGAAAGAATGGTGCCTATTAAACCTCCCAAAGGATCATAATCAGGTTCGTTCTTTGGCTCTCCATAGGTTCGTAAAAGTAATTCATAGACTCTTACCAGGTGTTTCGTTGGTGTAATCGATGTAGCCATTCTAGACTCCCATCAAATGATATTATCTTGCACCGTTATTTTACCCTTGATATCGAGTTGGAGCAACGTCTAAACTTGAATGGAATCATCACAATTTCACGTTGGTTACATACTCTGATGTATAATTGACGTAAGCTTTACCTTTTACGGAGCTTTGCGAGCAGGCAAGTCCAAATTTTGACGCAAAATACTTTTACATCCCATATATTTCTTCTCACATTCTCAGGAGGCTCATCCATGATCGACCTGCGCAGTGACACAGTTACATTACCAACACCTGCTATGCGTGAAGCGATGTATAACGCCGAAGTTGGTGATGATGTCTACCATGAAGATCCAACCATCAATCGCTTACAAGAAATGGCCGCGGAACGCCTGGGAAAAGAAGCAGCAATTTTTGTCGCAAGTGGTACAATGGGTAATGCTGCTTCCATCCTTGCTCACACATGTCGCGGGGAAGCAGTTATTGTTGGGAACCAGTCACACATCTATCATTATGAAGTAGGCGGTGCATCAACATTAGGGGGTTCACCCATGGTAGTTGTGCAAACCGACCCTCTTGGAATGTTCGATCCCCACGAAGTAGAAATCAACTTCTCCGATGGAAGCGACGAACATTCAGCGCCATCTGCTCTACTTTGTATTGAAAATACCCATAATCGCTGCGGAGGCACCGTTTTGAGCCTGGAACAGGTCGAGCAACTTACCAGCCTTGCGCATAGTCATGGCTTGATGGTACACATGGATGGCGCTCGTGTCTTCAACGCGGCCATTGCGCTCGGTATCCCAGTCAGTACCCTTGTTCGTACAGTCGATTCGATTATGTTCTGCCTTTCCAAAGGTCTCAGCGCTCCTGTTGGCTCTATGTTGGTCGGAAGTCGTGAATTTATACATAAGGCACATCGAATGCGTAAATTGTTGGGAGGCGGAATGCGGCAGGCTGGTGTTCTTGCAGCCGCTGGCATTGTCGCCTTAGAACAAATGGTGGACCGCCTTGTAGAAGATCATGAGACTAGCAAACAATTTGCTCTCGGCCTTGCAGAATACCCACAGATAGATATCAATGTCGATCGGGTAATAACAAATATGGTGATGTTTTCCGTACGCAACTCCCAGCAAGAGCCACTAGGAGAAACAGAAACCATGCAATTTCTATCAAAAGCAAGTGAACATGGAGTTTTGATGGGTCATATTGGACAAGGCAAAATTCGTGCTGTCACCCATTATGGTATCAATGCTATCGATATAAATACAGCACTTATAGGAATTCGACGAGCGTTGATCGACTTACAAGTGTAAGTTTTCGTGTAGTAATATATCATCCCTCTTCCCCTGGCCGTAGAAATAATACGAATTTACGTTTTTGCACAGGCGAAGTTTCGATGTCATAGCTTATAATAATGGAGTGAATGGTTTATGAAATATACATTTTGGGTAGGAGGATTTAAACATGTACGACGACCGCTATACCCGCAGATACAACCGTAGGATGAACCGGTACCGCAACCCGATGCGAGGACTCGCTACCGGCATTTTCTTCATTTTTCTGGCATTTGCTATTTACTTCTCAAATACATTTCATTCACACTTGTTTCTACCCATACTTTTCGCAGGATTAGCATTCTGCTGCTTGTTTGGTGCTGCCAGTTCAGGTAACCCGAGAGGCATTTATGGTGGTTTATATCCCTTTGTTTGGTTATTGGGTCTGGCTCTCTGTTTTCTCATCGGCAGCTTCTGGCCCTGGATACTCTTGCCTATTGGTGTTTCAATGATTCTCGGAGCGCTCTACAATCCAATTACTAGCGGGCTTTCCAATTCAGGCTTCGTGGCAAATCAACCTCCTCCTCAACAATACCAGCAATCAAACGAACCTAATCAACCCTATCAGGCGGGATATCAAGCACCTCCGCCAGTCCCAGGCACTTATCAGGAAGGTGGTCAAAAGTATCAATATCCACCGCAACCTAAACAACAGTATGACCAGCCACAAGCAGAACCACCTCAACAGCAAGAGATGCCACCCCAGCAGCAATAATTTGTTCAATTTTTCCCAATCCGGGGAATCATTAAGATCACATTGTACATTAGTATTAGATTCGATTTCAAAACACTTAGAGGAGTAACACCACATGGCTTTAACGAACTTTACGGGTGTAGTTGCAGTAATTACTGGTGGTGCAAGCGGTATTGGGCTTGCTACAGCTCGTACTCTCCATTCAAGAGGCGCACATATCGTTCTTGCTGATATCAACTCACCTGGACTATTACAGGCCAGAGATATCGTATTCGAACACAATTCAGAATCCCAAGGTCAAATCCTTACTATTACAACAGATGTTACCAATGAGTCACATGTAGAGGAACTCATACTGCAAACTACTGCTGCATTTGGGCGCATTGATCTTGTTGTAACAAGCGCTGGTATCGGCCGTGGAGGAGCTATCGACACATTCTCAGCAAGTGATATGCAAATGATGATGAATATCAATTTTATGGGTACATATCACTGTGTTCGGGCTTCGCTACCAATTATGCGCAAGCAACAATCTGGTCACTTCGTTTTCCTTAGTTCGGTCGCTGGTAAATTTGGTGTTCCTTTGCTTTCTGCTTATTGTGCGAGTAAATGGGCGGTACGCGGCTTTTCTTCAGCATTGCGATCAGAATTGCATGGAACAGGAATTGGAATAACGACAGTCTACCCTGCCTGGGTTGATACCCCTATGGTTAAACAGGAGGAAAACTCACTCAACATGATGGATATACAAGTAATGCTCACACCAGACCAGGTCGCATCAGATATTCTGCAAGCTGTGACAGAGGATCAATGTGATCTCACCCTGGCTCCCAATCCTGATATAGCATTCATACTACAAATATACAAGGATGACCCTGACAAAGCAGAAAAGTTGCTCGGCGAAGCATACGCCCGGCGGGTACACAATTCTAGCGTACAACAGGCCGTCCAGGATTCACAGTAGTGAAACAAGCACGTCCTTCGCGCACTAATGGCAACTATGGCCCTGGAAGCATTGGCTGGAAGATCAATCGTGAAAGTGTGGTTTTACTTGGAGGTGCTCGCGCAGTTTTGATGCAATTAGCTCATCCTCTCGTCGCAATGGGAGTGAGCGCGCACAGTGACTACATGACTGACCCCTTTGGACGAGCGAAACGTACATTTGTACTCGGGGAGATACTCACCTTTGGTTCACTGGAAAAAGCTTGCCAGGCAGCCCGTTCAATCAATCGCAAACATTTACATGTTCACGGTGAGTTACCAATGGATGCGGGAGTTTTCTCTAAAGGAACTCAATTTGACGCACGCAACCCAGAACTACTACTCTGGGTACATGCAACGCTAATCGATACATGGCTACTTTGTTACAATCTCTTCATCGGTTCTCTCACACCAGCAGAACAAGATACTTATTACCAGGAATCAAAAGAGGTGGCACATTTGCTTGGTTTGCTTCCCGACAAGATGCCCAACACTATAGATGATCTAAGGCAATATGTATACGACATGGTGCATAGTGACCGCCTCGTTGCTACTCCTCAGGCACGGCAACTCGCTCACCAGGTACTTTTTCCTCCTGTGCATGCAATATTTACGCCCTTGTTGCACCTTAACTTACAGGTAACTTGTGCGCTTTTGCCTCAACCGATTCGTGAGATCTATGGCATGGAATGGAATACTCGTCGCCAAGTTATCTTCGACTTGTATGCTCAAGGAATGCGAACTATTATCCCTCGCCTACCGCTATACCTCCGCGAATTACCTATAACAAGACACTTAATGTGGGAAACTACCGTAAACTCTACCACGCAGGGTCAAGTGAGGCGGTTTGGAAAATAGAATGTATTATTAATGTGAAACTACGCTGGATACAAAAAACGCTAAAACAATTAACCAGCTAATAATAAAAGCAAATACCACGCGGAGCACGACACCTGAAACAGGTATGCTACGTCGCTGTTTTTGAACACTGGTGGAGATTCCATTCGTTGACATACATTTTCTCCGTTAAAAGATGATTTTTAACTTTTTCAGGAAACCCAGAAAATGTACTGTTTAATACATTTCAACGAATATAACGGTTCATGTAACTATAGTTAACACATAAAGTACGAATTGGAAGGGATAGAGAGAAGAAGAATCTTTTACCTACAGCCCTTTTCTGCTTTTCTTTAGACATTCGTCACATTCGCAACTGGCACGCAATTTCTCATACGTATAAATTCCTGTTTTATGTCCATCCTCCCAGATAGGTGTCAAACCGTAGCGACCTACAGGCTGTACATCAATCAGTGTTGTCTCTTCAACGCTTAAACTTTGTTTGCTCTGCAACATGCCTTGCTGCCCACCTTCACCGGAACACCAGGCACATGGACAAGCCCAACGAAGTGCTTCCCAACTATGAACACTCTCATGCTCATCGGTCCAGGTCAAAGTAAGCTGCCTATTCTCTTCATCAAGCAAAAACGAGGTTGGCGATGGATGTGTAGATTGGGGCATTTATTTCATTACCTTTAGATCAATAATTGACCAAGACAATTCAGTTTAAATCAAAGCACAAGCCTATCTCATAAGCTTGGATCGTAACAATGGTAACTCTATTATATGCTCTCTCAGTCTCAACGTCTATATTTTTGTCACATTGCATGAGAGCAGACACTCTGATTGTTACTTTCACAATCGCATCCCGTCTTACGAATTAGATCAATGTAAACTTGCCTTGAGCTACTAATATGGGTGTATAATCAAGATACACATTCTGTGTTTTCAAGAAAAAATATCTACAGTCCGAACGTATTCTTAAAATGAGTCTATTAGAAAAGCTGCGGACAAGGGGAAACGCACCATGGTGATAGTATTTATAACTGCGGGAATTATTAGCCTGTTGGCTGCCACAATAGGAGTCTTCGTCGCTTTTAAGATACAAGCTCGTCTTTTACACAATACTGGATTAGAGCATGAAGCATGGCAACTCGCACAAGAAGCTCACCAGAATTTTTGGGAAGTAAAACAAAGGAAACAGGCTTTTGAACTGGAACAGTCGCTTAACAAACAAGTTCAAGAAATTCACGATGCATGGGAAAAGTGGGAATTCAATGCTGCTCACCAATTAGCAAAGTTGACGTTGGAACAGAAACTTGCTTCACTTCCTCACATAGAGGACATTCCAGTTCCATCAAATGAGTATACTAAATCGAAACAAATAGCTCCATACAGTCAACTTTCACACCCCTTTTCATTTTTTAGAGCAGATCTATGCGCACGAGATCTATCCCATCGATTTCTCCAACAAGCAGATTTCCGCGAAGCACAACTCGAAAATGCTAATTTCTATATGACTGATCTTTCTGGAGCGAGTTTCAAAGGTGCAAACCTTGCCGGTGTCAATCTAGCTGGCGCTAACCTGACAGGTGCTGATTTACGTGATGCTATATTGACTGGCGCTAATCTGCTCGTTGCAGATTTGAACGGCGCCATCCTGAATGGAGCTAATTTATTTGGTGCGCGCAATCTGACATCAGAGCAATTTAACTCAGTTATTTATAATCATGAAACGCAAATCGACTTTGAACATGATATAACTCGTCCACGCATTGCACATGTTCACCTTACAGATCCGAAACCATCATCCGAAGCTATACCTGAAGAATTTGACCCCCTTCTTCAATCCTCGAAGTACAATTGGAAAGCGCACGTGAAGTCAAATTAACTCGTTTCGAATAAGTCGTCATATGAATGAGAATGGCACCTCTGTGCTTCCTCTTGTGTGCTATACTACCAGCAATGGAAGGCGGTTGGGTAGAAAGTACACGCAAAGAGGAAGAGCATGACAGAACAACAATTGCCACTCACAGGTAAAATTGCATTGGTAACAGGTAGCAGCCAGGGCATTGGCAGAGCAACAGCCTTACGTCTTGCGCAATCAGGTGCCGATATTGTCATTAACTATCGTAGCAATGCCAGCACAGCAGAAGAAGTAAAAGCTTGTATTGAAGAAATGGGAAGGCGCTGCATTACAATCCAGGCTGATGTAAGCCAGGAAGAAGATGTTACTCGTCTTTTCACGATGGCTAACGAGTCCCTTGGTCCCATCGCAATCCTGGTAAATAATGCAGGCACAACACGCGATAAGCTCATTCTCCAGATGTCTCTTGCTGACTTTGAGTATGTTGTTGATACCAATTTGCGCTCAACATTCCTTTGCACAAAGGCTGCGTTGAGGAATATGATGAGAGCTCGTTGGGGCCGCATAGTAAATGTTTCTTCACCAGCCGCATTACTTGGTTCCGCGGGGCAAGCAAATTACGCAGCTTCGAAGGCTGCTATTCTGGCTTTAACTCTCAGTACAGCCCGGGAAATGGCCAGTCGCAACATCACAGCCAACGCTATTGCTCCTGGCTTCATACCTACAGAACTTACTTCTTCTCTTACAGAACAACAACGCAACTATTTGCTTGAGAACACCCCTGTTGGTCGTTTTGGAGAGCCTGAAGAGATCGCAGCAGCCATCAATTTCTTCTGTTCACCAGAAGCAGCCTATATCACAGGACAGATTCTTTGTGTCGATGGTGGTATGGCAATGCGTGTCTAAAGCATAGAAAATGAAACAATGTAGGTGCTGTTCCTCTCTAAATCAGTAGTATATCTTATGTTTACGAAGGAGAGCTGTACCCATGGGCTTGATCGAAACGGATGAAACCAACAAATTTACATTTGAAGCATTTGCGTCACACAAATTTTACACTGATGTCAACCGATCACTTGTTCGACATGCGCTGACCAGTATTTCTAAGCATCCCTCAAATAATCAATTGACGATTGTCGATATGGCCTGTGGGACCGGAGCCGTCACACGACTCATTGCTGAAGAATTGGCAAGCCAGGAACTTCAGGCCTCTATCATTGGGATTGACCCTTCAACAGAGGCCTTGCGCCGTGCGCAGAAGGGTATGGAGGAGCTACAGGCGAGGGGAATTGAGATGAAAGCCACTTTCATCCAGGGTGAGACTTCGGATCTTCCCAAATTTGTTCAGAATGCAGATGCAGTATTTTTTTGCAACGCTATTCACCTCCTATCTGATAAGCTCTCTGCATTCAAACTTATCTCCAGTATTCTTGCTCCCAATGGCATATTTGCGTGTAACAGCGCATTTTACAATGGATCCTACGTCGAGGGAACCGAACGATTCTATCGTCTTTGGACGCGCCGCGCTGTGGGCTGGCTACGCAGAGAGCACCCTGAAGTGCGTTTATCACGCGAGGTAAAAGCAATGGCTATGCAACAGCTTGATCGGGAAGGATATATTTACCTCCTCAAAGAGGGGGGCTTTTCCCGTATTGATGCTACCGAGGAAAAGGCGATGATGACTATGGATTCTTATAGAGATATAGGACAATACTGGCTCTTCATTGAAGGCGCACTGCCAGGTATTCCATTAGCGCTGGGAGCAGAAGCGCTTGGAATTTCGGCTTATGAAGCTGGAGAAGAACTTGGTTTGAAAGAGGTTCCCCGAAACTGGCTACAGATTATTGCTCACAAGATGTAATTAATTTGGTTGAAGAGTTCAGAAGCATCTAACCGAAAGTGCGACTCTATGCTACAATAAGTAAAAGAGTCGCACTTTCGATTGCGCTCACCAGTATCTGGCACACCTAAAAACCCGGTTAGGAGAACTGTTGCATGCAATGGGCTATCGCTACCGCTGCATTCCTCGCCTCAGCAGTTGAATTCGTAGAGGCGTTTACCATTGTACTGGTTGTTGGCATAACAATTAATTGGCGAAGTTCACTTCTTGGCGCTTTTGCTGCCGCTGCCACTCTTGCAGTTATTATAGCCACTCTTGGTGTCGCACTCGTCAAATGGGTTCCCATCAATGATTTTCGTCTGGTCGTTGGCATCATCTTAATTCTATTTGGCTTAAAATGGCTCAAAAAAGCCATACTTCGCTATAGCGGGCTCAAAGCTCTCCATGATGAAGAAGCTGTCTTTGAGGAAACGATGGCAGAAATCCGTGCACGTGGAGAGACGATTGAACCCCGCTTTCAGCCGTTTGGAGTCGCCTTATCCTATAAATCTGTGCTACTTGAAGGGCTTGAAGTTGCATTTATCGTAATTACCTTTGGAAGCAGCGTAACGAGCACTACAGGCAACGGTATCGCCTCAGCAGCCATAGGCGCAACGATTGCTGGTATACTCGTAATCGCTGCAGGCGCAATAATCAGAGCTCCACTGACAAAGGTACCCGAGAACACACTCAAGTTCATTGTTGGTATAATGCTTACATCCTTCGGCACATTCTGGGCTGCTGAAGGATTCGGTTTTGAATGGCCACGCTCTGATGCTTTTATTCCAATTCTAGTCGTTATCTACCTACTTGCATCATACAGCCTTGTAACCTGGCTCAAATGGAACAAACAACGCAGGTTAGATATGGCAATTACAAGCAATACTTCTATTACTGCTACAGAGCAAGAAGAGGTGCGCCCATGAAAGTCGTAAAAGCTATCTACAATTTTATTGTGGGGGATATGATTATTCTGGTCGGAGTGATCGTCGCTATACTTATACTTGCCCTCATAAATACCGTCAGCGTATTGGCACCGTTACATGTTGCAACAGGTTATGTACTAATTGTAGTTGTGATTGGAGTTCTTACTGCCACGCTTTATCGTGAGGCTAGAGGAAAAAGATAAGACGTACAGTCACTTCAGGCCACTTTCATGTATCATGTGTTTGACGATTTCAACGAGTTGCTTGACCAACACTGGACACAAACCTGTATTGGTGGCGGGAAATTATCCGTTGAAAACTCCGTGCTGCGCATGGCATTTGAGTTAGCCAAACAGCGACAATATACCGACGCGCAAATCGATGATTACGACAATATGCCCAGAGCCAATTACCCCTGGCGACCTCCATTACGCATGCAGGTGACTGCCCGTTCATCCCTACCCGCCACGACCCTTAGCAGAACAGGCGAGGATACTGCCTTTTTGAGGGGAACTGCTGGTTTCGGTTTCTGGAACTATCCATTTTCGATACGAGGAGATATCTTAATGTTTCCTGAAGCCATCTGGTTTTTCTACGCCTCACCGCCCTCCAACATGGCGCTTGTACCTGGCATTCCTGGTTGGGGATGGAAAGCACAGGTAGTACACACCATGCGTCCCGCTTCTCTGGCGGCTACCGTCCCACTGGCAGCAACAATTGCTTTCGGCCTTTTGACTGGAGAAACACGACCTGCCGCCCGTTGGATGCAAAAGGTATCAGGAGCTTGCGAGGCCCTTCTGCCCGTCGAGATGAATGAATGGCATAACTACACACTGGAATGGCGGCGTAGCGAAGCTCTCTTCTGGGTAGATGATACACTGGTTCTTCGCTCACCGCAATCACCTACTCGTCCTCTAGGCTTCGTTGCATGGCTCGATAACCAATATGCAGTTGCCACACCACGCGGCGTGCTTCGCTTCGGTACCATTTCAAGTGGTCCTCAATGGCTCGAAATGGATAGTGTGAAGATCGAATCACTATAAGGTTCCAGGAGAGTGACTTTGCTTTTTCTCCCCCCTCTCAGGAGACCCATCGATTATGATGGCCTGCATTTCTTCATTCTCAGTTTCTTCCATAGAAAAAGGAGGAGCGTCAAGAATCTTTGATGCTCCTCCTTAACTCCCCTAACTCTTACTTCTCTGCCAGCATAAGCACCTCGTCAATGATCCCATACTCTATTGCCTCAGTAGCGCTCATGAAGTAATCTCGTTCCGTATCACGCTTGATACGCTCCAGAGGCTGACCTGTGTGATGCTGGATAATATCATTCAGTACATCTCGCGTATGCAAGATTTCACGAGCCTGGATATCTATATCAGTTGCCTGTCCGCCAATCCCTCCCTGAATGAGCGGTTGATGCATATGTATACGAGCATGAGGCAATGCGCGCCGCTGTCCATGATCACCTGCCATAAGGAGAATCGTTCCAAAACTGGCAGCATAGCCAACGCAAGTCGTCACAATCGGGTAGGGCAAGTGACGCATGGTATCATAGATTGCCAATCCTGCATTGACCGACCCGCCAGGTGAACTGATATACAGATGAATTTCCCTCTCAGTACTCTCGGCAGCCAGAAAGAGTAATTGCGCTACTACCAGGTTACTCATCGCCTCTTCAATGGGTCCGTTGATCATGATAATACGCTCTCTTAAGAGACGCGAATAAATGTCATAGGCCCGTTCACCACGCCCGGTTGTTTCGATCACTGTTGGCACAACTAAACTTGATGTCATGCTAATACATCTCCTTTATCTTATTCATTCACTTTTTTGTCGAACAAAGTAGTAATTCACTTGCGGACTTCCTCCAGTTGTCCCTTGTTCCAACAGGTGAGAGACATATTCACGGGTCATCTTCCCCTCGTCACCCCACGAGTTTCTTCCCCTCGTCCCCTGATTCAGTATTCCCATCAGTAGCCACCCCTGAGCTCCTAACTCGTTCAACTGAACAGCATCGAGTAAATCTTCCTCCCGTGTATCTACAGTCAGCACACGATACTCCCAACGAACTGGTTCAACAGGCAACTGTTCATACACCATTGGTACATGTAAACTACCTGGAACATTTCCTTGATCTGGTAGCCCATTTCCCATTCGAAATGACATTGTAATAGCCAACTTGGTATTCCTCCTTTTTGTTGATTCAAACTTTGCCTTGAAAAGGCAATATCTAAACGATAAGCTTGTTGCTTCAAGCAATCATATCGGATTTATTCGACTTTTAATACTCGACATTATTCCTCGTTATTTTTCTCTTCATTTGCGAAAATACCGCTCACATAGCGCTCATTTTGAGCGCTATTTTTTTAGCCCAACCATTTTGTTCAACTCTGTCTTGACTATATCATGCCAATAGCGTATATTAATAGGTAAAATATATGCCAATAGCATAGTTCAACTTTTAAATATGCCATAAGCATAAGTCTAGAGAGGAAAACGTTCATGGCAGACCTGCAGGAAATAATAGGTAGAGTAATTCGACGAGAACGTCAAGATCGTCAACTGACCATCAAAGAACTGGGAGATAAAGCTGGACTTTCAGAAATTTACGTCGGCGAAATCGAAAGAGGACAAAAATATCCCTCTTCCAAAGTTCTAGAAAGTCTTGCCAATGCACTTGATCTTGATATAGCTGACCTTTTGGAACTCATGGCAGAAGAAATTCGATTTGAACGTCAGCCTGAGACTGTAAACACTATCGGCTTTATTTTACCATCGACTCCTGGTCAGCCTCGCAGACTAGTAGTCAAAAAGATCGTCAATATGCTTAATGAAGGGGATGTAGAGAGCGTCGCCAACTTCAGCGCATTCCTGCTCTCTAAACAACAAGATATCCATTAATCAAAAGACAATATAATATATAAAGCAGGCTGCTTGTCAACGGCACGTCAAAGAGGCAATCAGGCTAATCTCTGTTCAGCAATCTCACTACCGTATAAGACAAGCCAACCAATGATGCAAAGATAGTAGCTGTCACCAGGAGAAGCGGAACCGGTGAGCTTGGAGTTGGCTTAGGTGGTGCAGGAATAAGTGCAAGTTCTTCCTGGTTAGCTGCATGACGACGAGCCAGTTCAAGTTTCAAGCTTTCTTCGCCTTTTGCCATTGCCCAGCGGTGATTGGCAGAGAAAATGGGTTTCATGATGAAAGAAAAGTAGCGTAGCAGGGGCTTTTCAGCCTTGATCTTCCAATCATAGGTAATATTCACCCATTCGCCATCCTGCTCAAAAGTCCAGATACCACGCCCATCAAAATCTCCCCAGGCTACCAGGGTAAAACCATCTGGCTGTACCTCGGTCACGCGAAAATCCCAGCGCAATGTGTACGGTAACCAGCCCTTTGTATATAAACTCACCTCTCTGCCTAATCCATTTTCATCGCCCTCTTTCAACACCTTGACATCCAGATAGACTGAGGGCCACCAACGCGCCAGCTCTCGTGGATTCCCAATGATCTCAGATACCTCTTTTATGGTACTCCTCACGCGCCATGTCGTAATAAAATGGTAATCATTAGTAGCCATTGCTGTCACCTCTTCATTTAATTTCGTTGATCCAGAATAACCTATATTTTACCGTACGTAAAAAACATATATTGAGATCACTGGATGTGTTTCTGTGCCTATTGTATCACCTGAACAATTCTGATCTTAACTTGACATTGAACGAAAATTCTACTACAGTGTGATTGTTCAAAAATAAACTCTCTCAATGGTATCAGGAGGTAGGTATTTGCATGACAACTACGTTGACACACATGTCGCTATTGGTGGAAGATGTGCAAAAAGCTCTGCACTTTTACCAGGATAACCTGGGATTGGAAGTCATAGAAAATTTCGGTGACTATGCTACACTCAAGGCAAACGAGAACCTCAAGCTTTCCTTCTTTCCACGCAAAGCTATGCAAGAGGCCTTACCATCTGTACATTTAAACCAAGTGCAAGGATATCGTACTGTGCTAGAATTTTTTGTTGAAGAGCTAGACAGCGTTTACAATACTCTTCAAACTAAAGGTATCCAGTTCGTAAGCGAACCAACTGACCATCCCGATTGGGGCATCCGCACTGCTTATTTCATTGATCTTGATGGAAATCTGGTTGAATTGTTCAGGAATCTAGAGTAGTTTTATGCAAAAGCCGCTGCTCAAAATACCGTGGTATAGGAGTCCCTGATTGGCAACATGGCAATGTCTGGCGCATAGAGTTCACAAATCACAGCATGACCTACAGGAACAAATTGAGAAGCGCGCATGGATCTCAAGAAGAAAGCGTGAAAATGTCTATGATGTCCAATGGGTGTGGTCATTTCGTGCCGCCTCTCTTTCGATTACGTTTGGGTTGGATGGGAGATAACACGCAAGGAGGCTCAAAGTGATTCCTCCTCTTACTATGCATTTGCTCGGCGACTTCTCGCTCCTGTCAGGTGATACTCCCGTGACGACGATGCATGTCGCTCGTTTGCAGTCCTTGCTTGCCTACCTGGTGCTGCATCGAACTGCTCCCCAGGCTCGCTCTCATCTCGCCTTTCTCATGTGGCCCGATTCAACTGAGGCCCAGGCCCACTCCAATCTGCGCAAGGTCCTGTCTCAATTGCGCCAGGCGCTCCCCTACGCCACCCATTTTGTGTCCGCCAATAGACAGATCCTACAATGGCAACCGGCTCCAGAGGTCATCTTCACGCTCGATATCGAGGATTTTGAGCGGGCACTGGCCAGAGCCTCGCAAGCGGAACAGGTCCAGGACATGGCAGGAGTTCGTCAGGCATTGGAGCAAGCGACACGTCTGTATCGTGGCGACCTCTTGCCCAGTTGCTACGATGAGTGGATCTTGCCTGAACGTGATCGCTTGCACCAGGCGTTTCTCCAGACTTCGGAACGCTTGATAGATCTCCTCGAACAGGAGCGCGACTATGCCGCCGCCATTCAGGTAGCTCAGCATCTCCTGCGTCACGATTCGCTTCACGAGGCAACCTACCGCCAACTCATGCGCCTGTGCGCCTTGCGTGGTGATCGGGCAGCAGCCTTGCGTGTGTACCATACCTGTGCCAGCCGATTGGAGCGCGAACTGGGGATAACACCGAGTGAGGCCACGCACCAGGCCTACGAGTTGCTCTTGCAGAAAGATGCCTCTCCTCAAGCTGTGACCAGTTCACTCGCAACGCAAGGAACAGCCCCAGTGATAGGCCGCCACGTCCCGTGGCAGCACCTCCAGGCCGCCTGGCACAAGGCCGCAGATGGGCATCCACACCTCGTGCTGCTGTCAGGGGAGGCAGGCATCGGCAAGACGCGGCTGGCTGAAGAACTGGAGGCATGGGTCAGCCGCCAGGGGATGACGACGGCAAGCGCGCGCTGTTACGCGGCGGAGGGACGCTTGCCCTATGCTCCGGTGACCACCTGGCTGCGCACCGAGGCCCTCCACGCAGGCTTGCTCACCCTCGATCCCATCTTTCTCACGGAGATCGCACGGCTCCTGCCAGAACTCCAGGCGAAGCTCCCAGACGTGCCTCGCCCCACTGAACCTCAAGAGGGATGGCAACGACAACACTTCTTCGAGGCCCTGGCGCGTGCCTTGCTTTCTGCTCATCAACCGCTGCTCCTCCTGCTTGATGACCTGCACTGGTGCGACACCGAGACGCTGGAATGGCTGCACTATCTGTTCCGCTTTGCGCCACACGCACGCCTGCTGCTGCTTGGAACTGTCCGTGCGGAGGAGGTTCTCCCTGGGCATGCCATCGTGGCAAGCCTGCGCACGTGGCAGTCGTCCGGTCTGGTGACAGAACTGGCCCTTGAGCCACTCAGCTCCTCCGAGACCCTCTACCTTGCGGAGCAGGTCGCGGGGCACCCACTTGATGAAGCTGTGATCACGACGCTGCATCACGAGACCGAAGGGAACCCCCTCTTCGTGATAGAACTGGTGCGTGCTGGCACCCTGGAACAACAGAGGCAGGAGCCACATGAGCAACCCAGCGCTGGCACGCCGCTTCCTCTTCTGTCTCAGCCCGCCTCCACGCTGCCGCCGACTGTCCACACCGTCCTCGCCGCACGGCTCGCGCAACTCTCTCAAGAGGCGCGCGAACTGGCAAGCCTTGCGGCGGTCATCGGTCGCGAGTTTTCGTTCACCATGCTCTCGCGTGCCAGCGAGGAGCCAGAAGAGGCGCTGGTGCGTGGACTGGATGAATTGTGGCAACGGCGTATTGTGCGGGAACAGGGTACCGAGGCTTATGACTTTAGCCACGAGAAGCTTCGCCAGAAAGCCTTGGCCTCATTGAGTACGGCTCATCGGCGTCTCCTCCACCGGCGTGTCGCAGAGGCGCTCGCAAACACCGCTGCCGATGAGCAGAAGGCAGCCAGCTCTCAGATCGCAGCCCACTATGAACAAGCCGGTCTGCCAGAGCGAGCCATTCCCTATTATCTGCAAGCCGGTCAAGTTGCAAGCCGCCTCTATGCGCAGGAAGAAGCGCTCAGCGCCTTGCAACGAGCTGCCACGCTCCTCGCGGAAACTGCGCGCACCCAGCATGAACCGTCCTGGCAGGTGACAACTGCTATCTACGAACGGCAGGGCGACGTCCTCGAAATGATCGGAAGGCACCGGGAGGCCGAGCACGCCTATCAGCAGGCCAGAAACACTGCGCCAGCCCAGGAAGAGTTCCTACAAGCACGCCTGTGCCGCAAGATCGCGGTCACCCTCGATTATCCTCCCCACCTGACTGAGGCTGACCACGCCTACCTGGAGGCAGAACACCTCCTGGAACACGCCGGGCATCAGGAGGGACAGGAATGGCGGGACGAATGGCTACACACCCACCTGGGACACCTCCAGGTCTTCTTTTTGCTCGGAGAGTGGCAGGAGATGACACGCATGATCGAGCAAACGCAGCCGCTCCTGGAGCAGTCTGGAACATCTGCACAACGGGCGACCTTCTTGGCGCATGTCGCCATGAGAGATGCCGTGCGCGATCACTACGTGGTCGCACCAGCCACTCTCTCCACATGCCAGGTGGGGATCTCTGCCGCCGTGGAAACCGGCGATCCCCACCTGATCGGCGCGACACGCTTTGTCCTGGGGTACTGCTTCTTTTTGTCAGGGAAGTTCTGCTGAACTGGTTGCGCGTTGTCGTCTCCATTTTCTCCCGTTGGTGTGGAGGAGACGCGGGCAGGTCGAAGCCGTGCGAGGCGTGGTAGTACGTGCGGTGGCACAAGGAGAAAGGAGATATGCCAGTGTCATCACCGCCCAACGTGCATGGGTCGCCTGGCGAGACGGCAAGCGAGAGGAAGCTGAGACAGTTGGTCGGACGGCAGTCGAGGAGTGGCAACGCCAGCGTCCTGTCTACCCCTTCCAGTGGACTGGCTTGTGGCCTTTGATTGACATTGCGGCAACCTCGGAGCAGTTCGCTCTGGCGGTGGACTACGTGCGCCTGCTGCTCGCCCCCTCGCAACAACGCCCTCCAGAGACGCTTCTGAGCGTCCTTGAGGAGGCGGTGCAAGCCTGGGACACAGGGCACCGTGAGCATGTGCGTTCCCTCATCCATCACGCGTTAGCTCTCGCACAGGAAATGGGCTATCTCTAACGATCGAAGATACGACGACGTCATCCAATATATTCCTCAAAGTACTGAGGCAACTGTTTGTTCATCGCCTTGAGGTAGATAGTAGCCTTCCCCAAGAAGATCAGCACTGCCTGCAGATAGACATCGAGTTGGAATTCAACTGTCACAGTGCCGCCGCCACGATCAATCGTCTTCTTTCCATCCTCATCCCAGAAAGTGGTAATTGTCGCTTTCATCTCGTCGACCAGCGTTTGAAACCACGCCTTGAGCCGGGCAACATGACTCGCCACATCTGCTTCGTGATGGTGATAAGACCACTCTTGCTTCAACGTTTTCAACGATTGAACGTACGCATGCTCGGTTTCACCCATCTGGCGGCATAAGGCGCCTAATGTCATAGTCTGTCCGCCAGGAGAAAAAGCCAGGTCAGCGTCGCTCAGGATAGTGAACAGCTGCGAGTGCATCCCATGTGCCGCTTCAATCCACGGCCACTTCTCGTTCATTAAGCGATTCATAACAGACCTCTCCCTCTAGGAAATGTTTGATTAGTCGTTTTGGTGTCGAGTCATTGCTCGTTCGCACCGAAAGACGGAAAGGGGCCTTTCCGAGGGTCTAGGCGCGTCGAGGAATCCCGTAATCATCGAAATCAGCCAAACAGCGCGATCCACGAGTGTGATATGCGTCGTACCCGGAAGCACAGCGAGCTGTGCATTCGGGAGGCCAACGTTATCGCCGGGAACGCCGCCGCCAAGCAGTCGAAACAGTTCGACCACGTGTTCAGGGCGGACGATATCGGACTCCCCAGCCATGAGCAGGGTGGGTGCCTTGATTGAGGCAATGGCCTCGGGCGACCAGTCCACAAACTCCCGATTCAGCTGCTTCACTTTGGCGATAAGCCGGGGCCAATCTTGCGGATGTGGCGCTGTTCTGGCGTATTCCTCCTGTAACGGGGACCCGGCCAGGTGTTCGGGTTGGAGGGCCTCCATACCCACGAGGACCCCTGGTTGGAATCCGGAAGCTCTGGAGATGGGCGTGGCGACCACCAGCTTGCGCACCAGCGACGGATGCTCGATGGCAATCTGCATGGCGATCCCGCCTCCAATGCTATAGCCGAAGAAGTCGGCCTGCTCGATCCCGATGTGCGAGAGCAGAGCGATGGTATCGTTGGCCATCTGCTCGTAGGTGAGCGGTCGATCACTGTCGGCGGTGTGTCCATGGGCCTGCTGCTCGATGGCGATGACCTGCCGTTCCCTGGCAAGACCCAGCAGCACCTTTCCGAACGAGGTGCCGATGGTCGACAAACCGCCGTGAAGCAAGACCAGCGGGAAGCCTTCGCCATGGATCTTGTAATACATCTTGAGACCGTGAACCTCTGCATAGCTGCCACGGCCGTCCTGGTTCATTTCATTAGAGTGTTCAGTCGTGCTCTCTGTCATGATCCTTTCTCCTTTTGTTGTTCATCAGACAGTGGTAGTATGACTTAACAAAAGGGCGTTGTCTTGTATAAAAACGGCAGTTGCTCCGGTCGGCTTTTCTGAAGGATTTGCGCAGGCGTTTGTCCGATGAATTGCTTCAGCGATCTGGTTAGGTGCGGCTGATCAAAATAGCCCGCCTCGAAAGTGGTGTCCAGGATCGAGACGCCTTGCTGTAAGAGGAGCGTGGCAGAGCGGGCGCGTTCGATTTGACGAGCCGCGCTCTGTGTGACCCCGATCGCCCGCAAGAAACGACGCTGGATGGTGCTCAGTGACAGGTCTTGCGGTTGATCTTGTAAGGCAGCACCTACGATTGGTTCACGAAGGAGCAGACCCTCACGCACCAGCCAGTCGGCAAACGTATCCGCATTGTCATAGTCAGGAACTTGCCAGGCAGAGCCACCCAGCCAGAAGGAGGTGCTCGTCGCTTCAGGCAGGGTGACCTTGCCACGGAGTTTGGTCACCACCAACTCGCAGCGGCTCTGGGCAATCGAGAGAAAAGGCCCAGCTCCCTCACTATGACAGTGCCAGACCCGTTCGACAAAAGGCGACTCGGACGGTCTGTCCTCATCAAAGATAATCATGCTTCTCCTTCCAAGAGATCAGGAGTAGAGACGTGAAACCTCTTCCCAAGGTGTATCTGCTCGCACCCTCTTGAGTTGACGCGCAGCGGTTCGGCAAGCGTACCGCCCATGCTCTGTTCCCTGCCAAACCCACCTCCCATGATAGCACAAACGCTCTGATTTTCAAGCGTGAACAGACTTCCGGTTCCCCTTTTGAAGATGCTGAATGTGAAAGAGATGGTATCACCCACCGCATTCTCAAATTTCCGCTCACGGAATTCCGAAATGTACACATGACCGACTTGCAGGTAGAACTATGGTGATGGCGCTGGGTATGCCAGGTCTTTGTTGGTGAGCATGGCGAGGGCGGCGGGAATGGCACCGATGATCCAGAGAGCGCAGATCAGGTATTTGAGCACGTCCTGGAAGACGAGACTATGTATGAGAATGACGAGGATGGTGAGCGGACTGGTGAGGGCAAAGGCCCAGGCAGCCCAGGCGGGGATGAGGCGCAACCGGCCAAGCATGATGCCGATCAGCACAGCGCACGTCAGGTGGCCGATGATGTAGATGAGCAGGTAGGTCGTCATGACGGCGTCGCCGTTGAAGTGCGTCCAGAGCGCGGCGAACTGCGCAGTGCTGCCGATCTGGTTGATATCGTAGGCCAGGGCGTCGAGGCCCATGAGCGCGGCCCAGGGGATCCAGCCGACGAGGGAGAGCGCTGACGAGATGGTGGCAAGCCAGGGTGCGCGCCGCATACCCAGCAGCGACATGCCCAGGTAGCCCAGGGGCAGGAAGAAGGAGGCGGCGATGGCGCCGATGAAGTGCAGGGTGTTGCCGGTCTGACCAGCCATCGCACTGGTGATGAGAGGCGAGAGAGGCGCACGCTGATTTCCCTCCCAGGAGACGAGGTAGAGCGTGATCGAGAGCGGTGCGAGGATGATGCAGGCAGCAAAGCTCATGCGCTGAAATGTGAAAGCGGTGGACACTGGCGCCTGTTCTGAATGAGATGGAGGTCGTTTCATCTTATTGTTCCTTCCTTGCGTGAAGTTATCATAGCTCTGGCAAGTCGAGTGGTGATCGATTCGTCGGTAGATGCAAGGGGTGCGAGCGATGCACGGCATGCTCCCCCACATTTCATGGAAGAGCCAACGGGGAGCATTCCTGGCACGCGCCCATGCTACTCTACAATGATCGTCAGGTTCATCCCCTGATGGATCGTGCAATAGAGGTGATAGGTACCCGCTGTCGTAAATGGCCCGATCTGGATGCTATTGCCATTGACCTGCACGTTGTTAACGGCGGGCGCACCCGGCTCGTTCGCAGGTGTGGCTGTGCTACGCTGCCAGGAGCCATTGGCGAGAATATGGGTCACGGCCTCGTCATCCACCAGGAGCAACTTGGATCCTTTGGCAATGGTGATCGACGACTGGGTGAAGTTGGCAGCACTCATATGCACCGTTGGGACACCGTTGGTATAGGTCGTACCGGTAGACACTGCGCCTGATGGCCCTGGTTGTACGGTAGCTCCAATGAGGATGGCGCCGATAAGCATTCCCGCTACCCCTGCGATCAATCCAGTCGGAGCAGGTGACAGGAAGCCTGAAGCCTGTCGCTCTCCCTGATGATAGTTCTGGATCGCAGCACCGATGCTGGCTCCGACTGTGATAAGCGTGAAGGCAATGAGAAGCACGTCCATTACAAACAAAAAGAAGTCATTTCCTTTTGGATTGGTCAGGTGATAGAGCACAAAGGGCGCCCGGAGAAGCTGATACAGGAACAAGCCGCTCAACAGCGAGATGAGCAGTGGCATCCAGCGGAATCTGAGAGCAGCGAGACCGGCGCCGGTCAGCAAGCTCGCAGTCACGATGAGTAAGGCGGTGTTCGCCGGGAAGCCTATCATGATCGCAAGGAGGCCGCTGGTGACAGCTGCTCCAAGAAGTGCCGCGACGGAAAGCTTCCCGAAGGCAGAGCGTGGTTGCCGAGCAAACAGGTGCGTCTGTGGTGTTTCTGTCTTCATTAGGTGGTTCCTTTTCTTTGATGTTCATGGTTTATTCCTTCTTTCTTGCGGTGCATACCGACCTGCCGACAACAGATCAAAACGTTGTTAGGTGTTCGGCTCAGAGCGCGTCTCCAACTCCGAGAGCATAGTGACCAGGAGGGGAACAAGTCCTTCCCATCCTCGAAAGTAGCGCACGTTCCCAGTGGTGATCAGATGCACCTTGCCACGCCACTCCGTCTGATCTTTGCCTACCTCCTCCTGCCACACGCGCACTGTAAACAGATGGGAACGAGGATGTGGGTCTGGTTTTCCTGTGCTCATGGTCTTCCTCCGGCTTTGCCTCCTCCAGAATCCACCGGCGTTCAGGAGGGGATGATGGCTCTGTGTGAAGGAACGGGCCTCGTTGCCGCACAGGAGAGAACTCCGGTACAGTTCCAGTATCGACAGAGTTTTTGAGACGATACACGAGTCAACTCTGCCGATACCACCACCATGCTGATCAACACTCGACCGGTAAGATCAGGTATCGATCCAGTTTGCTGGGAACTGTCGTGTTTTCACCGCTCAGATTCATCCTTTTCACATGGCGTAGCTGGTGGCCCATCATGCACGCGCGTAGCGCATGAGCACAACGCCTGATGGCAGTGGCCTGGATTCCATCAGGCGCAGAGGAACGCGCAGCCCCTCAGGAAACAGCTTCTTGCCACTGCCGAGCACCACCGGGCACACAAGCAGGCTATATTCGTCAATCAGATCGTCCTCGGCCAAGGTGTGCACCAGCACGCTGCTGCCATCGATGACGATGTTCTTGCCGGGCTGTGCTTTCAAGGTGCGGACTTCCTCGACCACATGGCTGCGAATCAAGGTGGAGTTGCGCCAGGCCAAGGCCCTTGTCAGGGTGGTGGAAACCACGTACTTCGGCATGGTGTTCATGACATCGCCAAACGGGTCACCGGCTGGCATGGGTTCAAAGGCCCCGCCGTGGATCTGCCAGGTTTTGCGCCCCAGCAGCAGCGCGTCACTTTGGCTCATGGCCTCAAAGAAGTGCGCGCCAATGTCATCGTGCCAGAACGGCCCTGTCCACCCGCCGTGGGTGAAGCCGCCCTCGGTATCTTCTTCTGCGCCACCAGGGGCTTGCATGACCGTGTCCAACGACACAAACTCCGAGACAACGATCTTTCGCATGATTCCCTCCGTATCGAACAACAACGCTAAATAAAACGGCGTAAAGCTTGCGGGAAACTCTCAAGGCAACATCGCTGCTGTGAGCAGGTATTCTCCAGAGGATTTTCGCCGCTTTCTTGAGTGTTCTCTTGACCCCGCGGAGCGACAGCACAAGGCCATGTCGCTCCGCGGGGGAGGACTCTGCCCTCTGTTCATCCATGACTGAATGCTAAGCTCGCTGATAGTGCAGGACCACGACCCCTTGGGAGAGGGGCGTCGCTTCGAGCAGGGTCAGCTTCAGCGGCTCCTTGAGGTCCTTGAAAAGCGGCTTGCCGTTGCCGAGGACCACCGGATGCACTCGCAACTGATATTCATCAACCAAGCCAGCCTGCGCAAGTTGCGAAACGAGCCCGCCACTGCCGAAGATCACCATGTCCTTGCCTGGCTGCTGTTTCAGGTGTGCGATGACTTCTGCCGGATCGTCTTTCACCAGCCTGATATTGCCCCATTTTCCCCATTCCACCTGCTCCAGCGTGCGTGAAAAGACCAATTTGGAGACGGTATTCATCAATTCAGCATTGATGTCATCCTCCGTCGAAGCAAAGGGCCAGTATGCAGCAAGCTCTTGATAGGTCACACGGCCTAAGACAATTGTATCCGCCCTCTTCAGGAGAAGAGGAAGCATATCACGGTCAAATTCTCCACCTCCGGCGGCCCAATCCAGTTCTCCCTGGGGCCCCGCTATGAAGCCATCAAGAGTGATAAACGGGGATGCAATAACTTTTCTCATCGTGTCCTCCAGAGGAGAAACCTCCTCATAAACTAGTGAAACTTACGCGGCTAACCCAGCCACTGAACGCACCAGGTCAGGGCGAGTCGCTAGATCCTGGAAGAACCTAGTGACCGCCTCAAGCAACCGATCAATGGTCTGGAAAAAGGCATTGTGAGTGACTTTGCGTCGCAAGTGCTTCCAGAAACGCTCTACAGGGTTAAGTTGGGGCGAATAGGTTGGCAGTGTCACCAACTCGATTTGCTCAGAGTGAGCTGCAAGCAGGGCAAGAACAGGTTTGGCAAAATGGATGCGATAGTTATCAATGACAATGTAGGCCCTTGAGTATGAACGGACCTACATTGTCATTGTCTCATTCATGAATACTTGTTGGGTTGCTGGGTCGTCATCGTCAGTCCATTCGTGTAGTACCTGGCCGCCCGGGCCAAGCGGTTCTCGGCGTTATCGTGCGTGGCTGACACATAGCCATCTCCTAACATCGACATACATCTGTGAACGCGGCTTATGAGATCTTCACCACCTCATAATGCATCATCGTAGCGCCAGAATCATAGGTGACGGTTTCACGAAGCCGAAGGGTTGTGCGATGCGTAAGATCAGTAAAGAGCGGCTGACCCACGCCCAGGAGAACTGGACACACGTCTAAGTGAATTTCATCCAGGAGATCCTGCTGCACCAATGTCCGGGCAAAACGTACGCCGCCATAGCATATAAGAGTCCCCTCAGTTTCCCGCTTCAAACGCTCTACGTCCTCCACGAGCGCCTTGTCATCTTTCACGACGTGTACTGTGGTGTTGCGCCAGTCAACTGGCATGTCTTGGTGACTGTACACGATTTTGGGTAGCTTATTGATGGCACGGCCAAGGTCTCTAATAATCGCTTCAGCCTTTTCGTCCTGTTCGGCGGCCGTCCAAAAGCTCGACATAGCATACCCGCCTGCGCCCAAGAGAACGGCATCGGCTTGCTCGAGTCTTGCTAAGTGGTCTTGATTGAGTGGCTCATCATTGGCGATCCAGTCTAGCTCGCCTTGAGGTCCACTCACCATCCCGTCGACTGAAATCATCATGTGTAAAATCATACGTCCCATGGATTGTTCCCTTTCCTTCCTGGTTGATCAAGGAGCCACACAAGTCAGAGAGAGGGTGGCCCTAAAGATTGTCGTTTTTCTGATTTGGAGTGTAGACAAAATTCTTCTAAAGCTAGGCCAGAAGCCGCTTGAACCATATTTTGACGGAAGGGCGTAAATCCGCTCTACAAGCCAGCCCAGGCCAAATTTGTCTAAACTCCCCTGATGATCTCCCACCATGAATGATGGCTTGATCATCATAGCATGCAGGAGGGTCCAAAACTTCTCCGATCTTGCTCAAAGCCTCACCTCTCGTCCCTTTTCCTGCGTGGACTGGTGCAAAAAGTGGC